>Ga0307511_10004314_pt1 | contig 14513 bp, 13 predicted proteins | sample 13_EM_MG_FD_200266 | JGI IMG/M metagenome (GOLD analysis project Ga0307511, IMG submission 200266) | Populus trichocarpa ectomycorrhiza microbial communities from riparian zone in the Pacific Northwest, United States - 13_EM | ecosystem: Host-associated > Plants > Roots > Unclassified | place... | reverse complement strand
GTAATTACAATGGATTTAAAATTAAAATGCATTCAATTGATCTAAATATAATTAGAAATCAATTTAAATTTGGGTCATTTATACTATTAGTAAGAAATATAAAATAAAATTACCAATAACATATAATTTTTACTTATTTAACTGAACTAAAATTTTAGCTTTTAAACATGATCATAGTATCGGTTTATCAATCTTAAAATCTCTAAGTTGAGCCTTTAGTGAGTGCATTTTGAAGCTCATTTCTATCTTCACAAGAGTTGAATCTAACCCAATATAAAAATAAAAGGATGTAACATGACCAAACTTAAAAATAAAGGGACCATAAGAAAATTAAAACAGTTCGATATTATTATATTATAATATAATATAATATAAAATAATATCTTATCATAAACCACATCCATCTATATTTCTATCCCCTCCTCCTCCTCCCACTTGTCGAGGGCCTTGTATCCCTCTCTTCTTCCATTTCTCTAAAGATAGACCCCTTCAGGTCTCTCTCTCTCTTCCCGTTTAATTTTGTTATCCTTCCGTTTAAGTTAATCTCGGTAAGCTTGATTGATTCTTTTGTTTCTTTGCTTGTTTGTTACATTTCAATCTGTCAAATATTAGTTTTTTTTGAGAAGTTGCTGTTCGTTGATTTTTGTTTCAATTTAACTACTTCGAATTTTTTTAGGGTTTTGCTAGATAGAGTAAATAGTTGATTGTTCTTCTATTTATTTAGTGCTTTTTGATTATATATATCTTGAATTGATCAGGTTTTAAGGTTATTATGGTTATTATTATTATAGTTAGTCTAAAACTGGTAGTTTTTTTTTTTGTAGATAGAAGAGATGCTTCGGTCTGTTTTATGGATAATTGTGCTGTTCGAGTTGATATTAGTTATTAGAAAAAAGATTGATTTTGGTAGATAGAGAGGAGAGTCTTCAGACAAGGTTTACTTACTTTTCTGGTTAGGTTCGAATGATGTTTTAATTTGTGAAATAGTAGGGAATGATGTTAGTCGCCTGTGTTTTCTGTTTTCGATGCTGGTTCTGCTAAATTTTAGTATTTTATTCTTTGTGAAATGAACTTTTTCAACAGGGGATTGCTTTATCCCTGAGAAATCTTGACCTGTTTTGATTTTCAAATCGTTACACGCTGCAGTTGCCGACAAATGATGTGGAAACAATGAATGGGTTTTTGCTTTTCATTGGATGATTTTATGATAAAATTCCTCTTTTCCTATCATTAGACTCTGGGTATTGATTTGTGATTAATTTCCTCAAGCTGGTATTAAGGAACTTTTTTTTTTGTCTCTTTGCTCCTTTGTTATAAGGTTTTCACTGACATATGCCATTGTGACTTGCAGACTCTTTCCCAAACATAACATGGCTAGGCTTCTAGTTCATTCTGCTAATATTCCTGCCGTAGCTCCTTGTCTAAGGCATTGTCAATTTGAAGAATCTAAAAAACGAAGAGATTCCTCTGCCAGAATGATGTCCAGCTCACCATCTCAGGGTTTGGTAATGAGTGGATACTCGGGATTGCGAAGTGCTAACTGTTTAGATACACTGTTGAGACATGGACAATCTTTCCATTCCAAGGTTGCAATTACAATCTCTCCCAGGCAGCAAAAGGCTAAGCGATTTGTACCTAGAGCTATGTTTGAACGTTTCACAGAAAAAGCAATCAAAGTAATCATGCTTGCCCAAGAGGAAGCGAGACGGCTTGGTCATAATTTTGTTGGAACAGAACAAATCCTGTTGGGTCTTATTGGTGAAGGGACTGGAATTGCTGCAAAGGTTCTCAAATCCATGGGAATTAATCTTAAAGATGCACGTGTAGAAGTAGAGAAGATTATTGGGAGGGGCAGTGGATTTGTTGCTGTGGAAATTCCATTCACTCCTCGTGCCAAGCGTGTCCTGGAACTATCATTGGAGGAAGCTCGCCAACTTGGTTAGATTCTTTTTCTTTCCCTTTTTCTGCCTTTGACCGGGCAAAACCTAGTTTCTGGGTATTGGCATAGGTGTATTTTGAACTAATTCCTCTTAAATTTGGGATGAATACTTTTGAAGAATACTGTAGAATTTCACATGGAACTGTTATTGCAATCATAACATAATGTGTTGTTGAGAGATACAACTCCAATGAGATATTGACCTATGCTAAATGAATGGAATCACAAGATTTGCCTTGTAATTCAAGTCCATTCCAGTTCTTGTGACTCAATTTTTTCCCTCTCAACTGGGCAGTGATTCTGTTATGTGTTTGTGTGTGATGCTTCAAGAAATGAAGCCTTCAATGTTTAACCAGATCTGACCTCCATGAATCTTTTCAGGTCATAACTACATTGGATCTGAGCACTTACTTCTCGGGCTACTTCGTGAAGGTGAGGGTGTAGCAGCCCGTGTTCTTGAGAATTTAGGCGCTGATCCTAGTAACATCCGAACTCAGGCAAGCAATGCATCTTTTGAACTTTGTCAACCTAATTTTCTGTGTCATTGAGCTACTTAATTTGTAATTTTAGAATCAATGAAGTGTTGACTGTTGTGATTAGGTCATTCGCATGGTGGGCGAGAGCACGGAGAACCTGGCTGGATCCACTGTTGGACCTGGAAGCAGTAACAACAAGATGCCTACACTTGAGGAATATGGAACTAATCTGACTAAGCTAGCAGAGGAGGTGATTTAATATTAAGGATTTTTATGGTTAATATGTTATATGTAGCTACTTCTCTTCTAGGTGCTTGTCTTAAGATGATTTCTTTCTCCTTCAGGGTAAATTGGATCCTGTTGTCGGTAGGCAGCCACAAATAGAACGTGTCATCCAAATCTTGGGCCGAAGAACTAAGAACAACCCTTGTCTTATTGGAGAACCAGGGGTTGGAAAAACAGCAATTGCTGAAGGTCTTGCTCAGAGGATAGCAAGTGGTGATGTTCCTGAGACAATTGAGGGAAAGAAGGTGCGTGTTGGTCCAGTTTCTTGACATGGTTTGGGTGGGCATCTGGGTTTTTTTCTCATCCTTTTGGCTTACTTAGTTGTGCTTATTGGTATAAATGGTTACAGCGTGGACCCTTCTGAAGCTATAAGGTTAAATTTTGACCTGAATACTTGCGCTTCTTTTTAAATAACAGATTGTGAAACGACTTTTTATTTAGGTGTTACAGGATGACTTTTGAACTTCGAAAGGTCTACTAACATTGGTATAACAATTGCACCGAATCATGTATTCTCAGGGCACACCTATTAATAAACAAAGCTTCCTCAATCATTTGTAATGTTAAAACCACAGTTTTAAATGGGAGATTCAATGATCTGATGGACATTTTTTATTTTGCTCATTCTAGTACTTATTCATAACTGTCAGAATTTGCAAGAAATTTGCATTGCTATGCTATATTTATGATAAGTTTTTATAAAGGATTTCCATTTAAATTTTGAGTTGGTCAGGAGAATACTGTACTCTAGAAAGACTGATATTTTTTTTGGTGTAACCCAGGTTATCACCCTTGATATGGGCCTTCTTGTTGCTGGAACTAAATACCGTGGAGAGTTTGAGGAAAGATTAAAGAAGCTAATGGAGGAAATCAAGCAGAGTGATGAAATAATGCTCTTTATCGATGAGGTGCATACCCTGATAGGGGCAGGAGCTGCAGAAGGAGCTATTGATGCTGCTAATATCTTGAAACCAGCTCTTGCAAGAGGTGAATTGCAGGTAACTTTTTCTTGTCATGTACACATGATATTCACTGGCTATTTTTTTTTAAACCATCTGAGTTTTGGGGATAATTGGGGGTAATTGTTAAATGCTATGGCTGGAGGCCATTATCAGTTTGTTGCATGCAGTTTGAGTGTTACATCTACTATGCTGACTATTAAGCTTCACTTATTTTTTTCAAAAAAATGCTGACTATGAAAGTTGAGTTGATCATACCTTGATGAACCGTTCATTGAAGCCTATTGTGTGTTAAACTTTTGAGTTTTTTTTTTTTAAAATTTCTTTTGGTGCTTAAACTTGATTTGATCATACCTTCTCTCAATTTCTGGCTCAATTTTTTATATGGTTTGGAAACTCTGAAGCCTTTCCTGTGTTGAGTCTTCTTATTAGCTATGAATTTGTCTCTAAATTGTCATGGTTTGTGTTTCCTTGAATTATAGAGTCTTTATTGGACCTGATTATTATATGTTGTAATAACTGAAACTGTTATATCCAGCGTTTGGGGCTGGCCACTGTCCCTCTGTGTATGGTCAATATATGTTATTGTTTAGATTTGAAATTTGTGGCTCCATGTTTCAAATTCGACTTCGATTCTGATTCATCCTCCTTAATGCAGTGTATTGGAGCTACAACCCTAGATGAATACAGAAAGCACATTGAGAAGGACCCTGCTTTAGAAAGACGTTTCCAGCCAGTCAAAGTACCTGAGCCATCTGTAGATGAAACGATACAGATTTTGAAAGGACTTCGTGAGCGATATGAGATCCACCACAAGCTCCGTTACACAGATGAGTCCTTAGTAGCTGCTGCTCAGTTGTCATACCAGTACATCAGGTAAGTGAGCCATAAATAGACTCTTTTTTTTCTAGTTCACATTTCTGTTCTATAATTTCACATATCTGCGGCATTTGTCACACTTTTTGCTTCACAAATGCTTATTTATAGAGGAGAAAAGTCATTGTTTGTATATCTTAAGAAAACAAGTAATGTATTTCTGAAGTCCATTGTTAGGTCTTTTGAGCAAACCTTGAAGCTTACTTGAAACGTGAGATACCATATGATGGGCTACCCAAGATTATAAATGGAAAGAGATGAAAATACCCGGGATATCATTCCCTGTAGGGGTGCATTTTACATGCATCTTGGCAGAGCTAGTGGTAGCATTTCAAATTGCAATAGTTATTGATGCCATTTGACTACCTTGCAGACAGTCTCTGTTGGAGCTGATATTTTTGATCTGTGCATAATAAGTTTTTCCCTACTGTTTTTCTTTCCTTCCTGCTGTACCCTCCACAATACACCAGAAATGTACTTGGACCATTTCAGAAGCTTTACTCCACTTGGCTTTAATTGTATCAGATGCTCCCAAATTCACAATTTTTTCCTATGAGTTTCTGTTGTAATTCTATGAAGTACCTTTCTATAGAAGTTTTTTTTTTTCATTTTTTCCATGTCTGTCTGGTATAAGTAGTCCTTCAAAAGATCTACTCCCTCTCTATAATTACAGTCCTTTATAAGCTGTCCCTCCCTTGATATTTTTTTCTTGCATTCGTTTCAGTGACCGTTTTCTGCCTGATAAGGCAATTGATTTGATTGATGAAGCTGGTTCTCGGGTTCGGCTTCGTCATGCACAGGTACAGTCTTGTATCCAGTTACTCCATCATCATCCTTCAATATTCTGTCCTTTTCCCCTCACTTTATTCGTTTAGGTCCCCGAGGAAGCAAGAGAGCTTGAGAAAGAGGTCAGACAAATCACAAAGGAAAAGGATGAAGCTGTCCGTGGCCAAGACTTTGAAAAGGTACAAATTGCTTCTTTCTTTGTGCTTTCCAATTGTCTAATTGGGTTTTCTAGGACTACCCTGCTTGTTTCCATGAGATCAGACATTTTAATGAACTTCCAAAATATTGTGTTACGATTTCAAATTTTTTAGTTGTCTAATTATTGAACAGTGAAAAAGTTGTTTCAGAAGAGGTGCCACAGCCTGTGAGACTATAAGACCACCAATTGCTTGTGTCTTTTGTTTCTTAATGTTGATCTTTTTTCTCAATTTGTTGAGCTAACTCACTTCATTGGTAATCTTAAACAGGCTGGGGAATTGCGAGACAGAGAAATGGACCTTAGAGCACAGATTGCAGCTATTGTGGAGAAAGGCAAAGAGATGAGCAAAGCTGAGACAGAGGCAGGGGATGTAGGTCCCACTGTCACTGAATCAGACATTCAGCACATTGTTTCTTCTTGGACTGGAATTCCAGTAGAGAAAGTATCCACAGACGAATCTGACCGTCTCCTAAAGATGGAAGATACCCTTCACAAGCGAGTCGTTGGCCAGGATGAAGCTGTCAAGGCAATCAGCCGTGCCATCCGCCGAGCTCGTGTTGGACTCAAGAATCCCAATCGACCAATTGCTAGCTTCATATTTTCTGGTCCAACTGGTGTCGGGAAGTCAGAATTGGCAAAAGCACTAGCTGCCTATTACTTTGGCTCTGAAGAAGCCATGATCCGTCTTGATATGAGTGAGTACATGGAAAGACACACTGTTGCTAAGCTGATTGGTTCGCCTCCTGGTTATGTTGGTTACACTGAGGGTGGTCAGTTGACGGAGGCTGTTAGGCGTCGCCCTTACACTGTGGTACTCTTTGATGAGATTGAGAAGGCCCATCCTGATGTCTTTAACATTATGCTTCAAATTCTTGAAGATGGAAGGTTGACAGACAGCAAGGGCAGGACTGTAGACTTCAAAAACACCCTCCTGATAATGACTTCAAATGTTGGTAGCAGTGTTATTGAGAAGGGAGGACGCAAGATTGGATTTGATCTTGATTATGATGAGAAGGATAGCAGTTACAATCGGATTAAGAGCCTGGTGACAGAGGAGTTAAAGCAGTATTTTAGGCCGGAATTCTTAAATAGATTGGATGAGATGATTGTTTTCCGTCAACTTACCAAGCTGGAGGTCAAGGATATTGCTGATATAATGTTGAAGGAGGTCTTTGAGAGGTTGAAGGCCAAGGAAATAGAGCTTCAAGTGACAGAGAGATTTAGAGATAGGGTGGTAGATGAAGGGTATAACCCAGCCTATGGTGCAAGGCCTTTGAGAAGAGCTATAATGAGGCTTCTCGAGGACAGCATGGCTGAGAAAATGCTTTCAGCAGAGATCAAAGAAGGTGATTCTGTTATTATAGATGTTGATTCTGATGGGAATGTTATTGTTCTCAATGGTCAAAGTGGTGGTGCTCCCGACGCCTTGCCGGATGTGTTGAATGTTGCGTAGAGCTCGACTCCTTTCTCAGCAAACCTTTGCTAGTATGTTGTTTGTAACTCCGGTATTCATTCGAATTGGCAAATAGTTGTGTAGTCTGTTTTATTGGAAGGACTACTTGGCAGTGGAACTGGGAGCTGTTTCTTCATTGCTGGCTGGGTTTCAAGGCTGTATGTATTACACCATGATAGCTTGAATAGTTTAGGGGATATGGTGTTTGGTTTAGCTCTCTTAATGAAATGACCACTCGTGAAATATTGTTTTATGTAACCGTCTCGTAATACAAATTGTGATTTTACTTAGAAAATGGTGTTCATGCTCTCTATAATGGAGATTGTCCTTGCCATTAAAATTTCATGATGGCTACCCTCAAAATTGTGATCACAAGGAATCTTCAAGATTATGTTTTATTTGTGCCGCTCAGCATGCTTTATCATGTACTATCATTTTACCAGGCATACAAGAGATGGCAAGTGAAGGTTCTTCTCGAAGTGTTCAATATGGAGCCTGGATACAGAAAAACCATTTATTGCAAATTTTTCCTTCGTGGAAGTGACGTTACAAACATCCCTTAGAAAAATATGAAAGGGCATGTTACACTCATTTCAGTCTTTACTTGAATCTAAAATCCAAAACGTATCAGCACTGCCGAGTCTATTTGATAACCTCTGTTGAAAATTTGCAGTGTTCAATTAATACAACAAATCATGTGGGCGGATGCAATTCATTGTCTTGATACTGCAAATTTTGCTGCTGAGTACAGATGCCGTGGTTTCACAGCTGGCCACAAGCGAAATGGGTTTGCTTCTTGATTTTCTTGCGCACTGAAATGAATTCCCTGTACCTAGTCATCTATAGCTGGTGAAGACTGCCTCAAAGTAGGGCTGACGCTGCCGCTTCTGGTCATTTTTAGTGCATCCAGAGCCTTCTGTATCTCCATGGTCATTGCACTGTCCACACTGCCTGATGATAGCTTCTTGTGTGCTTTCTGCAAGTGAAGCTTGAGCGAGCTGCTGCTCAGACCAGCATTCTTCCCACAGATGGGACAGACTTTCATTTCTGGCTTCCGCCTTTGCCATTCCATGGAAACCTTCCCATGCAGTCGCTGGTCAAGATCCAGTAAAATTCTTGCAAAACCATCATTGGGCTGAGCTCGCCGATGAACTTGTCTTAGAGCATTCCATGCTTCTAGTAGAGTGAATTTCCTGCATCAAGAAAGAAAAAGCTCAACATACAGAACTTATGATGCAGCAGTCTATCCACTGCAGAAATTCAATATCATTATGTGTGCTGATAGAGCTTCCATTGTGCAATTTTTCTACACCATGAAAAAGCTTGCGATTTTCACTTACTTCCTGAGCATTAAATAAGCAAGAACCAATGTGGCACTCCTACTTCTCCCTTCAAAGCAATGAACTAGAACCCTCCCTCCTACTGATTCAACATGATCAATAAAATCAGAGGCTTCTTCAAAGATACAGCTGATATTTGAATCCTCATCGTCAGTTATCTGTTCGAGTAGAAAGTAGTGTTATGAATATAGGACAGGTTCCAAGTATATGCTGGAAAAAGAAAAAAAAAATGACGAGCTCAAGATTGTTGATCAATAATGCTACAGAGTGTTTGCTGTTTAGAGATCAATATGTGTAAACTTGGCTAATAGAAACATCAAGAAAATCATCTCTAAATTTTATGATCATAGTATGCTGCAATATTAGGAGAAGACGACAAACAAAAACAAGTCGCAGAGAAAAACAGTTGGTTTTCTAAAATCTAATTACTTTTCTAGAAAGGAGCACACGTGAAGCTCTATCCATTGTTATAGTTGCAAACTAAAGAAGTTGCGAGACCACTGCAACTGCAACTGCTTCTACCATTATAATAAAATTTTCCTTTTTGTAGAGGTACCTTAACAAATTGATCCAGCTCTAGTCATTTGTATAAAACAAAACAGAGCATTGTTCCCAGAAGTATGGAACTAATGCAAATGGAGAAGAAAAACTCACAGAAAAATTTTTGTACTGAAATAGATCTGGGTGTTGCGACTCTGACTGTCCAATTTCATTGCCACACAAACACAAAATATGTGTGATTCCTAGATGTTGCAAAGTGTGCACAGATCTTGCAGCCAGGGCGCCACCAATAAACAGGCTATTTGTGATTGATGATGGTTTCTCTGTGTTTGCAGCTTCGGAGATCAATGATATCCTCTCAAGAATGTGCTCTAATCTTACCTGCAAGTTAAAATGGAAAAAAAAAAAAACCCAAAATAAGGAAAATAGATTGTTCCATGGATCAGTCTTCTATAGTAGGAATTGATAAACAAAAATAAAAAACTTCATATTAGACATGCAACCTGAACATTGCATGGATCTATTACCTTTAACTCATATGCATCCACAACGCAGTTACTATCACTGCCCTCAAAAAACCCTGTTTGGAAATTGTTCTCCTGACAGAGTTTGATAACATCATTTCTCAGCATTTCATTCCATTGTTCAAGTTCTTTATTTGATTCATTATCCACCTGAGCATATAATTATGCATGTCAAACATTAAGATGTTAGAACAATGAAAAACATCTTTATTTTCTTCCCCTTACACAATGCAGTAACTAAAATTTTCAAACCTTTTCAAATGTATGCTTATTTGCTTGCTAATTAGCACATGTCATGGCATGCTTCTCTACATTTCTCACAAAATAGAGTTTCTAGTGAAGTAAGATGATTAAATACTAAACAGTTCCCCTGCTACATGACCTTCTATTCCAGTCAAGTTTCAGAGTTTATGATGTTTAATTATACTTCATGAGGTGGCGCCTGCTATTGATCCACATGGAAATTATGAAATCAAAGTATCAATAATTATCTATTCTCTTTTGATTCTTAACACATGAGGTTTTTTGGTTTTTTCCTCCTCACTTTAAAGGGGGCTATTTTGCAGAAGATTATTAGAAGTACGATGCATCAATGCAATAATTGTTTCTTCTTAAAACTATGTAAGAATGAGAAAAATCTGTAGAACATGAGCAAATTACTTCTCATCCAATTGATGGCTTAAAAAATTTGGACATTTTGCCTCTTGCATTCCTCGATCATGTTTCTACCCTTTTTTCACTGTGCCATCTTGTGCTATATATGCAGCGTGTCACATAAATTGGTTAAAAGAGCCAGCTACTGATTAACAACAAAGATGAGAACTTAACCAGTCCATTTTTTCAATTATGAAAATATGTCAGATATAGGAAAGTCGAGCATGGAATTGGAGAAAAAAGACATTTTTGGAACCAAGATTTTGCTTCATGGTTATTTGGTTTCCGATTTGTCATCTTTAAGCACCATAACCAGTAATCTTTGCCTAGTAAGCATGTGATTTTCATATCCATGTTAACTGACATGCTTACCTTGGCAAATTTATGAATGTCTCGGAGCTTTGTTGTCAGACGCAGGCAACGAAGGGGCTCTACACTCCCCTTGGAAAACTTTCCATGCCAGCTTTCTCTTGACATGGGAGAACTAGAATCTGAGCACTCTTTATTTCCTGAAGATGACCTTGGAGTTTGAGCAATTCGCTGCGAATCTGAATCACTAAACTCTGGATGGTTATCATTAAGAAACCGTTCCTTACTCGGTGGAGAAGGACAATGAACAACTACATGTGAAGGTGACTCAGGGACCACCAAATCATCTCTGTCACAGTCCCCTGATGTTTTATTTGTGATGTTCAAAAAAACTCGTAACACGCTATCTAGTTTTTGGTGAAGAGTGAGAAGGAATATATGGAAACCTTGCAGATCCCTGAGAGCAGCACGAAACCCACCACGAAATTCCTGAACAGCTGAAGTCATTTCGGTCACTCGTGTATCAGTGAAGTCAGTGCCTTCCAATGGAGGAGCTCCTAATTTCCCCCCAGTTATTTCATATAACAAATTAGAGGAGTAATCAGAACTGTTGATAAGCAACTCAATCAATTTAGGATAATTTGCCTGGTCATTTGTGCGTTTTCCAGCAGGAGGCCGACGAGGAACACCAGAATCAATAGCCACAGCATGAGAAATGAGGAGATCAGAAAACGATGATTCTCCTGATTTTCGAACTCTTAGCATTTTGTTAGACTTTGGAGCTTCTGTGATATCAAAAACATCTGAGCCCTGTGATTCCATTCCTGGTCCTCCTTGATTATGAGAGTTAAGCCTGCAATCCACTGAAGTTGCCCTTCTTTCTTTCTGTAGAGCTTTAATCACCCTTGGTCGGTATCGGTTAATTGCAGAGTCAAAAGCATCCTCCAAGGCATTGACATTTGACGGGGTCATTTTCTCAGCCAGCAACAGATTTGCGGGATTTCCGCGCCATCTGAGCTCACGGCAAGGTAGTCTATCTTCGTTTCTGATGACAAGGTCCAACAGGAAGACCCTACCAATTGCTGCTGCAATTCTTTCTGCAGTTTCACGTGACTCAAATGAATTTGAGCTCTCCAATAAAGGAGATCCATGAACATAGCTGCAAAAACAGGATGTTTTGGCCTTTGAAACACTAATGGAAAAGGTAATTTTGCAATGCTTGTGATATGAAAAACCGTGCATCCCCATCACTATAATATTAGAGTACAAGGAGTAGAGACCAGGGAATTGATTGAGTATCCTAGGAAAGAGGAATCAGCATATGATGATATCAAGTAATACTCTTTACTAGCTCAAACTTTTAGTTATGGTGTCCCTAAGTTCTTGGTAAATGGGTGTGCGGTACTGCTCAGGTCAGTGTAGCCACCTCGAGATTCTAAAAAGCCAAATTTCATTACACACACGTGTGCACACACTCATGATATAGATTATAAAGAACATAAATCTCTTTTCCCAACCCTTCCCCTTTCAGCCTATTAGATAAGGAGACAGCATGAGAAGGAAGTTGAAAATTTTTATGATATCACTTTATAATATGTAATGCACAAATCAGGTTCTAGTTTCACCTCATCAGAATAAGGCATCGGCTAAGTTCAAGAGCTTCCAAAAGCTCAGAACATGTCACTTCACCTACTTCATCTCCTTCCAAAGCTGCTGCAACTCTTGCTTTCTCTCCAGCTTCCTTGATCTGGAGCCACTCTGGGCTGCAATTATGAATGACTCTAGCCTGTAACATTCCAGCAGAAATATTTACCATCATTAAGAAGGGAAGCAAAAGGCCAGGCAAGATTTTTTAAGAAGAGACTTCAATGCTGGTTGGTCTTAGAAAAATCAGTAACTACTGGGTTATAACAGTGTAACCTGAGGAGTTTGGACTCCTAACCACTTTGCAAATTCATAGCCAAGACGTTCTGATTGTGTGGCCATCCTGGAAGAAGAAAACTTTATGACAGCTGCGGCTTCCTTATGAAAAGCGTCAACATTTCCAGGTTGATTGAATAAGGCAAAGAAGACAACCCCCCCAGAATTTACAGTTACCTACATGCACACAGCTGAAGAGAATTTGAGATGGCCAATGAGAATAGAAACCGTGATGCACTGGTTTCTTCTCTAATTTCTGTTACATACAGGCAAAACTCAATATTCTTTAATGATACCCCTATAATGGAAAATATAGCAGTTCAACATTGTCTTACACAGAAATCCTAGCTTGTCAATAACCTGAGAACTCGTCTATGCTATTGAATAAATTAAACTCAGTTGGACAAATCCAAAACAACCCTTGATTCATAAGGTAGGTTAGTCAGTTACCTTGAAAAATAAGAATCAAGATGGTATTCATTTAAGAATAATGCCATCCCAAAGGCTTTGTGCTTTAGCTTTTAATAATATAAATTAGAAAGCAGATGCTGTTTAATCTATAGTAGTGTGAATTGGATACATACTTCAAGGGCTTTGCTCATTTCATCCTCGGAATTTTCATTGCTACTATTATGCTCAGTGTGGTGAAGGGAAGAAAGCATGTCCCAAGAAAAAGAGCTCAACTCGATATCCAATGCAGCAGCTTTACCAAGCCTGTCCCACAAACTGATCTCTGGAGATTGCTCAGGAGGTGGGCTTTTTGAATCAACAAGAGATTCTCCCCGACTGCATAGCAATCATGAAAACTAGGTGAAAGGAAAAATCACTCTGAGTATATATTAGAGAGAGAGAGAGAGAGCGCATGTGCATCATGCTTTAATGAACAAAAACAAAAAAACTAGTATGAAATGTTTGCAGTTTCATTTATATGATCATAGAACTACCCAAGATCCCCCCCTCATTCACTTGCTGTAATGAAACAGGCAGGTGGTTTATCACAGGCTTCTTGTCAATAGTTATAGTAGGTGCTTCTTGGCATGACAATAAGAAATGCAATTATGAGAGACAAATTTCACTTTATTTCTCTGCTGGTGATGCATTCCTATCGTTCCTAAGAGCATTTCCAATGATCATAAAATTATAAACATCTAAAGACAAAAACTAGATAACTTCTATCAACACTAGAATTACATACATGAATTAAGAAAAGTTCCCATTTGTGTTGAATGTCTAAGGTAGTTGTCCTTAAATTCCTGCACTCACATTTCTCACATCTCACTTCCCATATTATCGCAAATCTACTTCAAAGGTTCCCCTTATAAGCTCATTAACTATCTGCCTCACGAGTAAAATTAACAATAAATCATCAGCATTCAGTCTATCTGAACTAATCACCATAATTAGTTTGATGGTTGATATAAATAATGACATAGACAGAGCGAGATGGCAGACCTAGAGGGCATAGTTTCGAGCCTGTAAGGCCGGTGCGGGAACCCTGAGGCACGATACTTGCCACTTCTCTTACGAACCAACTCCAGCCATTGAGCAAACCTATACGCTGGGCCTGCTGTTATATCTCCCAACATATACAATACCTGAAATCAAATCCAAAATATTAAACTAGTCAAAATTACCTGTCTTCACATTTCCTCTCTTGGAGTAACAGAAAAAAAAAAAGGGGGGGGGGGATCAACTACACAACAATCATTTCCCATTCCTTTATATTATCACATTCTACAATTTTCTCACGCAAATTAACAGGAAAAAGAAAAAGAAAAACTTCAATTTACCCATACAAAAATTATTTCCAATGCCTTTATACGATCACATTCTACCGCTTCCTCATTCAAAGTAACAGAAGAGATATAGAAAAAAGAACAGAAATTTCAATTTACCCTCAACAATAATTACATTGCAGCACCATTTCCACTCCCTCAAAAAACAGAAAGAAAAAAAGAACAGAAACCTAAAATGTTACCCGGGAGGTAACAGTGAGAGGTAAAGGAGGATCAAGCTCTTCGGATCCGAGGTCCAGTTCCCTCTCCTCCTCTTTCTCCTGCAATTTCCACATAAATAACCAACAAAAAAACAGGTCTTAATAGTGTTCAATATGTGATATTAATCACTGAGACAACCATGGATCCATAAAATCCATCTGAGTTCCTATCTATATTAACAACGAGAGAGAGTGAACGCATAAATCTTTATTCAATTATGTGCCCACCAATGCATATATATATAGAAAGAAAAAGAATGGTCTTTTGTTTTTTGTTTTTTTTTTACCATTTACTG
>Ga0307511_10004313_pt1 | contig 14515 bp, 17 predicted proteins | sample 13_EM_MG_FD_200266 | JGI IMG/M metagenome (GOLD analysis project Ga0307511, IMG submission 200266) | Populus trichocarpa ectomycorrhiza microbial communities from riparian zone in the Pacific Northwest, United States - 13_EM | ecosystem: Host-associated > Plants > Roots > Unclassified | place... | reverse complement strand
GACAAGTAGGGGTATGAAAAATATAAATAAAATACTAGAAATCAAATCGCCCGGAGGAATGAAATATATAACATTAAATAATAGAAATCAAGTCCTAGAATGCAATATACTATTTAAATCAGGGACCCTGACAGCAGCTGAATGAGAAATGGAGGAAGCGAAACGTGAAGAATGATTTCTAGTATTTTATTTATGTCATACCTCTACTCGTTTGGTTTATTCCATAGTTTCGTATGAAACAATAATATTAGAATATTATTGTGGTCGCCAGATTGGTGAATGGGCCGGTCATTAGCGCCATTGGTGTATGGGCCGGCCCAACCAGCAGTAGCGTCCCATTGACCAATGGGCCGTATTGCTGAATGGGTCAGAACAGTTGTCAGTTTTTTTCCATTTTTTTTTCCATCTATTACGCCTTAAACAGCCTTGGGACCTTTGACGGAACCTTCGTTTGGAGGGGTGGAGGGCTTGACCCCCGCGAAAACTACATACGTACAAACTGTATGAGTGTCACGGCGAACGGCCCCCAAGGACCAGACCCAAGGGATCGGTCGATACGAGAGCTGAGTATGTATGGGGTTAGCTTGGACAGTTTGGGCTGATAAGCATGCACGGGATCGAGGGCCGGATAGAGACAACTCTCGTTATAAGCATACCCGATATAAATATATATTCATTATATCCATGCCGCTCGGGGTCGCCTCAAGTATGTGACAAGGTGTAATGTTCCCTCGATGTAAGCATATATTCACTATAAGCATGTCACCTCTGGCCCCATATGCTTATAACGAGAGTTGTCTGCACCTGTATCGCCTTAAGCTCCTGGATATAGTCGGTCTGGGTGTCGATTTTTACCACCTCGACCGGTAGTGCCTTACCCTTAGCCTGCCATTTCTTCCTGCCTACTGAAACTGCCTTTCCTGTCTTCACCTGTGCCTTCTTCCTGTGCCTCCTCTGCCTCCCACTCTGCCCCCTCGGCCTTCCGCCCAGCAGCCTGCAGCCTCTTCCTCATCTGCAATGCCTGTTAAATATCCCAATATTGCGGTTTAGAAAGGTTGACTCTCGTAGAAGTTTTTCCATAGCTAATCAAAATAAAGAACGGGCTTCATTGTGTAAAATACAAGCATCCATTGAAAGTTAATTTATCTATACCCCCGATGTTCAATGTACATTTTGGTTTTCGTACAAATGCCACCTCCCGCCTACTCCACGTGTGACTGTTCTCAGTCTTGATATCTCAGTCTTGATATCAGTTTCTTGTACAGAGCCTCCTTACTTGGCCTCATTTTCAGGTTCTGTCTCCTTAAGGTGCCCTTCGGCTCCCATTTTCTGCTTCCTTAATGCCTCCCGCTCCTCATATGCCTTGCACCTTCCAGACAACTTCGCTAATTGCTTCACAATGTACTGATTGACCTTTTGGTGGTGCCCAACCTGGTCTTCCAGCTTCTCTACCTTCTTCATGAGTTCCACATTCCTCGTACTAGCCTCGGCGTGGTTTTTGTTCTCTTCTTCCAAAATCCTGATTCGCTCGCCCATCTGTGTGTTTGTCGTGCTAAGCACATCAGCGGCTTCTTTGTAATCATTTAATTGTTTGGCTAGTCGTGCTTGCCGAAGCTGCCTTGTGACAGTGGCATGGAGGGCTTCAAGGCGTTCGACTTCTTCAGCGGGGGTGGTATTAGGGGCCGGACAGTCCAAGTTGAGATCTAGGTCCAGATCTGCGAGACGGTTAGCAAGTGAATGGTTAGTTGTGGGGTAGGTATCACACCACTGTCCTGTTCTGCAGGCCCACCAGGACGAGGCACCGACTGTGGTATCTGATTGATGCTGGAGAATGATCGTTTTCGCTTGTGAGCGTTCAGGAGACCGGGGAAAGGCATGACCTAGTGGAGAATAAGCAACTTCCTACCAATGTAGACCACTGGAGGGTACCATACAGGATGGTTGTTCAGTTGTAGCTGTTGGGAGGGCTTACGGTAGTGGTTTGTGAGAGGAGTCCTGGCGAGAGTGCACTAGGGTATGCTCTCAGTCCTGCTCTGTGTTAGGAACTTGTGGAACTTACGTATATGACTTTTTTTCTGTGCTTCCTATGTGCCGAATGTGGGTGTAGCAAGGGAGCGTGTTTGTTACCAGACTACGTGTTTGTGTTGGTCGAGGTAGATATGTTTGGTATGGTATCACAGCTACCTGTTACTGCCCAATCGGGCTGTGAGACGTTACACGGTACCATACTAACTCGAAACCGAGTAATACACAGTGACTTTAGTTTAGCCTTGCTACTTTAGTTCTAAGGTCGAATATAATGGAGAATCACATGAATGTACGATCAGATTGGGTTACACCAAGGCACCCGAACCCTCGCGCTCCAACACACACACACCAAGGACCCCCGCAGGCCCACAATACACGAAATAGATTATCTACATCCAGAAGGCACCACCCCCTGGCCCGGAACACAGTGGGGAAACGATCCCCTCACTAGCTTCACCAGGTAGGCCACCAAAGTTCTCCCTATAGGCTGCAGACTAACAGCTGTCACGGTGGCATATCTAAAAGCCCACCGCGAGACCCTCATCGCCATGGGAGGACAGATGGCGGGAATGCAGAGCCACATACCCACTCAACCCGCCACTCAGAAGAAAAGGCCTCTTCGAAGGGCAAAACAGGGAGATAGAGGTCGCAAGGACCATTACGAACCTGATCAACAAGTATAAAGAGACCCGAGACCCCATGGGCTTCAGCGACTGCCTACGCTATGGCAGAGAGAATATGAAGATCCCAAGGCGTCTACATAGCCACCCAGCAGCGTAAATGACTCGAAAGTTATAATCTCGCACACTGTGCACTCAGGATCCCAGTAACAACAGAGGGTCTCCGGAAGCTGAACACAGTCGTACCTATCATGTGCGACAACTACACAGCGGCAACCTAGGGAAGAGAAAAAGGTAGGGCCGGCTAGTGCGGTGTTCAGGGGACACTTACTACCGGAGACCAAGACTCTAATCCCTGCCCCTCGTCAACAATTGGCCCCCTGCGGGTTCTATAGGGCACGCCGAACTAGAGAAGGACTGTTACCGGAATAACAAACGGACAGGGTGATGAACCCCACTAGCCTACGCGGTCCGAGACCGTCGCAGGACACGTGAAACCCTGGACCACAGTATCTGGGGTGGAACAAGGGGAATCCAGGAACAACGACACAAACAAGTCCAACAAGATGGGAAATTCGAACCAATACTTAGGAACTGGATTAAGCCGGGGACGTAGGATTCGAAGGGGCAGCGAAAGCATCAGAATGAGAGGAGGAACAGAGGAGACCAGCAAGGAGTGGGGAGTTAGAGAAAGGAGGAGCAAGACCCAAGAATCGCTGATGACCAGGGATCAACTCTGGAACATCTCACCGCCATCGCCGCAATTACCACAGCCACCAGCACCACCCCCAACACCAACTTAGGGCGCAACCTCCCAACACCCGGCAGTTCGATCAAGACCAGAGCCAAACACCAGGATGGAGCAGGGGCAACACCAGGCATCAAACTACCCGAACCAACCCCTGGTGAGAAGTAGGGAGGAAGAAGCAGAGAGCAGGCGGAGGCCAGGCGCGGCGAAGACCAGACCGAACGCATAAGAGAGCGCGGGTATCGGGTCGGTCGTAACACACACGGCAGCCACAGCACCAACTCCCACACGAGTTTAAAAAAGACGAGAGCAAAACCAGAAGTAGCCTACTGAAACACCAACGCAACACATATTCACACGCACAGCACACTGGAGACGTACGAACATATCGTCATCGTATGAGTTGCGGAACCCAAGAGTCTCACCTCGAACACAGGCTACTGGTACGTGAACCACCCAGCCTCCCGTCGATTGACAGGGACAAAAAAAAACACCAAGATAGTAGCAAGAGATATACAAACCTAGTACGCAGCAAGATAAACAGATCGGGCACAGTGGCAGGTATCACATTCGCTTGGACAACCATAACGGGGGGTCTGTTTGCCAAGCAAAGGACACATACATCACCCCCAGGACAACTTGAACCATATTCACACCTCAAGCACAGCGTGTACCACAGGGGATTTCAACGACCGCCATCCCGGGGGAGGCGCACCTTCCACCAACAGCGGAGGTACCAAGGGAGTAAAATAGGCAGAACAAGACTGACTGACCCAAGATGTGACCCACCTGGCGTAGGGGGGACAAGGGGAGCCCTATAAACCAGACTAGCCCTATAAACCCCAACCCATCACATGGAAGGACCACCTTGTTACGGGGCATAATTTTAGCCTCTCTTTTCTCGTTGTCAAGCAGTTTTCACTGCATTCGATAGCATAGATAGATAACGATAGCTTAGTCAGGCCCACAACAGAATGGTCATGAAGACCTTCCACGAGTAGTAACTCAGGGACATCATCTCATCGACATCAACACCAAAAACATCGAGCCAGCGATAGCGAGGAACCGTATACCGCCAGACTCAATTACAGGCAAGGACTTTCTCTCGTCTTCTTCTACTTCGTGGGTTTCCAAATGAACACTGGAGGCCAATGCGAGGGGGTTGCAGTCGTGTACCTACTGAAAGACCTAAGCTGAATGCGAAATAGAAGAAAGAGTTTCGTATGCAGTAATAATACTAGATTATTATGCAGATTGGTGAATGGGCAGGGCCCATTGCTGACTGGGCCGTATTGCTGAATGGGTCAGAACACCTCCTCCACTGTGAGCGGAGATAACAATAAGGAGGTTAGAACCTCCGAGACATGATGGTGGCCCTAGACAAAGAAATACTCTACTGCGTCGTATCTGTCTTTTCCTTCCCCTCTCCATATCGGCTTGTGCAAGTCCTTCCAACCCTGGATTTCGCCCAGCTTTCTTGTCTCGTCCTGGTGCGCCGGCCATCAGAAGACGATGTGTTCCCCAATCTCGTGCGCTCTGAATTCGGGGCAACGGTAACCTAGCCTCTTATTGATCCGGTATAGCCAGCTGTGATGGGGTCCTTTGTTGGTGTGGCACCAGGTGTATGTTGCCAGTGCTCGGTTCCCCCACGTGGTGCGGTTGACGCCGAATCCTTCGTTCACCTGGTATAGGGTGGCCTTCTTTTTGGCCCACGCCCTGATTCCTGCGGCGGTGATTACTGGGTTGACTTTGCCCTCCAACTAGTAAGCGTTGATTGAATTTATTATTCATATCTCAGTCCAGTTGCGGACCATGATGAGCTCCCCGGAGTCCCGGGAGGATTCAAGGGGGGCGTCAGTTAATCGACCCCCGCGGGCAGTATGTACAAAGGTAAAAAAAACTAAAAAACACAAAACAAACACACCCGATCGCGAAGTGTTCTCTTCCTACTTGGAAATCACTCTAAGGTCTCGTGGGAGATGATACCTCCTGGACCTTTGATGGTTGCAATACCTAAAGAAATCCTCCACCGCGTCCTACCTGTCCTTCCCCTCCACTCTCAATATTGGTTTAACCAGGTCTTTCCAACCCTGGATATCACCCAGCTTCTGTCTCTCCTTCTGGTGCACCGGACATTGGAAGACGATGTATGTGACGTAACCACATGTCATTGCAGCCCACACCGAGCTGGGCTAGCTTTACCCACATGACCTCATATGGCACTATATATGGCGCCCCACATTGAGCTCTATATTATCTCATGTGCGTCATAGCTTCCATGATTTCATGTATATATAGCCTCTATATTTTCTGCTTCTTCTACACTTCAGTTCACATCAGTCCACTACGGAGGCAGATCACACAGTTCAATACATTACTATCTTCTCTCTCACTTCGTACTCTCCTTCATTGGATATCGATTCTCCGCTCCATTCCTTCGAATAATGTGTTCCCCGGTTTCTTCATCGACACATTCCGGACACTGGTTGTCTGGTCTTTGGTTGATCCGGTGGAGCCAGCGGTGTTGGGGTCCCTTGTTTGTTCAGCACCAGGTATACGTTGCCACAGCCTGGTTACCCCAGCTAGAGCGGTTGAATCCGCACCCTTCCATCTCCTGGTCTCTGCCGGCCCTCCTGTTCGCCCAACCCCCCCCCATACCCTCGGTAGTGAGCACTGGATTGTCTTTCCCTTCCGCGCTCGTTTCTCTGACCAGTTTGTCCACTGCCTCGTTCCCTATGATCCCGATGTGTGCGTTCACCCAAGAGGCGTTGGTTACGTACCCCGCAGTCAGTCTCTATGTATGAGCGTCCATAAGGTCCTTTCGATCCCTGATCGTGCGGGTGGTCCTTGGAAAGGTTGATAATGGAGGTGAGAGCGGTCATCGAGTCGGTGAGGATAGTGATTTACGGGGTGGGTTGTCTTTGTGGATTCTTAGGGCGGTCGTGAACTCGAGCGGACTACGTGCCGCGAGAGTTCAGGGTGTCACCGGACAAGAATATCAATAGCCGGCCAATTATCGTAGGTGGCAACAGGTGGCGAACGCCATAGAGAAGAAAACTATAATCTCCAACGAGACCTTCTCCCAGCCGAGCCACAAGAGGTAATATTTCTAGCCGCAACGATCTCCCCAATCCCCGACCCAGACCTCCACATGTCGCACGACAGCCTCTCATCCAACAAAGTCCCCACCACACACACAATGGAGGACCAAAACGTCGTCCACCTAACCTCTCCTCCGGATACACCGCACAACCCGACCATCCCAGCCGCAATGCCCATTAATGTCTCCACCCCAGTCTCAACGCCCTACGGCACTGAACGGAACCCCATCTACCTCTCTACTCCCAACGTAGAACTGACCCCACCGACCGACCTCGCCACGCCAACTCTGAGCAACACCACCCACAACAACGACGGCATCCCTCAGCCCCGGAAAATGGAGGTCTCACCGAACACAGAGATCAAAGCTTACATATTCAGCTACTTCGTAGACCGGAACAAGGGCAAACAGGCAGTCATAGGAGATCCCCCACACCCAACACGGACCTCCTTCTAGCCGCTATCCCGACCAACACTCCAGGACACGGGGTCTCCGCCGGATTCCCTGACGATCCAACCCCGTCCACCCCGACCCAACCACTAGAGTTTGGGGAGGTCAGCCCGCGACCAGGATAGGGCGGGCTGGATACTATTATTATAAACAATGACCCCGCCAACAACACGGCTCCGCGTTTCTCACACAACCCCACACCCCCGTCGGCTAAGAAGAAACCTACACCGGCAAGGAGGCCCAAGCCCACAAAAGATCCTCCACCCCTCCGCATCTCGGACCTACAAAGCGCTTCGCACACGTCCACCACCAACCACAAAGTAAGATAAGCGAATTCACTAAGGGGCCAGCTGAGGCAGACATACGGATCGAGGACACAAGATCCGGCCCGAACACCAACGGGATATGGTGGAAGTCTCGCATACAACACGCCAGAAACACCTCCCCACGCACCGGCCCTAACCTCAGCCCGCTCAGCACTATTGGAGCGGAGGGTTTGGACATAGACCAGATGTGGAACGCGGACCAAGATAGAGCACTAGCCGAATTGACGAACCAACTGGAGGAAGAAACTCACCAGACAGCCCTGCATCAAGCCAACAAAATCCTCTTTCTAATAAGGGCCGTCATCATACAACAAGAAGTAGACCAAATCAGAGCTTTCATCATGGATTGGGCGTGCCACGGCCCAGCAGGCAAAAACATGCCAAACAATATCCCCCTTACCGGTGCGCAGGCGAGGGAAATTGACGAACGACTGAAAAGAATAGCAGTGCTAAAGGGGATCAGAATAGACTCGGTTCCCATCCCCTCTCCACCACTACACGCAGGAATACACCCATCCGCAGGAAGGCAGCCACCCGACCTTCAGCCCAAGCAACACCCACCCGAGAGGAGCGACTGGTCTGCACAACTAGAAAGAGCGTTTAACCAGGTAGCCAACTCTCTAGCCCCCGAAATGCAGCTGCGCCTGATCAAGGCCTCATATGCACCCACTACGCGGACGCCATTTGCCTTCGCATTTCGCACACACCAGGCCTGAGCAGTACGGACTTCCAACAAACGGTTATGAATTCCACAAGGCTAAAAATGTCTTCGGAAATCAAAACGCCAACGGCATAGCCTCGCGCAGATTCACCGATCTAATCATCACCTTCCTAGAAGATAGCACGCCGAATGCACCCGCCCCTACCACCGCCCCCAGCGTAGCGAAGTTCCTAGGTCTAACACGAGCTATCACCCAGCTAAATGGATGGAGACTATTCGGGAACCCACCCTGCGGCTCCCCGTCCATACCGAGACCCTGGAAGCCCTCAATACCCCATTCCCTTCACCAAAGATGGCCTCACAGTCCAGCTCTACCACCGCACCGGGGACACAGCCAAGTACACGGGCCGCCTAGGCCAAACAGTCACCACAACCAGGACCTCACTCTCTCCACAGCCACCTAGAAGGTGGGCCCCCTTGCGGTTTCTGCTGGGGGGGCGGACACGAGGTACCTTACGGTCAAAAGAAAAAGATGCTCACAATGACAGATCCGAGGGGTGCCCACCCTTGGGAAACCAAGCGCCCACCAAGAAAACATGGTATCCCAAACCCCCCAAGCCCCCCTCTGTCAGCAGCCCCTCAAAACACGATTCCACGGACAGCTCGGTCAAGAGAGAACTTTTCGACACTTACGACACATACGGAAATGGTAGGCCGGAAACTGCTCGACATAATGTTTAACACAACCAGCGCCGCGGATGACCATCGGAGAGGCCAAGTGTGTCCCGAGCAGGACATAGCAAAGATGATACGACAAGCCAGGGCCGCTTTCTCTCCACCACCAGCCCAAGGCACCATCGATAGACTCCGCGAGACGAGTGCACTCCACCACATACCACTAGAAACGCCACCACTCCACCAGACCGCTCCCCCAATCCCCATGTTTACCAGATAACAATAAGACGCAACCGGCCCCTCCTCTCGATCGGTTATTGCAGCTTACAGAGATGCGGGGCTTTCACCAACACTACACTAGAGACTTGCAAAGATCTAGACTTAGTGTTCAAAGGCGAACCATACATATACCAACCCCCTAACTCCGCTGTCCCCAAACTTCCACCTGCTTAGCACTTCTAGACCAACGCCCACCATAATGGTATATGCCAACAAGTCCCTCCGGAATGACGTCCACTTATCCACCAACTCCCACGGTAACGTTTGTACAGTCAGGGCGGCAGGGGCCTGCGTCACTGGCGTCTAACTCGGAGGAAAAGAAACACTAAGCCGCCTAGCCCAAGACCTACGCGGAATCCCGACAAATGGGCGCTCCCTAAGCCTCGGCGACTTCAATTAATGTACCTGAGCCCGCCTTGGTCTACCTGAGCCCCTCTGTAGGTATTGCACCAGCCTGCACCAGCTCTGCACCCAGTCGGTTTAGCTCGGTCTTAATTTGGGCTTCCTGAACCATTGGTACCAAGGCTGGGCCCGCATGAACACCAATGCGCTACAGACCCTATATACAAACTCCGGAAAGTGCACCAAGTCTCCATCATCTCCCTGCTCCACGCTAAGGGCCTTATAGCTTTCACCCAACTTATAAAGCATCTATAGGCACTAGAATACATCATTCAACTCTCAATTGATGTATATTCTCACAACTCGACCAGTACTGAGGGCCAGTTGCTGTTCGCTTCTATGCCCCTTTCAATTTAATGCCACCCAATGATCACCCCGTAAATTGCCATTAGGCATCCCCGACGCATTCCAACCCCATGTCAATGAATCTCCAGAATGCTTATATAGCGCATATATTTTACTAGATATGATTCCGTTGGTTGTACACCCAGCTGACCCGCCAAGAGTAGTCCGACAGGGATTGCGTGTGGGCTGATGCACATCCCTGTGATGATGCAACTACCCGGTGATAGATGGTACTATCTTAGTACAAAGCAAGGAAACACATCCCGAGCTGGGTACCCAACTGGCCGAATGCATTTACATAGGATTGACTGGCATCCAAAGTGCCACTCTGGACTTCCGCTTTTGAATTTTGGCTTGATATACCCCTACAACAGCAACAGCCTCTGTCAGCCAGCCTAAATATGTCTATCTACTAAGATGCACAACCCGAAGCGTAAGCGGGACGGAAGGAGGCTTTAGAACACCGGGAAAGTGCCCTGGAGGAGCTTACTCAACATTTGGGAGTGACTCAAGGAGCCTGGTGATACTTTATTATTGAGTACCATTCATGTTCATCAGCGCTGATGTATTTCATTTTCCATGCACCATCACTAAATATCTGCATTTGGTAATCCAATACCCGGGGAGGCCAACCCATGATCTGGCCTCCGGAGGAATTTAATTTTTGTATTACCCAGCAGGCAATCCCATTAGCGACTAGGCCGGCCCATGCGAATCAACAAATCCCCAGGCAGGGCAGAACAAATACATTCCAGATACTCAGTTGCGTGCCGCCGAACAAATATGGCAATTTAGTTATCTTCTGCGACTGTAAGCCTAACACCAGTTGTGTGCAAGGTCAGAAACCAACCGCTCTACCTCTAGACTTTTGTCTCAGAACCTGTACATCATTCTAGAAGCAAGTCTGGCATTTTCCATCGCATGAACTGAAAGTCGATACATCATATGTGACCAGAGTCTTTTTTCATTTCGCCTATCGGTTGCTCTTTTGCTATAACATCTCGCGCTTCAGTTCACTCCTGTAACCTAGAATCCAAGGGCTAGTAGGTCCGGAAAAAAGAACTCCCGCTGATATCGTACAACATTATCTCTCTCATGTCCAGGAACAAAACTCCCTTCCATACATCCCTCCACTCAAGACCAACCTTATTCAACTATCTACGGGCAGGGCAGTTCTTTCGGAAACCGACTTTTTAACCTTCTCCTTTATATTCTGTCTTGCGGTTGACGAGTCTACTTCTGCTTCTTGATTACGAACCACGGCTTCCAGCCCCTAAACATAATATTTCTTCCTCTTTCAGATATACTGTTATTGCTTGTGCCACATTGAAAGAGCCAAGATGCACACAAACAGAAGCAATATGCTCTCGTACGTTTAAGAGAACACCCTTAGAAAGTGGTAACAAGCGCAAATATTGCAGCCCTAATTAACAGGAAGGAACTATGAACTGAGGAGGGTACTGTTCTTGATGGCGCCGTACTCCATCAGCTCTATTTGCAAAGAGATCGTGCTGAGAAGAAGAAAGAAGCTGCACGGGAGGCCCGTGCGCAACGCTTGTCTCAGCCACTGTCTCGGAAGAATAAAGGCAAAGCAACGCAATCACCCAAGGTATCTGTCCACTTTGAAAAGTCTGAGGGATCTAGTACCACTGAGGCATCGCTAGATGTATTCGGATTTGAGATTGAAGACTGGCAGTCTGATCTGGAGACTCCGCTCGATCAGGACTCCTCAGTTGAGTCGGTTAATATGGTAGCTACCTCCCTACCCTTGAGGCGTCAGGCACCCCCACTGTCCCAAACTCCTGTCAGGCCTCGCTATGTATCTCCTATTGTTGTTGGAAGAAGCGTTGGATCTCCTGTGCATCGTGTAACTAGATCTCGGGCTGCTAGAAATTGAGTGCGTGAATTGATGCATTTCCCTGTGATGATCCACTTAAGAGCTGAATCTAATATCTGAAAAACCAGCAGTAATATTGTGCTAACAAGCTCAGATGGCTACTTCTCACAAATCTGCACCTGCTCCGCAACGACAAGCATGACCAGAGAATGAGTGACACGCGATTCGAAAGTATGCGGCAGAGAATCCGGGTACCGCCTGGCGCTACCTTGGAACACCGCTGTCAAACCTTCTACATTGGAGCACTGTTTTGGATCTAACCGAGCCAGCACTGGATAATATTCAGGACGTTAAGCAAGAAATTCTTTTGAGTGCATCCGAGTTATCCATCCGAGTCTCCAGCTTTCGCGGACTGCTGCCTTGCAGCCTCAATTTATTGATCCGCCTAGCGAAATTATAGAAGATCCAATCTCTGATATTGAGGACACAATTCTGGCAACCTATCTTCCAGGCGAAGTCAGTGAACCCGAAACCGAGTCACAGCCACCTCCTCGAGTTACACCCATGCAGCTTTAGCCCACACCGAAGGGTTGCTTCTCTTCTCTCTTCAACCTGAACCCACGGCCAACATTACCGAGCTACAAGATGTCCTCAAGTGGGAGAAAACACGACTTGAATCTCTTGAAGTTCAGCGCAGAAGTCACCATGTTCAACGCAGGATTACTGACTTTCTGCCGGGTCCAGCTCCCTCCCCCTGATATCCCTTCCGCTCCTCTATTTGTTATATGGATACATATGTGATATTTCTTATGTCATTTTTGAGCATTTCCTTGCTCGCTCGGCCTTCATTTCCATTTCTCTAGTTATAAGAATATATTGGTTACAAGCATATTCCACCTGAGGGTATGCTTATAACGAGAGATCTCTGTATACGGACACCCTCCCATCGAGAATATTTTCAACAAGCACATCAATTCTCTAAACCGACAAGGTCCTAGATCCGAAAATGACAAGGCCCTATTCACTCCCAGCGTCGGCATGTACAGGCAATAGAGGAGTCAACCCACTTGGCTAGGAAGAAATTGTGTGTTGTAGTCGAGAGGATGGCGGCTGCTGTCATCGGGGAGTGGTAGGCGCTGTGGTTGGAACACTCCGAGTTTTTAGTCAAACAGTGTGATAGGAAAGTAACTATGATTGAGAAAGTAACCGAGAATAAGACGCTGTGACAGCTTTTGCCAAAATCGCTGTGCTATGAATAAGACTGCAATGTTACCCGACAGTTCTTACGGTATTGATCCTGTGGTAGGCGTCTAGATCTCGTTTCGCGGAACTACTTAAAGAGCTTAAACATAAAACTCTATTCCAGGTGCTGGAGCGCAACAACGATTGTGAACAATTCTCTCCCAGTAAAAGGTTTTTGGCCTCTGTGTTACTCCTCTTCTTCTCTCCCCTTCTCCGCTCTAGTACACAAGCGCCTTCAATGGGCATTGACCCACCAAATTCGGCAAGACTGCCCGCATCCGAAGACCCAACCCACCACGATTCTAGCTAAACAATGGGTAACCACTCACGTTAGAGATAGCTCCCAGATGTCGACGGCGACATCCACCAAAAGAAAATCTCCCTGAACTCTCACCGGCGAACTCCTCCTCTAAGGACACGCCTACCAGTTAGCGAGCACCTGGAGCCACAGTAGAAGGCATACGAAAGCGAGGCGAGTACTGGAAAAGTCGATTTCGCGGATGTAGGTCATGTGTGTAACACTGGCAAACGGCATTTCCCCAGATCTCCCACGGCGACCCCACAGTCTATAGCCTGTGTACAAATAAAGGTACCCTCCCTGGGCATGTTCTTGGATAACGGTCGGTCGTACGGAGAGACACACAGGATTTAGCACAAAAGAGGATGGAAACTCCAAAAGCCGAGTTGGTGGGATTGGAGGCAACCGCATCAGAAAAACTAGGGCTCAACTTAAAGCCGTAGTTGAGGAGGGGTCAACAGTCATCCGCAAACAAAGTGGGGAGAATAATAAATAACGAGACGAGGTGGACATGTAGGTGGACATGTTCAAGTTGAGAGCTACCACTAACGAGACATGCACGCAGAAAACGGCCCCCCACCACGCACATATGCCGAGGCAGGGATCCAGCCGACCAGGGCACCACTCCTGCGGCGGGATCTTTTCAAACGTGCCACCAACGATACGGAGACCCCACCCACCGCCGATACACACACCCCAGAATGTACAATACAGGGGAACAAGTCAGAGAAAGGAAATGGGAAAGCACCACCCCCTAGACCACGAGCACGAAGAGGAAGGCACCACCACAACCACCATCACACGAACCTTCACGCACCCGAGCACATCACGAAGGGAACAGACACGAGGGATACATATGCACTCGCCCCCGACGAGGTACAAGCCAGGGCAAATGTGCCCCTAATCAGAAAAGAACAAGGAAACAGCATGGAAATTCGTTGGTTAACAAAGTAGAACATAAGAGCTGGGAACCTGGCACCCTCGCTAGTCATGATCATGAAGGAACAGATAGAATCCGGCCAGAGACTTCCAAGAGGAAGGAAATTCTTGCGCACTACTGGGACACACATATGAGGGGCCGGATGTAGATATTTGTTTCTCTACCTATGCACGTTCATTTTCCGGTGCTTGAGCATCATGTTGCCGTTCCCCACCCGAGCGCTGGATATTTGTTTTCCTACAGTAGTGTTGGGGCTTCCCACTTCAGCGTTGTCAATTTTGGAAGTACGTGCGCGGGTGACCAGACAAACTTGTCCCCCCTCAATGCCTCCGGGCTATCGGGCGGCTCATAGTGGCCCCTTACTGGGGCTGAATATGAGTACTGGAATATGTGGAATATCGAAGGTCTAGAGCGCCACCGCAACAGAGGCATACCTTACCGACATCAACTTCCAGGACGAAATTCTTTGAACGAACTTCGCAACCAGAGGACCCCCGACGTCGGCTCTTGCTTTATTTGATAGAGCGCGAGCTCAATAGCACTTCTATCTACTTTTTATTCTTT
>Ga0307511_10004310_pt1 | contig 14518 bp, 10 predicted proteins | sample 13_EM_MG_FD_200266 | JGI IMG/M metagenome (GOLD analysis project Ga0307511, IMG submission 200266) | Populus trichocarpa ectomycorrhiza microbial communities from riparian zone in the Pacific Northwest, United States - 13_EM | ecosystem: Host-associated > Plants > Roots > Unclassified | place... | reverse complement strand
CAAACAGGCGCAGGATGGTCGGCGTCACATCGATAAGGCGGGCGTCGTTAAAACGGGAGAGGTGCCGGGTTGCCGGCTTTGCATCGGTGGAGGGACGATAAAAGAGGACGCCTTGCTCAGCATGGTTTGCATCGTCGGGGCCCATATCATTTTCAAAGGTATGAATGGAGCCATGTCCGACCGTACCGATCGAGCGCCAGTGGAGGCCGCCGAAATAAACCAGAAGATCAGGGGCAATGCCATTGATGGTCTCATAAATATCTTCCGGACGATGGATTTTGGTCTCCATCGGACGCCCTTTTTCATCCGGGATGGCCTTGATCTTTGCGATCAGTTGGTCGCGTAGGTCCCCATATTCGGCCAGGTCAACGATCCCTTCGGGTTCGCGTCCCCGAACGTTCAGGAAGATGCGCGCATAATAACCTCCATCTCCCCAGGCCTTGGTTTTGCTCCAGTCGATCTCCGCTTTAGCCAGGGGAGTGATGGCGGATGGTTTTTCCTTGAGATGCAGGTAGCCTTCTTTGATCAGCCAGTCGTTGATGCAGATGCCGCCGTCCATCCGTTTGGCGCCATGATCGGAAACGATGAAGAGATGGGTTTCGGGCGGAAGCTTTTCCAACAGTTCACCTAATTTTCCGTCCAGAAACTTGTAGTACTCAAAGATGGCCTGCTCGAAACGATGGCCCTTTTCATAGGCGCGATGTTCCGGGTCCATGTAACTCCAGAAAGCGTGATGGATGCGGTCCGTCCCCATTTCCACCATCATGAAGTAGTCCCACGGCTTGGTTTTAAGAAAATGAAAGGCCAGCTTGAACCGCTTTTCGGTCATCTCATAAATGTCGGCCAAAATCTTGTCTTTGTTGTCGGTGCGGAAATCACGCACATCGAGCAGATAGTCGCCCACGGTTTCCTGGATTTCCTGTTTAAGTTCGCGGGGATAGGTGTAATCACATTCGGTATTGGGCGTCAGAAAATCGCCGACCAATAATCCATTCACGGGGAATGGCGGATACGTTTGCGGAACACCGATTAAAACGACTTTCTTCCCTGCGGCTCCCAAAAAATCCCAGAGGCGCTTGACCTTGACGGAAGTGGAGGTTGCGATGCTGAGCTTGTCGTAGCCGTGGTCCACCCGGTTGCGAAATCCATAAATCCCGAGAGTTCCCGGACTATGGGAAGACATCATTACGCTCCAGGCGGGGACTGTAATAGGCGGGTCGCAGGATCGAATTTGGCCGTGGCGTCCCTCCTGAATGATTCGCTTGAAATGAGGCAGATGTTCAAGCCAGGGCCCCAAAAGAAGATTTGGCTCTGCACAATCCAAGCCGAGAACAAAAACCTTGGGTTCCATTATGAGAGTAAGTTACTTATTTTAAATAAGATGCGTATTGTTTGTTAAAATGACCTATTTATTAACAGGTCAATGCCGATATCATTGAAACGAACAACGCTTCTCTTTCATTCTTAGAGGAGAGATTACACTATGGTAATTAGAGATTGACTAAGCTCAAGAGATTTTGAAACCTTGTACGCAGGAGAAGAAGTACTGAGGATGGAGCCTCGCAGGCAGGTGATATAACTTGCCTTAGCATGTTCTGGAAGAAGGAGAAAGCGATAGTTGATAAGCCAAGGAGAAATCGAATGAAAAAAATCACTCAATCAGTTGGTACCCTTATTTCGGGATCAGCGTTATTTGCAAAATACTTTGGAATGGGATTGCTCATTGTAGCGACTTCTTCTTCCGCCTTGGGTGCAACGCGCACGTGGAATGGGAGCAGCAGTACGAATTGGGCTACGGGGGCAAACTGGAGCGCAGCGCCCAGCAATGGAGATAATCTTAATTTCGGAGCTGTGGCTACCGGTAGCACCACCTCCAATAACAATAATGACCTTACCAGCGTCAACTCGTTCACTTTCCAAGGAACGCGGTCTTATACGCTGACCGGCAGCGCGTTGACCCTTGGTCCCGGTAATGGCAATAACTTCACGATTACCAATAATTCCAGCGTAACCCAAAATATCGGCTTTAGTGGGACGGGACTTACCTTGTCCACCGGCAGCCAAATCCAGCGCTGGGTCGCCGCCAGCGGTGATTTGAATGTGACTTCCAAAGTGGCCCTGAATGGAACCTCTCTCGGCTTGCATGGTCCCGGCACGATCACTTTGAGCAGTGCCATCTCGGGCGGTGGTAATGCTAATCAGGTCGCTTCCGTTATCGTCGGCGATTTTGCAGGCGTGGGCCACGTTGTTCTTAGCGGCAATAATTCCGGCCTCACGGCTCCTGTTAGCGGCAGTAATTTTTCAGTCGCTCTGCTCGCAGGCGACCTGACCATTGCTAACGCCAATGCCCTGGGCACTGGCGCTTTGTTGATCGATCACTCCAACAATAACGGAGCCCAAGACACCTTGAAATCGGTCGGTAATTTTCTCAGCATTGCCAACAGCGTCACGGCCAGAAACAGCTTTGTTCTTACGCCCGATGCTTCAGGTACTTTGCAGATCAAGGGCGGCCTGACTTTGGATAACTCAACCGGCACCACCGCTTTTACTCTAACCAACAATTCCGGCACCGGAACGGTCGATTTTCATGGCGCCATCACCGAGACGGCTGCTGGTACCAGCCTGACGCTGACCGGTGGCGGGCCCTTCACCCTTTCCGGCACGGCTTCCAATACATATACGGGCCTGACCTCCGTGAAGAATAATACGCAGGTCAAATTCAATAAAACCGGAGGTGCTCTTGCCATCACAGGCGACTTGAGCGTTTTTAACGGCTCCAAAGTCCAGCTCCTCGGAGACGGCCAGATTAATACGGCCTCCACGGTAACGATGAACGGTTTTTGGGATTTTAATGGTCACAAACAAACCATCAGCACCCTTACCGATGACGGCACCGGCACCGGATTCATCCGGTTTGGAAATGGCGGTCAATTGACCGTTAACGGTTCCACCGATAGCTCCTTCTCCGGTACGATTCAGGATGATGGAGCGGAAACTGGCGTTGTCGAATTGGACAAGCAAGGCTCCAGCACTCTGACCGTGACCGGCACCAATACCTACACGGGTACGACAAAGCTGGAAGCCGGTAAATTGAAGGTCGGCAGTGATGCCGCGCTGGGCACCGGCAATGTGGAAGTAACGGGTGGTACCCTGAGTACGGATGGCACGCAGCACACGATCAACGTCGGTGGCACTTACGACCAAACGGGCGGTACTCTCGCGTTAACGCTTTTGTCCGCGACCAATAATGATAATGAAAAGTTGGTTGTGACTGGTGCGAGTTCTTCCACTCTTGGAGGAAGTCTGGTTGTCGATGGTAATGGCCTGACGGCAACGGCAAACTTAACTTACGACCTGGCCAGTTTCACCAACGGTCGCACCGGCACGTTCAACGCCAGCGTTATCGATATGAACACGGCTGGATTTCTTGAGGAATTCAACTACACGACGAACGATGTGACCCTCACGTTCCTCCAGGCGATAGGCAGTCTTAACGGCCTCACGCCCAATCAGCAATCGGTGGGTAACTACATCGATACCTTTGCGCCCAATGCCCCTGCGATCGGTGGCAACTTCCAGACCTTGGTCAATAATATCTACCTACTGTCCGGAAATCCCAATGCGATGGGTTCGGCGCTCGATCAAATTTCTCCGCAAACGCTGCAAATCTGGCGTCACATCGCTTTTGATAATTCCACCTTCTTTACCCAGTTGGTGGGCAATCACCTGGCTGGTTTGCGCGACGGCGTGACCGGTTTTGACGGCAGCCAGCTGACTTACCTGGATTCGACGATGGATCCTTCCCTGGCCCAGATCAAAAGCCGCATGTTGGCTTGGAACCCGGTATCGACTCCTGGACTCCTCAGCGATGTGGTTGATCCCGTCATGGCCGGTATCAAGATGACCGATCCCAAAGACCTAAAGTCAGATATTCAAAGTGAACCGGTGGATCGTGGAAGTACCTTTATCGCCGGTAACGTGATCATGGCCGACCTGAGCCACGATCAGGATCTCGCCCATCAAAGCTACACCACAGGCTCGGTTACCTTGGGGGCCGACTATCGAATCGATCCTAACTGGACGATCGGCGCCTTGCTGGCTTATGGACATACCGATGCCACGCTCGATCATATCGGCAGCAAAACAACCGTTGATAGTTACTCGCCAGGAATCTACGCCAGCTACGTCGATAAGACCGGATGGTACGGTAACGCCCTCGTTTCTTACGGCTACAACAGCTACACAGAAGATCGCAATATCCAGATCGGTGCGTTGAATGGCACCAATCACGGCGCTCCGCAGGGCAATCAATATGTGGGCAGTCTTACCGGTGGCTATGAATTCAAGGAAGGCAACTGGAAGATCGGGCCGACCGCCAGCCTCCAGTACGTCAACCTCGACGTCCATGCGTTCTCGGAAAATGGTCCGACAGCACTCAACGTTCAGGACCAGGGCGTGGAATCCTTGCGCAGCCAGCTTGGCTTTGAAACGCGCTATGCTGGACACGTTAAGGGATGGTTCGGTTCCTTTGACCTCACCCCTCACTTCAGCGCCACCTGGCAGCATGAGTGCCTCAACGAGGCGGGTGGCATCACCAGCCAGTTCAATCAACTGGGGGCCGGTTCCTTCACTGTCCAGACCACCAAAACGGACCGCGATTCGGCCTTCATCGATGGCGGCCTTGATGCCCAAATCGAAAACGATATCAACCTCTTTGCCGATTATCAGGCCCAGGTCGGTCAGGATAACTTTTTTGCCCAGTCGGTTCAGGCGGGCATCAAGATTTCCTACTAGAGTTCTGCTTAGCTGGCGAATACCGGGTGAGATGGCCTCCAGATGTGCTCCTGAAAACAGCACACCTGCGGGCTAAACTAGCTTGCTTGCTGCAGGGTTCTGAGATCAATTTTACCGCTATCCAGTTTGGGCAAGGCAACAAGAAAAACGATTGCCTTGAGTTGCTCGTAAAGGGGTAATTTTTCCTGGCAAAATTTCATGAGGTGTTCCCGCACAGCTTCATCTTCGGGATGAACAAGGCATACCAAACGAAATTCATTCCGTGATGCCATGTTTTTGCAGTGTCGAGATAATGCCCTCGACATCCATCATTTCCATAATCTCGGAAACACTTAATTTAATGTCGAATTCCTTTTCCAGTGCGGCCACCAATTGCATGTGCCCGATGGAGTCCCACTTAGGGACTTGGTCTGGGTTGATCTTATCGTTGAAATCAACCGGCGGTAACTGGAAAAGCTCAAAAAAGATGCGTGCAAGTTTTGGGATCATGGTATGAAAATTTAAAATACTTTGTTACCCTGCAGATGGTGAGTAACGCCTTGTCAGTCCTCCGATACTGTCCGTCGCGACACTAGAAAGTGCCTGTAGACGCAACAAGAAAATTTCATTCTATTCCAGATTTCATCGAGAACTCAATATGACCTCGTCTTTCGCTGGGAAAGAGAAATTTCCCATTTTTCAGACTGAAGTAAAACCCGATTCCGATGTTTTGATCATCTCCTTTAGCGGGCTTTTTGGCTTCTTCGATCAAATGCGCCCATTCGATTTCTTCATGATCACGAAAATGCTGGCCTATAATCGCATTATGTTGAGAGATCCCGCTCAACTCTTTTATTTACGCGGTATAGATGAGACTGGTTTTGACGGCCTGCTTGAGAGGCTGCGCTCGGAAATTAAACGGATAAACGCCAAGACGCTGCTTTTTGTCGGGGCCTCCTCGGGTGGTTATGCCGCGATCCTGTTCGGTCATCTGCTCGGAGCGGATTATGTCCACGCCTTCGGAGCACGCGGCCACCTCAAGATTGGCGAAATTTTGCGGCAACGCGATTGCAAGGCCATGATCAACCGAATGCATATCGTGACCCTGCTTAATTGCAGCCTGCCCCCGCGTCATCGCTTCCACCTCGATCTCAAGCCATTGTTGTATCGAAATGTTAATCCCGACATGAAAATTAATCTTCACGCATGCGCCCATTGCATCGACGCGAAGCGAGCTCGGCATTTGAAAGACTGTCCCAACACCAAAATTTTTCTTTATCCATGCAATACGCATCGAGTCGCGGCTTCTTTGATTAAATCGGGATGTTTGCGAGATTACTTCAAAAAGGAAAATCTCGATCAATCTGAAGATGTTTATCAAAAATATTACGGCGATTTCGCCGCTTCTCGTGAGAAAATTTCCGCCTAGAAATCCCGCATCCTGACGTGAAGCAATCCCAGCGCATCGCTAAAAATACACTCTTCGGGTTTCTCGGCGGCGTCTTTGGCGGAGGGCTCCAATTTTTGAGTCTTCTCCTCGTTGCCTGGTATCTGGGGGTCGCCAACTTCGGCATCTTTTCCTATCTCCTCGCTTTCGCCACCATTTTTCAATACGTGGCCGACTTTGGACTGAGTCGTATTTTGATCCGTGAAATCGCGTTGCATCCATCGGAAATCGAACGCCTTTTGGGCGGGGCAAAAAGTCTTATCTGGATTCTCTTTGGCTTCACCTCGTTTGCCGCGCTGGCCGTTATTGCCGCACTTCCCATCGATCGTGAATTGAAGGCCCTTTCCTGGCTGATGACGGTGGGGTATCTGTGCCACCTGCACACCATTGGTTATGCCTCCGTTTTACGAGCAACGGAAAATATGGAATTTAACTCCATTGCCTTCACGTTGCACAAGGCGGTCATGGTCCTGTTTCTTTGGTTATTTCTTTCGCTCAAGTGGGGCCTCTTTGGCGTCGTCCTCGCCCATCTTGGCGCGAATCTTTTTCTCTGGGCTTATTATCATATTATCGTGACGACGGCATTTTCGCCCGGGCGTTTGCTTTATGCGCCCCGGTTCTGGAAAGAGTTGCTGACCGATGCGCTGCCCATGGCAGGCAGTCTCATCCTGCGCCAATCTGCCTGGCAGTTGGATGTGCTGATCCTCAGCTTTCTCGTATCAACGGTTGATTTGGGTTATTTCAGCGGCCCGTTTCGCCTGCTCATGGGAATGACCGTCTTTGCCACGCTTTTTGCCCAGCCGCTTTTCCCCCTTTTTGTCAGACTGGGGCATGAATCAATTGACCAGTTTGCGGTCGTCTATCGTCGCACCTTAAAATGGTTTTGCGTGCTCAGCTTCCCCGGCATGGTCCTTTGCTTGAGCTGGCCGAAAATCTGCCTTTTCCTATTTCTGGGAAAGCACTTCCTGCCTGCTGCGCCAGCTCTGATTATTCTTAGTGCGGCCATCATCCCGCTTTTCATCTCCGTGCTTTATCCCTTCATCTTCAGCGCACTGAACCGGCAGGCGGATTACTTCTTTATTATGCTGACCCTTGTCGTGGCTCGCGTTTTACTCGAGATATTCTGTGTGCCGAGGTTCGGTTATCTCAGCGAGGGGTATATCGTCGTTGCGATGGAATCGCTGGTCTTCATTGTTCTGACCGTCCGGCTGCGCCTGCTTAATATCCATCCTCATTTATTCTCAACCATGGGCAAGCCCGCGCTTGCGTCGCTCCCGTGCTTTTTGATCATGACCTATCTTCCCCACGGTTCCTACATCGCCATGGCGTTCTCCATCCTTCTCTGTTCGATCGTCTATCCTCTTTTCCTGGTTTTATGGAAAACGATCTCTCCTGAAGAATTCCTTCTTTTGCGGGAAGGATTGGGCTTCGCCAAACCTTATTGGCAAAAAATTGACTCTATAGTGACGGGTATGGGCCGAAAGAAGTGAGCTTCGACGAATCATTTGTGTCGTGTTGAAGGAAGGCCTGTGTGCCGGATAACTGGTGGCAGATGTGGTCGATCTCATCCGGGCCAAGCAGCATCCATGCGGTGGAGAGCGCGTCGGCTATTGCCGCGGAAGCGTGTACGGCCCACGTGCGATGCGGACCCGATGCCGACTGGCCCGTGCGTGGATCAAGAATATGGGCGCCTTTCACGGAAGTACCGGAAGCACCAATGGCGCATCGTTTTAGCAGAAGGGGCTTGGTTGGAGTGATCGCAATATCCCAGCCCGTCGAATTTGATTCGGGTGCATCCAAAGCCAGGATGCTGCTTCCGCCTGCAACGAGAAGCGCGCGAGTGGCGTCCCACGTCTCCAACTCCTCGGCCATGCGGTCGAGGGTAAAGCCCTTGCCGATGGCTCCGAGATCCAATGCCACAGGGTCGTTGTGGACAGAGACGGTAAAATTCTCCGGATCCATGATGAGTCGTCCGCGCTTGGGTGACGTTAAGGTGTTTTCCGGCAAGACCTCACCGCGCTGAATGTCCATCTGGGTGCCAAGACCGGGATCGAAAGCGCCGCCGGTGAGTGTCTGCATCCGGTCGGCGAGTTGAAGGCAATGAAAGGTGTCCGCGCTTATCTTCAGTATTTCACCCGGCGAGAGCGAACGGATTTGGCTGATCTCGCTGTCTTCGCGAAAACGGCTGAGTAGTTTTTCAAATCGGTCGGCGATGGCGAACGCGGCTTGGGCGGCCTGCCGCGCATAAGTTTCGTTTTCGTGCGCGAGGCGCACTTCAAAAAATGTTGCCATGCACTCGTGCTGGTAGCGGTGAATGCTGGGTTTACTCATGGGGGCCGGGCCGGGAGAGGACAATGGCAAGCACGTCTGCGCGCAGGCCAAAATAGTCGATTTTCCATTCGGGACCTATTTTCGACTGCAAGGCTGGCAATAGGTCGGGCGAAGTGACCAGGATATCACCGGTAATATTTTCGGGAATGGTATTCCAATAGCCGACCGGCTGAAGTCGGCGCAGATACCAGGGCAATGGCCAATAATCGGTGCTGATGACCTGCACGATATTTGCCGAATCATGAGGATAAGTCTTTTGGAGTTGTCCGATGCGGGTGACGAGTTGGTCGATGTCCCCGGCGGTCGGCGAGTAAGCCAGCGGATTGCGCGCATCGGCTGCATGGGCGAAACAGGTTTGCCACGTCTCGCGGCCAAGTCCGAGAAAGACGAGGGCAGTTGTGAGAATGAACACGAATCGAAATCTTTCTGTAACTTGGAAGATGGCATTTGCTCCGACACCAGCCAGCAGGATCGCTGGCGCGAGGAGATCGATCTCAAGCCAGGGCGTTTTGTAGGGAATGACGGAATAGATCATGCCGAGAGCAAGCGTAAAGAAGAAGAGGAAGCGAACGAGCAACTGCTTCCAGCAACGAATTGCGCCAAAGGCAGCCAGACCGAAGATGATCAGGCCGCTCCAGGGCATCGTGTAGAAATTCGGCATCAGGAGCCACGAAAGATAGGTCCACCACGGTTTTTCGTGACCTTCTCCACCGGCGCGATGGACAAAGCGGAGCTGAGCAGAAAAAAAATCGATGAAGCCATGAAGATTTGTTCCGAACGAGCTGTAGAAAAGCATGAACACGAGAACGAAGGCAAAAAAAGCCCAGCCGATTTCCTTCAGGAATGGGTGCGTGAATTCCGTCCGATTTTTTTGCATCAACCACAGGCCGCAAGCGGCTAGAGCAAGAGCAATAATGACGAGCGGTGAGGTTTCTTTCGTCGCGAAAAGAAGCGCCGTCACGATGCCGGTTATGATGGCCGGGCGAATGGAATGACTGTTGGAGTACCACGACCAAAGGCAGCGCAGTAAAAGCAATATCAGCAGAACGAAAAGTCCTTCGTGAATAAAGTAGCGCTGGTAATAAACAAAGGGAGCGGCAAGAGCGAACAACGTTGCCGCCGCAATGACGGCGCCTGTGCCGAGCTCCTTCGCCCAGAGCGCCAGCAAGAGAAGGGTGGTTGTGCCGATCAAGGCGGAGATCAATCGCAGATGCCACGCCTCCATTTCCTTCAGGTCGTGAACCCCCAGTGTGCGGAGAATCGGATAGCTCAGGTAATAGAGAGTCGGGCCATGCGAATCGTGCGGATTGTAGTGGTAGACGCCGCTTTCGAGCATTTCTCCAAGGATGACGGCATGCACCGCCTCATCGGTGTGCATGGGGCGATCTTCAAGATGCAGGCAACGGAGGCCCAAGGCCGCCGCGCCGAGAACAACCAAGCCCAGCCAGAGGCTAAGCTTTTCCCCAGACTTCCACTTCAATGTAGTGATTGTTTTCGTTGGTGGTGTTGCCCTGGCTATAGAGGCGCACATAGCGGCCTTTAACGCCCTTGGCATCAATCAGGCGGCCTTCGTAAGTTTCAATATAGGTCGGGTCTTTTCCGGCACCGAGTCCAATCGCGTTGGACATATCGTTGTTAAAGACCGTGGTGACTTTGTCAATGAAATCGGGGTCGTCGGAGACTTGGACAACCACATTTTTATAAACGCGGGCTTGCGAGTGATAGTGCCAAACCAGGATGGCATAAAGGCTGGCCGGGTGTCCGAGATCGATCTGAATCCATTGCTTGCCCTTGTCGAGCTCGACGTAATTCCCCTCGTCGCCCTCTTTCACGCCGTCGGTAACTTGAGTGAGATCGCCGGTCGTCGGCGCGCTGTCGCTGCTCGTCACGGGTTTGCCCTTGGCCAGATTGACGCAACCTTCGGGAATCATGAAGTCGGGGCGCTTGCCTTGGTGGGTCGGTTCCAGGTTGGGCATTTTGACCGGCACAGGAGTGCCGACAAAGAGCGGCCTGGGAAGATCGGTTTTCAGGGGGACGAGTTTGGCATCGTCGGCCAAGAGCGGTAATGCGGTGGAAAGACTGAGAGCAACGGCGGCAAGGACGGGAAATATTTTCATGTTCTGGATCAGGCGATGGAATCTTCCGGTTTCAGGGTAATCAGGCTTTTGGTCAGGACCGCCTCGGAGGCTTTAAAGATGGCGCTCTCGCTTCTAAAGGCTTCATCGGCGGGGCAATTGAGTGTGGCCTTGCCGCGGATGGCGGCAAAGAAATTTTCGAGGTGCGGTTGGTGCGGCGGTTTGTTGAGGATGACGGGCAGAGTGTAGGCGGCCAATTCGGCAGTTTCCCGGGCATCGACTTTGGTGGCGCTGTCGGCATCACTGTCGGCGCCGGGTTCGGCTTTGCCCGCGGCGAGGTAGTGGAGATTGATCCACTTTTCCCAGTCAGGCGCGTTGGCTTCGCGATAAATGGCCGTGTACTTGGGGTCTTCCGACATGCGCACGGTGCCTTCCGTACCCATGAATTGTTCGAAGTAACCGCCGCCGGCGCTGGTCGTGGTCTGTACTTGGTAGAACGCGCGCGTCACGCCTTCGGGCCGGTTGTACTCGTAAATAACCATGGCATTATCGAACCACTCGTGGTTCTTGTAATAGTCGTTGCCGCCGCTGGCGATCACAGTGGTCGGCGGCGTGCCGAGAAACCAGTTGAAGATATCGATCTGGTGCGCCCCGAGATCGGAGAGCGGACCGCCGCCGCACTTTTTGAACCAGCGCCAGTTGCGGAACATGTGCATGTCGTCGAAGCCGTAGCGCTTGAGCACATCGGCACTGAGGGCGTAACGCTGAGGCCAGCCGAGATCTTCGCTGACCGCGCGGTTCCACTGTCCGTTGACGGTGGTGATGCGGCCGGGGATATTCGCTTCCTTGATCAGCCGATTGAGCGCGACAAGATAGCGCGGATTGCTGCGGCGTTGGTGGCCAATTTGGAGGAGCCTGCCCGTTTCCCGCATGGTTTGGACCATGGAGCGCGCGCCTTCGATGGTGTTGGACATCATCTTTTCGCAATAGACGTGCAACCCGGCCTTCAGGCAGGCGTTGGTGACCGGCGCATGCCAGAAGTCAGGCGTGGCGACGATGACCGCGTCGAGGCTTTTTTCCTTCGACAGCATGTCCTCAAAATCGTGATAGGCGTTGACCTCATAGCCGCTCTTTTTGAGATAGCGCTGGCCGTAGGTCAGGTTGTAATCCCAGATGTCGCAGACGGCCACGAAGCGCACGTTGGGAATCTTCAAAACATCATCCATGAGCACGCGGCCCTGGGCGCCAATGCCGACGAGGGCGAGGCGCAGTTCATCACTGCCGGACTTGCCAACTGCGCTGGTGGCCATTTGCGCCAGCAATTCACCGGGGCGCATGATCATCATACCTGCGCCGGCGGCGGCGAAAGTTTGCAGAAAATTGCGGCGGTTCAGGCCGGGGCCATCCTGGCGCGGCGGGAACTTCATGCGCGCGTGATACTCCAACGATTGTAGGGCGATAAAACCAGCGCGGCGCTGACGAGTAAAATGTGGATGCCGAGCCAGGCCACACCCTGCTCCTGCCCGATCAAGATCAGCCCGACCGTCAGAAGGGAAAAGATAAGGCCGATGCCCAGCAGGGCCTCACGAGTGCGAACCCCCAACAACAGGGCCACGCCGAGAGCAATGAGAAGATAACCCAGGAGCAAATAGAACGGTGTCGTCAGGAAAGCGGGGAGCAGCGGTTCCTGCGCAAATTTATCCTGAAGGCTTTGCGGAATCGCCTGGTAATGGGCGAACCCGTAGACCTTTTTGCTGACTTCAACGACGGCGCCGCTCGCATCGGGCGTTCCGTTGGCGTCGAGCAAAGGTTGCTGCATGGTGATTTTGCCGGAGAACTTTTCCAGCCCGGCAAAAAGCACCCGCAATCCCAGCCAGAGCCGCAGGCACCAAAACGCGTAAGTAAGAGCGAGGGGATCGAGTTTAGTTAAATTCACGCAGGTCTTAAGCAGATTTGGGTACTTCCGCCGAGAGCTCTCCAAAGGCTTTCTTGGCTTCGCTGCCTTTCATGTTTTTCAGGGCATCAAGGATGGCCTGTTTTTCATCAGGACGAATGGCGAGCGGCCACGCGATCTTGAAAGCAGCGATTTTTTCTTGGTCATGGAGATTCTGTGCCTGAATGCTGTCAAGATAGCCCCGCAAGGCGAGGATTTTTTCCGATGATTCTGTGCCGTGCGAAGCCGCATCGAGGAGAAGCTTGTCCGCATCGGGATTATGGGCCGCAGACAACGCCCGAATCACGTTCTTGCGATCATCGACGGAAGGAGCACCGAGCAAATTTTGCAGGTCTGCGGTGGCCTTGGGCGAGGGGACGGAGGCAAGGGCCACGAGGAGCGCGTGGTGCGTATCTTCCGTGGTTCCCTGAAGAGCCCCGAGAAGCAGGGCAGCGGCTTTGTCCTTGTCCGTGGCGGTATGCGCACAGCGGATAAGCGCGGCGTTGACGCTCTTGCGTTCGGCACCTGTCTTCGCTTGCGGAAGCAATCCGATAATGCGGGAGAGATCGTCCGCTCCGGCCACGGCCTCAATGCCTTGAAACGCGGCTTCAGCCACCGAGTTGTCGGCATCGCTGGTTGAGGCAAAAAATGTCTCGAGCGTTGAGCGATCGGCCCGGGAGGCCATAATCGTGAGCAGGGCTGCCTTGGTCGGGCCTTGGGCGCTGGCGAGTGCTGCCTTGAGTTTTTCAGAAGCATCGGGCAAGGACAACTGGCCCAGGCTGATGGTCGCAGCGGTTGCTTCGTCGCCGCCTTTGGCCAGCAAGGGAAGCAGGACGGTGGCGGAACTGGGCAGATTGGCGGTGCCGTAACTGGCGATGGCGGCCAGATGAACATCGGATTGCGCGCTGGCCAGGGCTGCCTGCAAGACGGGTTCAATCTCAGCACTTTGTTTTTCCGAGACGCTGTTGACGATCACGACTTGGGTGGCGGGATCAAAACTGGACAATGCGGAGGCAAGGACACCCATGTCGCCGGCAGGAAGCTGCGAGACCAGCTTGGCGACGCCGAAGCGCACCTTTTCGTCGCTGTCCTTCAGCAGCGGAGAGATGACCGCCCAGGCGCCATTGGGATCAGTCTGGATGTAACCTTTTACGGCGGCGATACGCAAGGGAGCAACGGGGTCTGAATTGATCAGCGATGCAAACGCGGATTTTGCCGCATCATTTCCAGGTGTATCTTTCAGGATATGCGCGGCGGCATGCAGCAGCGCCCATTCGCGAGTTACGGTCAACGGTTTGGAAACACTCGCGTTGCGCAACGCTTCGAGAGCCTGGGGAGTTCCGATGGCGCCGAGCGCATCGAGCGCGGCGTTGACCTGGGCCGTGTCATCCAGAGAGGCGATTTTTGCCAGCTTGGGAACAGCGTCGGTAATACCGGCACGGCCGATCGCACTGATGACGGCGGGGCGAAGATCGGTGGGTGTTTTGCCGAGACTGTCGAGCAGCGCGGTTTTGGCGGTTGGCGTGTCGAGGCTAAGCAACGCGTAGACAGCGAGGTGGCTTAACTTCGGATCGTTGATCAATTTTTCGAGAACGGGAACGCTTGCGTCTGAGCCGATCACATCGAGCCAACGGCAGATGTAGCCTTTTGCGGCGAGGGATATCTTGTCCTGGCTCAGCAACGGCAGCAGGGCGGCTTCAACTTTGGCCCGGTCGCCGGGCTGGGAGCGGATGTAGTCGTCAAACGCCACGATGGGCGTGCGATCCATTCCTGCGTCATAGGTTGAAACAGTCTTCAATCCATCGGCGAGGGGATCGGCGGAAGCCGCCGGAGCGTCAGTTATCGCGGCAACTTCAAGCGTCGCCAGCAGGGAAACAAAGGCAGGAATGGGGCCATTCAAGGAGGCCGATCTCTGCGATTTCGGGTTGAGTGGCTCAGGTGTTTCCGGTGCGAGCGCGG
>Ga0307511_10004309_pt1 | contig 14522 bp, 12 predicted proteins | sample 13_EM_MG_FD_200266 | JGI IMG/M metagenome (GOLD analysis project Ga0307511, IMG submission 200266) | Populus trichocarpa ectomycorrhiza microbial communities from riparian zone in the Pacific Northwest, United States - 13_EM | ecosystem: Host-associated > Plants > Roots > Unclassified | place... | reverse complement strand
TCCTCGCAGGCGGCCTTCGGGGAGGGGACGACTCGTGAAGACCAGGACCAGGACCAGCAGCACCACAGGCATGAGGACGAGCACCGGTGCCCGCGCCGGACAGTACGTTGCCCTGCTCGCGTATCTCGTCTTCCTCGCCTTCCCCTTCCTCTGGCTGATCTCCACCGCCTTCAAGTCCCCGCGCGAACTGGGCAGTCTGCACCCCACCTGGATCCCCCGGCACCCCACCCTCGCCAACTTCCGCCAGGCCTTCGACGAACAGCCGCTGCTGCACGCCGCGTTGAACTCCCTGCTCGTCGCGCTCGGGGCCGCGCTGATCGCGGTGGTGATCGCGACACCGATGGCGTGGGTCATGGCCCGGCGCCGCACACTGCTCGCGCGGGCCGCGACCGGGTGGGTGGTGGTCAGCCAGGCGTTCCCGTTCGTGCTGGTGATCATCCCGCTGTTCCTGGTGCTGAAGCACCTGCGGCTGATCGACTCGCCGGCCGGCCTGGTGCTGGTCTACGTGGTGTGGTCGCTGCCGTTCGCGCTGTGGATGCTCGTCGGCTATGTACGGGCGGTACCGGCCGAGTTGGAGGAGGCGGCGGCGGTCGACGGCGCCGGAAAACTCCGCACCCTCGTCTCGGTGACGGCACCGCTGCTCGCGCCGGGGATCGTGGCGACGGCGCTGTTCGCGTTCGTCACCGCGTGGAACGAGTTCTTCTTCGCGCTGGTCCTGCTCAAGACCCCGCAGCACCAGACCCTGCCGGTCGTCCTCACCCACTTCATCGGCGCGGAGGGCGTCGCCGACCTGGGCCCGCTGGCCGCCGCCGCGTTCCTCGCGACCCTGCCCTCCCTGCTCGTCTTCGCCCTGATCCAACGCCGGATCACGGGCGGCATGCTCACCGGGGCGGTGAAGAGCTGATGCGCTCCCGATGGATCCTCGTCCTCGTCGTAGGCCTGCTCCTCGCCGGCTGCACGAGCGGCGGCGGAAGTGACTCGGCGAAGGGCAGGATCACTCTCCGCTTCCAGTCCCTCGCGTGGCAGGAGGAGTCCGTCACCGCCAACAAGGAACTGGTGAAGGAGTGGAACGCCACTCACCCGGACGTCAAGGTCGAGTACGTACAGGGCAGTTGGGACAGCGTCCACGACCAGCTCCTCACCTCCTTCGAGGGCGGTGAAGCGCCGGACATCATCCACGACGCCTCCGACGACCTCGCGGACTTCGCCTACGGCGGCTACCTCGCCGACCTCCGGGACCTGCTGCCCGACCGACTCAAGTCCGATATCCCGCAGCGCAGTTGGGAGACGGCGACCTTCGGGGACGGGATCTACGGCGTGCCGTTCCTCCAGGAGCCGAGGGTGCTGATCGCCAACGCGACCTGGCTGAAGAGGGCGGGCGTACGCATCCCGACCCCCGAACACCCCTGGACCTGGCCGGAGTTCAGGACAGTCACCCGGCAGCTGAGCGGTGACGGCAAGTACGGCGTGGCCTGGCCGCTCAAGGAGCCCGTGTCCGCCACGCTCAACCTGTCCCTCTCGGCGGGCGGCGAACTGTTTCACCAGGGCGCGGACGGCAAGGTGACCGTCCGCTTCGACGAGGCCGACCAGGTCGTACCGCGCACGATCCACGACCAGGCGGACGTGGACCACAGCGCCTCGCCCACGACGCTCGGCAGCGGGGGCTCGGACACCCTGCCCGGGTTCTTCGGCGGCAAGTACGCGATGGTCCCGCTCGGCTTCTCCTACCGCCAGCAGATCGTGCAGCAGGCACCGAAGGGCTTCGACTGGCAGGTGCTGCCCGCCCCGGCCGGCGCCGACGGACTCACCCAGGGCGTCAGCCCGCAGACCCTGTCCATCGCCCAGGACAGCCCGCACAAGAAGGAGGCCGCCGCGTTCATCGACTTCCTGCTCCAGCCCAAGAACATGGTCCGCCTGGCCCTCGGCGACTGGATGCTCCCCACCGGCACCGGGGCCCTCAAGGACCCCGCCCTGCACACCACCAAGGACGACTGGTCCACCGGCACCGCCCTCGCCACCGACCTCACCTCGGCCCCCGCCCAGTCCGTACGGGGCTACCCCGAGTGGAAGGACAAGGTGGCCACCCCGGCCTTCCAGGAGTACTACAGCGGCGCGATCACCCTGGCCGAGCTGCGCAAACGCCTCGAAAGAGACGGCAACTCGGTACTGGCGAGATACCAACGGTGACTTTTGTCCCCAGGGGGGTGCAACCCCCTAGGGGCGCGGGGAACTGCGCGACCAGCCACAACGCACCCGCACCCGCCAAGCAACCGCACCACCCTCCCCGGAGGGCGCTGCGGAAATCCTGTTGCCCCGCTCCACCTGCTCCACCTAGCGTGAGCGCATGTCAGCCTGCAACGCGATCACCTTCTCCGGTCTCGGCCGGAGCTGCACGTATGCGATCCGCATGCGCCGCGGCCCCGGTGCCCTGACCGGCCCGGGCGTGCACGCCCGCTGACACCTCCGCCGACCCGACTCGACGCTCGTCCGGTCCGCGGTCGGTTCTCCCTGTTCTTCCGGTCGGGGCCTTCGTCTGCCCGTATGCCCTTCACGGAAGACAAGGACCGCAGGCCATGGCCCGCCCCACCCACGTTTCCCGCGCGCTCTCGCAGAACTTCCTCGCCGACCGCGCCACCGCCGAATACGTCGCCCGACTCGCCGTCCCGCACGGACGGCGGATCCCCCTCCTCCTCGAAGTGGGCGCGGGAAAAGGCGCGTTGACCGCGAAACTCGCGCCCCACTGTCGCGAACTGCACGCCCACGAGATCGACCCCCTTCTTGTACCGAAGCTCCGCACCCGCTTCGCCACCACACCCCAAGTGCACGTCATCGCCGGTGACTTCATGGACACCCGACCCCCACGCACCCCGTTCTCCGTCGCCGGAAACGTGCCCTTCTCCCGCACCGCCGACATCGTCGACTGGTGCCTGCGCGCCCCCGCCCTCACCGACGCCACCCTGCTCACGCAGCTGGAGTACGCCCGCAAACGCACCGGGGACTACGGGAGTTGGACCCTGCTGACTGTCCGCAGCTGGCCGCGCTACGACTGGCGGCTGGTCGGACGGGTCGACCGGCGCCGGTTCAGCCCCGTTCCGCGCGTCGACGCCGGGATCGTACGGATCGAGCGGCGCCGAACCCCACTCCTCGAACCCACCGAACTGCGCGGCTGGCGGCACATGGTCGAGCTGGGCTTCTCGGGGGTGGGAGGTTCGCTGCACGCCTCGCTGCGCCGGGCACGGCCGAGGCGCCGCGTGGACGCCGCGTTCCGCGCGGCACGCCTCGACCCGCAGGTCCTCGTCGGTGAGGTGTCGCCGGACCACTGGCTGCGGCTGCACAGGGAGCTGATGTCGTAGCGCCACCGCGCTCCGTATGATGCCGGGGTCCTGGCGCAGGTGTGACTCATGGCCTGGCCAGGGCCTCCGGGCTCGGGCCTGGCCAGGTATCGCGAGGAGAGAGCAGTGGATCGGATCAAGCGGATGTTCTTCGCACTCGATCGAGCCTTCGGCGGGCATCTGCCCCCGTCCGAAGGCCGCAAGCGCGCCGTTCGGCATCCGCTGCTCTTCGGCCTCGTCGGTGCCGTGTTCTTCGGCGGGGTGGCCGCGTGGGCGATCGGGCGGATCGATCTCCCGATCGTGCTGTACTCGCTGGCCATGGGCGCGCTCGTCAGCCTGGCCGTCATTCTTGAGCGCAAGCGGATGATCCACTACGGCTTTCTGCCCCGGCCGGACCGCCCGGACCGCCCGGACCGGCCCGACCCATCGACACCTACGAGTTGACCGACCAGGGGAGCTGACCGGAAGTGCAGGACAAGATCATCGGTCTGATGGACGAGCACCGGCGCAGGAACGGGTTCCTGACGCTCGTCGGGATGGCCGCACTGGCCGAGACGAACACCGTCTTCGATCCGTTCTCGACGCTGATCGCCGACGATGCCGTGATCGGTGAGGGCAACACCTTCTTCCCGGGCGTCGTGGTGCGGTGCGACGGCGGGACGTGTTCCGTCGGCAGCGGTAACACCTTCCACCCGTCGACGCTGGTGATCGCCGCGAACGGTGGGCGGATAGAGATCGGGGACGACTGCTGTCTCGGCCCCGGCGGTGTCCAGATCAAGGCCGACCAGCCCGGCTCCGTGCTGTCGGTCGGCAACCGCGCCCGGCTGCTCAACGGTGCCGAGATCGTCGGAACCAGCGTCATCGGTGACGGTGCCCAGGTCCTCGGGGCCATCTCGGCACGGAGCGTTCGGCTGGCCGGAGGCGACGACTTCACGGGCGCCGATCCCGACCGCCGCGGCGCCGTACTCAAGGGATCGGGCCTGGCCCGCGGGATCCGGCTGGAGGCCGGTGAGGTGGTGAACGGCCTCGGTGACTTCGCCACGGCGAGCGTCGAGCGCCAGCTCGCCTACCACCCGCGGAGCAAGTGACGAGCAGGACGCCGAACCACCGGGTCTGAGCAGGCCAGACCCGGTGGTCGTACGTCACCTCGCGTTGCCCTGGATACGAACAAGCCCTCAGCCCACCGGAGTTACACCCGCACCCGCTCGCCCTCCCCCGCCACCGTGGACGTGATCTCCTCCGGGGACTCGTCGTGGGTGAGGTCGGGAAGGCGGTTGAGCCACTTCGGGAAGTACCAGTTGCGCTCGCCGAGCAGGGCCATCACCGCGGGGAGCAGGACGCCCCGGATAACTGTCGCGTCGATGAGGACCGCCGCCGCGAGGCCGACGCCCATCTGCTTCATGGACTGCATGGACAGCGTGCCGAAGATCGCGAAGACGGCGACCATGATGATCGCGGCGCTGGTGACGACGCCGGCCGTGGTGACCACGCCGTGCTGGATCGCGTCCCGTGTCGTGCGGCCGCGCAGCCGTGCCTCGCGGATGCGGGAGACGACGAACACGTGGTAGTCCATCGACAGGCCGAACAGGATCACGAAGAGGAACAGCGGCAGCCAGGTGACGATCGCGCCGACACCCTCCGCGCCCACCAGCGAGGCGCCCCAGCCGTGTTGGAAGACGGCGACGAGGATGCCGTAAGCGGCGCCCACCGAAAGGAGGTTGAGGACGATCGAGGTGATCGCGACCGTCAGTGAGCGGAACGACAGGAGCATCAGCAGGAAGGCGAAGACCACGACGAACGCGAAGACCGGTACGACCGATCCGAGGAGCTGGTCGTTGAAGTCGTGCGAACCGGCGACCTGTCCGGTGATCGGTGCCTGGACGCCGTCGACCTTGCCGAGCGTGGCGGGCCGTACCTCGTCGCGCAGTTTCTCCAGGCTCTTCGCGGCCTTGTCCTGGTCGGAGCCGCCGACGAGCGGGACGTAGACGAAGGCGACGTTCTGCGCGTCGTGCAGCTTGATGTCGACCGGGCCGAGCGAGGCGCCCGAACTGACCGCCTCCGCCTTGAAGTCGGCCAACGCCTGCTTGACCTCGGGGGAGTTGATGTCCTTCGCCTTGACGACCACCTCGGCCGGTTCGGAGCCGCCCGGGAAGGCGTCGTTGACCCGGTTGTAAGTCCCCACGATCGGGAGGGAGTTGCCGAACTCCTGGTCCAGGGTGAGGTTTTCGGTCTTCATGCCGACCGCGGGAGCGGCGATCGCCAGCAGCGCGCCGGCCGCGACGAGGACGGAGACGAGCGGCTTGGCGAGGACGCCCTTCAGAACGGCCGTCCAGAACCGGCTCTCGCCGTTGCCCCGGCGGCTGCGCCGGCGCAGGAACGGGATACGGCCCTTCTCGACCCGCTCGCCCAACAGCGAGAGCAGCGCGGGCAGTACGGTCACCGAGCCGACCATGGCGACCGCCACGACCATCAGCGAGGCCAGGCCCATCGCCTCGAACTCGGCGAGCCCGGTGAACAGCATCCCCGCCATCGCCACGCACACCGTGACACCGGAGACGATGATGGCGCGGCCACTGGTCGCGGCGGCGATCCGCAGCGCGGCCCCGGCGTCCCGGCCGGCCTCGCGCTCCTCGCGTTCGCGGCGCAGATAGAACAGGCAGTAGTCGACGCCTACGGCCAACCCCACAAGCAGCATTACCGAGTTGGCGGTGTCGCTCATCGGCTGGACGTGGCTGACGATGCCCATCAGACCCATCGTCGCGATGATCGCGGTCATGGCCAGAGCCACCGGCAGGAGCGCCGCGACCAGCGCGCCGAAGGCGATCAGCAGGATGCCGAGGGCCACGGGAACGGCGGAGTACTCGGCCTTCTTGAAGTCGTCGCCGAACGCGTCCTTGTACTGCTTCGCCATGCTGGCGCCGCCGATCTCCTCGATCCGCAGCGAGCCATGGTCCTTCTGCACCCCGGCGACGGCGTTCAGCACCGGCTCCACCCGGTCACCCGCGGTGTCCGAGTCCCCGCGCATGTCGAACTGGACGAGCGCGCTCCGGCCGTCCTTCGAGATCGTCTTCGTGTCGTACGGAGAGGTCACGTCCGTGACCTTGCCGGTGCCGTTCACCGCCGTCACGACCGCGCTCACCGCGGAGCGGAACTCGGCGTCCGTGGACTTGAGCGATCCGTCCTTCGACTGGATCAGGATCGTCTCACCGGCCGGTTCCTTGATCCCGGCGTCGTCGATGATCTGGGCGGCGGTGTGCGTCTCGCCCTTCAGCTGGTTGCCCTCGTCGACGTCCACCCGGCCCGCCGCCGAACCGATTCCCATCGCCAGAACCACGAACAGCACCCAGATGCCGACCGCGGCCCACCGGTGCCGGGCGCTCCAGCCGCCGGCCCGGGCGGCGAGGCCCCGTACCCGCGAATCTCCGTTCCCCATGACGGGCTTGCCCCCTTGTGCACGGTGACAGCCCCCTGCCGCCACCTCATGGATCGAAGGTATGCGCGGAATAAGAACGTCCCCTCGTGCTGACCGGTGAAGTACCGGCGGCCCGGCTCCTCCGCACGGACCCCGGGCCCTCACCACTGGGGAGGACGGCGGCCCCTTACATCTATCCGGGCGCCTCGGGGGTGGTGATCAGGGTGTCCGATGCGTCGGCCGGGGTCCGCTTTGTTATTAAGAAACCTTGTTGAACAAGTCACAGGTACTTGTAGGTGTGCCCGTAGGTGTTGATCCGGAGCCACCTCATCCGCGAGAGTTTCCGCGCACCGACGCACCACGGAAAGCGGCCGTCGTGCCCACCCCCACGGGGCACGAAGGCCGCTTTATGGTGTGCGGATGACGACGACGTATGCGGCGCTGCTGCGCGGGATCAACGTGGGCGGCAACAAGAAGCTCCCGATGGCCGAGCTGCGCACACTCCTCGAAGGCCTCGGACACGACGACGTCCGCACCTATCTCCAGAGCGGCCAGGCCGTGTTCACGAGCGGCCACGGGGACGAGGACTCCTACGCGGCGGAGATCGCCCGGGCCGTCGAGGAGCGGTTCGGCTTCACGGTCGACGTCATCGTCCGCGACCACGCCTACCTCGCCGCGATCGCCGGGAACTGCCCTTTCCCGGCCGCCGAGTTGGAGGGCAAGCAGCTCCACGTCACGTACTACTCGGTGCCGGTCACGGAGGAGCGCTTCGCGGAGGTCGACCAATCCGCCTACCTTCCCGAGGAGTTCCGCCTCGGCGACCGCGCGCTGTATCTCTACGCCCCCGACGGCCTCGGCCGTTCCAAGCTCGCCGTGGAGCTGTCCCGGCCACGACTCAACAAGGGTCTGATCGCCACCTCCCGCAACTGGAACACCGTGGTCAAACTGGTGGAGCTGACCGGCAGTTGAGATCCCCCGTGGAGGGAGAGATCCACCCTGTGCGAGGCTCGTCCCCATGCGCTACATCATCATCGGAGCAGGGGCGGTCGGCGGAGCCATCGGTGGCCGGCTGGCCGGGGCGGGGTGCGAGGTCGTCCTCGTCGCGCGGGGTGCGCACCGGGCGGCGCTGGCCGAGCACGGGCTGCGGCTCAAGGTGCCGGACGGCGAGTGGACGTACCTGCTTCCGGTTGTCCAAGAGCCTGCGGAACTCGGCGAGTTGAGGCCCGACGACGTACTCCTGCTTGCCGTCAAGACGCAGGACAGCGAGGCCGCGCTCGCGGCCTGGGGACCCGTGCCGGTCGCCGGCGGCGGTACGGCCTCCGAGCGGCTGCCCGTCGTCTGCGCGCAGAACGGGGTGGAGAGCCAGCGCCTGGCGCTGCGCCACTTCCGGCGGGTGTACGGCGTCTGCGTCTGGCTGCCCGCGACCCTCGTCGAACCGGGCGTGGTCGCCGCCGAGGGTGCTCCCCTCACGGGCATCCTGCACCTCGGCCGCTATCCGCACGGCACGGACGAGACCGCCCGGCTGATCGCGGCCGACCTGGAGAAGTCGCGGTTCGAGGCGCCGGTCGTGCCCGACGTCACGCGCTGGCAGTACGCCAAGCTGCTCGGCAACCTCGCCAACGCGATCGAGGCGGTCTCCGGGCCGCTCGGCAGCGAGGAGAGCCTCGCGTTCTACGGGCGGGTGCGGGCCGAGGGGGCGGCCGTGCTCGACGCGGCCGGTGTCGCGTACGCGAGCGCCGAGGAGGAGAAGGAGGCGCGCGGCGACAAGATCCAGCTGGTGGAGATCGAGGGCGCACCGCGTGGCGGCGGCTCGTCCTGGCAGTCGCTGAACCGGGGCACCGGCACCATCGAGGCCGACTACCTCAACGGCGAGATCGCGCTGCTGGGGCGGCTGCACGGCGTACCGACACCCCTCAACGACCTGCTGCAACGGCTGGCCAACGGCTTCGCGCGCGAGCGCAGGGCGGCCGGTTCGCTGCCGTTCGACGAGCTGGTCCGCCTCGTCGACGAGGCTGTCGCGTTTGTTCAAGAGTCCTGACGGCGCGCTGCCTAGCGTGGGGTGCATGAGCAACGACGACCTGCACCCGGACCGGACGAACCGCCACGACCTGCACCCGTACATGATCGAATGCGCCGCCGAGGCGGCCCGTGTCGCGCGCGGTGTCCGTGCGACACAGCTCGACGACCCCACGCACTGCCCCGACTGGGACGTCCGCGCGATGGTCAACCACTGGGTCCTCTACACCTCGCACGGGCTGGAGCACCGCGCGCTGCGCAAGCAGCTCTCCGAGGAACTGACCGCCCGCGACTTCACCGCCGACCCGGACTGGGCGGAAGCCTACGCCGCTCAGCTGGACCGGGCCGTCGCCGCCTGGGCCGACCCGGCGGTGTGGGAGGGCGAGGTCGACCTCGGCATGGCGAAGATGCCGGCCGGTGAACTCGCTCCGATGATCATCAAGGAGCTGGCGGTGCACGGCTGGGACGTCGCCACGGCCACCGGCCAGGAGTACCGCGTCTCGGACGGCGCCGCCCGCCTCGTCCTCGACGTGGTCGAGAAGCACGGCGCCCTCTACCGCCAGTACGACGGCTTCGCCGACCCGGTGCCGGTACCGGAGGACGCCCCGGTGTTCGAGCGGGCCCTCGCGTCCAGCGGACGGGACCCGAGGCAACAGGCCATGAGCAAATTGGACTACTGAGATACCGGGTCATTGGATCGAGTATTCGGCCCAATCGACGGCTAGCGTTCTCCGTATGAGCACTGACACCGCCGTCCGCGTCGACTTCTACTTCGATCCCGCCTGCCCCTTCGCCTGGATCACCTCCCGCTGGCTGCTGGAGGTCGAGCGCGAGCGCCCGCTCGACCTCCGCTTCCACGTGATGAGCCTCTACCTCCACAACATAGGCAACGAACTCCCCGACTGGTACCGGGAGTTGGTCGACAAGTCGATCGGCCCGGTACGCGTCGCCGTGGCCGCCGCCGACCAGCACGGCGACAAGGTCCTGCGCGACCTGTACACGGCCTTCGGTGTCCGCATCCACGAGCGGCGACACGACGACTTCGACGCCGTGATCGCCGAGTCCCTCGCTGAACTCGGCCTCTCCGCCGCACTCGCCGACGCCGCCCACGATCCGTCGTACGACGACGCCGTGCGCCGCAGTCACGAGGCGGGCGTCGAGGAGGAGTCGGGCGGGTATGTGGGGACGCCGACCCTGCACGTCGACGGGACGGTGTGGTTCGGACCGGTGCTGCGGGCCATTCCGCGCGGTGCGAAGGCGGCCGAACTCTTCGACAGTTTCCGGGTGTTGGCCACGCACCCCGAGCTCTTCGAGCTGAAGCGGACGCGTACCGGGGGACTGTCCTTCGACTGAACCCGGCGAGTTGAAGTCGCCCAGTGACATAAACGCGGCGGGTGACGCAGTACAGAGAGCGACCCCCGCGACACGGCTCACGCCGGCGGGGGCCGTGCTGCGGACGGGCCGTCCGGGGTCCGACATCACAGGGGAGTGCCGGACTTCGGGCGGCGCCTCCCCGCAGGTCATCGGGGTCGGTCACACACCGGGATGCTCCGCACGCCGGCCGCGCCCCGACAGCCGTCCCGCGAGGCGGCCGAGCGTGCCCGGGCGGTTCCAGGCACGGAACGCGTCGAGTTTGCCGCGGCCCGAGCGGTCCAGCGCCGCCTCGACCTCGCCCCGCTCCCGCACGGACAGCGCCCGCACGGCCGGCCGCAGCACCTTGGCCAGCAGGGCGGTACGGGTCTCGTCCCAGCCGGGATACGTCCCCGGGAACGCGCTCCAGTCGCAGAACCGGTCGGCGACATACGCCGGACCGGCCCGCAACCGGTCGGCCACCCGCTCCGAACGGCCCGCCCGCTCGTACGCCGCGAGCAGCCGCGGCTCGCCCGAACGGGCCAGCGAGTACAGCTCGTTCTCCGGTGCCGCCCCCTCCAGAAGCCGCGCCGCCAGAGCCTGGAAGGCGCGTTCGGCGACGGTGTCCGGCACCGGATCGGCGACGGCGCCGGTAGTGAGGTCCAGCACCCGGCCGACCCACTCCTCGCCCTCGCTCCCGGTGCCCAGCCTCCCGGTGAACTCCAGCAGGAGCAGGGCCGTGCGCCGGCCCGGCCCCAGTTCCGTGGTGAAGCAGCGGAGCAGATCGGTGGCGAGCGCCGGTATGCCGGGGTCGTCCGGGGGAGCGGCGAGTGCCGCCTCGATCAGCAACTCCCGGGTGCCGGCGGCGCGGTGGGTGTCGGAACCCAGTTCCTTCAGCAGCAGGCTCGCCTCTGCGCCGGTCGGCAGTTCGCTGCCGGGCCAGGTGAGGCGGAGGGCCGTGCGCAGCACGGTCGGATCGGCGTGCGGCGAGACCCCGGCGGTGCGGAGCAGACCGTGGAACCGGTCGAGCCGGTCGTCCGACCCGTCCGGCGTGACACACATCCGCAGATGCGGAAATCCGGACTGCTGGAGGTCCAGTGGCAGCCCCGAACCCTGCAACACCCTTGCCGCAGACGCCGGTTCGGCGGCGGCGAGCGCGTCGAGCGAACCGAACAGCGCCACCCGGAGCCCGGGGTGGGTGTGCACCGCGTCGAGGAGCGCGGGCGGACAGCCCACGGCAGGAGTCTCGCGGTTCGACGGGGACGCGGCCGAGGCGTTCACCAACTCCCGCGCCAACCGCTCGGCCAGCTCCGGCAGTTCGTCCTGACAGTCGACGTCGAGCAGGTCGGCGGCCCGCAGCAGCGCGAGGGGCCGTCCGGCGGCCGGCTCGGCTCTGTCCGCGATACCGGCCCGCAGGGCGGGCGCGAGGTCGCGGGCCAGGCCGTCATGGGCCCGCGACGTGAGGGACCCGGCGCGCAGGGCGGGCACCGGCCCATGGTCGAGGACCGCCGACGCCAGCACCCGAGCGGCGAGCGGCGCCGACACCGCGGCCGTCACCCGTCCGTCCAACCGGGCCAACAGCGCGGCCAGCGCGACCTGTTCGGCTTCACCGGGCAGGGTCTCCGAGGGGGAGCCCAGGTGCGGCACCGGGCCGCCGCACAGCCCGGCGACCAACGCCGTCAGCCTGTCGTCCGGCAGCACATCCACCTGCTCGGCCGCCCAACTCGCCGCCATCGCACGGGCGTCCGTACGCAGGTCGATCCCCGCGACGAGAGCGCTCACCGCCAACGGGCCGAGGTCTTCGGGGTCGTTGTGGAACAGATCGGGGCGGCCGGCGCGCCAGACGCGGGCGCACAGCTCGGCCCAGGTGTCCGTGACCGGCCCGGACGGCTGCCGGCCCGTGCAGTTGTGCACCCGGTAGCGCCCGTCGTCGGTGACGGGCTCGGAGGACGGCAGCGCGCCGACGAGCTGCTGGCGGGCCTGCCGGGGGTCGCGGGTGTACGTCGTGAAGGTGAGCCGGTGCGCCTGTTCGCGCGGCAGGACAGTACAGGCGAGCGCGATCCAGCGGGCCACGTCGGCGCTGTCCTGCTCCACCACCACGATCTGCCCGGCACCCGGGTCCGCGGCCACCGCCCGCAGATCGGCGAAGAACGCGGCGAGCCGCTCGGCCCGGGACACCGCGAACGGGACCAGCGCCTCCTTGCGCAGCAGCCCGGAGGGTTCGACACGGTCGACGGGACCGGGCCTGCCGTCCGGCGGCGCCGACTCGGCCCAACGCGGGGACTCCCAGGTGGAGATGGGCAGGACACCGTCCGGCAGCCGGGTCCCGGCCGGCAGCAGGACGGCGTGCGTGTGGAAGGAGACCGGGCCCCCGGCCCAGTCCGTGCCGGTGCACACGGAACGGCTCAACAGCCGCCCGCCGTCGGCGAGTTCACTGAAGCCGAAGACCGTCGGGAATCTCTTGAGCTGCTCCGCGTCGGGCTGCTGCGGGCTGTCGGGCGGTGGCTCGTACCCGAGGAGCCGCTCGGCCTCCCGCAACACCCCGGGCGGCACTTCCGCGCCGACCGCCGTGAACCGGGGGCCGGAATCCTCGGAGCCGGACGGCGCCGAGGTGTAGTGCAGCTGGGCCGGCGCAGGCCCTTCACGATGCCCGAACTCCTGACCCGCCACGTGTACTTGCTCCCCAATAGCCTTCAGAGGCACCATCCCAGCAGATCCGCGAGCCGGGGGAGACCTCTTTCCGGGAATCCGGGCAGGTGGGAACCGTGAAGACGCTACGCGCCGACGGCCGTGAGCGCCGGAGCCAGGGCCGCCGCGTCGTAGCGCTGCAGCAGCACCCGCGCCACCTCCGGCGCCGGACCCAGCACCTCGGCCTGCACATCCGCCTCCGCCGCGCCCCGCGCGATGCGGTCGGGGAGGAAGCCGGGCGCCAGGACGTAGGGCGCGACCGCGACGCGTTCGCAGCCCAGGGCCCGCAGTTCACGTACCGCGTCCTCGGTGCGGGGCAGGGCCGCCGAGGCGAACGCGGGGCGCACGGCACACCAGCCGGTGTCCCACCACTCCCGGGCGATGTCCGCGATCACCGCGATCGCCTCCGGGTCGGTCGACCCCGCCGAGGCCAGCACGATCCCGGTCGAGGACTTGTCGGCGGGCGTCAACCCGGCCTCGTAGAGCCGTCGTTCGAGGGCGGACAGGAGCAGCGGCGACGGTCCCAGTACCTCCGCCTGCCGGATCCGGAGCCGTGGCGGTGCGCTCGCGAGGACCGCGGGGATGTCCGCCTTCGCGTGGAACGCGCGGGTCAGCAGGAGGGGGAGGGCCACGACGTCCTGGACGCCCTCCGCCGACAGTGACTCCAACACCCCCTGTACGGAAGGGACGTTGAAGTCCAGGAAGCCGACCTCCACGCGCAGCCCGGGCCGCCGCGACCGTACCCGCCGTAGGAGGGCGTGGACGGTCGCGGCGTGCCGCGGATCGCGGCTGCCGTGGGCGATGACGAGGAGGACCGGCCTCTGGTGCACGGGAATCAGCTCAGCTCTTCACCAGCAGACCGCGGCTGCGCAGCACCCACCGCTCCAGCGGGCTGAAGATCAGCAGGTCGATGGCGATACCGACGAACAGGATCAGGATGATGGCCTCGAAGACCATCGCCATGTCGCTGTTGGTGCGGCCGTTCTCCAGCAACTGGCCGAGCCCCACGCCCAGATCGGGGAACTGGGCGATGATCTCCGCCGCCATCAGCGAGCGCCAGGAGAACGCCCAGCCCTGCTTCAGGCCCGCCACATAGCCGGGGAGCGCGGCGGGCAGGGTGACGTGCCAGATGCCCTTGACGCCGGTCGCGCCCATCGTGCGGCCCGCCCGCAGGAACAGCGGCGGCACCTGGTCGACGCCGGAGACCAGGCCGTTGGCGATCGAGGGGACCGCGCCGAGCAGGATCACCGCGTACATCATCGAGTTGTTCAGACCCAGCCAGATCACGGCCGGCGGCACCCAGGCCACCGACGGCAGCGACTGGAGGCCGGACAGGATCGGGCCGATCGCCGCGCGCACGAACTTCACCCGCGCCACCAGCAGCCCCAGCGGGGTGCCGATGAGCAGGGCGAAGAAGAAGCCCAGCAGACCGCGCGAGACGCTGGTCCAGATGTAGCCGAGGAGATCGCCCTGCAGCCAGGCGTTCTTGAACTCGGTGCCCACGGCGCCGGGCGAGGGCAGCTTGCTCGGGTCGTCGACGATCGGGGTCAGGATCAGCCAGACGACCAGGACCACCGCGAGGGCGACGATCGGCGGGAAGATCTTGTTGACGAAGGTCTGCCGGAAGGTCGGACGGCCCGTGACCTGACTCTCCAGGGCGTCGAGGCCCGCCTCGACACTCCCGCCGTCCTGGACGGTCGTGGTCTCAGTGCTGGCCATGACGG
>Ga0307511_10004308_pt1 | contig 14523 bp, 20 predicted proteins | sample 13_EM_MG_FD_200266 | JGI IMG/M metagenome (GOLD analysis project Ga0307511, IMG submission 200266) | Populus trichocarpa ectomycorrhiza microbial communities from riparian zone in the Pacific Northwest, United States - 13_EM | ecosystem: Host-associated > Plants > Roots > Unclassified | place... | reverse complement strand
TATTATGGGTTAATGGGTCGAGGACGGGGCCATCGATGGTTGACCCCTCCATCGCAATCTCCTGAAGCCCGAGACCGGAACCGTAAGTTACGAGACCAGGTTGAATAGCGCCGCCTTCTAGATCTACGATCCTCTCGACCAACGATTTGAATTGTTTACACTTCTTCGCCGTAACACAGATGATAATCCCCGCCTTGACACCAACCACACCACGTTCGGCGCGGTCTGTGGGAGATGTGGGGTCATCGAAAACGGAGTGGACCTTACTACCCTTGCGGATCCAAACGTTCGTGAGATTGGTGAATAGGATGGCCTGCGAACTTGGCTTCTTCGGCAGCAGTGGGGGAAGACCATCGTACTCGACGGCTGTCTTAGCCTCCTCCTCGAAGTCAGGAGTTTTAGGAGCCTTCAGAAGGGGGGTAGATTCCGTCGGGATATGGGGATGGTCCAACTGCGCGATTCCATCGACGAAGACCTGTCGGGGCGTTGCACCGAGGGTGAGTGGGTGGCTGTCCCAAAGGACGATGTCTAAAGGCGTCGTTATTATCGGAGCGTACGGTCAGAGGGTTTGTCCGACTCACCAGCGTCGTACCCTGGAGCCCTGTGTTAGTTTATGGGACAAGTCGATCGTAAAAATGGCTCACCTGTCTTGATGAATCCAACCCTATGATCCAACCCCAATGTCTGTGCAGGGGTGGAGGTGACAGAAGACAGGGCGGCAGCCTCGGGGAGGCCGTAGTAATGAGCTTGCTGAGCTTCGTGGAGCAACCAACGAGATACGATTCCGGGATGATCGCTCTGTAAAAGGAGAAGCGCCTACTCTGGGTACTTGCCCTTGGTGTTACTAACCTTCATGATTACAGGAATACCGGCGTCGTTGAGGATCTTTGGGGCAAATTGGGAATGTCTGAAAGCCTCTCGCTTGTACCTGGAGAATGAGGCGAACATTGCGATGGCCGGGACTTGTCCTTTAGGTGTGTTAGAAGGGTGTGAATGATTGCGCGGTTTTTTAACGTGCCATAGGCTTGTTTCAGTAGATCAGGCACGAGGTAAGCTTCGTGGGCATGATGGAAAGCGGCGACAGGGAACTTGAATTCTTGCGACAACTGGGTGGTTTGTCAGTTTGTTGAGCCGCGGAGTCGTAGCTGATCTCACCCGGAGGAAACCGTCAAAATCAGTGGCTTCGTAGCAATGCGTTTGAACCTTGACGCGACCACGAAGAACCTCAACGAGTTGCTCCCACTTCAGCTCTTCCGGGAAGTCGCCAAGGCCCTCCCATCTTCCAGTCAAGGCTTTTTCGCAGTAAGAGTCTTGGGATTCTTTGACCTTTCGAGCCTCGTTGTATCTATGACCCTGGGTGAGCGAGAACAGGACTGTTAGCAGAAAAGACAAACGCTTGACGGTCGGCCCAGATAGTATCCATCCGTGTTTCGGAATATTCCCTTGCTGTACATGGTCGTCTTGGGTGAAACAGTGCTAAAACTGTTGGTGTGCTTACCAGGGTTCTCACCTAAGGATGAGGTCGATCAGCCGAGAGTACTACAAGCGGCAGATCGCACGCACCGCACGCATGTTTGAGATGCCTCCACCTGGGGGGGATGCCGTAGTTGATGTTGGAGGTATTCAAACCGAACGGAGGCTCCACCAGGAGTGAGGTGGGAGACCTCTCTTTGGTTTGCCTTGGTTTGATGACGTAGGCTTCCCCGCCTGTGAAACTGTTCAGAGGACCGGTCGTGGAAGGTTGAAGGACACTTGCCGATTGCGTTAGCAGAGCCCGGCAAAATCAGAGATGTAGTGACACCACCGGCAACGGCTAACTCGTACGCTGCGTCGTGTGTATTGAGGCCGTCGATAGAGCGGAGCCAAGAGACGACTGGCCCGTGCAATGAATTTGTGTCGTCTGCACCCTTGAGTGACGGGGATGCTTGAACACCCATATGCGAATGAAGATCGACAATTCTATGTGGGCGGGGACTTTAACTCTGGGAGGGGGTTAGGAACGGCACACGTACCCTGGGGTGACATACGCGCCGTGCGCGTCCAGGATCTCGACTTCGTCGTGGTTATCAAGGCCTATGGACTGCAAGTCAACGCGACCAACCGCCTTGATCACACCATTCACGAGAAACACGTCTCCATGGATGATCTCAAGGCCTTGAACACGCCCGGTCCAGATTGTCGCGTTCCGGATCCAGACGGGTTTCGTCCCTTCAACGAACCTGTCGGACGCAGTCCGGTCGTAGAAGTCGGAAGGTGGGCCAGGCTTGGTGTTGAGAGCGCGACATCTAGCTTGAATCTCTGCGGCATGCAGAGGTACTTGCGAGGCGTGGTTCCACCCCGGGAAGTAGGAGAGCCAGTAACCGAAGAAAGTCAGCGACGCGAGGGAGCTTAGAGCTAGAAGTTTGAGAAAGAACGGAATGTGGGGTTTTCGCCCTGGGTATCCGCGAGGGAGAGTGGCCTTGTCCATTGTTCGGGGCGTCGATAGAAGCAACGGCACAACCCCGAGCTGTCGATGGCAGGGAGCGGTGCGCAGTGCCAGGGATAACGATCGCGGAATTTTGATCCGGGGAGGGCGTCCCGATCCCGTCATCCTTCCACCAACTGCCACCAGGTTACCTGGGATGCAGCACTCGGCGAACACGCCCGCCCCCCCAGCAAACTCTCCCAACCACCACAATGTGTCGCGGTCATTATTATCGCAAACAACGGCGCCATATCTCTCACCGCCAACCAGCGGATTCAGCGTGCAACAGTATCTTGGGGCAACACGCAAGCGGTTGCTCGTCCCAACTGTCAGGCGGTCCGGCGATGGATGCTCGCCAAAACCCGCTTCACGGCCCGTCTCTAAGCTCATGAGGTCGACCTCTGGCTCAACCAGCCATCATTCGTCGCCTGATCCTGGCGCTGCTCCACGACAGGTTACTTGGGCGGGTAAAGAATGGATCGGAGTGGACTGCAAGTTCGAGGTTGTGGAGGAACTTGAGCTGGAGGGTTACCAGATATATGCTGTCGAGAAATGGTGTGTAGTTCTTTGGTCTCATCCGGCCCCTAAGGTGAACAATTTCTCCAGGGTCGTGGAGCGAATACGACCAATAACGGTCCTCACGGTATATACAGGGGACCCTAAGCACAAGGTACGTTCAACAAACGTAACACCTTCGGTTGCTTTATTCATGACTCCCGAAAGATTGCAGTGACAGCATTATCACCCGCCAGTTCCCTAACACACCACGAGGCGCAACTGGAATGGGAAAAGGCTGCTCAAGTTTTTCGTCGCGATGACGCGCGCCCCAGAGAGGTGCATTCATCTTTTCTCGTCGGCTTACTCGTCTCATCATTATTCTTCAAGACAGAACGAGGGACACTGATGGTGACGTCGCTAGCGAACTTCCGTTCCGACTTCACCATTGTCCAAATACCTGACGGGAATTACCTTTATGCTCGAGAGCAACTGTGGGCGAATATAAACCTACTCCGTATGGGATGCAGCGGTCGAAGTGCACTAACACTTCAGAAGCCTGGGTAAATCCGCAGACATGTGCACCCATGATTTGAGCTAACATGAATTAAGGGGAACCACAATCGACCGTTTTATTTCCACGTATAACTTCCCGGACAAGGTTCGCTCTGGCGATGTCTTCAACGCCACAGTGTTGGGACTCGTCAGGGCCATCCAAGCCAGTCTTACGATCTTTGGAATGTTCCACCTCAATTACGAGAGAAACGGGCTTTTATGTGACCTTACTGTAGACGGGATACAGAAATGGGTAGTGGAAATTGGTGAACCGCATATCCGTGTCGAGGTAGGTGCTCTCGCGCGATAGCCTTCTATGCTGTTGACACAACCCCAGCCAATGGAACGGGTTGCGGACCCCACTATCGTGTCCGCGCTCTTGAGTTTAGTATTCACCATGCGAAATAAACTACACGATCTCGGACAGGTAACTTACCCTTCACCTCAGTTTCTCACAGCACTCATCATACACACAGGTCGTCCCTCGCGACCCGTTCCTTGAACCTAGAGGATTCGTCAATTCCCTCACAGTATTCCACTACACCTCACGGAGTAACAGTCACCCCTTACCGAAACCGTCCTCGAACATCGCACTGATAGAGGCGATCAATACCGCTCACGACCGGTTCAAACAATCTGAGTCATTCAAAGTTCACAGAGTGCTCAAGTCCAAGATTGGTGATCTGACAACCGACCTTCGGACAACTCCCAGCCAGAATTCATCAACTTCAAACGTGGGGACAACATCTAATCTTCCAGCCTTCGTGGCCGGAGTATTGAGTGGGGGGAAAGATGTTTCCTCTAGCCTGCGGTACCTCTGGAACGGCAGGATTCTTGAACTAATAACTCTGAGGGGTGGAGGGGTTTATAGTGATGGCGAGCGAGAGGAAGATCTTGAAACCACGAGATTAGATGGGAGGTCCACCGATGAAGAGCATGAATTTCCAAGTGGTACCCACTGGTCAGGAAGGGTACAAAGAAAGATTGGGTCTTGGACATCGTGAGTGGGTGGGCTAGGCACCAAATTTTGGTTACTCACGTATTCTGAAGGCTTGGGCGCACAAAAAAGATTAGCGTAGATCTTACTGGTAGGGGGTGGCCGTGGGCACACCCACCGGGAACCGTGCAGGAAGCCCAGACGCCCGTGGGACCGACCGTGGTTATTACTGGGTAAGCTGGTTGATCAGAAGCGCACGTTTCGCTGAGATTTATTCGCCTTCTCGTCAGTGGCGATGACGAATATGCACTCAGCAGCGGTCAGGTGTCGCCCGTCTGTTAGTACACTCTTACTCACCTCCTGAACCCCGTCTTACCACGCCCAACCGCACAGGGGACCCTCAAACTACAAGCTCTTCGTTTTTCTTCGATAGGCTGCAGTCTGCTATCCCTACAGCTGCGAGCTCATCCGTGAATATCTCGGAATACGACCGGAAGGTGAATGAATTCGACCAGAAGCGACCACAGGCGAGGACCCCCGGTCATCGTATTGTGACATGGGCGGACCCCATGAGCATACGCGGACACTTTGGGAGGACAGAGAGCTCTTCAGATGGGTATGGAACTGAGACGACTTGGGCCGATATGCCTGAGATGCCATACGATGGAGGTGAGAGCTGGGCGAAGAGGAAGTTATTCAGTTCGCAGTTGCAGAGGTAGGCCAGGACGCTGTGTAGAAGAACGAGCCTGGCGTTAATGTTCTGCCCCCAGGAGGAGGAGTTTTGCAGATCTCACTCAGTTGAAAGGAATACGGGTTCTGCCAATCGAAAGGATGAAGATCGACGTTGAGCTTTGCGGACAACTATTGGTCATGCAGAGGCGGGAGAGACATCTCCAAAATATGATCAATTGCATGGAGGTTTGTTTCTTATTGAACGTGCAATCGCATCATCGTCTCATGCTCACCTTGCCGTCCTTTCCATTTGTAGCAACTATGCCACACCTTATCAGAGACGAACTCGATCCTCCGAGACGAATACCAAGAGCACAACCCGAAGCTCTCTCCATTCCTTGCCCGCGGAAGCGTCATCAGCGAAGTCGAATCTATCAGGCTCAAAGCGGATTCGATGGCCCAGGAGACAAAAGCACTCCAATACGAGTCTGGACAGTTCCGTCCAGAATACCTCTGGAGGGTCGCTTCACCCGCCCGACGGAGGACGCTCGAGCTCAGGGAGAAGGTATTTGGAACGGGTAGGAGGTTACCGCAAGGTGCGAGTGGCGCTCACGGTCGGTTCAACCGCCTGCAATGGACGTTGGATGGAGAAGGGAGGCTCGTCGACTCACTTGGCAGGGATGAATCCGAAGTCGAAGAGGAAGCGGCGTTAGGAAACTTACTTGGGTTCCTTGAAGGGGTGGAAGAGGAAGACGAGGAAGACGTGGTGGAACACCCGAGCCTGAAGCCCACTTGGTTACTCAAGTTCTTCACCAGCTGGGGAGCGAGGTGGGGAGCGAGCGCGGCGATTTTGAAGAAGCACGACGATCCGCCAGTCGCCCTAGCTGCGCCTCAGATAGGCGCGGCGAGTCCTGGGATTCAGGAAACGCACAGGCTGGTCATCAAACCCCCTCCACCACCCTCGCCGACCTTGGAGAGCTAGCGTATGTTTCGTAACAGTATGTCGGTGTACCCGTCTAGAAGTTGGAACAGTTGATCGCGCGTTCCTCGCCGTTCGTCAAGGGAGGTACATGGACATAACCTGCGAAGAGAGATCGAAAAGTCGCCAGTGCCTGAGCAGTTATCGTCGCCGTCTACGGTGCCAGTTGTCCCGTTGATAAGCTAATCGTTCCAGAGTTACATCACGGACACCGAAACCACTTTAGAGCCCCTTCGATTGATCGAAAGTGCTAAAGATCTCAAAGTTTCATGCCGCTTTTGAAGTATTTTGAAGGGACGGACTGGCCTTGAAAACCCTTTCGAAGTCCCTCAAAGGCGGCTAAAGCAGACAAAAGTCTCTGCTTACCTTTTGACTCTTTCAATCACTTCGAGTCATTTTGAGTGTTGGGGGATAACCAAATATATTGCTCGCGTGCTATACTCATACCTACTACAACTAACTAGGGAGATCACAGTACAACTGAATAGAAAGTAGGGGGGATGTCACCTGGAGCGCTACGGTGGTACTAGCAATTTATACTCAGAATGGTCCAGACTGGGGAGGCAATGAAGTAACATACCGTTGGTTCGACGAGTGCCACCAGCAGTTCCGGGGCAGGACCACAGGACATGTCATGGTCAGGTCTTGAAGTGCCTGACTGTCCATTTCCTTGGAAGAACGAGGGCCGGGATTACTTGTTCTTGGATTGGGAACAGGCGGAGTCTGTTACGGACGTCCTGGCTGAACGGGAATACAAGTCGACAGGTCACGCTGAACCCAGACGCCTCAAACTAAAACCACCAGGTTCCTCTCACTTGTAGTTGTTGTCGCCAAGAAGGGGTCCAGGAGGAGGGTCAAGTGGGCAGGACGTCCGAGGCATGAGCTGTAGGAGTGGACAAGAACTGGTCGTGTCCGACCAGTGAGGTGGAACAGCTTTATGTCGACCTGATGGGTCTTAACATGTGCTAGCTGAGAAATCGGCAAACGCATACATATACGCGGCTCACGATACACGCGCATTTCACACACGTGGTTCCCTCCCGTCATCGTGAGGAGGAGGCTTGAGGGCGTGAGGTCGGGAGTTTGAGTTGGCGCAGTGGGCGGAAGCAGTTAGAGCGGCGCGAACGGGGTGGACGGCGACCCGAGGCCACGACCGCAGTAGTCCAGGAAAGAAGTGGAGGGACCCGTACTCAGTTGAAGCCGGATGCGTAGCAGTGGCTGGGTCCTACGCACGTCCCGTGCTCAAATCTTAGGCACTTCAGAGCTGTCTCCGGTTGTTCCCCCCGATCTGAAGTTGAGGCTGGATTCCAGCTTGGAGCTTTCGATCAACTTTTCGGCGATGCGACGAATAATGTTTTCGTGATGCTATGTTAGCCGCCTTGGAAGGATCTCAGGCGCTGTCATATCGCTCAGTAGCTCGGGACCCTAACATATGTCACCCCATTCATTTCAAGCAACGTGCATGCTGTGTGGTGGGCATGTGGCCTGAGGCTGTACATATATCTGGGAGCTCTCCACTGCCTGCCCTCTACTATCCACCCTCGTCCTCCGCCTTAAGAACTCGTAAACCATCCTACGAATCTCTAACCAAAGCGATCGCGAGGGGAAACAGGTTTCCTGTCGAATTAATCGTACCACACCTCGAGCTTGCTCGGACTCCACTTACGCGGATTCACCCAAATTCCCAGCGTTTTCCAAACCCTTATAGTCTCTAAGACAAGAGTATCTGTCATGGATGTCGATTTTTCTGCGAGGGGACCACCGGTAGCCCAATCCACCATCCAACAGCTGATGTACGTTTTCCCTTGCGTTTCAGGGGATATCATTCTGATAGGGTGGACCTGCACAGCGACCAATATCTTGGAGAGTTCAAAGGTAACAACCGCCCTAGCGTTTGGCTCCGATATTGCCCCCACCTCCGTGATATTGCCTTTGCTGATGCGGTGTTCCACAGGAGCAATCGTGAATCACGTAACCACACAGTGCCAGGATCAGGGACGACTCCTGGAGGAGGCGAATCGTGACCTAGATGTGTTCAAGAAGGCGTACTATAGAGCAGAATGTGGGATGCAGGACCACAAGGCAAGGTTCGAACTGGAAAAGCAAACCCTGCGCAATGAAATCCGCAAATTCAAGGTGAGGGTTTCTCTTTCTCCCCATATCCGATGCAAAATCTCGGGCGGCGTCTCAAGTTGTTCCGCTACAAGCTGACTTCTTGAATGACAACGCGGTAATGCTAATTGTTCCGTCTCCCATTCAGGCAATCGAGGCTCGTGAAAAGCGACCTGCGGTGTTGATCGATGCATTCCCGCATCTCGCATCCGAGAGGAAGCGAACTGAACTGGAAGGGGGTTTTCCGGGGCATACAATCCGGGACCATCTAGTCGACGTCCATCACTTTGCGGAATCGTTTGAAGGTGATCACCTGGGACTTGGTTCCGACCGTGCCTCCACCTCCGTGATCACACCTTTACTGATGCGAGAGCGATCGTAGAACATGCCGCTACCCGGTGTCGGGATCAGGGACAACTCCTGGAGGAGTCCCGAAGGGACCTAGAAGTCTTCAAGAGGGCATACCACAACGCAGAACGTGAAATACGCGACCTCGAAGAGAGGTACAGAAGGAAAATGCAAGTTTTGAACAACGAAATCCACCGACTCAGGGAGCATGAGCTGCATTGTCGTGAGGGAAGGTTCGAAAGTAATTGTTACCCTGAAATTTGACCCGCACCTTTGCTAACATGAGGTCCCGCAGGGACTATCGTATACCAAGCCACCCAGTGCCAGTGCCAGGGACGACTCCTGGATGAGGCGAAACGCGACCTAGAAGCACTCAAGAAAGCACAGTACAAAGCAGACCGCGACATGTATCACCTCGAGGAAAGGTTCGAACGGGAATTGGGGGCCGCGAACCGTGAAATCCGCCATCTCAGGGTGAGACTTTCCCCCTATCTAAATCCTCATCCAATGATGACGCGATGTTTGCTTACGCCTTTCCACCTCAAACCAGGCAATCGTGGCTCACGAGAAGCGAGCAGTGGACCAGCAGATCCACCCTGCAGCGCCCGCCGATACCCGGCGGTATGCTGCGGTGTGGGAGGGTACCAAAACCGCGTAGCCTCCTTCAAACTCAGCAGTCTAGCACGAAACGGTCAACCTCCCCGCACGGCCTCACAGATCAACGCACCACTGGAACCATTCACTCACCTTAAGCTTGCCTCTTCCCATTCACTCTAGCCTAGTCATCGAACCCCCTCCACCTCTCTCGCCGACCTTAGGGAACTAATGTAGTTTCGTAGCAGCAACGATGAAAATGACTTACTTCTTCCTTTTCTCAACTATTATATTATATCAGATTTTCGCCTATTTCGTGACTTCAATAAGCTCGCCTCATATAAATAATCGAATGGGGAAGCACTCGTTTTTAGCGGGCAAAAAAAACAGTGGACGGTAGTTTTGCTGATAGGTGAACTCGTTTAGAAGTTGAAACAGCTGATCACGCGTTTCTCACCGTTTGTCAAGGGAGGTACATGGACATAGCCTGCAAAAATAGAATGAAAGGTCGTCGGCGCCTGGGTGCTGAGCAGTTACCGTCACTGTCTACGATGCCAGTGGTCACATCGGCAAACTAAACGTTCGAGAGTTACGGACGGTATACGACACGCACAAAGAGCAAAACAATTACAACATGGACGACAGCCCAGTGAACCAGGCGAAATGGGATCGGGTAGATGGCAGGTAGTGGAATGATGAAAATAGAACAATGCACGGTTAGCAGCAAGGGTGAGGAGTGTGATGGTCGGAGATCGAGCCAGTCCGGGCGTACGTAAGCCATTCATTCCAGGTTGTGTCTGAATAAGCTTGCGTGTGGCGTCCGGTACCCCGAACTGAGAACGGGAGGGTCAACGGACATATGAAGTCGTAGTAATCCCAAAATCTCACCTCTAGACCCCTATCTGCGAGAGAACATTGGCTTTTTCATCGCCGCCTCGATATTCCGGAGGGTTGCTCTACAGGCCTCGAGCTGCACCGTATCCCCAAGCTTCTCGAACACGTCGGCACCACGCAAGGCCGCGGATTTTGCCTCTTGGAACCTGCGCTGCTTATACCAAAACCTGGCCTCCAGCTCCATCGCGCGGCCCAGACGTTGTGTATTGTTGACCACGTGCAATTTGGCGCGTTCGATATGGGCATGTGCATCATTGAACCGCTGTCGCGCAAAAAACAGCTGCGCCAAGGCGTAATGGGTCCAAAACAGCTGACTGTGCCAGTTGAAGGGGGACGCGATCCCAAGGGCTGCTTCGAAATGACCGATAGCCTTCTTCGCCCTGCCCTTGGAGTGATAGATATTACCGAGGATGCGGTGACATTCGCAAACCATAAATTGTTCGTTTTTGTCCGAGAGGAGATTGATCGCTCGAGACGCGGCTTCTTCTGCGGCGTCTAGTTGCCTGTCGTCATACAGCAACCATGCGAGGGATTGGCAAGATTGTGCTTGTCCCGGTGTGTTGCCGAGCCATTTGTAAATTTCCAAGGCTTCTGTCACCTGCTGTATTCCTTCCTTGTAGAGACCTAGTAGCCTGTCTGCATCGGAGAGGGCCCTCAATGTTTGGGCGACGTGAAGGTAATCACCCCGTCCTCTCCAGAGCTTCAAAGCGTGGGCGAGGTGCCGTTTTCGCTCCAGGTGATTCCCAACTGAGTTGAACAACCGCGAGAGTTGGAACAAGCATTGCGGTTTTGAGTGGTGGTGATCTGGGAGTCCTTCAATCTTCGGCCCCACACAACCAGCCGCCTTTTGTGCCAATAGAGGCGGCCCATGAAATAACCACAGGCGTCCCAGATACCGACCGAGTTTGTGTCGACGGACGTGAAGACATCGAGGAGATGCTCGACATTCACGTCCTCCGAGCTGATCCATTGCGCCTCGTCGAAGCCGGGCTTGCCAGGATATATATCAACCGACAACCGGTGGAGGTAACAGTCCCTTGTTACACAGAGCAATGGAGATGATGCTGGATCTTTGGGGTAAAGGTAGTTTCGGAGTGGTGCTAGCATCGTGACATATCCATCGCTCCGATACGCCAGAGAAAGGACGCAGAATTTGTCAAACGTGATTCCCCTATTGGAGATGGTAGGAAATAACCAGAGGAGATTCTTCTCGTCGACGCCTTGAGGGAAGAAAGCGATGACACTGAGGAGGTCGCGGGCCACAGGACCAAGTTTGCGGAACGTCGGCGAAGCAAGCGAAAGCTCGATGGTTGCTGCCATGCTCTCGTTGTAGTCGGTGCGAAGTACCTGCATGCGGCGTGCGTCCCACTCTCGGGCCAATCGATCGTAATCCCACATATTGTGAGACGCGGTGGTGGCAAGTAATGTAATCGAGAGGGCGTGGAAGTCTAATCTCTTGAGAAGGTTGCTGATAATATCTGACCGACCACCGTTGTCGTAGATGCCGTAGAAGATATCGCATGCTGCCTCCAGTGACAACGTGGTGATGACCGGACGCTTGCAGTGTTGGGGGACAGTGGAAATACGAGAAGTGATGCAAAGGCACACAGTATCGAATCGGCTCAGCTCCTCCACCACCGGATATATTTCCTGAGCGTTTGGTCCTTGTGGGTCGAGGATGGATTCGGCATTGTCGAGGATTATGATCATCTCCCTTGAGGATAGGAAGGGTCGCAGGGGAATTAGATCCCCAGGGTTTTCAACCCCTGCTCCGATCACCTTAGAGAGCCGGCTGAGGAAATGTGTGCGTGAGGCGGGGAACTGGTCGCAACGAATAAGCCGACGGTTGTCTCCGAACCGCTTCTTGATGCGATCATGATGGAGGACCGTCAGGGCGATGGACGTTTTCCCGATCCCCCCAGCGCCGATGAGAGCAATTGGGATAAGGCTTTCCGCGAGCCCAACGATCTTCGTGATCAGCTCGTCGCGCCCAACACAGGACCTCGGCGGCGGGGGAGGTGATTCTCCAAGTGTGCTAGATGTGAAAGTAAGGTAATGGGTTCCCCAGTAGTCGGAGCTGCTGACCTGGTTTGGGCCTGGGGCAGACGTAAGGACCCTTTCACCGTCAGTGGGTCGGATGTGATTCGCGCTTACCGAGTGGACTTGACCGCCTGCCTCCTTCCGGATTTTCGATATATCACGACGAATGTCGGAAACCATCATATGCGTGTTAATTGCCAGCTCTGTCTGAAAGGGGTGTGTTAGTGATCGCGGGTAGAATAGACTGAACGTACGTTGAAGACCTGAAGGACCCTACTGAGGTCTAACTTCCAAGCGGCAATCGTCTCCTTGTCATTCTTCGCATGGAGAAGTCGAAAAGCCACATTCCGCTTGTCCTTTTTGATGACTCTCCTTTGTATTTCTGCGACAGTCCTGTGGTTAAGAGCTCGGTAAGTGAGCCGCCCAACATGCGCATGGCCGGTTCAACCCACGTAGTCAACTGTTGGATTGCCTCGAACACCGACTGATTGAGCTCGTTCATTCGTCTCCCGTTCAACCCTCGGTCGAGGGCGGTACAGATATCGGCGCAACTCAACCCGAGCTCGACGTAATCGCGTTCGTTAATCATCGAATCCTGGTACATGTGAACCCGAGGCTCATTATCGCAAAATTGGAAGAAACGCACCCTGATCATCGTCAGAAGGGCGCTAACGGAACCAAATGCGATCTTGGCTGGTGTGATACCACAGACATCCTTGGCGAGATTCAGAGCTTCGATGGTCACACTCAACGAGGAGTATGTGTTATCGCGTCCCTTTGGTCGCTGGGACTTGGCATCCATGGTCAAAATTTGAAGCTATGAATCGAAATAGGCTGTAAGGGGGGGAACCGAACCGCAGCACAGATGGGCGGCAAACGGCCCATCTGATGGAGGGGAATTTATATTCGTGGCCAAAACATTCGAGCGAGTTGTACGTGATCAGCCGATCGCCAGCGATCCTGGTTTTGTAGCCAACACTCTGTGTGCCCCCACCCCACCCCTTGCTGGAGGAACCACCCAGGCCGTTGACCACAGGCAAGCCCAAGAGCATTAGCAGTAGCGTAGGGATAGCCGTAGCCATGGTAGAGGCTGGGAGGCTGATTGACCCGTGAGGATGTAACCTGAGTTCGACAACTTCTCATCTGATGTTCTTCACCAGGAGCCTATCGGTAGGTCACTGGCCCAGGTGCGAACTGGACCACTACCGTGATAGCTTCATTGGTGCACGGTACTGCGTTCCCTACGAGACTCCCCGGAATTCGTCGGGGGTCCCTGCTGGTCCTCTTCACTAACGATGGGGCGCCGACCCCCGAGTGGGATCGGATCTCGCAGACAGCAGGGGAGGTTCATGACCGAACTGAGCACCGAGTCGCGTCCTGTGAGGATGTGGTGTAGCACGCATGTGGCAAGGGTGGCTCGAATTCTGTACGGTCAGGCGGCTGTCCGGGTCTTTTCGTGATTTGCCAGCTTGCAGTGTGCAAGCTCGACGTTCCGAGGGAGGGGCAGTCCTTGGCGTACAAGTTAAGCGGACAGCGAAGCCTCCCGGGAAGTTGCGTATATCGACCGACCACTCGCAGAGGGCGGAGAGGTGAGTCAAGCAGTGGCTCACACCTCCAGGGTGCCTCATCCGGCACTCCGCTTCATCAACGCTTCCGTTTCGTATGGTATCTCATAGTCTATTCCTCATACCTAAATTACTCGCGCATAATAGTATAAAGTGCACCTAACAAAGCATATATTCATGGTATGGCAAAATCGCCGTCATCATCGTCGTACCGTCCAGCATGTGGCGCGTCATAAGTAAAGTCCGATTAAGCATCCACTTTTACCTCCTCCAATTTATCTTCAGCCTCTTCAGCCGGAACCACAACTTCAGGAACATCGCCCTTCACTGATGCAGGAGCAGAGTCAGCGGGAGCCTCCTCATCACCGTTTTCCGGAGCGGCATCGCCGTTCGTGTCCTTTCCAACGTTCTTGAGGATCCTCTTGATATCAAGCTCTGCCTTGGCAATCTTGTCTTTGGTGGCGAGCTCCTGATTAGCCTCGAACCAAGCCTTCTTCGTCTTGAGATCCTCGACGACGCGTGGTATCTCGTCCCTCGAGCCCGGGGGAGGGATAGAGAGTGAGAGAAGGGCAGTCAGTGTTGAGAAGGGGATGTGGAACTGCGAGCTCGAGGTGGAAGGAGAGGTGAGAGCGGGTGAATTGCGACCGCTGGTCTTCTGTCCTCTCTTCGACTTCTTGCCCTTTCCAGCAACGAAGTAAGCTTCCTCCTCGTCCCCTTTCTTCTTCCTCGCAACCAGATCGGTGGGTGCCTCGACCTTGCGAATGTCGAGTTGAGGGACGCCGGTAACGACCGCTGCCTTCTGTTCAGCGGCGGCAGAGGTGACGACAGGTACCTCCGAAGTGGTACCTTTCGAGAAGGCGTCGATGAG
>Ga0307511_10004307_pt1 | contig 14523 bp, 12 predicted proteins | sample 13_EM_MG_FD_200266 | JGI IMG/M metagenome (GOLD analysis project Ga0307511, IMG submission 200266) | Populus trichocarpa ectomycorrhiza microbial communities from riparian zone in the Pacific Northwest, United States - 13_EM | ecosystem: Host-associated > Plants > Roots > Unclassified | place... | reverse complement strand
CTCGGAGCACGCCCACCGACGATGTAGGGTACCCCATGGGTTTACTGTCTCGGTCCGGGGTATATAGTATCGAGCGGTTACCTGTTGTAGGAGCGCGCGGGTGGGACCTGTGGTCTGCAGGACGGATCTGGGATGACCATTGAAACCTTTCGTATGCATGTACCGCGATCATGACCAGTAGTACGATCTGCTAAGTTACACGTAGCGATCTGGAGTGGATAATAATAGGATTCAAGGGATTTCTAAGCTGAGGGAGTTGCGCCGACCTATCCAGGGTGGGGAGGCTTTGTAACGCGATTGCGTGCTCCATGCGCTCGGGAGTAGGTGGGTATAAATGTCGGCCTTGGCTTGGTCGTCCCCGATCACCATACTTTTGTTTCCCCAACTCCCACTGTGAGTTCTGCATCCCCGACCCCAGCGTTGGACTCTGCTGAGCACCCCCCGACATTGAGTCTAGTCCACACCCGAACTCTGTCTATCTATTAGATCAGACGCTAGAAATGGCCGACACTGAACACACCTACAAGTTCGACGTCAAGGTCCGTGCCGTATGACACACCCGACCCCGCCCCCGAATCTCACCGTTTTCTCGCGGCCCGTTTCTCCGTGCATGTATAGATGACCTGTGGCGGATGCAGTGGCGCCGTCCAGCGCGTTCTTAGCAAGACCGAAGGTACGTAACCTTATCACACGACACTCATTTCGATCTCTCATAATCATCCGTCTATTATCCGCCCGCCCCTTCGTCATACCTACAATCCCGAAATCCTCCGGAATATCAGGTGTTTCCTCCTTCGATATCTCTCTTGAGAAGCAAGAAGTCATCGTCAAGGGAACCGCCCCGTACGAAACCGTTCTAGAGAAGATCAAGAAGACGGGCAAGGAGGTGCGAACGGCCCCCATTCGTAGACCTTCTCATGGTCCATCGTGCTGATTTTTGAATTCTGTGTACCCCTCTCCCCCCTGCTTAGGTACGATCTGGAAGTACCGTGACTGAAACTCCAGTCGTCGAAACCCCAGTCGTTTAGTGAAATAGGGTGGGAGGTGGTCCTCAATGCCGCCAAGACCACGCAACCTGTATTGTACTTTCTATACCTATGGAAATCGAATGTACGTGAAGTCTACGTGCATAACTGAATGCATGAAGCGCGACGATGAGAAAACGAGAAAACCAAACCTGATCAAAACCTCCCCCCCTTTACCCCACGGTAGACCCGGATGCACTGGGTCTGGCAGTTTCGTTCTTGTCTTGGCTCCGCCCGTGGGGAGTGAGGGTCACGGGAAAGCGATGGCGCGAAGGAAATGGCATCGCGTATACGGAGCCCACGGCCGGAGATACTTCGACCCAGAAGACTTGATGGTCGGTGGTCACTCGCTGGCTCACATTTCAGGGTAAACTCAAGATCCGACACCACTCGCTACCTGGGGTGCGCTCTTATAAGACTCCCGTGGTTTCCACTCTCCGGGCATTTGGTGGCCAAGATCGAGTGCGTAAAATTCTGTCAGGATTTTTGCCGCACGCACTGGGTCTCTCTCGCGTAGCCCGCACGCAACGACCATGGGACGATATCCGTGGACAGAGTACATCCTCTTCGAGGTTCTTTACACCATCTTCCCCTATCCGACACGTCATCATATTTATCGGGTGGTCATCCTCACCGCCATGATCTACCTTGCAGCGAAGATCTACCTAACCCAGGAGGCCAGCGACTCACTCTGGCTGCAATACGCCGCAGGGTTTATGGTTGCGACCCACTTCATATTCATCGCGTACCTTCTGTTCGCGGAAGGGCCCTTCCCAGATCACTGGAGGCGCATTCGCGACGAGACCGACGTGGGTGGCTTGGATAAGCTGCCATCAAATTTCCCCTTCACGAAGAAGCTCTGGTGGATGTTCGACATCGGATGGGGTGCGCGTATGATTGGCTGGGTCCAGGGACCACGAAACCTCGTGCCGCCACATCCTCCACCTTCCCGCAGAACGTTCCTCCAGAAGGCCTTCGTGAAACTCGTCATGCACACCGTAATTGCAGATCTTTCGACCTCCCTACTCGCTCTGAGCCCACCATTCGACCATCGTTTACACGATCCCACCGATGGCCCAGAAACCTACCTCGCCGCGGTCCCGCTCTTACAACGCGTCCCCTACGTCGTGGGGTGGGCCATCAGGACCGCGACCCCAATATGCATTAGATACGACGCTATAGTATTATTGTGTGTTGGCCTCGGTCACTCAAGCCCCACGCTGTGGCCGTACATCTGGGGTAGTTGGGGAGATGCATATACCGTGCGCAGACTCTGGGGGTACGCAAATTCGTGAACCTTTTCGCTCCTTTCCCCGATGACCAGCGCTCTTTTAGAAAAACATGGCACCAACAGCTGCGACCGGTACGAGCACTTGCCCCCTTCTCTTGCCACGCAACCTTCTGAAGATCTCGTTGATCAGATGCTCGCGGGGTTGGGAAGGCTCATTGCAAACAAGTTCTTGAAGTTCCCTCGCGGTACTAACCTGTCATCCTACACCCAACTCTACGTTGCCTTCTTCCTCTCGGGACTTCTCCATTTCTCCGGTGACTTTGTGCTCGAGAAGCGGGTGGCATCCCGTTCGTTCAAATTCTTCCTCCTCCAAGCCGCCGCCATCACCTTCGAAGACTTTGTCATTCATATCACGAAACGCTTCCTCCATCGAAGGGAGATGGAGCTCAAACCGAGGGAAACAAGTAAATCTCGGACGGGAGTGGTTGTGAGGGTTATTGGGTATTGTTGGGTGATGTTGTGGTTGTGTTTAACATTGCCTGTTTGGCAAGACGAACTTAGTGCCCTAGGATTCAGTAGTACCGATAGAAAGCCTATCGCTAAGTTTTTATTGAATCAATGGAATCGATGGGCTTGACACAATTACCGTGTATTCCAGTCATACAAAGGTGAGTAAGTGTTGTAAATTTGAGCACCTTGCCTCGTGCGAACCACAGTCCAAAGGACATCCAAGGTGCCGCAGTGCTGATGTACCGATGAATAATCTAGTCCTCGTGTCTCAAAATCGAGCCTGGCACGTCTCTCCTGGTCTCGACTGGCTGTTGAAGGTGTTTGTTTTGCCGCGGAACGGACATCGTCGTCGAAGTTATATATCTCGCGCAGGCAATTGCACTGTGACAGCGATTCTCCATTGATGAGGACCTCAAGGGCTGGAACTCTCACCGAACACCCGCCAGGAGTCTGGCGGGTCCTACCTTGGGGAGATCGGACAATTGGGCTCCAACCGCGCCGGGGGGCTCCACCCCAGGTTACTGTGTGGCCCCAACACCTGCCAAGCCGCCTTTAGGACTTTGCGCGCTTCGTTCCCACGGTGAAAATGCGCCCATCTGCAACTCACCCACACTGACTGCGTTACCGCTCTCCGCCAGGTTATCGAGCCCATCGCCTATGAAAGTACTCCGAAGTTCGATAATTACCAACGGGTTCAAGGAGTTGTAAACTGGAAGTTTTAGGTCTTGCAGTTTTTTTCGTCTCCTTCGCGGACCGCAAAGAGGGCAGCCATGTAAAATCTTCACGTGCCAGCGGGGGCCTGCTCCGTCCGCCCTTCACTCCTTGACCCTTACCTGTGGAAAAGTAATGACCGAGGGGAATTCTCTGTTTCGCGCCTCCGGTGTCCGCGGCGCCTGTCGAACGGCAGACGTTTTGACTCAGAAGCCCTTTCTCTACTGGACCAAACTCCGGCCGACGGTTCAAGCCTCGGGTCCTGCCGCTCGTCAGTCATATCGTACCCTCAACATGTACCATGTATAGTCTCACGGATAGCCGATGGTCGATATCACTCGCTGGCTCACATTTCAGGATAAACTCACGATCCGTTGGGCGGGTACACCGTTCGCTGTCGCTCCGGCGCATAAAACTCTGGGTAATTTGTAGCTCTTGCTGTCTCTCCCCCCACCTTGAAGATCCCTGCCCGCACGTAACGGCTATGGGTTGATATCCGTGGAGAGAGTACATCCTCTTCGAGGTTTTTTACACCATCTTCCCCTACCCAACGCGCCAACATGCCTATCGGATGGTCATCCTTACCATCATGGTATACCTCGCACGCAGCCCAGATCCCAGGAAGTCAGTAACTCACTCTGGCTGCAACATACCGCGGGGTTTATGATTGCAAACCACTTCATGTTCATAATGTATCTCCTGCTCGCGGAACGCTCCTTCCCCGATCATTGGAGACGTGTTCGTGACGAGACAGACTCGAGTGGTTTGGATAAGCTGCCGTCAAATTTCCCGTTGGCGAAGAAGCCCTGGTGGATGCTCGACATCGCATGGGGTACACGTATGATTGGCTGGGTACAGGGACCACGAAACCTCGTGCCATCACATCCGCCGCCTTCCCGCCAAACGTTCCTCCAGAAGACATTCCTTAAACTCGTCGTGAACACCGTCCTCGCAGATATTTCGACCTCCGCAATTGCGTTAAGCTCACCGTTCAACCACCGTCTACACGATCCCACCGATGGCCCGGAAACCTACCTCGCCGCAGTCCCGCTCTTACACCGTGTGCCGTACATCGCGGTATGGGCCATCGGAATGGCAACCCGGATAAGTGTACGGCACAATGTCATAGCTTTAGTATGTGTTGGCCTCGGTAATTCAAGTCCTACGCTGTGGCCGGACATCTGCGGCGGCTGGGGAGACGCATACACCGTGCGCAGGCTCTGGGGGTACGTGCATCCACGAATCTTTTCACTCCGTCAATGACCTGAGGCGTTTCAGGCAAACGTGGCACCAACAGCTACGACCGGTATGAGCACCAACCCCATTTTTCTGTCACACATTGTTCTGAAGATCTCATGTCGATCAGACGCTCGCCTGGTTTGGAAGGCTCGTTGCCAACAAGTTCTTCAAGTCCCCCCGCGGTACCAAGCTATCGTCCTACACACAACTCTACGTCGCCTTCTTCCTCTCAGGACTTCTCCACTTCTCCGGCGACTTCGTGCTCGAGAGACGGATAGCGTCTCGTTCGTTCAAATTCTTCCTCCTTCAAGCCGCCGCCGCCACCTTCGAACACTTCGTCATCCATATCGCGAAACGCTTCCTTCTTCGAGGTGGAATCGAACCCAAACCGGGAAAAGCTGATGAAACTCTGACGGGAGTGGGTGTAAGGGTTATCGGGTATTGCTGGGTGACGTTGTGGCTGTGTTTGACAGTGTCAATTTGGCAGGACGAGTTTAATGCGCTTGGGTTCAGTAGTAGCGATAAAAGGCCCATCGCTACGTTTTTATTGGACAAATGGAACAAATGGGCTTGAACATGTACGTATCTACTTCGCTGTATGCATAGGTACGCTCTGTTGAGAATCGTCGAGTTTAAACTCGAACATTCGCGCAGAGACCGTAAGCGGGAAGGCGACCTCCGTCACTCAACTCGAGTGATCCATTGCACGATGTTAGCAAGATACCCGTGGTAGGGTGTACATTCCCCGGTCCGATATGAGATCGGCGTGCCAAAAAGCGAGGACGAGACGGAATGATACCACGTCTCCAGATTCCACGATTTGAACCCATCGAACGATGTATAGTTCGATTCCGAAGCTCTTTCCCCAAATTGTGCGAATCAGGCCGACAGTCCCGAGTTCTCCCGTGCGTTCGACATGTGCTATAGTAAGTACTAATAGTCCTTCGGATGATAGTCGATGGTCACGAGGCGCTGGCTCAGCGCTCAAGCGCTCATACTTTGGCAGGATAAACTCATAATCCACTCAATAGAGATGCGCTGCCCGCGGTGTTGCTCGTGAGTCTCCCGTGATCGCCCCTCTACGGGCGCCGAGGTCATTGCACAAAACTCTGGAATAGTTGCAGGATACACTTGCCATTCCTCTCCCCCCAGTTTGAGGAGCCCAGTCCACACGTAATAGCCATGGAACGATACCCGTGGCCAGAATACCTTCTCTTCGAGGTTCTTTACTTCTTCTTCTTCTACCCAACGCGACAACAGGCCTACCGGGTGGTCATTCTCGCCACCATGGTCTACGTCGCAACTCAAATCTACCTAACGCAGGAGGTCACGGACACGGTCTGGCTACAGTACTCCGCGGGGTTTATGGTTGAGACTCATCTCATGTTCATCGCGTACATTCTGTTCGCAGAAGGCCCCTTTCCTAATCACTGGAGGCGTGTTCGTGACGAAGTCAGTGAGGAATCCGGCGCAGGTGGCTTGGAGAAGACACCGTCGGACTTCCCGTTGATGAAGAAGCTCCAGTGGATGGTCGACATCGCGTGCGGTATGCGTATGATTGGCTGGGTCCAGGAACCACGAAACTACATGCCTCCCCATCCACCACCTTCGCGCCGAACGTTCCTCCAGAAGACCTTGAAATTAATCGTGAACATCGTCATTGCCGATCTCACGACCTCCTACCTCGCTCTGAGCTTGCCATTCGACTATCGTATACACAATCCCACCGATGGCCTAGAAACCTACCTTATCGCGGTCCCACTCTTACACCGCGTGCCTTACGTCCTGGCATGGGCCATTGGGATGGGGTCCTCGATAAGCACTACACACAATGCCGTGGCTTTAGTGTGCGTTGGCCTCGGTCAGAGTCCTACACTGTGGTCGGACATCTGGGGCAACTGGATGGACGCATACACCGTGCGCAAACTTTGGGGGTACGTACGTTCGTGATCTCTTCACCTCCTCCGTCAAATGACCGGACGCGTTTCAGGAAAACGTGGCACCAGCGGCTGCGAGTGGTACGAGCACGCTCCCCCATTTCTCCCCATGTGTTATTCCGATGATCTCGTGTTGATCAGATGCTCGCGGGGTTGGGAAGGCTCTGGAAGGCTCGTCGCGAACAAGTTCTTGGGGCTCCCACGTGGCACCAACCTGTCGTCATACACCCAGCTCTACGTCGCCTTCTTCCTCTCAGCAATTCTCCACTTCTCCGGTGATTTCGCATTCGAGAAGCGGATAGTATCTCGCTCGTTCAGATTCTTCCTCCTCCAGGCCGTCGGGATCACATTCGAAGACCTCGTCATTTACACTACAAAGCGCTTGCTTCGTCGGGGAGGAAAGGCCGATATACCTTGGATAGCGGTGGTTGTGCGGGTTATCGGTTATTGTTGGGTGACCCTATGGTTATGTTGGACGTTGCCTGTATGGCTGGATGAATTCAACGCCCTCGGGTTCAGTAGTGCCGATAGAAGACCCATCGCCCAGTTTTTACTGAACAAATGGAATCGATGGGCTTGACACATACCGGAGATGTTAATGTTGCCCCGACCAGTCTGGTTGGTTGATCAAGGGGTCCGCCGCCAGCTTGAATCGATCCATAAAAAATTTAGGGACATCCGGGCCGGGTACATTTTCGTAGCTAGACTCTTCAGACGTTATTTAGTCAGTGCCATTCAACCGCGTCCAAGGGGGAGTGGAAAATTGTGCATCGAACTGCCCGGAGACCCGAGCTATCCCTTGCACGATGCTAGTATACGTAGAATCCCCGTTACAGGATGTGGGTGTTCCGGTGATCATATATAGTATGGGATCAGCGTGACCTCCGCTCGCAAAAGGGTGGTGACGGGAGGGAAATGCTACCAAACCCTTCGAACGGCAGGTATCTCGACTCCGAAGCCTTTTCACTGCACAAATGGACCCACGATCCCGGTCCCGGATTCTGCCGCCGATTGTCGACAGCACGCCCAACGTACACGCTGCACACAATCCTGCGGATAGCCAATGGCCAATGTTTCAACAATCGCTCACCCGTTCAAACTTCGGAGTAAACTCGCGAACTGTCCAATGGTCGTATTGTCCGTTGCGCACGATGTTGCTCTCACGGGCCCTCAGGCCTCAGGGACCGTCGGACGCCCGAGGTCGAGCACACGAAAACTCCGGAGTTGTTGCGGAACGCACTCGCACTCGCACTCTCACCACCTTCATCTCTAGGAGCCCAACCCGCACGCAACGGCGATGGGACGATATCCGTGGGCAGAATACTTTCTCTTCGAGGTCCTTTACGTCATCTTTTTCTACCCAACCCGCCAATGGGCCTACCGGGCCGTCGTCTTCACCACCATGATCTACCCCGCATTGCGAGTCTACCTAACGCAGGAGGTCACCAACACAGTGTGGCCGCAATACTTCGTCGGGTTTATGGTTGCGACTCACTTCATGTTCATGGCGTACATTCTGTTCGCAGAAGGCTCTTTTCCCGATCGCTGGAGACGTGTTCGTGACGACCTCCATGCAAAAGTTGGTTCGGATAACCCTCCGTCGGATTTCCCCTTGATGAGGAAACTCCAGTGGACGGTCGACATCTCATGGAACACACGTATGGTTGGCTGGGTCCAGAAACCACGAAACAGTACGCCGAGACACCCACATCCACCATATTTGCGCCGAGAGTTCCTCCAGAAGACATTCCTCAAACTCATCGTGAACGCAGCCATCGCCGATCTTGCAACTATCATAACTGCTCTGAGTCCACCATTCGACTACCGCATACACGACCCCGCCGACGGCCCGGAGGCCTACCTCGCCGCGATCCCGCTCCTACATCGTGTACCCTACGTCCTGGCATGGGCCATAGGGACGGGAGCCTCGATAAGTACTGCACATAATGCCGTGGCGTTATTGTGTGTTGGGCTCGGTCGCTCGAGCCCCGCGCTATGGCCGGACATCTGGGGCAGCTGGGGAGACGCATACACCGTGCGCAAATTTTGGGGGTGCGTACCTTCATGACCTTTCCACTCTATCCGTCTAATGATTGGAGGTGTTTCAGACAAACGTGGCACCAACAGTTGCGACTGGTGTGAACACTTACCCTGTTTTCCTATCATGGTGTTCTGATGATCTCGTGTTGATCAGATGCTCGCGGGATTGGGAAGGCTCGTTGCGAACAAGTTGTTGAAGTTCCCTCGCGGCACCAACCTATCGTCCTACACCCAACTCTACGTCGCCTTCTTCCTCTCGGCGGTTCTTCACTTCTCCGGTGACTTCACGTACGAGAAACGGATAACGTCTCGTTCGTTCAAATTTTTCCTCCTCCAACCCGTCGTTATTGCCTTCGAAGACTTCGTTATCCACATCACAAAACCCCTGCTTCGCCGAGGGGGAACCGAGCCAAAACCAGGAAAACCCAGGAAACCTTGGGCGGAAGTGGTTTTGAGGGTTATTGGTTATGGCTGGGTAACACTGTGGCTGTGCTTGACGTTGCCGCCATGGCGGGACGAACTCAACGTTCTTGGGCTCGATAGTGCCGATAGACGACCCATCGCCGAGTTTTTATTGAATAAATGGAACAAGTGGGTTTGATACGTATACAGGCTTGACGCTGAAGCGTCAGCTCCAGGAACTGACCAACGTTGGTTATTACACCTGGATCTCCATATCGTTGTATAATACTACGCAACGGGTCGCCGCAGTGTGGATTTAATTCCGTAGATAGTCCCAGTCCTGGACTCTGCCGCCGCGACCAGCCCTATCCGACGCAATGGAGGTCTCCCCAACTATGCTAACCTGCGAAACTTTTGTGATCGGTTATCAGAGGATCTGGAACTGAGATCTGTGCTGATTGCTGCAGAGAGGCACCCAGGCGTTCCACCGTCACCCCTGCATCGCGCGGGTAATTTTGATTGCGGAACGGCTGGATCAGAGACTACGGTCTGTTGTTCCGCAGCGGAATAAAAGAGTCAAAGACCGCATTCCGCAGCGGAATGGAACTGGAACGGAACCGTCGGAACGTTTGGAAAGCCCCCCGCGATCCAGTGGCTGGTGTCCGATTGCCGCCGTTGATGCTCAGCGCTTTCTCAGGGCAGGTTTAACTGTTCAGCGTGATACACAATGTGTTGGATTCCCTTACTTACCGCACGTCGTAGTACGTCTCTGCCCTAAAGAATGATTATGCAGCTCCAAGCAAGATCTAATGATGGTACCGGTGTGGTCGGCACACGACCACTCGGGTCAATAAGCGCCGTCCTGGATAATCCCGGGCTTTCGGAAGAAGGGCCACATCCCTCAAAACAGTCCGTAGGTGGAGGTAAGCCGAAGTTACAACCTGCCCAAGGTTTAGTCTAGGGCAAGACAGGAAATCCCACATGGAAGTCCCAGTGCCCGACGATGCGTGAAACTGATTGTGTGGGGTGAGATTATTCCTCGCGCGTTCGGATGAATAGTCTTCCGGATAACTGGCAGTCACTGGCGTACGCTCCAGGATAAACCCGCGTTCCGTTCATTGAGTACATCGATTCGCACAAACTTTGTAACGATGAACCAACCCTGTAAACTGCAACATGTAACCCCGATCGGTCATCGGAGTCCGGCCGAGGAGCGCTGTGACACTTCGTCACGTTTTCCTCCTCTTCATCAAAGGCTCATTGCGGCTGTACTCTATATCATCCCGCCCGTGGTGGCTGGCCTTGAACGACTCCCGTGATTGTTCCTGCACGGGCGCTCGGCGCCCAGGGTCGAGTGCACGGGACGCTGGGATTTTTGTAGAGGTCAATCAAGAGCGACGGGTAAATAAACCACTGCCCGTGTAGCTTATGCAACGCTCTTGCGTTTTCCCCCCTCCATCTCGAGGAGCCCAGTCTGCACGCAGCAACGATGGGTCGATTTCCGTGGGCAGAGTACCTTGCCTTCGAGGTCCTTTTCGTCATCTTTTTCTACCCAACACGTCAACGTGCCTACCGGGCAGTTATCCTCATCTCCATGATCTACCTCGCGGCACAACTCTACCTAACGCGGGAGGCTACCGACTTAGTTACGCTGCAATACGCCGCGGCTTTTACGGCCGTAGGCCACTTCACGTTCATAACGTATATTCTGCTCGCAGAAAGGTCCTTCCCTGACAACTGGAGGCGCGTTCGTGACGAGGTCGGCGTGAAGGCTGATGCAGCTAGCTTGGATAAGCTACCATCAAATTTCACGCTGACGAAGAAGCTCTGGTGGATGGTCGATATTTCGTGGAGTATGCGCATGATTGGCTGGATCCAGGAACCACGAAACGGCATTCCACCACGTCCGTCACCTTCCCGCCGAACGTTCCTCCGGAAGACCTTCTTAAAACTCATCATGAACATTATTATTGCCGATCTTACGGCTGCTGCGCTCGACTATCTTCTACACTATCCCACCGATAATCCAAAGACCTACCTCGCCGCGGTTCCGCCCTCCCACCGCCTGCCTCACGTCCTGGTATGGTCTATGACTGAGAGGGCTACGATTTCCTCTGCACACAATGCCATCGCTTTGGTGTGTGTTGGTCTCGGTCACTCGAGCCCTACACTGTGGCCGGACATTTGGGGCAGCTGGGGAAACGCGTACACCGTGCGCAGACTCTGGGGGTACGTACTTTGATGAGCCCTTTACTCGCTCCATCAAATGACCAAGCATGTTTTAGGCAATCATGGCATCAACAGCTAAGAACGGTATGAGCACCCGTCCTGTTTTTCTTTGTCCCGCGGTGTTCTAAGGGCCTTCTGTTGACCAGATGCTCGGCGGGCTGGCCAGGCTCATTGCAAACAAGTTTTTCAAGTTCCCTCGCGGCACCAAGCTGTCATCTTACTCCCAACTCTACCTTGTCTTTTTTCTCTCAGCAATCATCCACTCCTTCGCTGACCTCGCGCTCGAGGAACGGAACGCATTTCGCCCGTACAAATTCTTCTTCTTCCAAGTCGTCGCCATCACCTTCGAAGACCTCGTCATTAACTTCGCGAAAAGCTTGCTCCACCGAAGCGGAATCGAACTCAAACCTGGAAAAGCTGATGACTCTTGGGCGGAGGTGGGCGTGAGGGTTATTGGTTATTGTTGGGTACTTCTGTGGCTTTGTTTGACGTTGCCTGCATGGGTAGACGAACCCAACGCCATCGGGTTCAGGAGTTCTGATAGAAGGCCTATCACTGAGTTTTTGTTGAACAAATGGAAACGATGGACTTGACGTACGTACTATCTATTTCATAGCTCTACACATAGGTACACGATGGCGAGTCGTTTGTTTCGAACTGAAACACCCCCTCCGTTCGAAACCGTAAGCGGGAAGGCTCCTTCCATCACGTCCCAGAAAGTCTCGTGGAACACCGTATAAGTGAGGAAGTGATATACAGATGCATTGATATCCTGGGAGGTGTCGCAGACTGGTACAGGAATAAGACACGTGCTATGCTACAAGGACGCGACCGAGTGAAGCAGGAGTGCCGGGCGTCGTCCCAGCAGGGAGGCTACGGTCATGGTAGGGGGAGTGCGCACATGAATGTTGTGTGGGATCCTGCGATACGTCCAATCACTTCCGCCTCATCCACACGCAACAACGTCTCTCTGAGTTTTCGGTACGTGTCCTTCATTCTCCACAGATGACCTTTGTCAAACGCCGGGTTGTGTTGTCTGAAGTACCCCAGCCCGCGATTTAACCTCTCGAGAACGTGGTCCAGCCGTCGGATGAGATCCGCCCGGTGATGTCCCATCTCAATCCCACCGAAGTCCTCCCGGATCGAGATCTTCATCTCGTCGAAACCGCTGGGCCGGTTGTGGTCAGAAACTCGGTTTTGGCGGTTGATCACTACCAGGGTTGTAGGATAGTAAGGTGGGCGGGGATTTGGCGTCGGGGAGAGCGGATGGCGATTTGACGTTTTATCCGAAACGGTGGGCGAGTGGTAACTTGGTTTATGATCGGGGATGGTGGGTGGGTAGGGGCTCGGCGCCCTAGTGAGGATGGAGCGGTGGGGGCTCGGTGGCCTGCTGAGATGATAGGGTGGGCGGGGGCTCGGTGGCCTGCTGATGTGATAGGGCGGGTGGGGGCTCAGTGGCCTGGTTGGGAGGTCAGAGGGGTAGGGACTCGGTGGCCTGGTTGGAAGGTCGGAGGGGTAGGGACTCGGTGGCCTGGTTGGAAGGTCGGAGGGGTAGGGACTCGGTGGCCTGGTTGGGAGGTCAGAGGGGGAGGGACTCGGTGACCTGCTATGAATGTATGAACGGCGGGGACTGGATGTCCTGTAGGGAATATAGGAAGGGTGGGGATCCGGTGCCCTGCCGGGAATATAGGTAGGGTAGGGGTCTGGTGTCCTGTTGGGGTTGGAGCGCGGGCGGCGAATCGATATACTATCTAAACTGTTGGGCGGGTGGTAACGCAACATACTAGCAGGGGTGTGAATCTCAGCACGCTTTCGTAGTGTTGGGCGATCTGTGGCTCGCCGAGTATCACGGCTGAAGGCCGACACGCGCTGTTGTCCAGGTCTCACGGGCATCATCCTAATGGAATCAGGTCGATTTGTGAATATCGTATGTTCGGGCTTGCGGGAAGGGAAATCACTCCACTCCGACCAGACGAGAAGGAAGTAGGACTTGATGGCTTCGATGTCCTTGAGCGCCCGGACAGCCCTGACGACATGACCACGAGTTCCGACATCACGCCCCCGGCAGATGGGAGGGAGGGAAGGCCGCTTGGCCAACCACAACCAGGCGTCGGCGGGGATGTGTGGTATAAGTTCCTCCTGAGACGCGATTTGCAATAGCGTATCAACAACGCTCTGAGCGACCTCCTCAGTACACGGGACTGCAGAAGCCGCCGCCGCCCATCGTCGGATCAAATCTTCTCTGGCTGTCAGCCGACCCCAGCGAATGTAGGGCAAAACTAGCACGATAGCGCGAGGGCTGGTTTCGTGAGGTATCCTGCTGGCATATTGTCTAATGCAATGCCACGCGAAATCCCGGTCCTTTGATGCTCTGACAGCGCGGGTGAATGTGTCGAACATTTCAGGTTGTCCATCTTGTTCTTTCTGCAATGCGTACGGGAGGAGCGCAGTGATTGCCTTGCGCTTGGCTTCGATTGGACGCCAATCTTTGCCTTCAACCATCGTTTTGAGTTTCTGGAGAATTGAACTCGTAACCTGCCCCACTCGCGCACTGTTTCAAGGTTAGAGTGATGTTTATCTCTTGGATGTGAACGCACCCTTCGTCTAACATCGTGAATCCAGTGTTTGAGACTTCGCATCCAAGGTCAACCGCGATGATCGACAGGCAATCGGCGATGGCGGATGTTGGAGGAATGGGGTCCGGGGACAGGGAGTGGAGCACAAAGCGGAGGGTCCAACGGGGTACCTTCTGATATCGTGTCCGCCGATATACTACCTGGGCAACCTCAGCCACACTTCGCGTGAACGAGATATATTCCTGAGTGGATGGTGTGCAGTCGCCCCACCGGATACGGCGAGGGTCCCAAGATTGGTTGGCCAAGGCGTGAATTTTGGTAATCGTGTAATAGAACGGAAGTCCCCTAAAATCAGTCTCGAGGGGGAAAATCCTGTTGTAGCGCTTGCGGACATCCTTGAGGACACTAGAACCTGGGTTCGCGACCGAGAGCTGATGAAAGGTACGGAGAAAACACATGGCGGACACCGCCGCGAGCTGCTCCAACCCCTGCACGATCGCCACCTTGTGACTGCTAACATCTACTTTGATGCAACTGACGAAGACATCAAAACAGCCCGAGACGAGGGCGGGGTCGAAGTTGGCGAGTGCCATCATTGTCGCAAGGTGTTTCATAGTTGAGAG
>Ga0307511_10004306_pt1 | contig 14525 bp, 10 predicted proteins | sample 13_EM_MG_FD_200266 | JGI IMG/M metagenome (GOLD analysis project Ga0307511, IMG submission 200266) | Populus trichocarpa ectomycorrhiza microbial communities from riparian zone in the Pacific Northwest, United States - 13_EM | ecosystem: Host-associated > Plants > Roots > Unclassified | place... | reverse complement strand
CCTCATAGACGCCCTCCATCAGGTCGCCGGAATAGAGCCCGACCGCCTGGGCCAGGTTGTCGACGACCGCGGCGTCGGAGGGCAGGCGGGCCTCGAACCGGGCCAGGTCCACGGTGGCGCGCTCGAAGGCGGCGACGTCGACCCAGATGTCGGCGCCGGGCGCCAGACCCAGGGTGTCGAAGGAGGTTTCCAATAGCCGGTCGGGGTCGGCCCCGCCGTCGCGCAGGGCCGTGCGCAGCCGCCAGACCTCGGTGTTCAGCGCCCGCTGCGCGCGGTCCTCCGGCGCGTCGGGCCACAGCTCGCCAGCCAGCGAGACGCGCAGCGCGCGTTGTTCGCGCTTGAGCGCGATGCAGGCCAGCAGCGCCTTGGACTTGCGCGTCGGGAACTTGAGCAGCGTGTTCGACGGTCCGCGGACGCGGAAGTCACCGAACAGGTGAATCGCCAACCTTTCCAACCAAAGGTCCCCCAGCCGTTAACGCTCCCCGTGGGCAAATTTCTACCTACGCGGGAGCTGGGCGCTAGCCGGAAGGCAGAGCTCACACAACACTGTGATCTGTTTTTCTCTCGCAGGATCAAAAGTAGAACCGAATTCTTGTGTTGCATGGCGGGTTAGCGACGCTTTCACGACGCTCAACTTTCTGGTGTCGCCCAGTTGTCTTGGACCCTGGCGCCGACAGCGGCTCCATCCGGATTCCCGCCCTGAGAGAGAGGTGCGGGGCTCGGCCCCGGCGGCGCGCGCGGATATCGGATGGATCACGCAGACTTAGGCCCCGCCGCGGCCGCGCCTGCCTAAAAGCGCGGCGCCAGCTGATCGGGATTGTGGCGGCGGCCCTGTGCGTCGCCGTTCGAGACCCTAAGGCCTGATGCGTTGCCGTCCACCGCCCCCTAGTCGGCCCTGATGCGAGTCTTGGTGGTGGATCCTGACCCGGCGCGCGCGGCCCTGGTCGCGGAGGGCCTCGCCGGCGTGGAGCCACTGGAGGTTCGTCACGCCGCGCGCTTCGACGAGGTCGAGGCGTCGGTGTTTGCGCCGGACGTCATCGTCGTGGCCTCCGACAGCCCGGACCGCGACACCATCGAGAGCCTGCGCGAGGCGACCGCCGTCAGTCCGCGCCCGGTGGTGATGTTCGTCGACCGCTCCGAGCCGGGGCTGGCGGAGGCGGCGGTTCGGGCGGGGGTGTCGGCCTACGTCGTCGATGGTCTGTCGGCGGCCCGGGTGCGCTCGGTTCTCGAGGTGGCGATGAGCCGGTTCCAGCTGATGAACCAGCTGCGCCAGGACCTGGACAAGGCCAAGGCCGACCTGGCGTCGCGCAAGTCGGTCGAGCGGGCCAAGGCGCTCTTGATGAAGGAGCGCGGGCTGGATGAGGACCAGGCCTACCGGCTGCTGCGCAAGCTCTCGATGGACACCGGCCGGCCGCTGGGCGCGGTGGCCGCCGACCTGCTGGCGTTCGCCGGCGTGCTGAAGGGGGATGGGGCATGAAGCTGCGCTTGGGCTTCATCGCCCTCAACGACGCGGCCGCCGTGATCGTGGCCGACGCACGCGGCTATTTCGCCGCCGAGGGCCTGGAGGTCACGCTGAGCCGCGAGGTGTCCTGGGCGACCATCCGCGACAAGATCAAGGTGGGCGCGCTGGACGGGGCGCACATGCTGGCGCCGACGGCGCTGGCGATCAGCCTGGGCGCGACGGGCGACGAGCCGACGCCGCTCGTGGCGCCCTTCGCGCTCAACCTGAACGGCCCGGCGATCACGCTCTCGTCGCGGCTGGCGACCGTGGTGGGGCCGGGCGCGACCGCCGACGGCCTGGCCCGCCTGATCGCGCGGCGTCGCGCCGAGGGGGCGAGCCCGCTGACGCTCGCGGTGGTGTTCCCGTTCTCGGCGCACAACTACCTGCTCCGCGACTGGCTGGCGCGGGCGGGCGTCGATCCGGACCAGGACGTGCGCATGACGATCGCGCCGCCGTCGCGGATGACGGAACTGCTGGTCGGCGGGGTGGTGGAAGGCTTCTGCGTCACCGAGCCGTGGGACTCCGCCGCCGTGGCGGCCGGCGCCGGCCACATCGCGGTGCGCGGTTCGCAGTTCTGGCCGCGCACGCCGGACAAGGTGTTCGCGGTGACCGAGGCGTGGGCCGGGGCCCATCCGGACGCCCTGCAGGCGCTGCTGCGAGCGCTGCTTCGCGCCGCGGCGTGGGCGGACGCGCCCGAGAACCGGCCGGAGCTGGCGACGCTGCTGGCGGACGCGGCCTATGTGGACGCCGACCCGGGCGTGATCGAGGACTCCCTCGCCGACATGGTCTTCCACGCCGACGGCGCCAGCGCGCCGGCGCCGGTCCATGCGGCCTGGCTGGCGGCCCAGATGATGCGCTGGGGCCACATTCCACCCGACGTCGACATCGCCGGCCTGGCGGCGCGGGTCTATCGGCCGGACCTGCACGCGCAGGCCTCGGCCGCGCTGGGCCTGACCGTCGTCGCGCCGCCGCAAGTCCTGACGGGCTTCAGCACCCAGGGCGACTTCCGCATCGCCGACGCCCGCCGGCACGCGCTCGAGGCGCCCCTGAGTCGCCTCGCGACCGGCTGAACGCTCAGTCTTTGTGCGCTGCAGCATCGCGCGGCGCCCATCCGGCAAGCAGATTCCCGCGATAACGACGGTTTTGCTTCGCGCCGCACACAAGGCCGATTGCGAACCCGTCCGGCGCATGCGGACCTGAGGTCGACATCGCGGGGCAACGACGTTCCGCGGACGGCCGACAGGCCGACGGCGCAGCGACTGCGCCGCTTTCACGGACACCGACGTCCGCACGGGGCTCCCGCCCCGGGCGGACGTTTTTTTTGGCCTGGGGGTTAGGCGATGACGGGATTGAGGACAGCTCTTGCGGCCGGGGCGGCGTGCGCCGCGCTGGCGTGGGGCGGAGGGGCGGCCGCTCAGGCCGCCCAGGAGACGGAGGCCCAGGCCACGGCGCCGCCGGCGCAGGACGGGCTGGCGGCAGGGCCCACGGCCGAGGCTGCCGCGGCGCCCGCGCCTGCGCCCATGCCGGAGGCGAAGCCCGAGCCCGCGGCCGCGGTCACGATCAGCGACGCCATCCTGGGCGGGAAGCTGCTGCTGGAGGCCCGGGCCCGCTACGAGTTCGTCGACCAGAAGAAGACCGCGGTGCTGACGCAGAACGGCGAGTCGTTCACCCTGCGCACGCGCCTGGGCTGGGAGACCGGCGAGTGGAACGGCCTGAAGGGGCTGGTGGAGTTCGAGGACCTCCGCCAGGTCGGGCCCGAGCACTTCGCGGTCAACGTGCCCGGCGCCACGACGCCGCCGCTGAACGGGGCGAGCAAGGCGAAGTACCCGATCATCAACGACCCCGACGTCACCGAGCTCAACCGCCTGCAGCTGACCTGGACGCCGAACGCCATGCTCCAGGCGACCCTGGGCCGCCAGCGCATCCTGGTCGACGACCAGCGCTTCATCGGCAACGTCGGCTGGCGCCAGGACGAGCAGACCTTCGACGCCGTGCGCCTCGACGGGGCCTGGGGCCGCTTCAAGGCGACCTACGCCTACGTGATCCACGTGAACCGCATCCTGGGCGAGCTGCGCGACTGGGATAGCGACAGCCACCTGGCCAACCTCACGTGGTCGCCGGCCGAGCAGCTGCGCGTGGAAGGCTTCGTCTACGCGCTCGACTTCGGCAATTCCGCCGCCAACTCCTCGATCACCAAGGGGGTGAAGGCGTCGGGCAAGGCGTGGCTGGGGCTGTTCCAGGTCGCCTACAACGCCACCTACGCCAACCAGCAGGACTACAACCACAACACCGCCCCCTACAGCCTGGACTACTGGGGCGGCGACCTGGCCGGGACCTTCGACATCTGGACGGCGAAGGTCTCTTACGAGTCGCTGGAGGGCAACGGGACCCGCGGGTTCACCACGCCCCTGGCCACCACCCATGCCTTCCAGGGCTGGGCCGACGCCTTCGTCCAGCCGTTGGGCGGCAACAAGGGCTTCGTCGACGGGCTGAAGGACTTGAACTTCACCCTCAACGCCAAGCCGCGCTTCCGCTGGACCTACCTGTTCAACATCGACGTCCTGGTCCGCTACCACGACTTCAACGACCAGCGGACGGGCGCGAACCTGGGCCGCGAGTGGGACGCCCAGGTGCAGGCGGCGCTCAATCCGAAGCTCTCCGCGGCGATCAAATACGCGGATTTCGAACGCGTGGCGCGCGTGCCGCTCGGCACCGCGACCCCGCCCCCCAGCCGGACCAAGATCTGGTTCACCCTCGAATACAAGCTCTGACGGAAACGCCTGCCATGACCCACCTTACCCGCAGAGGCGCGCTCGGCGCCGTCGCCACCCTCGCCGCCGCCAAGGCGCTCCTGCCCTCCGGCGCCCTCGCCGCTGGAGCCGGACCCGAAGTGGCCAAGGCCCGGCTGGGCTTCATCGCGCTGACCGACGCCTCGCCGGTGATCATCGCCAAGGAGCGCGGCCTGTTCGCCAAGTACGGCATGCCCGACGTGGAGGTGCTGAAGCAGGCCTCCTGGGCGGGCACGCGCGACAACCTGATGCTGGGCTCCGGCGGCGGCGGGATCGACGGGGCGCACATCCTGTCGCCGATGCCCTACCTGCTGACCACCGGCCAGGCGACCGGCGGCAAGCCCGTGCCGATGAACATCCTGGCCCGGCTCAACATCAACGGGCAGGGGATCAGCGTCGGCAATGACCTGAAGGCGGTGAAGGTCGGCCTGAACTCGGCCGGGGCGAAGGCCAAGTTCGCCCAGCTGAAGGCGGCCGGGAACACCGCCAAGGTGGCCATGACCTTCCGGGGCGGGACCCACGACCTCTGGGTCCGCTACTGGCTGGCCGCCGGCGGCATCAACCCGGAGACCGACGTCTCCACCATCGTGATCCCGCCGCCGCAGATGGTGGCGAACATGAAGGCCGGGACGCAGGACGCTTTCTGCGTCGGCGAACCCTGGAACGGCCAGCTGGTGAACCAGAAGATCGGCTACACCGCCTGCCTCACGTCCGAGATCTGGATGAACCATCCGGAGAAGGCGCTGGGCATGCGGGCCGACTGGGTCGCGAAATATCCGCGCGCGGCTCAGGCCATCACCATGGCGGTGATGGAAGCCCAGATGTGGTGCGACAAGCAGGCCAATCGCCCGGCCATGTGCTCGGTGGTTTCCGGCCGCCAGTACGTGAACGTCCCGATGGGCGACATCGTCCCGCGCCTGCAGGGCACGGTGGACTACGGCGACGGCCGCGCGGTGAAGGGCTCGCCGCACATCATGAAGTTCTGGGCCGACAACGCCTCCTTCCCGTTCAAGTCGCACGACCTGTGGTTCGTCACCGAAGACGTCCGCTGGGGGGTGCTGCCGCAGGCCACCAACAAGATGGCGCTGGTGAACCAGGTGAATCGCTCGGACATCTGGCGCGCGGCGGCCAAGTCGCTGGGCGTGGCCGCGCCGGCGTCGGACAGCCGCGGGCCGGAGAAATTCTTCGACGGCAAGGTGTTCGATCCGGCGAACCCCGCCGCCTACCTCGCCAGCCAGCCCATCAAGAAACTCGTCTAGGAGGCGCGCCCCATGAGTATGCCTGCATGGTCCGATGACGCGCCCGCGCCCGCGCCGGGCCCGCCCAAACCCGCGGAAATCCTGCCGCTGCCCAAGCGGGCGGTCTACGTCGCGCCGGGGCGGGTCGCCGAGACGGTGAAGGGCGTGCTCTCCGTCGTCCTGCCGCCGGTGGTGACCCTCGGGGCCATCCTGCTGCTCTGGCAGGTCCTGACCGGAGACAGCACGGCCGGGCTGCCTTCGCCGGCGGCGATTTGGCGGGATTCCCGCGAGCTGATCCTCAACCCGTTCTTCGACCGGGGCGGGGTCGACAAGGGGCTGTTCTGGCACGCGCTGACCAGCCTGAAGCGGGTGGCCATCGGCTTCAGCCTGTCGGCGGTGGTCGGCGTGGCGCTGGGCGTGCTGGTGGGGTCGAGCAAGGTGGCGCACCGCGGCCTGGACCCGATCTTCCAGGTGCTGCGCACGGTGCCGCCGCTGGCGTGGCTGCCGATCTCGCTGGCCGCCCTGCACGAGGCCCAGCCCTCGGCGCTGTTCGTGATCTTCATCACCGCGATCTGGCCGATCCTGATCAACACGGCGGTGGGGGTGCGCAACATCCCGCAGGACTACGTCAACGTCGGCCGGGTGCTCAGGCTCTCGCCGCTGGAGTATTTCGTCACCATCCTGCTGCCGGCGGCCACGCCCTACATCTTCACGGGCCTGAGGATCGGCATCGGGATGAGCTGGTTGGCCATCGTCGCCTCCGAGATGCTGCTGGGCGGGGTGGGCGTCGGCTTCTTCATCTGGGACCAGTACAACTCGTCCCGCATCTCCGACATTGTCGTGGCCCTGACCTGGGTCGGCCTGGTGGGCTTCGCGCTCGACCGGCTGGTCGCCTTGCTGGGCCACATCGTCTCCCGCGGCGCGGCCGCGAGCTAGGAGCCACCCATGTCCTCAAGAGCCTATCTCTCCATCGAGAACGTCGGCGTCACCTTCCACGCCGGGGCGAAGTCCACGGAGGTGCTCAGGAACGTGGACCTGGCCGTCGACAAGGGCGAGTTCATCTCGATCATCGGCCATTCGGGTTGCGGCAAGTCCACCCTGTTGAACGTGGTGGCGGGCCTGCTGCCGGTGAGCATCGGCGCGGTGATCGTCGACCGGCAGGCGGTCGAGGCGCCCGGGCCGGACCGGGCCGTGGTGTTCCAGAACCACTCACTGCTGCCCTGGCTCAGCGTCTACGAGAACGTGCGTCTAGCGGTGGACAAGGTGTTCCGCGGCCGCCGCAGCCGTGCCGAGCGCCACGCCTGGACGATGCACAACCTGGCGCTCGTCCAGATGACCCACGCCAAGGACCGGAAGCCCGCGGAGATCTCCGGCGGCATGAAGCAGCGGGTGGGCCTGGCGCGCGCGCTGGCGATGGAACCCAAGGTTCTCCTCTTGGACGAGCCGTTCGGCGCCCTGGATGCCCTCACCCGGGCCAACCTGCAGGACAGCGTCATGGAGATCCACGCCAAGCTCGGCAACACGGTCTTGATGATCACCCACGACGTGGACGAGGCGGTGCTGCTGTCTGACCGCATCGTGATGATGACCAACGGCCCGTCCGCGGAGGTCGGCGGCATCGTCGAGGTGAAGCTGGCCCGGCCGCGCCGCCGAATCGAGGTGGACGCAGAGCCCGCCTACCTGGCGGCGCGCCATGCGGTGATCGAGTTCCTCTACGCCCGCCACGCGGCGCTGCGCTCGGCGGCGTAAGCCCAGATACCGGGCGCCTGGCCGCGACTGGCGCCCAAATATTGCGCTGCAGCATGCCGCGCCCCGCAAACGCCGTCGACAGGCGTGACGCGGGGCGCGGCATGCCCTCTCCTGACGGTCAGGCCCAGGACAACGGCGTTCGCGGCTCCCTCGGATGGCTCGACGACGAGCCGCCCCGCCCGGCGACGCCGTACGTTCCTCCAGTCAAGGCCGCATCCCATGGTCAGCAAGAGCTTCCTCAAGTCGGGGCACACCCCGACCCTGCTTTCCGCCTTCCTCTATTTCGACCTCAGCTTCATGACCTGGGTCCTGCTCGGACCGCTGGGCGTCGCCATCTCCAAGAGCTTCGGGCTCAGCCCGGCGCAGAAGGGCCTGATGGTGGCCGTGCCGGTGCTGTCCGGGGCCGTGCTGCGGCTGTTCGCCGGGGTCGCGGTGGACCACATCGGACCCAAGACCACCGGGATCATCGGGCAGGTCCTGGTGCTGGCCGGTCTGGCGGCGGCCTGGATGCTGGGCGTCCACAGCTACAGCGAGGTGCTGGTGCTGGGCCTGCTGCTGGGGGTCGCCGGCGCGTCGTTCGCCGTGGCCCTGCCGTTGGCCTCGCGCTGGTATCCGCCGGAGTATCAGGGCCTGGCGCTGGGTATCGCCGGGGCCGGCAACTCCGGCACGGCGCTGGCCGCGCTGTTCGCGCCGGGCCTGGCGCAGGTCTTCGGCTGGCAGAACGTCATCGGCCTGGCCGCCCTGCCGCTGGCCGTCGCCCTGGTGGTCTACATCCTCTTCGCCAAGGACGCGCCGAACCGGCCGCCGCCCAAGCGCCTGGCCGAATACATGGACGTGCTGAAGGCGCGAGACGCCTGGTGGCTGATGGCGCTGTACGGCGTGACCTTCGGCGGTTTCGTCGGCCTGTCGTCCTCGCTGACCATCTACTTCAACGCCGAGTACGGGCTGACGCCGGTGGTCGCCGGCTTCTTCACCTCGGCCTGCGTCTTCGCGGGCTCGTTCATCCGGCCGGTTGGCGGGGCGCTGGCCGACCGCTTCGGCGGGGTGCGGGCGCTGTCGGTGGTCTATCTGCTGGCGGCCCTGGGCCTGGCCCTGGTCAGCTTCCCGCAGGCCAGCCCGTGGATCGCCCTGGGCCTGATGATGTTCTCGATGATGGCGCTGGGCGCCGGCAACGGGGCGGTGTTCCAGTTGGCGCCGCAGCGGTTCGGCAAGGAGATCGGCGTCGTCACCGGCCTGGTCGGCGCGACCGGCGGAGCGGGCGGCTTCTACCTCGCCTCCAGCCTGGGCTGGGCCAAGCAGGTGACCGGCTCCTACCAGGCCGGCCTGCTGGCCTTCGCCGTCCTGGCGCTGGTGGCGCTGGTCGGCCTGACCGGCGTGAAGTCCCGCTGGCGCAAGACCTGGCCGGAGCTGTCCGGCGCGGCGGCCTCGGCGCTGCGGCTCTAGGGGACCACCGATGCCCAGGGAAAAGCTCGTCGTCATCGGCAACGGCATGGCCGGCTGTCGGGCCGTGCAGGAGGTGCTGAAGCGCGATCCGGACCGCTACGACATCACCATCTTCGGCGCAGAGCCTCGGGTGAACTACGACCGCATCATGCTGTCGCCGGTGCTGGCGGGGGAGAAATCCTTCGCCGACATCGTGATCAACGACGAGGCCTGGTACCGCGACAACAGCATCGAGCTGCACGCAGGCGTGGCGATCGACGCCATCGACCGGGCGGCCAAGGTGGTGCGGATCGGGGAGGGGATCGAGATCCCCTACGACCGGCTGATCCTGGCCACCGGGTCCGATCCGATCCGCCTGCCGCTGCCCGGCGCAGACCTGAAGGGCGTGGTGGCCTTCCGCGACCTGGACGATGTCGAGGCGATGATCGCCGCGGCGAAGCCGGGGGCGAAGGCGGTGGTGATCGGCGGCGGCCTCTTGGGCATTGAGGCGGCCTACGGCCTCTCGCGGCGCGGCATGGACGCCACGGTGATCCACCTGCTGGACGTGCTGATGGAGCGCCAGCTGGACGCGTCGGCGGGCTTCCTGCTGGTGGAGGCGCTGGCCGCCAAGGGGGTCGCCACCATCCTGGAGGCGCAGTCGGAGGAGATCGTCGGGCAGGACGGCCGGGTCTGCGGCCTGAAGCTGAAGGACGGCCGGGTACTGCCCTGCGACCTGCTGGTGATGGCCGTGGGTATCCGGCCGGCGACGAGCCTCGCGAAGGCCGCCGGGCTGATCGTCAACCGCGGCGTGGTGGTGGACGATGCGCTCACCACCTCCGACCCGGCCATCTACGCCATCGGCGAGTGCGTCGAGCACCGCGGCCAGTGCTATGGGCTGGTGGCGCCGATCTGGGAGATGTGCCGGACCCTGGGCGAGGCGCTGACCGGGGGCGCGGGGACGTATGAGGGCTCGGCGCTCTCCACCCGCCTGAAGGTCTCCGGCGTCGACGTTTTCTCGGCCGGCAAGCACCTGGGCGGCGAGGGGTGCGAGGACATCGTGTTCCGCGACGCCGGGCGCGGCGTCTACAAACGCATCGTGCTGGAAGCCGGCAAGGTCGCCGGCGCCGTGCTGTTCGGAGATGCGGCGGACGGGGCCTGGTACTTCGACCTGATGAAGTCCGGCGAGGCGGTCGGCGACTTCCGCGAGACCCTGGTGTTCGGCCAGGCGGCGACGGAGGGCCTTCGAGGGCTGGACCCTAGCGCCGCCGTTGCGGCCATGGCCGACACGGCCGAGGTCTGCGGCTGCAACGGCGTGTGCAAGGGACAGATCACCGGCGCCATCGCCAGCCAGGGGCTCAACACCCTGGACGCGGTGCGCGCGGTCACCAAGGCCTCGGCGTCGTGCGGGACGTGCACGCCGCTGGTGGAGAAGCTCTTGAAGCTCTCCCTCGGCGATGCCTTCCAGGCCCAGACTGGGCCCAAGCCGGTCTGCGCCTGCACCCACCACGGCCACGACACTGTGCGCCGGGCGATCGTCGAGGACGGCCTGAAGTCGGCGCTGGCGGTCATGCAGGCGCTGGAGTGGTCCACCCCCGACGGCTGCGCCAGCTGCCGGCCGGCGCTGAACTACTACCTGCTGTGCGCCTGGCCGGCCGAGTACCGCGACGACCGCCAGAGCCGGTTCATCAACGAGCGCGCCCACGCCAACATCCAGAAGGACGGCACCTACTCGGTCGTCCCGCGCATGTGGGGCGGCGTCACCTCCGCCGCCGAACTGCGCGCCATCGCCGACGTGGTCGACAAGTTCGAGATCCCCACCGTCAAGGTCACCGGCGGCCAGCGCATCGACCTGCTGGGCGTCAAGAAGGACGACCTGCCGGCGGTATGGGCCGACCTTAACGCCGCCGGCATGGTCTCGGGCCACGCCTACGCCAAGGGGCTGCGGACGGTGAAAACCTGCGTCGGGACCGACTGGTGCCGGTTCGGGACCCAGGACTCCACCGGCCTGGGCGTGCGGCTGGAAAAGTTCATGTGGGGTTCCTGGACCCCGGCCAAGGTGAAGATGGGCGTCTCCGGCTGCCCGCGGAACTGCGCCGAGGCGACCTGCAAGGACGTGGGCGTGATCTGCGTCGACAGCGGCTACGAGATCCACGTGGGCGGCGCCGCCGGCCTGCATATCCGCGGCACCGAGATCCTGACCAAGGTGGCGAGCGAGGACGAGGCGGTCTGGGCGATCTGCGCGGTCACCCAGCTCTATCGGGAGAACGCCTGGTACCTGGAGCGGATCTACAAGTGGATGGACAGGGTCGGCCTCGACTGGATCCGGAGCCAGATCGAGGACCCCGAGACCCGCCGCGCCCTCTACGACCGCTTCGCCTATTCGCAGCGCTTCTTCCGCATCGACCCCTGGGCCGAGCGGGTGGCCGGTCGCGACAGCCACGAATTCAACCCGCTTTCCCGCCGCATGGAGTTCGCATGAACGCGCTCGTCCGCGACCCGATGATCTGGACCGACGTCGGGGCGGTGACCGACGTGCCGGTGCGCGGCGCGCGCAGGGTGCCGACGCCGACGGGCGACGTGGCCATCTTCCGCACCGGCGACGGCCGGGTGTTCGCCCTGCGCGACGCCTGCCCGCACAAGGGCGGCCCGCTCAGCCAGGGGATCGTCCACGGTCACGCGGTGGCCTGCCCGCTGCACAACTGGTCCATCGACCTGGCGTCGGGCGAGCCGCTGGGGGCGGACAAGGGCAAGGGCTGCGCGCCCGTGGTGCCCCTGCGCGTCGAGGACGGCCGGCTGCTGCTGGGGCGGGGCTAGTTGATGACGAAGACGGCGTGCCCCTATTGCGGCGTCGGCTGCGGCGTCGAAGGGGTGGCCGACGGGCGATCGCTGGCCGTCGCGGGGGACGCCGACCACCCCGCCAACTTCGGTCGGCTGTGTTCCAAGGGCTCGGCGCTGGGGTCGACGGTGGGCCTTGAAGGCCGGCTGCTGCACCCGGTCGTCAACGGACGCCGCTCGACCTGGCCCGAGGCCACCGCCCTGGTTGCCCGCCGGTTTGCCGAAACGATCGCCCGGCACGGCCCGGACTCGGTGGCGTTCTATGTGTCGGGCCAGCTGCTGACCGAGGACTACTACGCGGCCAACAAGCTGATGAAGGGCTTCATCGGCTCGGGGAACATCGACACCAATTCGCGGCTCTGCATGGCCTCGGCGGTGGTGGCGCATAAGCTGGCGTTCGGGGCCGACCTGGTGCCCGGGTGCTACGAGGACCTCGACCTCGCCGACCTGGTGATCTTCTCCGGCCACAACGCCGCCTGGACGCACCCGGTGCTGTTCCGCCGCATGGAGGCCGCCCGCGCCCGCGGCCAGCGCCACGTGGTCATCGACCCGCGCCGCACCGACACCGCCGAGGGCTGCGACCTGCACCTGGCGCTGGCGCCGCAGACCGACGTGCGGCTGTGGAACGGCCTGCTGGCCGACCTGATCCGCCGCGGCGCGATCGACCGGGCCTACATCGCCGCCCACGTCGCCGGCTTCGAGGAGGTCGAGGCCGAACTCGCCCGCGCCGACCAGTCGCCGGCGGCCGTCGCCGCCGACTGCGGCCTGGCCTTGGCCGACCTGGAGGCCTTCTTCCGGCTGGTGGCCGAGACGCCGAAGACCGTCAGCCTGTTCTCGATGGGGGCCAACCAGTCGGCCCAGGGCGTGGCCAAGGGCTCGGCGATCCTCAACGTCCATCTGGCTACCGGGCGGATCGGCAAGCCCGGCGCGTGCCCGTTCTCGATCACCGGCCAGCCCAACGCCATGGGCGGGCGCGAGACGGGCGGCATGGCCACGACCCTGGCCGGCCACATGGATTTCGACGAGCCGTCCCGCGCCCGGGTCCAGCGTTTCTGGGGCAGTCCGCAGATGGCGTCGGGCCCCGGCCTCAAGGCCGTCGACATGTTCGAGGCGGTGGCCGACGGGCGCATCAAGGCGCTGTGGGTGATGGCCACCAACCCGGCGGTCAGCCTGCCCGACGCTGGCCGGGTGCGCGACGCGTTGGCGGCCTGTCCGTTCGTGGTGGTCTCCGACTGTATGGCCGAGACCGACACCGCCGCCTTCGCGCACGTGAAGCTGCCGGCGCTGGCCTGGGGCGAGAAGGACGGCACGGTCACCAACTCCGAACGCCGGATCAGCCGCCAGCGGCGGCTGTTCGCTCCACCCGGCGAGGCCCGCGCCGACTGGCGGATCGTGGCCGACGTCGGCAAGGCCATGGGGTTCGGCGACGCCTTCGGCTGGCATGCCCCGGCCCAGGTGTTCCGCGAGTGGGCGCGCCTGTCGGCTTATGAGAACAATGATCGCGTCCTGAACCTGGGGCCGCTCAGCGGGATCACGCTCGACGCCTACGACGCCCTGGAGCCGGTGCAGTGGCCGGTGACGGCGGCCGGCGGGACGCCACGCCTGTTCACCGACGGCCGCTTCCAAACCCCGGATGGCCGCGCCCGCCTGCAGGCCGTCGCCGCCCGCGGACCGGCCCAGGCCACCGACGCGGCCTTCCCGCTGGCGCTGAACACCGGGCGCGTGCGCGACCACTGGCACACCATGACCCGCACCGGCCTGGCGCCGGAGCTGTGCCGCCACGCGCCGGAGCCCTACGTCGAGATCCACCCCGCCGACGCCGGGCCGCTGGGCATCGCCGAGGGCGCGCTGACCCGCGTCCAGACCGCGCAGGGCGAAGCGATCGCCATCGCCCGGCTTAGTGAGCGCCAGCGACCGGGCGCCCTGTTCATGCCCATGCACTGGACCGAGGCCTATGCCCCGTCGGGCCGGGCCAATCCGCTGGTGGCCAAGAGCCGCGATCCGCGTTCCGGCCAGCCGGAGTTCAAGCACACGCCGGCCCGCGCGCGCCCCTACCGCGAGACCTGGCGCGGGTTCCTGATCGCGCGCCAGGCCTGGGCGGCGCCGAAGGGAATGGAGCTGGTCTGGCGGCGCATCCCGCAGCCGGCCTGCCAGCTGCACGAGTTCGCCGGCCGCGGCGACGAGCGGGAGCGGGCGGCGCTGCTGCGCGCGCTGACCGACCGGGCGGGCGGCGACGTCCTGCGCTTCGAGGATCCCGGTGCGGGCAGTCTGCGCGAGGCCTGGTTCGACGGCGGGCGGCTGGACCGCGTGGTGTTCTTCACGGCCTCCGGCAGCCTGCCGCCACGCGAATGGCTGGCCGACCTGTTCGCCGCCGAGAGCCTGACGGCGGCGGACCGCACCGCGCTGCTGATCGGACGCCAGCCCGGCCAGGCGATGGAGACCGGCCCCATGGTCTGCGCCTGCCGCGGCGTGCGGGTTCCGCGCATCGAGGCCGCCATCGCCGGCGGCTGCGCCAGCGTCGATGCGGTCGGCGAGGTCACCGGGGCCGGAACGAGCTGCGGCTCTTGCCGCCCGGAAATTGCCCGCCTGCTCGCCGGGGCCGCAGAAGCGGTGCGGCGCGCGGCCTAGCCGGTTTTCGCCGACGGGCGCGGGCCGCTCATCGCGGTCGCCACATAGGCGCCGACGATCTCGATGAAGCGCTCCGGCGCCTGCGGCCGGCCGAGCTTCGAGCGACTGAAGTTCACGCCCAGCACATAGTCGCCGCCCGACGCCGCGGTGAGCGGCCAGAAGTCGAACTCCGTCTGGTCGTAGGGATAGGCCTCGCCGCGGACGTGGACGTGCGCGTTCAGCGCCCCGGCCGCGGCGTCGCGGTCGGCGGCGGTGATGTCGGCGCCGCCCGCGGCCGCGGCGGGCTCCACGCCGCCGGCGCCCTTGGTGAAGATCACCGCCGGGGCGGCGAAGATCTCATGCAGCGCCTTGGCCGCCGCCTGG
>Ga0307511_10004305_pt1 | contig 14526 bp, 5 predicted proteins | sample 13_EM_MG_FD_200266 | JGI IMG/M metagenome (GOLD analysis project Ga0307511, IMG submission 200266) | Populus trichocarpa ectomycorrhiza microbial communities from riparian zone in the Pacific Northwest, United States - 13_EM | ecosystem: Host-associated > Plants > Roots > Unclassified | place... | reverse complement strand
TAAGGTAATATGTCTAGTGTTGAAGAGATGTTAATAAATATCTTTGAGTGGTAAAGGTATATCAATATTTGATAATGGTGTTTGAGCAGCCAATGATACAATGAGATCCGATTGAACAAGATTTCTAATTTAAGAGCCATTTCCCAAGTCATGTCTTATCATGATTTCAGAGTTCACGGTTGGACCTTTGATTTTTCCTACTTGATAGGTTGTTCAATTTTTTTGGCCACGATTACTAGGTTAGTAAAGTGTTGGGCTGCACTTCCAATCAAGAACTCAAAGTAAAGTGTCTTAAAAGTGTTGGTAAACAAGCTGACCATCTTTTTTCCTAGCAGTGGAGGATGTACTTGCACAACTAGATCCCTTTACCTTTGAGTATACTTTCTTATGGTTTCTTTCTCCCTTCTCTAGAAGCGACAAACTTGATCTATCAGGAACAATATCCATATTGTATTTATACTGCTTAATGAAAGCATCCACGAGGTATTTTCGTTTCTAGATCTTTGTGTTGTCTTATCTCATTTACTAGCTTAATGCTGCCCCCACTCAAATTGTCTTGAAAGAAATACATCGATAATTTTTCATCGTGCACTACTTTTGCTATTTTGTTACAATAAGACTTAAGGTTGGTGATGATTCAATTAGGAAGGAAGATTCTCACCATGTTTCGGGCTTTCCTTGCTAATGAGAGGTTAACCCGCTGGTAAGGTTACTGAGTTCCGGTGTACTTTATGAACTCAAGTACGCAAAACGTTTTTGGTACAATTACATTCAGAACTAGGCATATCTTTGCAGCTTGCACAGGATCATACAAATCCACTCCTTCAATAGCACATACTCTTGCTTCTAACATTACTATCTTATTATAATCAATGTCCTCAGAGGAATTTGTCTTAAGGGTTTCATTAGCGAATGCATGTACAACTGCCTGGGTCGATACATGTATTATTGACTGCACAAATGCTATATTGCACTAAGGTTTTTGACCCAATCCACCCATCCTTTCTTTGGGCTGAATTATTGCCTGAGTGTGAACAAAAGTCATAAGCTGATTGGACGGAACTTTACCAGAGATGTTTTTGAGTGTTTGCTCGAGCAAGCTAGCGATGCATGCTAATTAACCTTTAGGGAGTTCAACTCTTTTTGCAAGTGAGCATCATAATGAGTGTTTTCTTAATCTTTCACTTTTTTTTTTGTCTAAATCGGGTGTTGTAAACTCTGTAAATTTGGACTTTCCGGGACCTATGTTTCAGCATGTGTATGCACTCATGACATTTGACCTCAAAGCATGAATGCATGTATGCATATGGATACAAGTGTATGTACACGTACATCGAATATGGATTAATTTGTTCAAAGAGCTAATCCATGACTTCTTTGTCAAATATGGGCAAAAATCTATAGTCTAATGAATCTGAAAAGATTTTTTCAATTCCTCATCTGTTTAAATCCCACACATATTAGAGAGTACAAAAAATAAAGGTGGGTTTGATCCCTTTTCATTTAAAAAAGACAAAATGGTTCTTATGTGCGGTAATTTCTCAGCTTTGGTCCTTAGACAATTCCCCCAGCTAGTTACTTCATCTTAGATTTTTGCTTGTATTCATAAAAAGTCATGGTTTTAGCTGAGAAAATCCTATGGAGTTTAGGATTATTGATCAGGTCTGCCTTGATTCAAAATAAATTATTAGGTAGTCCATATCCTAAGGGCGAGTTCTAGCCACTACATAAGGGTTAGACTTACTATCTAGTCTCAAAAGGGTCTATGATCTGCCCAGTTATTAGGGGTGTTTACGGTTCGGTTCGGTTCGGTTTTTATCAAAAAAAGTAACCAAACCGAAATTTTTTTTTTTTTTAAAAAAACCAAAACCGGTTCAAACCGACCGGTTTCGGTTCGGTTCGGTTCGGTTTTTTAGAGAAAAAACCGGTTCAAACCGGTTTGGCTCGGTTTTTTCCGGTTTGGCTCGGTTTTGGCTCGGTTTTTTTCCGGGTTTTTTTTCGGTTCGGTTTTTCCGGTTCCAGGCTTAAAAAACCGAACCGAACCGGTCGGTTTTTTCAAAATTTTAATCGGTTTAATCGGTTTTTTTTTACGGTTCGGTTTTTTCAGTTATTTTTTTTTCCGGTTTTCTCGGTTTAATCGGTTTTTCGGATTTTTTAAACACTCCTACCAGTTATCACTTTTTATTAAGGCAATATGAGAGCTTACAAGGAATGGTTGAATCACAGTATGACCGTCATTACCAAGTAAACACTCAGCTTATAATTGGGTGTTTTACAAATCTAAACCCCGACTGAAAGTCATAAGGCAGACCGTTACTCCTCCACCTAACCTAGACTTGAGTTTATTCTCAAAATTAAAATATATGAAGGCATTAATCAATATTTGATGTATTTATGCATGAGCACTATATAAAAAAAATGCATTCTAAAATTAAATTACACAGACCAGCAAAATAAATAGGGTAGCAAACAATCAAATAAACAAAGATCAGTCCAACTAGGAAGTCCCTAGTGAAGTCACTGTGACTACGACCAGAGATATGAGGTTAGGTGTAGTGTCTCAACTGTAAGCACCTTATAATTCAGCCTGAGGTAATCATCACCAGCTATTGAGGAGTTGCTTGAAAAACAAATTGGTTCTTTAAAGGTTGAAATGGAGACAAAGTATGAAGAGCGAAGTAGGTAGCAATGGGAGGAGATGATGACATACATGTTTAGTCATTATCCTCCCTCTTATGGATATCCATGAGATTCTCCTCCCCCACAATCTCCACCTCTAGCTCCACATGCAGCTCCAATTTGTTTTTAATATATATAGACATTTATAATTGATTTTTATAAATTAATAATATAAAATGTGTTCTTTAATTCAATTTAGTTGTTTGATGTTGTTTAATGTGAAATTGTTTGATAATATTTAAGAAAAAAATTACTACAATACCAACAAAATCATCGATGGACATAAAAGTTTTGTCAGTCATTCTGCCGGTATAATAGGTACATTTTCCTTAGATAATTATAGTGAGTTGTGAACTGTTTTGATAGAGACCAATGGATTCACCAATAGAACATATTTTTCGGTGATTCTATCGGTCAATTCATCGCTCATGCATGATATATTACTAACAATTAGTTCATTAATGATTTTTACCACAAATGTGAATATTTTGTTGCCTTATCCATTAGAATTTAAATCACCAATTGAATTACTGATGCATTTGAAACCCTTGATGAGACACTTGTCGATGACACATTTCCATCAAATCCATCAATGATTTTTATATCGATAGAAATACAGTTTTTACACCGATGGAATATTTGTAAAGCAAAATTTTTGTTGTGTCCTTCCATATCATGTTCATATATTTTAAACCTAATAATTTGTTTTGGTTTGCGCGCTGCATCATGTTTGTAATGTAAAAAATATCCTCGCATTAAATTGATGCTCAATTTTATAAATTAAGATTTAATTTTATCAATTAAAAAATTACAACATGTACCAAATTTAACACAAAAACAAAATAACATCCTTTTATTATTTTTACTCTTCATTGGTCCTCAAAAACTACACTTTGATCCTTCAGGTTTTTACTTTTATTTTTATCATTGTTTTTTTAGAGTTTCACATTTTAGTCCAAGATTTTATTTGGTTTATGTTTCAGTCCCTTGAATTTAAGAGGAGAGAGAGTCACTAAGAAATTAGTGAGTCGAGAGAAAGTCATTGATTAATCAAATTCAAGTCACCCAGAAGACCAATTTTTGTGACAATGGGTTTGTCTTAGAGAGAGGGATTCAATAGAAATGGTGTTTTATTTTAAAATTGTCAAAAAAAGTATATCAAAACTTGTAGAGGTTTTTTTTTTATTCGGCTAAATTTTTCTTATTTTAGGCCTTTTTAAGGGATTGAAATAAATTTATTAAGATTCCTAGGATGCTTTCGGTGTATTTTTAGGTGAAAACAAGTTTAAAATTGGGTTTTTAGAATCTAGAAGCTCGGACCTTGACTTTTTTTACATGTTGCGTCGTCTAGTATTTAAAAAAATTAGCACTTTTGCCTATTTAAAAAAACAACTAGGTGTGTTGTCCTGACCTCCTAGGCCCATGCATGCATGGTCTATTTTTTCTAGGGCTAGGAGTGCCTATGTTGGAAGGCCATGCCCATGCGCCCCTAACCTCTCTCTTTTTTATATATAATTTCTCTCTCTTTTTTATTTACTTTCTAAAGTTTAAGAAAAAATCTCTTTACATCAATTTATTAAAATAGAGTATTTAATAGATCATCCAATTATATCATTGTTTTTATGCCTAATATAAGTAGATTATTTTATGAATAATTGTGTTTTAGCCTAATATACAAAAATTTTAAAATAATTTTCTCATTGATATTTAATGAGAATAAATTATCTATTTTTTAAAGTTTTTTATTGTAAACATTTTATATAATTTTCTCAAAATCATTGTTTTTAAATTTTTTTCATATAGGTGCATAAAAATTATCGATTCATGAATTTTAATGTTTTATTTAGAACTTGCTTTCACAATTATAATAAGTATTTACTTAAAAAACAATATTTCTCAAAAAAAGCATTTTTCATCAAAATAAAAAAAATAAATGTATGAATAAGGAAATTAGCTTATTTGTTTAAAAGTATACTTTTTTTTGCTTTTGTAGTTCAAATCATTTTATTTTTTTTGCAAATATCAAATCATTATATTTTTTTTGCAAATATTATCTTTATTATTGTTATTTTTTATCCAATGAGCTTGAATTAAAAAATAATTTTGATGAAAAAAGCACTCATCCTCCATAATTTTTATTTGTCGTCTTTTTTATGAATTTTTATTTTTATTATCATATAATTAAATAAAAAACTAGATTCCAACAAATTCTTAATGGTAGTGTGCGGGCAATATCACTATTAAAAACTATAAGATATTTTTTTTACTGTAAAATTTGTTGTGAACTCTCTCATTATTCCACTTTAGATTGCATTGTGCAATCCACAATGGTCCCTTTTTTATTTTTCAATTTGGCTCTTAATACGTGGCTTTTCTATCATGATTTTTTTCTTTCTTTCTTCCCTCTCTCTCTTTTTATTGCCAATTAAATTTACTTGGGATTGAAATTTTGATGAGGCAATAACTACCTTTATAAAATGAGAAGTGTGATTCTAGATCTCAAACCCTTGAAAAGGGATATATGCTCCAAGAAGCACAACTATGTAGAAAAAATACATAATTTTAAGAAGAGAGATTGCAAGCATTTAAATATACTAAAAAGTTGTAAAAAAAAGCAATGAAACCCTTTAGAAAAATAAAATATAGGAATTAAATATGTGAGGCTGACCATTATTTATAGTTGTATATGGTCCTATTTATATTGTTATAGAGTTTGAGTCCTACTTAAATAAATAATCTATTCCTATACAAATATTGGGATAAGATAAAAAGGTTTATTAAATCTTAATACAAACTAAACTCTTCTTCTATTGATACAAATGTGAATCTTAGAATAATTTGTAACTTCTAATTAGTTATTTTATTAAAGACTCTCGTTCTAAATAGAATTGTATCTTTTAGTTATTCATTTGCATTCAAAATATATTGGTCAATCATGACTTTTAGTCATTTGGTTGATTGGTCATTCAAATCTCATAATCTATCAAGGACTATTCTAGCTTAGTTGATTATTCTTATTCACAATTGATTTCAGCTTTCTTTTTATTTATGTTTATAATGAATAAATATCATTCTATATGATTGACATATATGTTTATTTTAGGGGTAAACAATGCCCTTCATCTTATTTTATTTCTCAAATGAAGAAATATACACCCATCACACTTGTACTAAAATCAATCGATAAAATCAACAAAGCATGATGTGACAAATGGCACTAATCACCTAAAATTAGTCAATCGTGTTTTAAAACATGTTTGACATATGAAACATTTCATCCTATCAATTTAATTTTAAAAAATGCTCATAATTTGGCTTTTAAATGTGACGTTTAGATTCCTACTCTTAATTTTTCATCCTATACTTGAAAAATCCCTAACCCCTCTTTTATAAACACAAAATTTCAAGAACCCTAAACACTCTTCTTTTTATTCTTTAAAACAAGAATGGTAACCTTGAGCTCTATTCCATAAAAATCCATGATTATATTTTGTTATCAAAACCTTGTAAACTGTTTGTCCTACATCAACTGGTCTATCATTAGTGCTACACTAGAAGATATGAATGAAGAATGTCTTAACCTATTTTATGAAAGAAAAAAAAAAGTATCATACAAAGAGGAAGGCCATCATTTTGATATGGAAATTAAGAAAGAAAGAATAAGCCAATTCTAATGTGGCCAAGCATTGCCTTTGCCGATTACATCAAATGGTTATGTAAAATGAAATAAAACTTTGATGAATGATAGAAGCATCATAATATCTTCAATGTTATTCACTTGTCCAGAATTACCACCAAACCTAACAAGGAACAATTAGCTATTTTTTCTCTAATTTTATCAAAATCTAACAACGTTTTTTCTTTTTAATTATGGGATTTAAACTATCTATTGGCATGACTTAGCTTTAATTTGAGGCCTATACTCAGCAGGTAAGGAGCTTTGTTCTCACCCAAATTTCTACAAGTCCTTTCAAAGACATACTATTAGACATTCTTGAATTTAATGTATTGATGAAAAATGAAAAAGAGAATATAGATTTTCCCTCTTATAAAAAACATTTGGTGTTTTGGGTGTATTGTATATACATATACCTAATATGCTCTAGATTAAGAAACCAATCAAAGCCTATCAAAAGATAAAGGTAGCTTTAGCTAGAAGCAAGATAATTGTTCTATGACTATTTATACTAAACTACATATATAAGGTATTAGAATAATGTCAAACCATATATAAAAATCATCCTTTCATGATAAAGGAAAACATTTATGGAGTCTTATGATTGATGCAAGCATAAACCACTGTCTATTATGAAGAATTAAGCAAAATTAGGGCAATTCTAAACCCAGAGTCAGTATTATAAGAAATAGTCTACCAAAAACTTATATTGAGAATCCTTCATTTAAAAGATTTATAGAAACCCTTTTGTGTTTCATAAAAAATAACTAGTATTTTAATGTCTTTTCTTAATATTTTCTTATATAGGGGGATCCTAGTTTAATGACCAAAGTCACTAATTTCAAATATTATCTTGATTTAACTTGATCTTTTTTAAGGTGCTTTTTTAAAAATTGATTTCATTTAATTTAATCATTTGATATTAAGCTATTAAGCCTTGAGCTTTGTGATTTCTTCCACTTTTTTTTCCTGTGGGGTTATCCTGATCTCTTATCCTGGATCGCGGGTTAGTCAAGTTAACGCGGGTTCACTCAACTTTTTTTTTATATGTTTCTTTGTTTAAATTGAATTTTTTAAAATTTTATCCTTTAAATTAGATTATTGAGCCTTCAACTTTGTAATTTTTCTACTTTCCTTTTCATGAGATTATCACAAGTCGCGAGTGATTTTTTTTAAATTAGATTATTAACCATTTTTTTTATTGATTTAACTTCAATCCCTTTTTTTCAGGATTTTTTTTAAAACAATTAATTTTTTTATCCTGGTCTTATATCACGAGTCACGAGTTAGTCGAGTTAACCCGGTTTGACTCAAGTTTTTTTATGATTCTTTTTTTAAAATTAATTTGTTTTTCAATTTCATCATTTGCTATTATTTTATTGGGCTTTAAGCTTTGTTATATTTTTTATTTTTTTTTTGTCTACGGGGTTATTTGTGTCGTGTATTAGTCAAGTTAACTCATAATTTTTTTTTCAAAGTTTCTTTTTTTAGATTGAATTTTTTTTCATTTCCATTCATTGACATTAGATTATTGGTCCTTGAACTTTGTAATTTTTCCTTCTTTCCTTTTCATGGGGTTATCTCGAGTCGTGGGTGAGTTATGTTAATCGGGTTAACTCAATTTTTTTTATGTTTTTTTATTTATCTAACTTCGATTTGTTTTCCAGGTCTTTTTTTATTTTAATTTTTTATCATAGTCTCATATCATGGGTCGCGAGTAATTCGAGTCAACCTGGTTTGACTCGAGTTTTTTTCTGCAAGCAATTCTTTATTTGAAATTGATTTTTTTTAATTTCATCATTTCTCGTGTTGCATGTTAGTCAAGTTAACTTGGGTTGACTCGAGTTTTTTTTTTCATATTTGTTTATTGACTTAGCTTTGGTCTTTTTTTAATTTTGATTTTTTTATCACAATCTCATATATTGTAGGTTGCGGGTAGTCAAGTCAAACAGGGTTGACTCGGGTTATATTGGCATCTTTTTTATATTAGAAAAATGTTGATCCAACCTGCAGCATAGCACGAGTCACTAATCTAATAATGCATCAAATGAGGAAATAACTTCAACATTACTACTTATGTAATGGATAATAACAAAAGAATTTTCAAAAAAAGATAATTTTAGGTGACATATTTGAAAATGTAGGAACTCAATCCTCATATCCAACAAGCAATCTAGAAAACCATAAACCTATTACAAATTTGGTTTGACCATAGTTATAAGACATGGTTGGGCTAGCAAGTCAACTCAATGATCTAAGGTCTGCCCTAAAATGAGTCAATAAAAAAATTTTATATATATAAAAATCATGTCATTTCAGGTCATTTTTTTCAAAAAAAAAAATCAAAAGTTGGTTGATTCAAGATCAATTCATCATCTAGGTCCTGGGCCAAGTCGACCCCAAGTATTAACTACAGGTTTGACTACTCTGAACCTTACTAAATTAACTCAAATAAGAGCTATAAAACGATATGACTTGTCGAACAAAAGCCCGGTCAAGAGGCACCTGTACCAATCTCAACTCTATCTCGTTTGATATTGTGGTAGTGATTGTTTTTTAAAATATTTTTCGCTTGAAAATGCATCAAAATAATATTTTTCTCATTGTTTTAAAATTTATTTTTACATCAGCACATCAAAATAATCTAAAAACACTAAAAAAAATTAATTTGAAAAAAAAACATTCAGTTTTTTACAAAAACGCTTCTTAACCGCAAAAACAAACGAGATATAAATAGACACTTATCCAAAAAGCAGCCTCTAGCTATGTGATTTGCTTGCAGCTTCCCCACCTTATAGGTCAACCCTCTGGCGAGAAAAGGTTGGGTGTATGTTTGGAGCAGTGGTGTGGTGTAACTTTTGTTTTATGAAATTTTGATTATTTTTTCTTGTTTAAAATTATAATTTTTTTATTTTTGGATCAGTGTAATGTGCTGATGTTAAAAATAATATTTTTTTAAAAAAATTATTTTAATATATTTTCAAGTAAAAAACACTTAAAAAAAACATATATCACTAACACAAATACCGCTTGAATTCACTAACCAAATTAAAAAAAAAAAAACCACAACCTTCAAACAAAAGAACGTCTCAAAATCACGACGCACTATTCATGTCGACTACCACCACAAACCAGCTTGCAGGAGACCAATTCATCACGCACCAGAGGTAACCCAGGCCCCAAATCAGAGACCACTTATGATTCCAAGTCGTTAGGCGCCATGGATTTGTTGCTCACTCCCCATAAAAAGGATGGAAAAAAGGAGATGCACCTCACCAAAGGGAGATGGTACGCTTATGTGCTAAGCGAGGTTGAAATTCGAAAGAGATTCTTTTAGGCTTGAGGATGCCGTATTGCTGGCACAAGCAAGTTAGAACTCGTATAACAAGCTGCCATCTTTGTCAAGCACCTCAAGATCATGACAAAAACACCAGGGAGTGCAAAACTTGGGGAAACAGGATAATCATGATCAAGATTCCTATTGGCCCTTCCACTAATTAATGATGAAATACGAGCAACATTGCAAAATTCGTTCAGATTGCGAACACTAGACTTGGGTGTCACAGGATTATGACAGAAAACAGACAAGGTTTTGTACTAAGTTCTGATGATGGCAATGATGAAGTTCAAACAGCATTATAACGCATATAGGGATATTCAATTAGCTTTACACCACAGATATTCTACGTTTGACCTGGAGAAGTTCACAGCAGATAAAATCATTATAAAAGACCTACATAACATCATCATCTAGAAACCTGCATTTCTGGGAAGGAAAACATAGAATAACCCCAAACAAAAAAGAAAAAAAAAGGAAGAAAAAAGGAAGGCCCTGAAACAAGAACAAAGTCAGCAAACCACTAACCGACCATGGTAACAGCCAGTGGCCTACATAGTAGAGGAATCTACCCATAAAAATGTTATAGTGTGGGTTACCCTCCCCAGCACATGATACCAGCAATCCTTATAGACTACTTTACACAAGGTGTTGCCCAAAACGGGAAAGCTGATACAAGTAAAAAGCTGAAGTAAAGGGAATCATTTGTCTGCATCATCATCATCTTCTTCTTCTTCATCGTCGTCATCATCTTCCTCTTGCTCATCATCATCCTCTTCAGAGTCATCGCTATCCTTGTCCTGCAATTAGGCAAAACTCAGGAAATATGATAACAGTTGAACTTTGGAAGACATTACTAGTTCCCACATATTTTCTCATTCAGTATGGCCGGCCTAATATAATGGCACAAAACTTTCATTTTATTGTTACAAGTAGGAGATAATATCGTTTAATCAGTCAATAGAACTGCAACTAAACTTGAAACATCTTAAAGGATGGTTTCTAGCTAAGAAAGATAATACAATAATGTCATTTCTAAGACAAATAGCGTATCCCTAACATGCATAGGCATAAAAAAAGCCTTAAGAATGAAAATAAGATCTCACCAGCAACCTTCTTTTCAACAGGATCATAAAAGCTTCAACTAGATATTTTTTTACATAATTGGAATTTGTTGAAGCCTAAAGTCGGTCGGCCTGCGTTAAAGCACTATGGAACACCAAATTCCAGCAGTTCAGATTTCTTCAGCTATTTCAATCTTGTCAAAGGTCTCATTCCCGTGCAATTGAAAATTGACTAACATATCAAATCCATAAACATCTTATAATTTGTTATAATTTCCTATCAAGTTTTGCAAGAAGGCCTCTAATAAGTTCATACTTCTGAAGAACAAGCATCTTCCATCTATTTTGGTTTCAATATCTTCATATCCAACAAGTAATCTAGAAACCATCAACTAAACTTTCCAAGTACCAAAAATGAAATAATGAAGCAATAAAACATCACGCCCTCAACTGAAATAGAAGGAAAAAGTACAAGCACGTCATAAGATTCACAAAACATAATAACATAGGATCATTTACCTCTTCATCTCCTTCATCCCCATCAAAGTCCTCATCATCAGGATCCTACGTTGGAGAATTAGGGAAGTTACACTTGATTTCAAGTTTCATTTTCAAGAAAGAAAGGGAAGGAAAAGAGCACAAAAAATAACTCAATTACAGTGTTAAAATATGAGAGTGGATTGGGCCATAAATCCTCCTTAATGATCTCTGCTACCTGCATTTTTTTTTGCAAGGGATTGTATCAGCTTCAATAAACTATTTGGTAAAGAAGATAAAACTCCACTATGCTTCCACCAATGAACAAAGCTCTACTACTTTGTCAGCTACAGATTCAACTAACCTCATCTTGCATGTCATCAATCATGCCTTTTGGCTGAGTGTTACCAAACCAGCTAAAGAAGCTGCATTCAAGCAGGTGAATTTGAAGGTGAGGCACACAGCACAACACAAGAGAATGGTAAATTCAGATTACAAAGAACAGATTTGGAAAAAGAACAGGCAATATTCATAAAAGATGAAAATAAAGTTGAACAATAAAATAGAAAACATCTTGCAACCATGACTTGTATTCCACTTGAAACTTAAAACAGCATATAACATAACATTGTTACTAAAAAAAAGATCAAATTTGACCAATCATAGACTCATCGAAAGGAAAGATATCATTCGTTCATTGAGGAAGACAATGAACAGAATGACAAGTGACAATCAAACAATAAATCATGTTTCTAAGGAGAGAAAAAAATGAAGTTATTGATTCTGCACAGAGATTTTATTATGCTTCCCACTATTTGGTACTAGAACAGATGATATTTTTAAAGATAAGAAAAGGACCATTATAACATGATAACTGGCTTTAGAGTAAGATAACAGGAAAAAAAGTAAACAGGTTGAGAAAATAAACCTTTCATCAGCCCAAAGCCTCTTGTTCCCTTTCTTTTCATGACTGACTCCATTTGGTAGACCCTTCACATTTTAGAAATGCAATTAAATAATAAACAAAAGAGAGTACACGATTTAGACATTACCTGTCATGAAATGACAGAATTTACCATGCCCTCTTTCCAGTTGATTGGTGTAGATGTTATCTCTGTCGTCCCTTCATCATGGAAGGAAAACGATTTTGTAAGCCTTGTCTCCTCAAAGTAAGGGTTGGATTCAAAGTTCTGTGAAGGAGAAAAAAAACATTGGAATCAAGAACTATTCAATCAATTGAGCAAAACCCAGATATCAATGAGTACCACTCAATCAGAGGAAAGACAGTGGAATCAGTTATTCATGAAAAAGTATGCAAGCACGGGACAACAATAAACTTACAAATGTTATTGAATAACCAGATTTGACATCTTTTGAATCCTCCACTTCCAGCGAACTTAAAAATTTGAATACCTACCCAGACACAAGGATAAGGGCATCAAATTTACTACACATACAGGCAGTTAAGGAAAAAGAACAAATGCAAGTACACAAGTTAATCTTCACATCATACAGGAACAAAAACCAAACCTTTTGATCCTCTTCACTCAAAAGAGTACCAAGAGCAGGATGGCTTAGAAACTGCAGAGAACCACAAACAATTAGATGGAATGATGAACTCTTTTTTTGGGAAGGCAGGGGCACAGTATACTAGCAGTTAACAAATTGTATATTTTGATAAGAACAGATCACTAACCGCAGTCAACCAGAAGTCCGGAATCGATTTAATGATCTCATTCCGCTTATCATAAACTGGCTTGCGTATCTCATTATACTTTTGCTCTACTTCCAAGACCTTATCGCTTGCCTCTTCGTTTATCTATAAAAATAACCAAAGCACGGTTTAAGTTCCAAGGTCTAAAGTAGCAATATGGTCAACATATCCAACATGCTTCATACAATCCCTCTTCCTGATTGAATACTATAGAGTTGGAGGAAAATTATCATTCTTGTTTTTGTTGATTTTCTGGAAGTTTTCATCACATAACCAGAGATACTATTGCCCCATCTGAATTTCTATGCGACTCTACCAATAACAGGGATTAAACAAGTTAAGAAGTCATTTAAGCATAACAAATCAGCACATCAAGGCATCGAAGTAGCATAAACCCAGAATGAACAGGCAAATAATTAAAGTCAATAAGAGAGTCTAATTTCAGTGTGTAAGGAATACTGAGTAATTGGATTCTACCAAACCAAAAGAATTTCTCAGATTTCATACCAATATACGGGACACTGAAAGCGCATAACCACAAACATGCAACATTTACATCGGCATTTTTTTACACTACCTTTTCAAGATCGTCCTGGATCTCCTGGAGCTTCTCGATAGAGATAACGAGTTCTTCATCGATTTGGTGATTGTCCTCCTCGCCTTTCTCCGCTACCTTCAACTTCTTACCCTTGTTGTCTGCCACCATTTTCTCTATCACCCAAAGCCCTAAACCTCTCTTTCTCCCTCCCTCTCCCCTACCGTTTGCTTTTGCTGCTGATGATTGTCTAAAACCCTAGTGCCTTTACGCTCCTTGTCTTTCCTTTCCTTTTTCTTTTTTCCCGTGAGTGGTGAGTACAAAAGGGTTAGGGTTTTGCGAGTTTGTATCCGCTGTGGAGTATGCGGTAGAGGTTTAGTAAGTAACCAATGGATGGGTGACAGCGCAACAAAGTACCCCCCTGTTATCAATTTGAGTCTCAAGACTTTAGATTTAAATTCCTCTCAAGCACTACCCCTCCTATTCACCGGTAGTGGTAGTTACAAAATTCCATCCAGTTTGTATGTATTCGTTAACAATTTCCATTCATATTCTAAGGAATAATTTTATACAAGCTACTATGATATTAGATTAATAATTTTGGCTACGAAAATGTAGAAGTAAAAAAGTTACAATGATTTGACGTTAAAAACCATCTTTTAAAGCAAAGACAGCAAACTGCATTAAAAGATATTAGATTAAGGTTTTATGTAGGAGTGATCATTTTCGTTTTGATTTGGTTTTTATTAAAAAAAATAACTAAATCGGTTTTAAAAAAAACTGAAACCGAACCGAAATCAGTTCAAACCGATCGGTTTCGGTTCGGTTATTTTGGAACAAAAACCGGTTTTTTTTGTTTGCCTCGATTTTTTCGGTTTGGCTTGGTTTTTTTTTGTTTGGCTTGGTTTTTCCAGTTTTGCTCGGTTTTTTTGGATTTGGGTTCGGTTCATTTCGGTTTTTTTGGTTTCAGACTTATCAAACTGAACTGATCGGTTTTTTAAAAATTCTAATCGATTTAATAAATTTTTTTTCATTATTGGGTTT
>Ga0307511_10004304_pt1 | contig 14527 bp, 23 predicted proteins | sample 13_EM_MG_FD_200266 | JGI IMG/M metagenome (GOLD analysis project Ga0307511, IMG submission 200266) | Populus trichocarpa ectomycorrhiza microbial communities from riparian zone in the Pacific Northwest, United States - 13_EM | ecosystem: Host-associated > Plants > Roots > Unclassified | place... | reverse complement strand
CGTGTACTCCGGAACGTGGTTTTCGAATAGACTTTTCTGAATGAAATTCTGGAGCCTTTCGTTGGCGAAGTTGATACAGAATTGGTCGAGGGAGTTGGCGCGGCTGGTCATGTTCTGCGGTCCAGGGAGATCGAATAGACCAATGAAAGTGACGAAATCGTCGCGACACAGGCGTTGGTTGATATGCTCGTTTAACCAAGCGAAAAGCAAGGAATAGAGAGTTTTGGCTAAATCGTCTCGGTTGTCGGTGGCGCCATCAGGGTCGAGGAAGACTGTGCACAGCTCCTTCTTTAAGAGCTTTGTCTTGTACGAGAGCGCGATTTCCAGGGCCGGTGCGGCCACTCCCAAAAATTCAGCGACGATGGCGAGGACATCGGTGTTTCGCACGACTGCAGCGTCCTCGTTCCGATGACGATCGATCGTGAATTCAAGGTTTCCAAGGTGCAGAATGGCCGCGACGAGTTGGCAAGTTTGAGCAACGTGACGTTTGGAGAATCCAGCGTTTTTCAGAGCGTGCTTGAGGTGTTCGAATCGAAGACCGTCATCGTCTCTTCCACCTTGTCGGGGATTCCCTGCCCGTTGGCCGAGGTAGCGGTAGGTGGTCTTGTCTCCCAAATGAAGGTGCTGGCGTTCTTCTGCGGAAGCACCGGCGACGAGGTAGTAGAAGATGTGGAAGTTCCTCTCTCCGGATGGTGGAGCCGAAACCCGAGTCCTCTCCAAGTAGTAATCCAAGGTCTTTATTCCAGACAAGCGACCGCGTTCAGTAAACTGGAGTTCGGTGTATTTTCCGAAGCGTGAGGCGTTGGAATTGAAGAGCGTACGAGCGTTGCCGAAGCTCTCGAGCACGAACTCAGCAGCGGGAATCTGGGTGATCAACTTGGAGCCCTTCTTGCCAGGGTTACTGACGCTAAGCTCGAGTAAAGTCTTGATAGCCAACCGTCTGTTTTCTGACTTGCCACTGCCGGTTTCTCCACTGGAAATCGGGGATGAGAAGAGATCGGTCGGCAAAAAAGAAAACAAACCTCAGGAGAATGCACTGGTCCTGGGTGGTACGCCGCATATGATAGTAGGCGTTGTTGGCGAGCTGGAATATGTGGGGAGGGAGAGGAACTTTTTCCTCGGAGGTATTGCGATACTCTGCGGCATATTTGAAAAGAACGGAGTCTGCGTTGCTGGGGACGTATTTGTGGGGGTTCAGTGCGACCAGGGCAGAAGAGTTTAACGCGGTGTAGATGTTGTCAGTGAGGAAACGCTCTCGGAGGCAAGAGACTATGATGTCGTCCGAGACGTCGGGAAGGGTGGTGAGGTCGGTGACATTCTCGAGCTGCTGATGGTAGGCGGACGACTGCCTGTTTATCGTCATGGTGGGGACTGTCGCCTGCTTGCTGGCTCACAGCTGAGCAGACGAAGATCCTGGTGGTGGTGCGTGGGAGAGGTAGTGAACGTGGAGATGACCAAAGCTTGAACTGGCTTGTTGCGAAAGCTGGGGGGAACGGGAACCAGGACCACGTGGTCCGTTGACTCAAAATTATTCACAAAGTCCCTCTGCTCTTTATTTCCGCTGCTGTGACCTCACGTCTGCTAGAGACACCGCCAGCTTTCTGAACGCACTGAACCTTCAAACAGCGTCCTCGCTGGCTTTTTGTTAAATTAACAGACTGACGGCGACACACCCCTCCCCGTCACACCAGCGCAACGGATGTGATGCCGTCAGTGATGGAGACGACGAAAAGCTTCGCATTCATTCCGCTCATATCTCCTATCATCTGGACACCGGCTATCGCTTGCGATTACTACTCTCTGCGTTGTTCTGCTGCCTTTTATTTTCCAAGAGGTTTCTGAGAGGAGCGAGAACCACAAAACCTCTTTCGCGATCCTGAAACGCGTGCTGCTCGACGACAGTGGGTCAGGACGGTTCTTCCGAAGTGAGGCCATCAAGATCGTATAGGGGCCAACTCCGGTGTTGTTTTGATGTGTTTGTATTCCACCCAACCAGGATTAAAATTGAAACCCTGACAAAAGGAATCCCCTCAGATGGATGAGTGATTGAAGTTGAACGCTCGAGTCCAACTCGTGCGCCGTGGCTCACCCAGGTTACCCAATGCTAGTCATGCCTATGGGTGTTGGCCCCCGTTGACCCCCAGCTTAGTACGGAGAGGTAGCGCCCTGAATAGGCGGCTATCGTCGGACTCGGACTGGCAGTGCGGATCTTCGGGTGGGTTGGCAGCCTCGCCTCCTCGATACTTAACGTGTTTTGCGGGCGATGAAGCGACTATTTTCAACCCGCGTACATCGGGTCTGGGTGGATTGGAACTGTGCAACCATCACATCCCCTCTGACGAATCAGTCGCCCCCAGGAAACTAAATTCGTTGATCCCTAGCGCATGGTGGATCGCTTCAACTTTTCACCACCATGGCCAGAAGCACGCTGACCCGCCAGATACCTGGAATGTCAGCGCATCTGGTCCACCAGGGCTAGCTCGAGCACCGCCCCACAGTCTCCATGGAACCCACGCCCCGTAGGTCTTAGGTTTTCCTTAGTTCGTTTCGGCTCCTTGATGTCCTTTCCGTTGCTTCACAGCGATGTTGGCTGATTCTCGTACAAAAGTACATGCGCCAGTCCCGGTGAGGATTCCCCGATGAATGGCGCTAAGATACAAAATAAACAAGAGTCGATATTCGGGCTAACCCACCCTACAAGCTCAAACGTGAAGTCCCGACATCTGACTTCAAATTGACCCGGTTACCATCAGTGTGGGTATCTCCCCACGTAACGTCTCCAACCACAGCGTGGCCGCGGGCGCGGGCGACCTTGACGGTTCTCTTCCTGCCCTTCCCAGCGGGGTCTTCTACATCCTCCTTGACATTAACCACGGGCGAACTCAAACTCGAAGACAGCGAGAAAGTGCCCTCGTATGTAGGGTGCAGGTCAGCGTTGATTGAACCCGTGGACGTTTTTGAGGTCAAGACGAGGGTAGAATCCACTGGGGCGTCGTCAAACTTGATCCGGACGGCAGAAGTATCAGATTTCGTGTCGATGAGGAAGGATCCCCCCGACGGGACCAGCCCCTTGTCTTCGGCACCGATGGCGAAGAGAGATAATTTTGTATTGATGGCACCGGTGTTTGTGATGATTGAAGCAGCGGTTGGGGGGTCTTGAGCAACGACGGCATTGCTGAGCATGGAGATATTGACGTCGATTGAACCGGTGGTTGTTTTGAGTGCCAAGTACTCCGTCACGGTGAAGTTCCCGTGGATGTGCCCTGTGTCGACGTGGACGTCTGACTTATCGGCTTCGATGTTCTAGGGATAGAAGCTTTGAAATGAGAATTTCATCGCATAACGAATGAGACAGGGACCTACGTTGACCGAGATATCTCCAGTTACGGATCTTACGGAAAACGTACTCGGCTTGACGTTAATGTCACCCAAATGGACCTTGAAGATGGGGACGGAGACGACGAAGTTCTTTACCTCGAACGGCGTGTTGAACTTGGGCAAATAGACGGTCACTTCAGCCAGCGTTGAACTTCGCCCGCGGGTGTACCTCGGGCCCTGGAACCGAATCAGATTACTGTCGTGGAACAGACTGTTATCGCTTACGAATATTCCAATGCCGTTACCCGTGATATTCTCCAGTATGCAGAACTTGGTCTGACCAAAGACCCAATCATCGTACTCGACGTGGAAGTTGACGATGGCATTGTCCTTCAATGAGGCATCCTCGACAAACTCGACTTTGCCATGGACTGCACCTTCCGCCATGAAATATAGCCCTTCTTCGCTCAGAGGGAGAGTGAGGTTGCCGCGTGCAGACCAGCGTGGGTTCCACTCCACGACTTCCGACTCCCACCACTCCACCTCTCGACCGCATTTATCCTGAACCTCGCGTGTCAGACATGTCGCATCGCTGTGCTAAAAGAGTTACCCACCGCGTGTGGAAGACCGTGAATCTCGCTGCTTTCGGAAACCGGGTAACGACAGAAGCGGAACCAGTGAGGGTTGAGGAAGACGAATAGGGTGCAAACAAGGAGATCAATCGCAATCAAAACTCCTCCGACCTTGAGCACCCGTTTGACCAAGGACTGGCGAGGGGCTGCCTGAGAAGTTGCCTGCGGAACTTTTTGGATGAGGGGTTGAGATTCTCCATCCATGTCCTGGGGCTGCGGCTGTTGTGAGACAACTAGTACCATGTCGATGGAAAGTTAGACAAGGGGAGCTCCCCCCCTAGATTGCAATCCTTTAATCCAAAAGCCCGGGCGCCCCCGTCGACTGCGGATGTGATCTGGAGTCAGTCTGAGCGGGCTGCCGCTGCGCAGATCCCCAAAAAAACCATCCCGGTTCAATCGGACGTATCCTCATCCACCAGGAACACTAGGAGCCATCGTCACATTCACCAATCGAATGGGTCAACAGGCACAAGAATCGTGGGCGGATCAGGAGGGGGAGACATCAGTGGCTGGGTCCTGCGCAGCGAAGCATATGCATCAGGATACCTGCGGGTGGGCTTTTGATGACTTTGAAAGCCGGCAGAGCTATCGAAAGCCACAAAGCCGAAAGCCGTGGGGCCAATCAAGTCTGTGAGAACCCCATTGAAAGCCAGGGAATGACAGTAGGTTCCTAGATGTGGTATTCGACACCTCTATCGACCAGTTGGGGTTCGACCCACACTCACCCTGGCAAGGATGGCCCGAGCGGGCGAGCTCGCTGGATTGTCGTCAGGTGGAATCGCGCATAGCGCCAATACCGACGTGGGACGAAATGGTTTGGTCCGGAATATTATAGGCGCCCCGGATACCGCGACAGCCCGAGGTCCGATCTGACGCGGGATTTCTGCCACTCGAGCGTCGTGCGGGCGACCTAGGTCCTGGGAGCTCCCACGTTTTCACCAGTATCAACCCTCCCGCCAGGGACATTGTGTCGGTTTGATTCACAGTCTGGGTTGCATTGCGCATCAGGCCTCAGGACCCGAGGAATAGCCAGCAAGAAGTACCTTCGATCGTCCTCAGTTCTTCCCATTCAACTTCTCGCGTTTGTCTAGAACCCTCGTCGCTCATACCGGCGATGCCCGGGCCTCTTCAGAAATATTTGTCGGCATCCGAACCCAAAGCACTGTCTCGTGTGACCAGTTAGAACTCGCCACCCACCGATACCGCGAAGGTCCGAAAGGGAACCCGACCAATTCTTCCCCCGCGTGAAGGGTTCGTAGGATATCGGTGTGTGCAGGAATCAGAATGGATAGTTCGGGCATGCATCGGCGCACCATCCTCGTCCGCCCCTAGGTCCCTGCTGAGAGCCAGGATGGCTGGTTCCACGGGGACACGGGAGAACCGACGTCGCCAGATCCCTGATATTCAGCTCCTTGCCACCTCACAATTCACGACCAACGGCGTACAGGATCTCGGAAGATCGAGCGCCAAGGTCCTAGGGTCGGTTCGGAAAATTGGAGCTCCCTGCTAGAATTGTCTGTCAGTGTCGAACACGCTTCTCAGGCGCCGAGGTCGTCACCCGATTCTATCTCGTATGAGGAAGGGTTGAAGGAGACGCGCCAAAAAGGGAACCGCCGTGGTCGCTTGATAAGGCGTTGATATTGATGACTGTTGGGAGAAGTCCCTTGCGGCCCGAAGTCCGGTATCTCATTTGCCAGGTTACACCGGATTTTCCCGAGCGAATTATGCGCGAAGAAGGGTTTAGGTGTGGGTCAAGTGTGGGTCGAGGGCATATCGTGGCGTACCGCACCCTGGCCATCACCATACGTGATGTCCTGGATGATAGAGAGGTGCGTCGGAGTAATGGTCTTCTCTCTTAACTCCGATCAGACATTTGGTTCCGGTTTATCTCTGTCCAAGGAGGATTTACGCGGGAGATCTGGGGCTGAAGAGATGAAAACATTGGCATCGTGCGGCATGAGGGAGGTTTGGTGATGCGGACAGGGCATCACTCCCCCTCGGCGGACCCGGGAAATTCCAAGGGCGTCGTGACCACCACGCTGACTCCTGGTGGTCGGACACAGCGTGATCTCAGCCCCCAAGAAGATGCAAGACTCGTTAGTTTGCGTACAGGAGGTGCCCTCGACGCACTAAATCCCTCGGGTGCGGGGATTTTTCCAGGAGAAAGATGATAATGAGATGGAGTGGTAAGCCAACGAGCGCCTATTGCGGCGTCATGACCGCCGCCATTGCGGACGATCCTGCTTGGGGTCGTCGATCTTGGTGTCACGGTCATCTCAACCCCACAGCGCCATCGTAAATCCCCGCCGAGCAAAGAGGCGGGGGTAGACGCTTGTAAGCAAGTGGATAACAAATCCGACGGCTGACATGGCTGAGCAAGGGGTGCGTGGGGAAGGGGATGACCGAAGGCTGACTCAGAGAAGCGGGCTCACTTACCGTAATAGGAAGGTGTTCACCGCGATCGCTGTCGTCGGGGTGAGTAATTTTACTCCAGGCGCTGACATAATCACCCACACTCCCCGAGTGTACTTATAGAACAATACTCCAACCGATGTCTCCCGCCACTCACCCCCTCCCCTCCTCTTCCCACCCCGACCCCTATCTCACATTTTCCTCCTCCCCGCAACAACGCCAAGATGATCATCTGGGGACTCGACCTGAACCGCATCCGGTTCTCTGCCTTCAAGCACAGCAACATGTTCAACTCCAGATACTACCTTAGGAGTCAACGTTTCATCGCCTACCAGCTCGCTATGATCTTCACTGTCGTCGGAGAATCCACTGCTACCTATACTCTCGACCGGTGCGTATTTCTTCTCCGCGTGTGCATGACATCATAGTCGGCACACTCCGACTTGCATCAATAACTCGGAGTACTGATCCCTGTGTCGTTCCAGGTATCTCAGCCTTCAAAAGTCCGTCGAAAACTATCAACCCGGTGCCTCGTTGTTCAACAACGATGTCGTCGGCGTTGGCTCTTTCACCATCTTCGCTGGCGTCTACACCGCTACCGTTTTCGTACGTCACTTTCTCTCCACGATCGATATCGACTTTAGGTGCTGATCCGTGATTCTCCACCAGGGCACCATGTTCTTCTTCCTCCTCTTCTGGCCAGCTCTCTCCGAAACCGTGATGTGGTACCGAATCAAAGCCGCTGGCTCGATATTCGCCGTCATCGTCGTTCTTGCTGCCGCGATTTCCTCGACCGTCGTCATTGCCGCGCACAAGGCCTACCTGATCCCTTCCCCTAACGGTGACTTCGGGGCTCTCCAGGCAGCCTTTGCCAACCCCACTCCACCGTTCGTGTACAAGGAATACTCTTACATCTTCCCATGGTTGATCCTCACCTGGATTGGCTGGCTGTTCACCATCTGGAGCACCTACCTCGTCTTCAAGGCGTCTCACTTCCACCTGGCCAACCCACACGTCGTCGGCGAATACCTCGTGCAGGAGGCAGAGGAAAAGAGGGCCAAGGCTTAGACCAACTCTTCCAGTAACAGCACCCACCGACTATCCTACCACAATGGTAATGCACCAAGACCACGCCTTTCGCTATCCACACACCCGTCACTTGTATACCAGTCTTCACTAAAACACTGGACAATGGAGGATCTGTCGAGGAGGAGAACAGATCCTTCCGTCCCCAAGACCTTCTGTACCATCATACGCCGTGTACACTTCGCGGACGCTATTTTTTACCCTTTCCCTTTTCCGTCTTCCGGTTTGGAGGTGGGGGCACGCTCTATGCTTTTACGCCCTTTGCGCGCGACTTCCATTCATTTTCTTGTGATGAAACCAACATTATCGTCCCGTACAATTGTAGCATCGTAGTGGGTATAAAGAATATCTAACGCTTCTTTCTAATGCCATTTCTTGCTTTCCTCTCCGCTCGTGTTGATTGCCCCCTCGTACAGGCACGAAATGATGATACCGGCTCGTTCACCCTCATCTGGGCAGTGTTGGCAATCTCGATTCGTATGGATTACCTTGAAACTTGGTCTGACGGTTGCTAAAGCACATTGGTGGGGTGCCCCCACCGGGCAAGACACAACGGCCTCGAAGGTGAGACAGCTTCCCACCGTATATGTGCTGCACTTCTGTCAGATCCGAATTCATGGCCCAACCTCGACCGGATGGACGAGTACTGAAGCCTGTGGTTCCGCTCCGCGTTCATCCAGCTGGAGCTCCCGGCGAAGTATTCGACCTTGTCGAGTTGCCTCATCACCCCGAGTAGGCCCGGGGTTGGTGACAACAGCTACGAGCGCGCGATCAACCCCAAAGATGCCGGAACCCAGAGCTTGTGTGCAAGATTCCATCGTGACCCGGTTGGTTGCCGATAACCGTACGATCCATAAAGCGTTTATTTGGAGGGAAAGCGCGCTGCTACACACATACGTGTACTTCCTATTTGTTGCGTACAGAGGGAGAAACAAAACAAAACCTACATTTACGGCCGCAGGAATTAGAAGTCCCCGAAGAAGGAAGCACTAGGATCTTTATGACCCCAGTCATCCACCCTAGTAGTCTTGGGCAATCCAGCCATAGGTGGCGAGGAAGCCTTGGTCTCAACAAAGACTTTGATAACGCCGAGTTCACGCTTGTCGAACGCGTGGTACAATTTGGCCATATCTTCGAGCGGAACCCGATGGGTGATCATGAACGTCGGGTCAAACTTTCCGGGGATGATGTAATCGTTGAGAATCTCGCTCCAGTACAAATGGACGGGAGCTGAAGGCGGATTTCACCGGTTGAGTATTGGGTTCCGCAGTTGTGGCAGGAAAGGCGAGTTTTTGACTTACCTTGTCCGTTCCCGATCAACCTGATTCCTTTCTCCATGACCGCTCCGATGTTCAATCCATTAGTGAACCCAGCGTAAGCAGCGATGATCCCGACCCTTCCGAACTTCTTGACAGCCAAGAACGTCTCGTTCAACGTTTCGCTCGCATCCGTCTCCAAGGCCAATGCCTTACTGATTTTGTGCGCGACCGTCTTGGGTTCATGGAAAGTGGCAGCATCAATGGCGACATCCAACCCGTCGGGGACGAGCTCTTTGATCCGCTTGGCAACGTCGGTGTGGGCAGAGAAATCGACGGTATCTGCCCCGATCTCTCTCGCTCGGGCAAGACGGTCGGGGACTTTGTCGACCCCGATGACACGGGATGCGCCTTTGAGGAGAGCCCACTTGGCGACACAGAGACCGACTGGTCCCAATCCCTAAAGGAAGAACACTGTCACTCCAGTTCGGATACGAGGCAGCCTGGTCGCGTCTTACCCAGATACCGACAACGTCGCCTTTCTTTACGCCGGTATCGACGACGGCATGGTACGACGTCGGCAACACGTCCGACAAATACAACGCCTGCTCGTCCTTGATTTCCTCCGGCACGACCAAACAATTGACCTCTCCAAATGGAACCCTCACGTACTCGGCCTGCCCACCGGCGAAGCCTCCAGTAAAGTGAGAGTAGCCAAAGAACCCGGCATCGCGGCTGCCATACATATATTCCTGCAACGAAGAGGAATTCGTACGGTCGCACATCGAGCTGAGCTTTTTCTCGCAGTACGAGCAATCGCCGCAGGCGATTTGGAAGGATACGACGACGCGTTGACCAGGTTTGAGGGATTTGACCGATGGTCCGACCCGGTCAATTACACCCATGAACTCGTGGCCGAGGATATCACCCTTCTTGAGGGCGAGCATCTCACTGTGGTACAAGTGGAGATCCGAGCCTACACAAAAGTGAGGAGATGAGGAGACATGACAAACGGTGAGTTTGGCATACCACAGATAGTGGTACCGGTCACTTTGACGATAACATCCTCTGGTTGTGTGATGTCGGGGATGGGAGCGTCGATGACTCTCACGTCCTTCTTTCCGAACCACGCAAGAGCCTTCATCGTTTCCCCTCCTTCACGGACTTTGTAACGTGGAGTAACCTCCGTAGGGGCGAGGCCCAGTTTCTACGTTCCCCAATATATTCAGTGCGCGACGGGTGATAGAAGGTGGAGTGCTCGGGACACACGGATTGAAAAGCGTTTGCGAGTGTTTGCATGATGGAGTGAGTGAAGAGTTGTGGGGGAAGGTTCGACCGTTCTCGAGGCGACCCCCTTATACAAGACCCCCCTACGTATACGAGGGGCTCTCATATATAGGGGACCTGGGCGTCATCGCTCGCGTCACTTGTGGAATCAGCGCCAAGTGATCGAGAGACGATCCACAGCAAACTCATGGCGAACTGACCGTGGCGTTGTACGATATTGACAACCTCAAGAATATTCACCAACCTATGTTTCATAGTTTAGTGGAACGCATTTTTATGGAGAAATCTATGGTGTACATCGCGTTCAATCCACGTAAGGGAGAGTTCAGATTGTCGGTTCATTTCCATTCCCTTCCACATCACCCAGCTCCGCATCCTGGAAATCTGTCTGTGCGTCTCCCTCGGATTCATTCTCCGAGTGGTCAGACCACCAGGAACTTTCACAATCCGAGGTTTCCGGATTTGAGGTGGACTCAGCCTCGGACTGTTCGCTTTCGTCAACGTAACTCCCAACAGAGGACTCCCCATCTTCATCCTCCCCACTCCACACATCATATTCATCCGCAACCTCTATAACCTTCGCAATATCCGTGATCCTCGGCCCTTCCTTGGGGCGGGTGACCCAATGAGTCGGGTTTCCTCGTTCCTTGTACGTGATCCACAGGCCACGATCATCCTCGGTAAAGACGAGGTCCAAGAGATCCTCCATGAACTGCCTGCCCTCGGGGTCGTCATGGCCGAGTTTGATAGACCTTCCAATCCAAACTGACCAAGAGTCCCCCTCCTTGACAAAGCTGCCATAGATCTCCTTCAGGCGGTCGTTCGCTTGGACGACAATTCCACTGTCCTCTTTGAAGATCGCGTGCCAGGTTTCGCAGAAAGCGAGGGTTGTGCCTCGCTCAACCAATTCTTCAAACATCCGTGGGTTTAGCCTGTATATTAATGGGCGAAGGTTATTGGGGATGGCCTCTGGTGGAGGCGTATCGCCTTCCGGTTCGAGGATTCCTCTCGTGAGTACGGTGAGTGGATCTGTAGGATCGACCGCCTCGCTCCCATCATCCTACAACAGGACATGAACATGGGTAACTGACTTGAGAAATGTGTTCGTACCTCTATCACGTATTTGGTCTGACATCCGTGACAGTATCCGAAAGCAACTTCCCAGCCACAACCGATATTCCTGCAGCGATAGACACCGTCTGCGCTGTCGTAGATGGCGTTCGAGAGGGAACGTTCCGAATCGTCGGTAGAATCGGATTCTTCGCTGTCGGACTCGCTAGTGATTGGATCGCTGACATGGCTGGCGAAGTCGTCGTCGTCGGAAGTGTGGGGGGGTGTATTCACCTCTTGGAAGTCCGTGGGTTCGGGGACCACGGGGACATTCTGTGGCGACAGGGGAACCTTGAAACCTTCAACTCCATCGTCCTTGTGACTCCCGCTGTCCATTCGTTCGACGAGGGAGTTGATTTTCTACAGCGGTTTTGGTAACCCTCGCCCGGACACCAGCGAATGTGCTCACCTGCTGAACGATGGACTGCACGTTGACCAAAGCCTGTAGAGCGATCTCTGGGCGCTCCGTCTTGATGGAGCAGGAAATGCCTTCCAATAGTTTTTGTACGTCCTAACACAAGAGCAGTCAGACACGATGCGCTCTACTACGAGCGGTCACACCTTCTCCAAATCCTCCGGGTTGGGCTGGGGAGGATTCACGACATCGGAAGATTCGAGGCTGTTGGTGCCGATTGGCTCGAGGTCTGCAGTGTTAACACTCTCCAGGGATATGGACATCGTACTAGGATGGTAGGTGGTGTTATCAATCGGTCCTCGCCGCGAACTATCACCGCGATTCTCGCGCGTAGCTGTGTTTTCCCCGGCAAAAGCCAGCCCACGTGCTGGGAAGCCGAATGGCAAGCGCGCGCCTCGCGGTACTGTCCGACTCCGTGAACCACGGATCCTCCATTCAAAGGGTCCACCTTTCCGGATGAGCGAAAGCGCCGATAATGGCCAGTTACCCCCACGCGTCGAACCTCGCAGACACTGCTTTCCATCCATTTTCTATACGCAAGGTGATCGAACCATGAATCGAGGTGCGGTCCGGGGGATACCCCAAGCTGTCAGTTGCAACGCCAGCCCTGACATCAAAGCCTGCTGGTGGAAGGTAATACCCACCATCTACTCGCCAACCACAAAGGGAGCTGGGGTAGCCTTGCGCCCACGGCTAATTTGCCCATAAAAAATTGCCGAGAAAGCGAGATTTCACCACTCAAGTAAATAATTGCAACTACAAGAACACCTCCCTCGTGGCTGTGGAGATACTGGAATAATGTATCGAATGCTGTCGCTCAAGGACCAAGAGATATGTGTCTTTAGCCAAGGGAGGGACCGTAACGGAGCGCGAAACCTGCGGCCCACGCTCACCAAATGGTCTGCTTCAACACATTCTTTGCGACATCCTCTGCGAAACGAACCTGTGCTGGAGCTATCCGACGAGAATTCCAGATCACAATCAGCGGGGGATGTAGGAATGAAGCTAAACGGGCGGTTTCGCACATGACGGATGGTAGCCATCACCCCAGAAGTACTGACCGGAACCGAAGGATGTAGAATCTTGGAATCCGTGCTGTGTGGGGTCGTCGATGATCTTGGTGATGAAGGAGTACGAGTCCCATTGGTAAGTTGCGACCTTTGGGAACACTCGTCGACCGACACTCTAGACTAGAAGACCCAGGCGTTGACGTACCCCAGGATGCGAACATTCAAAGGAAACGATGTTCCTCGTTAAGCGCGAGTTGAATCCCTCGATCACGGTCCTTACGAGCTCTCGCCCAGGGTCGTTCGTCCACTCGGACACCTATCTCCGGGTAAGTCTCACGGCGGGGGCTGCTGGTCGTCGGCGTGCGCACGTACCAAAGGAGTGCGTTGGATCGGTGGAACGTTGATGAATAGGAAGTTCCTTGCTCCAACTTCATACTATTGACCGGAATAAGTATCTTGCTCCGCGATAGCGGGGTCTGGTACTGACCAATTTCTCGACAAGCGCAAAGTAGGCGTTGATGAGGAGATCGGAGAAGCTGAATCGCAGAATATACGTGAGCCGTGAGCCGTAAACCACCACCAACGTTCCAGTGAGGGTAGCAGAACTCACGCTCCCCTATCACCTCCGAGAGCCCAACTACCCCCGATGTCATTAATACCGATCCACACGGAGAACAAAGCGTTCTTACTCTCCCACGGTGCCCAGGGGGGCTTGTCCCCGTAGCTAGCCAGGAACTGGCTAACCTGGTCGGTGAACGACCTGGCGTGGGGAAAGTATGACGCGACGAGGTCTGCGTCAATGGTCGCTCCAGAGTCGGCAAAATTGTAGTTGAAGATCAAAGATTTGTTGTAAATCGTCGTTTCGGCAACGATCCAATTAGGCCCACCGGTCGTTGTGTTATCCTAGACGTGCGTTGTTGGTCCGACGCCTTGCAATCGTATGGTGACGTCCACGTACTGGGTATGGCGGGTTGCCTAGGGGGTTCCAGACAGACGGCTGTGTACCGTTAACCTGGAAACCCGTGTTTGAGTACGAATCACCACTGGGTCATAGAATTTGGGTGAGAACCACGAGGTGTGATGTAAGGAGAAACCCACGAGCTGAACCAGTAATTTTCTACAGGGTAGGGCGGAACAACGAAATCGAGAGACACGAGGGATGAAATAAACAAATTGGGGCACACCATTTCCTCCTAGTGGGCTGAAGCGAGAGGTAAATGCTAGGGTCAGAAGTGGCGTCCCCCCTCCTTATATACCTTCGGGGTGGAACGCGCAAGCCACCGGTGGGTACACTTCTGAATCACATGAGGGGAAGGGTGTAGGGAACACTCGGAGGATGAGTTCGGTATTTCTTGCACCGCTTTCTTTGAACGTCCCTTCCACAATAAGATAGGCGTTCCATTGTAGGGATATATGGGGTCGGATGTGGCAGTTTCCATTATCGTTTATCAGTCGTAGACTACACTAACGTTCCTCACCTTCGTCAGTGGGTCGAGGGTTGGAAGGTTCAAAGTCGGAACAGGGCCGTGCTTTCTGGGACTGGCACCTCAAGAAACCACCTCCCTCCCACAATTTACACCCACTGGAATACAACCACGTGGAACGGGTGTAGGGTTACCCTAGGGAAACGATATTGTACCTGGTAAGATCAAAACCAACGGCCGAAAAGAACGCGAAAAGGTTGTGCTTACGCACCTTCATCGGTCTGTGGGCCGCGGCGGGATGCCTGGACAGGACTAATCAATACTTACCGCTTCGCTGCCCCACTTGAGAGAATCCGTGCTTTGTGAGTTCTGCAATCAGATCCGGATGCTGAGAGAATGGAGGTGCCCTAGGGTGTCCTCCTCAGCGCGTCGGCATCTGCCGAGCCGGACACCCCCAACAGGACTGACAGCCGTTGTAATTTCGATAGACCGTTTTCCACAGAATAGGCCCAAAATCGTTGTTTACCTTTTGATCGTATTGGGGCTCGGCGCCCGGCATGACGCACAGTGCGAGAAT
>Ga0307511_10004303_pt1 | contig 14535 bp, 10 predicted proteins | sample 13_EM_MG_FD_200266 | JGI IMG/M metagenome (GOLD analysis project Ga0307511, IMG submission 200266) | Populus trichocarpa ectomycorrhiza microbial communities from riparian zone in the Pacific Northwest, United States - 13_EM | ecosystem: Host-associated > Plants > Roots > Unclassified | place... | reverse complement strand
CAGAGACCGTAAAATTGCTACGAGAGAACGGTGCGGGCCCGTGTCGGGAAACGAACGAAGGGAGGACTGCGGTTTGCGAAGCGTGCAGGTTTGATCACTCATCTGTGGCCGAGCTATTCACGACGTGATTTCAGAACTGGTAGCATAGGCGTTGGCCATTCAACTGCCCGCAGTAGCACCATAGTATTGGTAACGGGCAGGAAAATTTGATTATACTCCTGGAGGGTGGTCGGCTCCCGTTGGCAGCAATAGTTCTCTCATATGTGCAGGTGAAGTTAACGATTGGATTAATCTTGTCAGATTATGCTATGAGTCTGTTCTTACCGTTGATCTTTTATTTATTCTTAGCAACATATGAGGACGGGAATATTTATATTCGGTATGTCCGTAGCTGGACTAGAAAATCGTGCCGATTGTAACTCAAGCCTCTTAATTCCTCTGATATCTAGGCATTTGTACCCCAATTTGATGATGTAAGACCTTTTGGCCATTGGTGCTGCTCCTGAAATTTTACAATACATACACGAATAACCTTGGTGACAGGGATCGGCGGCACTACGTGAATCTGCCACACCGTGCGTGAGACATCTGTTCTGACCCATACGTCAATACAGCCCATTCATCAATGGGCCCAGCCCACCCACCAATCTGACAGCTATAATAATATTTTAATATAATTATCTCAATATACGGAACTATTGAAAAATACGGGACTATAGAGCACTGCGGATAAATAGAAACATCGGCTCCTGATTTGAATAATGCATTGAATACTCGAGTGCTACGGAAGAGGCCTTGATCTAGTATATTTTATTTATATATCTCTGGAGGACTTGATTTTCTCGTGTTTTCATTTATTTCTACATTATATTTTTCTACGTCCGGAGGCCCAGAATTTCTAGTATTTTATGTATGTATTTATATCTTATATTTTTCCATTTACCCGTAGTGCTCCATAGTCCCGTAATTCTCAATGGTTCCGAATATATGAGATAATTATATTAAAATATTATTGTAGCTGACAGATTGATGGGTGGGCTGGGCCCATTGATGAATGGGCGGTATTGATGTATGGGTCAGAACATATGTCGGGACCGATAAGCGCTTATTGGGCGCTACCATCTGCAACCTACTATTGGCCAGCCACCGGGTTATGGCTATCCCTGCGACCCCCCTGGCAGCATCGCCTCCGGCCACATTTCGTGATATATTATGACTATGGTGATTCTGTTTATACTCACAACTATGGAAGCAAATACACTCTACAACATGGTTATGCTCACACCCCACCGAATGGAACTCAATACTCAATACCCACCCCTTCCAATATGGCCCCCGGTCAAGCCTGACCCCCCCCGCCCCAACCCTCCTCATAGGGCGAATATCATGCGGGTAAACCTGTGGCCACGAGAAGGCCTTTACCTAGCATGTGTATTCATATTAAAACAGCTTCTAGAGCAGCAACCTGCAATACAGGAAAACTTTAGGCTATCAAAACAAGCTGCTCACCACTACAAAATGAGCTATTTTGTGAATGAAGTTAATTTCTTGATTTTTCCTATCCTGAACCCCCATACCCCTCAATCCTCTGCTATACCTGTTTACCAAGCATCCTCAACTACCACGGAAACGCCCCTGGGGGCTCTAATACTCGCTCTTTGGGCTTCATGGGTTACTTCCATCTGGAAGGTTTGCCAGCCTCCCTCAGAGTCGTTTCAACCCCCAACAGCAACCATAGTAACTCTATTCTCATGGCAGCGTCCAACTTAACTGCACTAAATTCCCCAATATCTAACCCAGCGCCAGTCTAGCGCATCTAGCCTAGGGTCTAGCCTAGTGTCTAACCTCGTGTCTAACAGCATAGCGCCCAACCCAGCGCCTAACCTAGAATCCAACCCAGCTGCACTGGTATCGGTAATGTTTGGCTGAGCCTATGGTGGCTGTGGCGGGTTTAAAATAGCTCGAAATAGGCCAGCATACTGCCATAGCCATGGAGCCCAAAATAGAGGGGTATTCATAGCCAAAGCAAGCAATGGAGCCCAAAATGGGGAAGTATTGGAGCTTCATAGCAATTAGAGACCTCTCCGGGAGTACTCAGGATGTTTTAAGTGAGAGTTCAGTTCGGGGAGATTGAGGAAGGCATAGATTAGGTTGATTTGGCTGATTGTATAAGAGCTCGGAATTGCTTATTTGGGAGAGCTAGTGCCCTGAGTTGAAGCCCTGCAATATTGTCATTTTGCACACTCAAGGTTCAGCACTGATTCCCCATGGATATAGATGCTAGGTAAAGATCTCATAGTAGTTATGGGCCCATTCATACAATATAAGGCCCATAGAGGGAATAGAGCCGGGGGGTAGTTATTGAGGGGGTGATCCTTATAGGGGGCAGTATTAGACCTCCCATAGCTACTAAATACCTTTCAGTGGTATTTGGTCATGCTTGGGAAACAGGTATAGCAGCGGGTTGAGAGGTGTGGGGTTTCAGGCTAGTATAAATCAAGAAATTTACTTAATTCTTGAAATAGCTCATTTTGCAGTGGTGAGTAGCTTGTTTTGATAGCAGAGAGTATTCCTGTATTGCAGGTTGCAGCTCTAGAAGCTGTTTTATATGAATATACATGCCAGGTAAAGGCCTTCCTGTAGTCACAGGTTCACCCGCATGATATTTGCCCTATGAGGAGGGTTGAGAGGGGGGTCAGGCTTGACTGGGGGGGCCATATTAGAAGGGGTGGGTGTTGAGTATTGAGTTCCATATGGTGGGGTGTGAGTGTAACCATGTTGTAGAGTGTATTTGCTTCCATAGTTGTAGGTATAGACGGAATTACCATAGTCACAATATATCACGAGATGTGGCTGGAGCCGGGGGGATCTGCAGGGATGGCCATAAGCCATGGGCTGGCCAATAGTAGGTTGCAGATGGTACCTGGATGGCAATGGCTGCGGGTAACTGGTACGGCAAGATCTGTATCAGACATGATACTATACAACGTTGGAGAGCTTAGTCATCTCAGCACCAAGCCTATGAGGCGTCCTCGCCTGGAACCCTGCACTAAGCTATAATAAGGAAGTGGTTGTCTTGGAAAGTTTTAATCTACTGGCTGTTTAAGCAAGGTACGGTAATATAAAAACATCAGGTAATGATGCTAACTTGCACATCGTGAGAACCAAACCGCGGTGTCAACACGACATCGATCTAAAGAGTCAAAATCGGATTTTTTCGCCCTGGAGACGAGCCTTTTCATCCCGAAACATATGTACTGTAAATAGGGACTACAACCCAAGTTCAAAACCTGGAGGTGCTTGCTGCTTTGGGTCTTATCTGCCTATCGCTGTGATTTCATCAATGATTTACAGAATGTAAAAGGTCAGAAAATGATGAGGGATACTCTCTACAGTCAGCCACTACGCTGCCAACGATCTTGTGGCTAGTTCTTTGTCATTCACGCAAATTGTGGCTTAGAGGTCGTACACCCACTATGAGCCACACCTCCAACTTTCACTTCATTGCTGATTTTCAGTGAATCAACCTCAGACGATGGATTTTATTTCTTTACTACCTAGATTTGCCTTATCTTTCGTTTCAGGCCTCAGCGACATCTAGTTGTTGCGTTACCTAAGAAAATCAGAGGTGTTGACTGATATTGATAGTGTGGGGATTGCGCAGCGGACTCTCACCAATGAATGCCTAGGTAAGCATGCACACAACTGCACAGGATTCGCCAGTCTATTTCATGTATGTGTAGGTCAAGGCGCCTCATATACGCAAAAAAAACAACTTCTTGCATACATATGACCTGGCTAGTTGTCCACCATCAGCCTCGCCAATACCAGTATTCCCCTCCTGTGACACAAAGTAACGACGGCCAACGCACAAACCGCGGAGTGAAAGCCAGTGCAACCGGGGAGTGAAATATAGCATTCCTACTCAACACATAGCGATATATCACCCAGCTACAATGCCAGTGCCATATGGGTTCGGAGTTGGCGATTTTGGGGTGGTCGGTGCCCTGGTCTTGAAGGTGTACAATGCATATGCCGATGCCCCGGGGCAGTTCCGCAACTTCTCAAAGGAGATATTATCTCTCCATGTTGTCATCAAAAAGGTCGAACAACAACTAGGCTGCATTCCGGGATCAGATGCGGGTAGTGCTGCACTCCCGGGTTCCGGAAGTAGTACCTTACAATTAAACTCGAAAGACACAGAAGATTTGAAGACATTGTATGACGGATTGCAAGCAATTGTGACGGAACTGGGCGCCCTCCATGCGAAATACCAGAGTTTGGCGTCAAACCCCAAGATTTCCTTTGATCGACTGAAATGGGGCAAGGAAGATTTATCGGGGTTGAGGGAGAGGATTCAGACCAACATTAACCTACTTACTGCGTTCAATGCGAGTCTTGCGAAGTTCGTTGTTTCACTCCTAACCTCCCTTGTTTAAACCAATAAAATATTCTCCATGTGTGTGCTCGGCTCTAACTAACATTTGTCTTGGTGCAATTATTCAGCTGCCAACTGGTAAAAATCCAGCAACAACTCGGGCAGCTACTAACAACTACTAGTCTCCACCGCAGAGGATCAGTTGCGTCGTTAAACACCATTGCCTCATTTGCCGCCAGCACAGAGCTGGAAAAGGCGTGGATGGAGCTCTGTAGGGAACTGCATCAAAATGGTGTAACGGCGGATGTGCTTCGGGCAAAAAAGAAACAGATAATCGAATTATGCCGCAGTGCCGGCACCCTGGGCTCCAGCGACAAGACGAATGGTAACGACCCGGGTAAGGGACCGAAGACGAAACAGCATGACAAGGAAGGCAGGAAACCGGAGTGGGCACCATTGGGCAAGGTAAATGAGATTATGTCGCTGCCAGGAACGCGAGAAAGATACCCCGTAGCTGAATCAGATGTCAAGCGACTGCCCGTCAAGCGTCCGGGTATCGATGCCAAAAACGGCACCGGCACAATCGCACTTCGAGTTGCCGCTGAAAAGGGCCTAGCTAACCAGGTAAAAGTACTGTTGGACCAGGGCGTAACCATTGATGCCACGATAGGCAGTACTTCGACCGCTCTGCATCGCGCAGCTACAAAAGGCCATATCGGGGTTGTGAAAATACTCCTTGACAGGGGCGCCAGCATGAATGTCACCACCAACGGCGGCGCGACCCCACTTCATCGGGCAGCTGAAGCTGGTCATTTTGAGGTCGTGAAGGTGTTGCTGGGTCGGGGCGCAGCCATTAATGCTTTAGCCAAAACAAATTACACCGCACTTCACTTAGCTGCTCAAAACGGTCATGTCGAGGCCGCGAGGGTGCTGCTGGGCAGGGGCGCAACAATTGATGCCACGACCGTCGGTAATTCGACCGCACTTCACTGTGCAGCCTACAATGGCCACATTGGAGTCGTAAAAGTACTTCTAGACCAGGGCGCAACCATTGATGCCACGACCGACCGTAATTCGACCGCACTTCACATTGCAGCCCAATATGGCCACATCGAAGTTGTGAATGCACTGCTAGAGATAGGCGCAACCATTGATGCCACTGCCGATCGTAATTCGACCGCACTTCACTTCGCAGCGTACAATGGCCACATCGAAGTTGTGAACGCACTGGTAAAGAGAGGTGCAGCCATAGATGCCTTGGACAACAATAATTGGACCGCAGTTCATCTGGCAGCCAACAATGGCCATGTCGGGCTTGTGAAAGCACTGTTGGACAGGGGCGCAACCATTGATGCCACCACCTACCGCCATTCAACCGCACTTCACTTCGCAGCCCAAATTGGCCACATCGAAGTCGTGAAAGCACTACTAGACCGGGGTGCAACTATTGACGCCATGACCGACCGTAATTTGACTGCGCTTCACTTCGCAGCCCAAATTGGCCACATCGAAGTCGTGAAAGCACTGCTAGACCGGGGCGCAGCCATTGATGCCACGACCGACGGTCATGAGACCGCACTTCACTTGGCAGCTGCAAATGGCCACACGGAGGTCGTGAAAGTGCTGCTGGAGAATGGTGCGAATCCTTGTCTGGAAACGAACGCAGGGATGACTGCGCTTGGCGAAGCGTGCAGATTTGATCACCTATCCATAGCCGAGCTGTTAACGACGTGATTTCAGAACTAGTAGCATAGGCATTGGCCATTCAACTGTCCGGAGTTGTACCACAGGCCTAGTCGCGGTAGAAACCTTTGATTATACCCCTGGAGCGTGGTCGGCTCCCGTTGGGAGCAATAGTTCTCTCATGTATGTAGGTGAAGTTGCCGATTGGATTAATCATATTATGAGCCTGTTCTGACCTTTCTTGGCTTTCTTTTTTTGTTGGTTCCTTTTGTTTTACCCGTATGTGTAAGAAATATATATCTTTAGCAACATATGACTACGGGAATATTTATATAATGTGTGTACGTAGCTGGACTAGTAAATCTGCTCAAGCCTCTTAACCCTTCTGATATCTAGACATATCCCCAATGCGGTGATGTAAGACCTTTTGGCTATCATTACTAGGCTTGAAATTTTACAATACATACACAAATACCCCAGAGAAGTTCCGTAATTTCCCTGGAGTAGGTCAATGGGGATCGATCCAGGTACCCTACGAACTAGAATTGCAACCTCCATGATAACGGTGGGCGGTGGTAGTTAATATTTACTTGTCCTGCTATTAGGGGATGCATCGGTCTGTGTCATAGCCTTAGGTTGACTGGACATGTGACTTCAAAAAATAAGAGGGCATCGTGGTCGGCCGCATGCGAGTATAGTGGAGCCTGTCTTACTGCATGAAGCCCGTCAGCGCACTTCTAATGCATTAAGGGAGGTTATGCGGTATGTGCGAAAATAAGAAAAATAGCGTAAATTCAACTAGATACAGGATAACTACCCCGAGCCCTTCACTGCCCCAATCTCTCCATTCCACTCCAATCCGCTCCGCAATGGCATTAGTATAATATTGCTCCGTTTCCAGACCCACTAGCTATGGCGAGAGCGCTCAGCTGATCGATATCATGTAGCAGACAAATTTCTGAATCAACGTGAGCTTGCGGATTTGAGATCTGAAAATTCCCAAGCCGAGTAAATTGCTGATACCAAGGACCCTCTTTGTGTGTGGATATTCTTGCAACATCTGGGGCGGGCCCTTCCCACCTTTATACTACTATCTACAATATTCCCAGATTCAACCTTTTCTCTTTAGATATATAACACTGTTATATCCGTACCGGACCCCCCTACGCGGGCCTAGGCTGAGCGTAACTAACAAAATCTCCGCGATTTTGGCCTAATCCCACACACTAGTTATGCACTATTAGAGTGTGTATAGTAAATCTGAGCTTCCGGAATGAGCCGTGGCTTATGCATGCGATACAACAGGGATGTAGACTTTCTCTATGACAATGGAAATTTCCCCTAACAAAAAAAACTCGTCAGCGACTTGCGATGCGCTTTCGCCGGATATGCGTGTAGACTGTATGCAATGTCACAGGTTCGACTGTACAGATCTTTTATAAACAAGGTCAAAGGTTTTCAATGCCACGGCGACAGGTATGATTTCTACAATACCACAGCTACACAACCGCCCGTAGTCAAACAGTAAGTACAGAAAGTTACCAATTATTTATCGAGACATATCGGAAATTGGGATTATTTTTATAGCGGGTTAAACTGATCCAACAGCTGCATCTTATCTCAAAATTACTGCTACGCACTTTGGTGTTGCTGAATTTCTCCCCTGGTTAGTGGTATGCACAAGACATATCCAATATTGTAGAGCGCATCAATTTAGGCTTCAAAGTGTTACGAGAGCTTCCAAGCGTAGACCTTCGTCAAGGACTCTGGCACAAGGTTATGAGTGTACGACGTGTGTCTACTACAATCAACTGCATATACAGAATAATATAGACCATACTGCCTATCCAGCTTTAATGCCTATCGGGTTGAAGCCCACCAACACTAGGTTCAAAGTCTTAGTCCTATCGAAGGAGGCATTGCCGAAAACACCCCTGATGGAACTTCGCTATCATCATGTTAACCTTCCGACAAAGTCATGTGCCTGTTATGAATATGAGAAGAATGACATTTCATGTACAAATGCATTTGCCCTTATATTACGTCTTACCTACCCATTCCCGCTTGTATTTCTTCCACAATTCTGTTCTGTTCAAACCTGGCGAGATACCTATTCCTCTAACTTCCATCCAATTGTAGTAGCCCCTCATGTACTGCCTTCAGATCCTGCGGGTGAGGCGGAAGAACTTCTATGCAATCCCCTTTGCACTTGCATACCTCGAGGGCGACCTAAATTAGAACGATATCGGCCTGATGAGCCCCGCCAGAGTGACCCCGGAGCACAAGCACATCTTTGTTCCACATGTGGTCAGCCTGAGTATAACTCACACTCATGTCATCCTCATGACTAGGTTCTATTTGTACCAACCGGCCTGTATTTTTCTTTTTTTTTTTGTACGGAGCACCTGGCCTGTATTTACTTCTTCTTTATATTTCTCTCATAATTATCCGTACTTCTCCTCAGCCGCACACTCATTGTAATGAGAACCTCCTGGTATTGTAAACCTTTGCATCCCTGTCGCAGTGGCAGTGAAAAAACAACACTGTTGCTATTTGGGTAATAAAGTATCGTAGATCTAGAACTGTTCATTCCAGACGGCGGGGTCTATCGATCTAAAGCGTCAACATCGGTTTTTTTCGCCAGGTTTTGCGGGGGAGCAAACCGCGGAGCCCTGGAGACGGGCTGATTCATCCCGAAACATACAATGCCTGGGGGAAAGTTTCCGCGACCCTCAGACATGCATTAGACATGGATGCCCATGCTCGGAATATGCAATAAGGGCCCTTCATATACCTCTGCATCGCACTTATAGGTCCCCCTCAATAGCCCTCAAAAGGTTCCGATATAATCACCTTGATGTGGAGCACTCCTCCACAACTTGGTAGCCCTCTAAAGCTTCATTTTTGGCGGTTTATGCAACCTTATTCCTTGGACATCATTCCCGCTAGCAGGTTAACCTGAGACAAAAAAAGGAAAAAAATATGGGGTCGCGGTAACTTTCCCCTAGGTACTGTAAATAGGGACTAAGTATGGATAACCCTGCAATGGATGATGTCGATGCAGGCGCAAGTTGAAGAGCCTGCAGCCTGTTTAAAACCTGGAGATGCTCGCTACTTCAGATCTTATGTATCTACAGCGTCCGACGGTACAACCGGTCAGACGGAACAACCGGTCAGCTAACTTGATAAGGTTACTTACTAGCTATACACGGTCAAGTCTCTTCTAAAATCCAAAGTCACTGCTACATTTTCTCCTATTTACCTACATTTTGCGTGCACTGACTATCTTGAATATCAACATTCTTTTCTGAATTTGACTGCCACGCCCACTTTATCTCACCTAGGTTAGCTGACCGGTTGTACAGTCGGACGCTGTACCTAGCTCGGCAAGTTCATCAATAATTTATGGAATTCCAGAGGCTGAGCACTCGCCATGTTGCTTTTTCTGAAGCTGCCAAGACAAGACTCACAGGATTTGTCACTCTTGCTACTGGTACACCCACTGCGGACCTTCACTCCATTCCCAATTTTCAGTGAATCAGCCTGAATCGATGTATATGATTTGTTTACGGCCTATATTTACCTTATCTTTCGTTTCAGACCTTAGGCAGCGATATCTAGTTGTGTTATTTATGAAAGTCAGGGATGTTGAGACGCTGTGGCGAGGCGGCTCAACAGGGATTAATATTGATCGTACCATAGGAGTTCATGGCTCAGGGGGCATCCACCAATGAATGCCTAGGTATGGTAACCATGCAAATGACTGCACAAAGGATTCGCCAGTCACCATTTCATGCAAGGATGCATACACATGACCAGCCAGTTGTCCACCATCAGCTTCGCCAATATCGGCATTCTCCTCCTGTACCGGCGATTAACTTACAAACCACGGAGTGAAAGCCAGTGCAACCGTGGAGTGCAAGATAGCCTTCCTACTCAACACATCAATATCGATATATCACGCCACCTAGAATGCCAGTGCCATATGGGTTCGGGGTTGGCGATTTTTTGGCCGTCGGTGCCCTGGTCTTGAACGTGTACAATGCATACGCAGATGCCCCGGAGCAGTTCCGCAACTTCTCAAAGGAGATTTTATCTCTCCATGTTGTCATCAAAAAGGTCGAACAGCAACTAGGCTGCACTCCGGGATCAGATAGCTACCAAGCTGGTAGTGCGGAACTCCCGGGTTCTGGAAGTAGCACCTTACGGTTGAACTCGAGAAATACAGAAGATTTGAAGACATTGTTTGACGGATTGCAAGCAATTGTGACGGAACTAGCCGTTCTCCATGCGAAATACCAGAGTTTAGCGTCAAACCCCAAAATTTCCTTTGATCGACTGAAATGGGGCAAGGAAGATTTATCGGGGTTGAGGGTGAGGATTCACACCAATATCAGCCTACTTACTGCTTTCAATGCGAGTCTTGCGAAGTGCGTTGTTTCACTCCTATGAAAACTTTTCTCCCCAACCTCGGCACTAACTCTTCGCGAAATTATTCAGCTGCCAACTTGCTACGCAGAGTGTGCAGCTCATGCAACAAAATGCTCACCTCATCGGGGTCCAGGAACAACTCGGGGAGCTACTGGCAACCACTAGTCGCCGCCGCAGAGGATCAGTTGCGTCATTAACCTCCATTGCCTCATTTGCCGGCCGCACAGGACAGAAAGAAGCATGGAAGGAACTCTGCAGGGACCTGCACCAAAATGGTGTAACGGCCGAGGTTCTTCAGGCAAAAAAGGAACAGATATTCGAATTATGTCGCAGTGCCTGCACCCTGAGCTTCAGCGAAAAGGTGAATGGCGACGACCCGGGTAAGGGATCGAAGAGGAAGCAGGAATACAAGGAAGGCAGGAAACCCGAGTGGGCGTCATTGGGCGATGTAAATGACGTTGTGTCGGTTTCCGTAGCTGGATTAAGCGACAAGCGCCTGCTTCGCACGCGTTCTAGAATTGATGAGAAAAACGACACCGGTGAAACCGCACTTCATGTTGTAGCTATAGAGGACAAGGACGCAACCATTGATTCCACAACAAATAGCAGTTCGACCGCTCTGCACCGCGCAGCTACAAAAGGCTATATCGGGGTTGTGGGAGTGCTGCCGGAGAGGGGCGCAAGCATTGATGTCACCACCAACGGCAGTGCGACTGCCCTTCATCGAGCAGCTGCACGAGGCCATGTCGAGGCCGTGAAACTACTGATGGGTGGGGGCGCCAACATTGATGCCGTTACTGATGGTAATTTAACCGCACTTCATCGGGCAGCTGAAACAGGTCATGTTGAGGTCATGAAGGTATTGTTGGATCGGGGCGCAACTATTGATGCATTAGACAAAACCCATTGCACTGCACTTCACTTAGCAGCCCAAAACGGCAATATCGAGGCCGTGAGAGTGCTGCTGGACAGGGGCGCAAGCGTTGAGGCCACGACCACTCACAATTCGACCGCCCTGCATCAAGCCGCCCGAAATGGCCATGTCGGAGTCGTCCAGGTGCTCCTCTCTAAGGGCGCAAGCATTGATGCGTTAGACAACATCAGTTGGACCACACTTCATCGGGCAGCACAAAACGGCCATTCCGAGGTCGTGAAAGTACTACTAGACTGGGGCGCAAGCACTGGTGCCACCACCGACCGCCATTCGACCACACTTCACTTGGCAGCCCAAAATGGCCACATCGAGATCGTGAAATTACTCCTAGACAGAGGTGTAAGCATTAATGCCCTAGACACAACTAATTGGACCGCACTTGATCGAGCAGCGCAAAACGGCCATTCCGAAGTCGTCAAAGTTCTACTAGACCAGGGTGCAAGCACTGATGCCATCACCGACTGCCATTCGACCGCACTTCACTTGGCTGCTCAAAACGGCCGTATCGGGGTCATACAAATACTCCTGGAGAGGGGCACAGCCATTGATGCCTTAGACAAAACCAATTGGACGGCACTTCATTGGGCAGCCAAAAATGGATACACCGAGGCCGTGAAAGTATTGTTGGATAGGGGCGCAACCATTGACGCTTTAGACAAAACCAATTGGACCCCACTTCACTTAGCAGCCCAAAACGGTCATGTTAGGGCTGTGAGACTACTGCTGCGCAGGAGGGCAACCATTGATACTACGACCGATGTCAATTTAACTGCACTTCTCATAGCAGCCAGAAATGGCCATGATAAAGTTGTGAAGGTACTGCTAGACCAGGGCGCAACCATAGATGCCACGACCAATCACCAGACTGCACTCCATCTGGCGGCCCTAAATAGCCATATCGAGGTCGCAAGGGTACTGCTAGACAGGGGCGCAACCGTTGATGCCACGGCCAACTATGGGTTGACCGCGCTTCATCTGGCAGGCTACAAGGGCCATACCGAGGTCGTAAAAGTACTGCTAAAGAGGGGCGCAACCATTGGTGCCACGGCTGACAATAATATGACCGCACTTCACTTGGCAGCAGGAAAAGGCCAGATCGAAGTTGTGGATGCACTGCTAGAGAGTGGTGCAGCCATTGATGCCGTGGACCACAATAATTGGACCGCAGTACATCTGGCAGCCCACAATGGCCATGTCGAACTCGTGAAAGTCCTGCTGGAGAGGGGCGTAACTATTGACTTCACGACCAGCCGTAATTCGACCGCACTTCACTTGGCAGCCGACAATGGCCAGATCGAAGTTGTGAAAGTACTGCTGGAGAGGGGCACAACGATTGATGCCTTAGACAACAAAGGTTTGACCGCACTTCACTTGGCAGCCGCAAATGGTCACACGGAGGCAGTGAAAGTGCTGCTGGAGAACGGTGCGAACCCTTGTCTGGAAACGAACGAAGGGAGGACTGCGCTTGGCGAAGCACGCAGATTTCATCATCAGTCCGTGGTCAAGCTATTGACTACGAGGATTGCCAAGAGTGCTCAAGGGGTAGCGTAGGTGTTGGCCATTCAGCTGTCCGGAGCAGTACCACCTTTTTCCTTTCACTCTTCTTTCTTCGTTTCCTTTCATTTCACCCTATATGCGCAGTAAATATTTATTCTTAGCAACATATAACAAACGGAATGATTATATTATGTGTATACAGTCGAACCTGTCTTACTGCATGACCTCCGTCAGGGGACTTTCGATGCCGTAAGCGAGATTCAGGCGGGAATCATGGCCCCAACCAAATGTCCCAAGCCACGGAAAGTTGTTCTAGATAGCAAGCAATGGTGGATTGAATATTGCTGAAGAAGCTGATATTGCTCCGCCTGACATTCTAGATATCAAAGATGAATCACAAGATGAAAGTATATAAATACCTCATCCTTTATTTCTTTAATTTCACCCGTGTCTTTGTCCAGCGTCTTTCCCTATCCAGCTTCTTGTTCTATCAGGTTTCTTTCTCTAGCTCTTATTACTTGTATTCTTTTAGCTGTCCCGCTCTCCATTGTTCTAACCAGTATTCAGCCTTTTCTCTCCTCCTTCTCATTCAAATGGAAACATTCCTTCGCTATTTCTCCAAATAACACTTCTTCTCTATCTCTTGTACGCTCTCTGTTTTCTTGACTTGAATTTCTTCTATACTCAAGAATACCGCCTGCCGCAGTGGTGCTCACCTGTATGGAGGCCTCTAGACATACATAGATCTTTTGCAGAGGTACTTAGTATACCCCCGGATATAAATACGTAGACAAGTATAAATATAAGCTGGAAGATCATAAGTACCTGATCAGATGAAATTCAAATATTACGCAATCCAACAAGTCACAATGTTAAGGATGTAGAACGTCTGTAATGCTAGTACCAGATAGGTTTAGAGTTAGACCTTTTGGTCGTCGGTGCCCTGATCATGAATGTTTACAATACAGACGCAAATACAGTACCCCGAGTAGTTCTGCAACTTTTCACACTGTGCTAATAGCCGGGATCTGCAGGTAACATCCCGGGTTTAGACCCAAAAGATTTAGAACTTTTGTGTTTGACTAAGTAAGGTAAGGAGGCTTTTGGCAGGGTTGAGGGAGAGGATTCCCTCCAACATTAGCCTGCTAACCGCCTGCCATACGGGTCTGGCAAAGTGCATGCGTTCGCTTCTGAACTTGAAAGCATAAAGGTATTCCAGACGTGGATTTGCGCACCAGACATGTTTGACCCGCTCGTTGTGTTCTATCGAACTCTACTTAATCAATGCCAGTAAGTCGTAGGTTGTTGAGATCAACCAATTGCAAGCAAAGCAGACCAACTGGCCAAACATGCCACCACTTTATATCCAGAAGCTCCCCAGATTACGGAAGGGGGGTTGAAGCAGGCGTGGAAAAGGAAGAGGGAGGAAGAGAGAAGAGGGAAGGGTTCAGGAATGGGAAGGGTGGTGAAGTGGAATAGAAAGGCCAGAGTCGCATACGTTCAATGTCGCACCGGAAAAGGCAACCTACAAGCCTGGCGCCACAAGATCGGTAAAGCAGAAAACTCGGAGTGCCGAAAATGCGGAAGATATGCGGAGACAGGCAAGCACGTA
>Ga0307511_10004302_pt1 | contig 14536 bp, 14 predicted proteins | sample 13_EM_MG_FD_200266 | JGI IMG/M metagenome (GOLD analysis project Ga0307511, IMG submission 200266) | Populus trichocarpa ectomycorrhiza microbial communities from riparian zone in the Pacific Northwest, United States - 13_EM | ecosystem: Host-associated > Plants > Roots > Unclassified | place... | reverse complement strand
ACCTATCAGAACTTGATAACAACAAGTTCAGATGAGTTTCTAAGCCGCAGGGTTGTAACCCTGTTGAGCCAGTCCACATCATTCCCAGCTGATCTCCAATGGGCATACAACCATAGGCAATATTTCCCTTCTGGATCCTTCACCCATCCCTCTTCCAGAGCAGTTTGTGAGATTGGCCAATCACAGTTGGGGACCTTATTGGGCATACACAAGTTGTGGTGATAGAGGTTACACTCATCTTTGTGTGGGTTGTGAAAGTGATACCAGGTACGTCCATGGTGTTGAGGCATATTGACAGATTTAAGGATCTCCCCAGTCCTTGTGTGGAAAATGTGAATAACATGCCCATTGTGTCTGACTTCTGCAATTTCATCTTCAACTGAGAACTCAAGGTGCCTGTCATTGTCATAATTACTGCCTTGTCGCTGTTGTAGTCGTGCCCAGAGGCCAGGATTTTTGTCCTGCAGTGCTATGTCCCAAAGGCTGTCATTATGGTCTGCCCTTGTATTGCCAAAGATCCCATCAACCACCCCATCCTCTGTGAGTAGCCATGCCACAATTGCATCTGAACCTTTCACCAAGAGAACATTGCCAGTAAGGACCATTGCTGATATTTTCATATCTGTGTCAATGAACTGGGAAGGGCAGGGACTTTGAGGATGGAGGTTGGTAATCATGACAGTACTTTGCTGGAAGTGCGTGGTCACAATGTAGGTGCCATTGGGAGAAAATGCATCCAGCAGTTTGCTGCAAGTGGCAGTAACTGATTCCTTGGCAGGAATAGCAGGGGTATTATCCAAATGTAAAACATGGAGAGCACCAGCACTACTCAGGATTGATGGGGAAGTTGGTGAGAATTGAAATGTTTTTGGAGCCTGTTGGAATTGCTTCCACTTGGTATAATGACCAGAAGCATATCTCCAGATAACAAGGTGACCCCCAGAGAATGCTGCAAAGAAGCTTGCATCAGGAGAGAAGGTAGGGCCCCAGTAGGTGCCTGTTTCTTGTAACAAGGCCCTTGAGTTATGAATGTCTGATACAAGAAGTACAGTGTTATTGTGGCCCCTGGTGACTGAAGTACAGATCCGATATGTGGTTGGAGAGAAGGTTTTAAGGGTAGAATGGGGCTGGAGAGTGAATGATTCAATCTTGGTAATGCTAGATCCAACCTCAAAGATGTCAATTCTCTGGCCCCTCTGACCCACTGTTGTAGTCATTACATGAAAGGATCTATTGTGGGCCCAGAGGTATGGATTGTCCCTTGACTGAAGTGTCCCAGGGGATAGTGTTGTGCCCAATGCAACATTACATATATGCACAGGGAATGTTTCCATCACTTGTGGTGAAATGATACCAATTGTTGTTCCATCCAGTGACCATGCAAACTCTAGCCCATCACCAGTGATCTTGTGTTTGATTTCTTTGATGACTCCACCTGTCTGGGCATCCCAGATAATAATGGCAGTATTGGAACAACCTGATATTGAAAATCCATCTGGTGAATAAGAAAGTCCATGCCTGAACCTGGTTGTAACCTTAGGTGACTGGAGGGTGGAGACAAGTTCAAGGGTAAGTGCATCCCGGATCTCCACAGTCTCCTCTGCCACCACTGCAACAGACTTGCCACATGGTGACCAAGCAGAGGATAGGTAATAAGAGTGCTTGGTGGGAGCAACTGTGTTGGGGTCCCACATCTCTGGAATTCCAATAACCACCTTTGGTGAGGGCTGGGGTCGCTGGCAGTAGTAAAGCTTCCGGACAATGGATGATAGGGGGGATAGTTCAAGGGCAGAGTGGTAAATGTGGGTGGCAGAGACGTCAATAACCTCAAAGAAGTTTGTTGCAAATTGGAAATAGTCTCTTGCAGTGTCAAGAAGTTGATCATCTCTTACCACCTGGTTTTTATTACAAATTAGCATGATTGTATGTAGTCAGGCAGACTAAAACAAACCTCCTGCAACCATAGTATCAATTTTTCCAAGGCAACAACAGCATCCCTTGCTGCACCAATCACACTAAGTACCTCTAGCCATGCCAGAAACCCCTCCTGTAGGAAGCTGCGCAGGGCAGGAACAACAGCCACAAGATCCTCGCTGGCACCAGTAAGGTGGTTGTGCCAGGATTTGCAGGCATACTGAAGTGCAATGCTGATACAATCCTTCACCCTCATCTCTAAATCCTGGACCTCTGAATTCAAGACATAGTTAGGGAGTGATAGGAGATTCTGTTCCAAGCTACTGTTCATCAGCTTAAGGCAGCTCAGAGCAAGTTTGAGGTGACCAGTCTCAGGGGAGATATGAAACCTTTTGTTGGGGCAACGGAGTGGATCAGTGATAAAGTCAGGAAATGACTTGTGGAATGGAAGCACTAGAGAGTCAGGGTCCTCAGAGAGCTTCAGGAGGGACCGAATTTGCCGAAGTAGGTCCATAACTTCTTGTTTCCCTAAGCCAACAAGCACAGCAATTGCAGAAGGTGGGAGAGGGTTCACAGCCAGGACGACTGTGCCAAGTACACAGCGCACTTTTTCATCATCACTAGCATCCATTCCACTGAAGGCACCTTGGAAAGTTGATAGATAGAGTGAGTCCAGGGTTTCAATGCTACCATCAACAGATGGGGCAAAGCCATCAAGGGAGTCAAGGTTTGCAGTTGACCGGACCTTTGCTCTTCCTTCATGACTAGTACTGCTGGGAGTGGTTGTGATAATTTCAAGTTGCTTGTTAGGTGGGGTAAATGCATGATCCAAGAACTTGAGAGTTGCCACAGCATACACAAAGAGGCCTGCTGCTCTCTCGCACAACATGTCCAGGTGCTCATCTGTTGGCCAAGTGTCCTGATCAATGCCTCGCCTTTTGGCAAGCTCTGATAGCCTGTGGTCCAGAAAGAGCCGTATATCCGCATTGATGACCGAAGGTTCCACCTCGTGAAGAACGAAGACATCAGTCACCGGTTTGAGGAGCCCAAGGCGGAAACCGGATTGGATGCGAGGTTCCGGCCGACCAGTGATGAGGAATTTGACGTTCAGAATCCCTTCAACCAGTCGGCCCATAACGGAGAGAATTGCAGACTGCGGTTCTTCATCCACACACTCGTCTAACGCATCGATGATGATCACCGTTGAGATATTTGACGAACTGAGGGGTTCGACGATCAACGTTTCCATCTGGTTATAGAGAGAGTCCCGTACAACATCTGGGTTTGATTGGAGGAGAGGGACGAGGATTGACCGGAAGTTGGGGTATTTTTGAGCGAGTTGGAAGGCGAGAGTGGGAAAAATACAGCGGAGGTTCCTACGGTCTTTGAAGTCGCGTGAGCAGAAGAAGGACGCCCCTAATCTCCCGTCAGCGAAGACGCGCTCGGCGATAGTCTGGGCGATTGTGGACTTCCCGGTTCCAGCGAGTCCATTCAACCAGTAGACGGGGGACATGTTGAAGTCTTTGGACCACGACTCTATCTCGTCCAAAATTGCAGTCCGGGTCCCCTTGAGACAGCCTTGACGATCGCCGTGTCCGAACTGCGCCCCCACAGCACGACGGCAGCCGTTCAGTACCGACAATTCAGCTGTTGAACCATAAGTATGTGTCAATTGGAATTGGAACTATGTCTGACCGGCATCCTTTGAAGCAAGATTAAAAACCCGAAGTTCTCTCGAAGCACGGAATAGTAACTCACAATCAATCTGCAGTTCTGCTTGTAGATCGCCCTCTGCTGCGCGACCTATAAACAGAATGAACATACCGTTCCGCGTGTGTTTTTCGGTATCGGTGCTGACCTGGTATTCAATTATGGTATCTCTGAGGTCATCCGCGAGATCGCACACGGTGGTCATGTCCGCTTCCCTCTCCGCGTGCTCAGTGGTATCGGAACGTTCGGATAAGGGCTGCAGCTTGTCCTTGATCCCCTCGAGAGCTCTGAGACCAGTTTAATGTCAACGGCGATTCGCAGCGGATGTGGAATACGCACTCGAATAGATTCTTCCGCCGTCTGAGCTCATCCGCATCTATCGTGACGTCCCTTTCCCCTCCAATCCGATCCAACCGCGCACGGACGGATTCTATCTTGGTTTTGAAAGTAGGTTTCTGTGAATGTGTTATTCGGCGTATTTGGTCACGGACGTGGTTTCTGACCTGATGGACTTTCAAAAGGGCATCAAAGGATGCCTTGAACCGGCCGACCGCCCATTTAACCACCAGCTCAAAGATAGGAAGTAGAGACTCACGGTCAATTGGATGACCTGGTTGTATATTGACTGTTGTTGTGACACCTGTCCCGCGGGTCAATGATTCCCAGCTGTGATCATCTCAAATCTCCGGTACTTACCTGATAAACGAGGATAGCTTGGCGGAGTTTTTCCACAAGTCTTACAACTTCTTGTGAATCTTGCGCCTTATCGAGCAGGCGAGCGACCTTCCCCTTCTCCGATAATACCAGCGATCGAGTTCCGATGTCTTCCAACGTCCTGTAAGTAGTTTGGTTAGGGTGGGTGAGAGATCTCAGGCACAACACGAACTTCGCCAGTTGCGATCGTCTCTCGACCTCCTCGCGATCGTTATCTGGGTTCACTTTCGCTAAGCTCTCCAGCAACTTCTCCAACCACGGGATGAGATCAGCGAGCTTGTCTTTCACGTCGTTGGATTCCTGGTTGGTAATCGTTAGCGGAATTCACCGCTATCTGATCCAAACCTACATCGTAGTGCTTGATCAGCGCGTTGATGCCTCCCAAACACGACTTGAGGGGCGGAAATGCATCGGACGATTCCTTCGCGATGTCCAACAACATTTTGACGGCATCGACGAATCGCTGTTTCTTGGCTGTGGGTCGTCACGGTCAGTGGATTCGGAAAGATGGAGATAACGACCGGATCTCTTACAAGAGCTTGGCCCTGTTGGCGTCTCACCGCTTGACGGGGGTCGTTTTCTAAGAACGCCTGACATAGCGTTGGTGTCAGCGATTGGATGGGATAGCGATGGAATGAAGGTAGTCGGTCGTCTTGTTTAAAACACTACGACATGTGGCTCCATCGGCACCAGTGGGCGAGCGCCGGGGAGTTGTGTTGAGATTGTTTGACTAGTGGACCCACAAACGGCCTGGATCTTCATCAGGAACGTTCAACTCTGTTGCCTTCGACTCGACAAGGTTTTCCCCCATGAGACCAGTACAGGAGCCCGTAATAAGATGAAGCTTCTACCTCAGAATTCAGTCAGACACCACGTTGGGACATTGGCCGAACATACGACTCACTGAAGGCTTTACCCGCGACGCTCCGTTCTCCGGAATGCACCCAAGAACCGGTTGGTTGCCGCTGGTACTAGGAGGACACGGTGACAGTCGACCCACCTCAAACGCTGGATGTGAGAAGAGGCTCAAGACACACCATGCGTCGCGATCTAGGGTCTCAACTCGACGAGCGCTTTGATGTGCGCTTATACACACCATGCCGACTCTTCCCAAATGGAGACAACGGTGTAGCGTTACACGAAAGAACGAGAGCGGAATCGGCGAGGAGGGAATGGCTGGCCGTAGCCACGTCTCTCTCATTCCGCCATGGCAGGTCTGACTTCCACACAGAACCCGTCCCACCGACGAAGTCGCAGATCCAAGCAATATTAACAATGCTCCCACGAGAGGTAAAATAAGGTAAAATAATATTGGAGGGGTGGTGCGGGGTTGTTGAAACGGATGATGACCGAATCCCTCGGGTTTCCTTTCCCTTTCACTCTGTGGCCACCTATGCCCCAAGCTATCAATAAGTATGAAAGGATGCCCATCGCGCCGGCGGAAGGGATGACTCCTGAAATTGGGGAGGGATGAGTAGCGCTACGATCAGGTCCGCGACGGATGTGGTGGAGAGCCAAGGGAATCGTACACCTTCCGCCAACCCGTCGCGTTTCGGTAATAAAATCTCCAGTCAACTCTCAAGAACCACGTGCCGATATTCCCGCCACGCTGGGGCACCAGCAGACCTTGGGAATTGAGGAATTGAGGTTTCGTTGAAGGTCCTACTCACTTTTGCACCCGAAACTCGCTGTTTTACATGACAATAAGCCACCAAGCACGCTTGATGTATCGGAAATGACGCCGGTATATGCGGACGCCAGCCTGGAGGGCAATCGGGTGCGGATCGTGGTAGCGGACCCCCGTATTTTCTCGTCTTCGCTCAAACCATGTTCTCCTCAAACGATAGTCCATACGAACCTACCTATGTAAAGTATGATACAGGGGTCGAGCCAATGTGGAAGGGAAATGATCAGTGGTTCCAACTCGTCTTCCATCCCAATCCCAGTGTCTTGAGAGTATTGTCGATTTTGCGTGACCTGAATGGGTGCTTAGGGTCAAGAGACCAGACGGAAGGAGTAGCCTGTGAAACAAAAAAGCAAAAAAGGAGGCGAACCTCGGGTAGCGGAGCCGTCGTGGGCCAGAGGAGCGTCGGACGGAAGGTGGGTTGAAACTGTGAATTGTGTGGGACAGGGAGCAGAGGGAGCTGGGTAAACGAACTACGGAGGGAGGGGTCACCCAAGATATCGATGAACCCTTTCCAATCCGACGCGATTAACCACGCTACCTCTCTCCCCGCACCTCACGCCGCACAGTTACTCGGCCACCAGAATCCATCATGTCCGCACGACGTCGTATTCCCAAACGAAATCGCTCGACGCCTCTGTTTTGTGCAGCCATGAAGGTACCCGTCCATCGTTCTCCACGGTGCCCATCTATCCATGTCGTTCACCTCGACCCACGACACGGGTACTACCTTTACCCCCAATGGGATAAGTTCGAGTGACAGTCAACAAGGAGGTCACGTACCGGAGGTCCAACGCCTTCCACAGTCATGCCCACGTTCGCAAACGCTACTCTCCCCAAGCTCCTTAGGCGGGTAAACCGGGGTGAGACATTTCCTGCTCGCGGCCAAAGTCACAGCGGTCCCAGGTTACGATGTACGAGATCTGCGGACGTGAAAATTAATGGGAGGTGTATTCCACGGTCATAGGTCGACAATGGCGAGAGATGGCACCAGAGAGCTGAGAATCTGACCACGTTGATACGACCAGTGAAACACGAAGCGTGTGGTGACACCCGAGTTTCTGGTTCTGGCTAAAGTTTGACGTCGTACGGAACAAAATAGAGTGGAGGATCCTATTGGTGGCGATAACGTCCCATTGTTGCAAAACAGGGGCTCGTTCGGGGATCGTGGTGACATTCGCCGGACTTTACAACGACTCCGCGAACTTGATAGCCTGCGACGTATGATTGACAAAACCGCAGTTCATTACGGTTCCGACCGTGTAAACAGAAGCGCCCCTCGTCGCTCCGACACCTGGAGTCGCCAGTGAAGGACTTGAACCCGTCGACTTTCGAAATCCGCGTCGTTTCCGGAACACGAAGGACCAGACGGAAGAACCAGGGTTAGGCCAACGGTAACACGTGATGAGCTGACGCAGGTCGTTGGCGTCTGTGGTTCGCGTGCCAGGCGGATCAAACCTCGGAAAATGTGGGAGGTTTCTCGAGTTGGATGACAGGCGCAGTTGTCTGGGCGGGCTGCGGGGAGGACCAACTACGGGCAGGAGAGAACCGGAATGGGAGTTCTTGGAGAGATGGAGGGGGGGCCGTCCTTCGGCGAGAGATGACCGAGCGGTATCAGATGGGGTGAGCAAGCTTACGCGGTCCGTCGGCGGCGGCGTTCCCACGTTTATCCCACTCTGCAGTTTGGCGAGGAGGGTGAGGCTGGGTGGGGAGGAGGAGGGGGAGGAGAGGGGAATGGAAATCCGGAGTTGGCGAATTGTTGGAGATGCTGATGTGAAATCGTTTACGCGGATTTGCGCCCCCGTCAGTCTCTCTCCACAGTTTCATTATCGCCCTTGCCGAGAGCGCTGTCACGACTCTTGGGACAAACTGGCTGCGTTCAAATGCTCGCATCACTTCAGAGCGTGCTCCCATCTTCCATCCTCTCCTCCATCTCAAACAACTCCCCAGCAAAGAACCAGCCCCCGCAAGACCCCGCCCACGGCGCTGGCGACCGAGACGACTATCCCTTTCCCTCTTCCAACCCCAGAGCGATGTCCACCGACGAGCAGGGCGTCAAGAAGAAGAAAGGGAGATCCAACGAGGTGAGCCCCCGTTCCCCACCCCCGTCTGTGCGGAAGCGCCACAGTGCGGATGCGCTTTTCTGCATCCCCCCAGCCCCTTGGCTCTCCACCATCTGTGCAAACCATCTGCTGAGATTACGGACGTCTAACGAATTCATTCCCTCGCACAGGCGTTCATCGTCGTTCGGCCGCCGCCTTCAAAGACAAACCACCCTCTGAACCTTCAGGTGCAACTCGTCCCACCCAGCTCTCGCGATCAGAACAGATCGACCTCGTCTCGCCGCTCGGCTGACTCAGTGTCCACAAATCCCGAGTACGACGGCCAACCTCCTCTCACCCGCACAACCTCCGGTCGATCTGACGTCTCCACATACTCCGACTATGCCCCCTCCGTTACCTCCGTCAACTCTGCCAACTCAACCACATCCACGAGGCGGATGATCATCCCACTCTATAACCTCCAGGCTCACAATGTCATGACCAATGTCGTGCTAGACGCTGGCACAGACGCGCGCGTCGCCAAGTTTTTGAAGCGTGGTCTCGAGGTTATCGGTCTTGCGGTTCTCGATCCCATGGAAGTCTGGAATCACGGAAAGATAGGCGGTGGCCCTTTGTTGTTCACTGAGCAAGCCGTCACAGGAAGTCCCCGGAACAGTTTCGACCACCAGCATCTTAGCGTACCAGCTCCCCAGACACCCGACTCTTCTACGATCTCCCTCGGTTCTACCGGGGATCCAACCCCAAGAACCCGGGATATGACACCGGTCGCAACTACCAACTCGGCTCAGAACACTCCAACCGGTCCCAAAAAGTTCTTTGGAAAGCTCTTCAGACGGAAAGAGCCATCTATTCCTGGAGTTGCCGAACCCCCCGACTCCCCCATTTCCTCACCTTTGAGAACCAACCTCAATCTACCTACCCCATCTTCCCCGGCCAAACGCACCTCGCTATTGCTGCCAGATCAAACACTTTCTCCGTTTTTGTCGAAAGATCTGATTCTACAACCTGCGGTCCTCGGTGTCCAGCCCACACTCGGTGCTACATCCTACCCGCCACATGGCCGACCAACCTCTTATGTGTGGACGGTGACGAAATGGCTCAAGGGCTCTCCGGAAGGTCTGTTGGGTAACGTCAAAGGGATCTTCCAGGGCGACAAGTCTCTTCGGGATGAACCCATGGGCGAGCTCGAGCGCCAGGTGGAGGTTAGATTTGAGTGGACGCGAATGGAGAGAAGTGGGAAGAAGAAACCCCGGAGAGAGGGGACAGATGGGACCGGGGCCACGGTTGGCTTAAGCGGATCCAAAAACGCGAGCAGGAGAAACAGCGTTGCTTTGACGAATTCCAACAACCCTTCGGTCAACTCACTACAGGACAAGGAGAAAAGGACCAAACGATCGTCAGTCATTGAAGGTGTCCAGTCCAAATTCGGTTTGATTCCGAAGAGGAGTACGGAGTCTGCTAGATCGAGATCTCCAAAACGACCGGGGAGCGTTACGACGAACACCACGACTAGTGAGACGAACGAAGGAGATGACGATGGAGAGGCGAGTGATCCAGAGGATTCGGAGGTCCCTTGGACGTGTACTCTCCATGTGGCGAGGAGGTCGACTGGCGCCCCATTCTCGTCGGTGACGAATACCCCTTCTGGCTCGAGGTTTTCCCAGAGGAGTGGACTACAAAACCAGAACCCCTCAGGTTCTCCGACGCCGACACAGAGTCCCACAACGGTTCAACAACAACAACAAGCATTAGGTGTTCAGTCGACCCAATCACAAACCATCACTCCCATGCAAGGTCCCATACCACCACAACAGATCAAACTGAAAGTCGCAACCGTCTCCCCAACTCCACACCACCCAAAAGTCGTGTCCCTCCTCAAGATCCCTTTCCCTCTCCCAGATATCGAAGTGTCCACCGTCAATGTGCGGAAGCGCATAGTGACCCCCGTTGGAATCGCGCGTCCGGTGGAGACTTATTCGTCTACTGTCGGGAACGGGACGGGGAACTTGAACATGCAGTCGTTCAGTTTTAATGGGACCGGAGGCAAGTCTCCGAGAGACACTGGATTGGTGTTGACGGCTGAGGAGATTAAGGATATCGTCGCGAGTACGGCGCTTTGGTTGGTCGTGAGAGAAGCGATGGGTGGTGTAGGGAGGGATAAGAGGAAGGGGGACGGGTGGAAGTTGAGAGGGTGAGCACCTTGTCTGTGCTCGACAGACGCTGTGTCCCGTTTCGGTTTTTCGCTAGTTTCAGGTATGCCTCTCCTCGCGCATCATGGTTTGAGCTGACGATTGAGGTTCTTAGATCCCCCCCCCACGTTCGGATGTATCGAGGTGCAAGATGGAGAGCTCGTGACATCCCTTCATTCGACACCTGTTGCCCATTAGAGTTTGCGACTCGACTGCCCTTCTCTCCCCATGTCACCTCATCATCTTGTATTCCCTCGATCTCTGTCCCTGCTCGTCATCTCACGAGATCGCCCCTTGCATGACCGTTTTCCTCTCGTTCCTAATCTTATCTCTTGTTCTCGTTCACGCCCATCTTCACGAATACACGTTACGTTATTTGATCGAGTACTCCCCCCCTCCATGTTACGGTTTCGTTTACTCTGTTGAGCTCGCCTCTGTTTCCTTCTTGTCCTCTCTCCCCGCTATCTTAATTCCGTGTGTATTACCTCTCACTTTTTCTTGTTCTTCGCTACTTGTTCTTGTGTGTTACGCTCTTCTCTGCGTTTTCGTTTCGCGGTTTCTAGCTCATCATTCCACCATTCTCCGTCTCCCTTCCTCTCAACCAGTTTCTTGTCTGTGTGTGTGTCGTGTCTCACTCTTGTTCCTGGTGTTTGTCGTGTATGTATCCTAAATGTTCCGCACAGTACCCTAATCACGGTTCAAAGTCTCGACTTGTTTTTTTCTTGGTCTTGGTCTCCATGCTGCCACTCGTCTGAAGTCTCTTTCAGCGTTGGGGTATTACGTCACGCGATACCCAAATCTTTCGCGCGCTACGTCGGACTCGGAGGTGCTTCGGATCTGTTGTGGCGTTGACGTTCCTTGGCGGAATGCCGCGTCTGAATGCATCCAGCGTCAACCGGGGGCCGGCAGCTCCAATGGACGTGGTGCGAAAGACTTGCAGAGGGTTTCAGCGAGCGACGCAGTCTGTAGATCTGCTTGGTAAATCACTCCATCTCAGTAGTACGGCTGAAATCGTGCTTGCAGGCGGCCAGATCAGGCTCGCATCGGCGTTCACCGACGTGGGAACGGAGTCGTCGCTATGATTGCTTCCACCACCCTCGACAAGTACGGCGACCTCTGGGGCTGGGCTTCTGGTTTATTGATATCTAGGTTTAGTTGCATGGGATTCAATGGTATTCGACGCCTGTGGGTCCCTCACCCGGGTATCCGAGCCCCGATGAGACAACGTGTATAAGGTCAGCTCGAGCGTTCGCACTCCACTTGATTCTCCATTAAAACGCTACAGGGATATATCCCGATTGAAGACGAGTCGCCGGGGGATTCGAGAACAGTTCCTCAAAAACCCAGGTTTCGACTCAACTCCACGTCCTTCCACTCCCCGCACGGGATTGGTCGATCGCTCACTCCCTTGCGGGTCTTGGAAAGGTGTATAGGCGAAACCACTGGACTTTGACGGATGTTGACTGGAAGGACGACGTTTTACGGGCTTCAGATTTCTGGTGTCCGACTGATTTGAGGGGCAGGTCCGATAACCTTGGTTGTGCTTGAAGGAATCTACAGACCTGGTGGATTAGGGTGACGGCTGGAGCGCTGTTGGCAGTGAAGTGTCGGAGGCGCTTGAGACGGACTGGATGGCGTTGTGTGGAGGGCCCCACCGCAACCATTCAGATTTTTCCACAGGAGGCGACATGCGTAATCGCCGGACACACGAATGCACTGTCACGAAAGCAGTCCATACCCCCATTTCGGGCAGTGGTGCGTCGATTGTATGTTCGTCCGATGTTGTCCTTGGGGTGGTGTTCGCCAATTCATTCTGACGATGTTACATTGACAGGTGAAGCGCTCGCCGCCACGACGTCCAGTCGGCGGCTACAGAACGTCGCCTCGAAACGAGGGTTCCGTAACCCACGTCCCGTTGTCATTAGGCTTATTCACTGGGTTGCCACTTTGCAGGTACTCCCTCTCATAACGGGAGTGAGCCTGACACTCGCTCAACCTCTATCAGCCACTCGTGGGGCCGGGGTCTCACAGAACATCCGGGGGTAAATGTGATTGCTGATTGCCCGGGTTCGAATCACCATGTCATGCAAAAGCAGAAACTTCTCGGCTTGGTGCGCCACCAAATAATCTCTGTTGGTTCTGAAGCACACATTAGTCGAACAAGGGTCTGGTCTATCTGGGACGACGCGACTGATTGATGACCTGATGTAGTCCTTACCCTAAATCCTTTTGAGTGGGTGGCACTATCCGCCGCCGCGACCGCGGTTTGTTAACGTTGATCTGTCTACAATCGGTATGACTCTGTGGTCACGTCCGATCCACTATGGCCCTCCTAAAACAATCAAGATCCTAGCCCACCTAGTTGGCCGTCGCTGCGGCTGCGGAACACTTGGATTACGTGCTCGGGCCTGGCCCCGAACCACGGCTGGAGCGCTTGACGATAACTCACAGCTAAGAGGACATTCCGTGTAACGAACTCCATGGACACCCGGTCGAAGATGGGGAGGCGTCGTACCTCCCCTTTTGGCTGGGTCGGGACAGCCAGGACAGGGTGGATGGTGAGAATCTACCTCAAGAATCCCATCGTGGCGAGCCGAGTGACCTCACTTCGATCGTGGCGAGTCAAGCTTGGGCCAGCGGGGGAATCAAAGAACCACTTGACAGTATCTTGATGTGTTTTACGGATTGTTGGAGATCCGCTGTAGGCTGTACCCGGACTGTATGCTCGGCGTACGAGGCGCCCCAATTGGAACGTAGGTTGAGCGGTTACGGGTTATACTCGTCCGCTTCTTGACCTTTACCAAAGACGGGGATATCTTTCCTCGTTCGTTCCACACTTACCAGTTTCGGTCACGGATGGGTGTCGTACAAGTACTCGAGCGATGGTAGACTGCGCCACCTCCGATTCCTCCCCTCACCCCTACGAACCAAAACAGAACCTTTGTGGAGGTCTGGCTTGGACAAGCAGAACATCTTCGAGATGGACGCTCATAATGAGCTGTCAGGGCAGGTTGCCCATGGTCCGTGCGTATTTTGCCTCCAATCGTCGCGGATAACTGAAATGTAAGCGATTAACTCTTCCATCAGCCCTGCGGAAAAGGTCAGTTCAACAGCCACTGGGGAGCTGGAATGAAGCGCTGATCGATGTGCAGTACATGTTGATCAGTGCAATCGCTTTGACACTGTACGATTACTCGCTCATGTTCGACGATGAGGTATGGAGTAGGACACGGGCTTTCGAACCCCCGCCTACATCCTGACACATCCCTTTTGAAGATTCGTTACGTTTGGAAAGGGGGGAAAACTTGGAGTTCGTCTCATCGTCTGTAAGGGGCGCGGACAGAACTGACGAACAGGTTAATTGTCAGTATTCTATCTATATATCCTGGTGTGTCATCCGGCTTGCTCCCCCATTCACTTCTGGAGATACCTGACGCTGGTTTCGCATGGTCAACAGAACCGCATCCTTCTTGTGGGGTGGGAGAGTTGGGAGATCCGTTATGGGATCACTCCGATCACTTCCAAGGTAAGGGGAATTTGAGAACCCTTCTCCGAGATTGACTGAAATCATTGATAGACTGAGTGAGAGATTCGAATGGCGTTTGCCACCATGTGAGATAACGGTTCGTGTTGACATCGCTCTCCTTAGGTGCACCGGGGGCTACTATGTCCAAGTGCTCTTGATCACGTTTTTCTTGTTTTCGTCAGACATCTTCATCATGCTGAGGTGCTTCGTGTTCCACAAAACTTTACTTAACCAACTAACATGATGTGATCTCAGGATACGTGCGGTAACCTCCAAAAGCAGGATCATCGTCTGGTATTTCGGCATTCTGGCAGTAGTGAGGTTAGTTCTGTCGATCGTGGTGGCGTTCGTCAACCCTCTGGTGGTCACCATCCGCCCATTCCTGTTCGACCCGTTTGCGCATTGTGGGCTCGTGGAGGATTTCCGTTTCCAGTTGGTTCCGAATTACATTGGTACCGCGTTCGGTACGTGCTTGTACATCGTGCACATAGATCGCTGCTCATGGAGGACGTTTATACAGAGGTGTCCGCGTTCTTCGTGATCGTTTGGTACCTTCATCCCCGTAACCGCGCTTTCGGTTTTTCAGCGGTGATGCGCACAATCCTAACGGAGGCCACTGTGTATTTCTTTGCCATGGTCGCCGTGCACACGTATAGCATCATTGGGGTAGAGTCTTTCATTTGTTAACCTCCGTGATGATTAAACATGATAATTCCAGGGCATGAATAAAGAGCTG
>Ga0307511_10004301_pt1 | contig 14537 bp, 13 predicted proteins | sample 13_EM_MG_FD_200266 | JGI IMG/M metagenome (GOLD analysis project Ga0307511, IMG submission 200266) | Populus trichocarpa ectomycorrhiza microbial communities from riparian zone in the Pacific Northwest, United States - 13_EM | ecosystem: Host-associated > Plants > Roots > Unclassified | place... | reverse complement strand
TTGCGACGCTTCCGCAAACGCGCCGCCGTGCGGTTCGGCGCGCCCGCGCGGGTCGGCATGGATCAGGATATCGGCGGCCGGGAAGGCTTCGAGGATCCGCTTTTCGGCGGCGACGATCGCCTCGTGCGCCCGCTCCAGCGTGACCTCCGGGTCCAGGTCGACGTGCATCTGCATGTGGATGTAGGGGCCCGAGGCGCGGGTGCGCAGCTGGTGGACATTGGCCAGGCGGCCGTCGGCGGTGGCCAGGCGCACGATCTCGGCGCGCTGATCATCGGGCAGTTCGTGGTCCATCAGCTGGTTGGAGGCCTCGCGGAATACGCCCACCGCGCCCCAGAGCAGCAGGGCGGCGATAACCACGGCGGCGGCGGCGTCCAGGCCGTTCACCCCCAGCCACGCGGAGGCGCCGATGCCGAGCAGCGCGATGACGTTGGAAGCCAGGTCCATGGCGTAGTGCGCCCGGTCGCCGCTGACCGCCACCGACGCGGTCTGGCGCAGGACCCGGCCCTGGGCGGCGATCAGCAGCGCGGTGAGCCCGGTGGAGACGACCATCACCGCGATCGCCCAGCTCTCCTGTCGCAAGGGGTGCGGGGCGAGGAAGTCGCCCACGGCCTCGCGGGCGATCAGCGCCGCGGAGGCGAACACCAGGCCCGCCTGCATCAGGCTCGCGAACGCCTCGGCCTTGCCGTGGCCGAACCGATGCTCGGCGTCCGGCGGCGCGGCGGCGTAGCGCACGGCCCAGAACGTCGCCAGCGACGCCACCAGGTCCAGCCCGCTGTCGGCCATGGAGGCCAGCAGGGCGGTCGAGCCGGACGCGATCCAGGCGGCCAGCTTGATCGACACCAGCACCGCCGCCGTCGCAACCGACATCAGGGTCACCCGCCGCGTGAGCGCGGTGGTCTCGGCGGGGGTGAGGCGGGGCGAACTCATCGCCCCTTCCTTACCGTGTCATCCCGGTTTGGGCGAAGCCCAAGACCCTTACGGTGTCATCCCGGTTTGGGCGAAGCCCAAGACCGGGACCCACGACCGGGCGCTAGATCGCCGCCCGCTGGATACGCCGAACTTGATCGTGGGTCCCGGTCTTCGCCTGCGGCGAAACCGGGATGACACCGGTTGGAAGCTAAGCCGCCTTCTTCGGCAGCGGGCCGACGTACACGCTCGCCGGGCGGATCAGCCGCCCGCCCGCCAGTTGCTCGCGCGAATGCGCCAGCCAGCCGGCGACGCGGCCCATGGCGAAGACGCAGGTGAAGGTGCTGGGCGGGAAGGCCAGGGCCTCCAACAGCAGCGCCGTGTAGAACTCGACGTTGGTCTGCAGCGAGCGGTCGGGCTTGCGCTCGCGCAGGATGGCCAGCGCCGCGGCCTCAACGGCCTCGGCGAACTCCAGCCGGCCCTGGCGGGCGTCCAGCCAGCGGACGGCGGCCTTCAGCGCGTCGGCCCGCGGGTCGCGCACCTTATAGATGCGGTGGCCGAAGCCCATCAGCCGGTCGCCGCGGTCCAGCGCCGCTTCGATCCAGGCCCGGGCGTTCGCCGGCTCGCCGATCTCGTCCAGCATGTCGATGACCGGCCCCGGCGCGCCGCCGTGCAGCGGGCCCTTCAGCGCGCTGATCCCGGCCAGCACCGCCGAGGTCAGGCCCGCCCGCGTCGAGGCCACCACCCGGGCGGCGAACGTCGAGGCGTTCAGGCCGTGGTCGGCCACCGTCACCAGGTAGGTGTCCAGCGCATCGGCCTCGGGCTTCGTCGCAGGCTGGCCGCGCAGCATGCGCAGGACGTCGGCCGCGTGGGTCAGGCTCGGATCGGGCGCGACCGGCGCCTCGCCCGCCTGGGCGCGGACCACGGCGGCGGTGAACACCGCCGGCGCGGCCAGCAGCCGGAACGCGATCTCGGTGTCGTCGCCGTCGGCCAGCCGGGCCGTGAGCGCGCGCATCGCTTCGATCGGCGTGCGGTCCAAGAGGCCGGTGTCCAGCGCCGCCACCTCGGCGAACACCTCGGCCCGGGCGCGGCCCAGGGCGGCGGGGATATCGGCGGGCAGGTCCGGGTAGAAGCCTTCGAACAGCAGGCCCACCACGTCCTCGTAGCGCACCCGCCCCGCCAGTTCGTCCAGCGAACGCCCGCGCACGATTAGCACGCCCGCGGCGCCGTCCACTTCGCTCAGCACCGTCTCGGCGGCGACCACGCCTTCCAGACCATCGGACATCACAGTCTCCTTCTCTCTTGTGGCCGCAGAGAAAAGCCTCCAGAGTGTCATCGTCAATCTTGATCAATGTAATCAACATAAAATGCCACCGAACGACTGGATCGCCGCCGAGGACGCCCGAGCCCGTCTGGGTGTTCGATCACAAACGCTCTACGCCTACGTCAGCCGCGGCCGGGTCTCGGTGCGGCCCGACCCGCACGACCCGCGGCGCAGCCTCTACCGGGCCGCCGACATCGCCGCCCTGACCGAGCGCAAGTCGCGCAGCCGCAAGGTCTCCGACGTGGCCAAGGGGGCGATCAACTGGGGCGAACCGGTGCTGGCCTCGGAGATCACCACCGTGAGCGCCGGCCGCCTGTTCTACCGCGGCCGCGACGCCATCCGCCTGGCCGAGACCGAGACGCTGGAGTCGGTGGCCCGCCTCCTGCGCGGCGGCCACGGCGCGGCGCTGAAGCGCACCGACCGGCCGAAGCCGCCCGAGGCGAGCGACATGCGCGCCCGCGCCTTCCTCGCCCTGGCCGGCCGGGCGGCGGCCGATCCGCCGGCGCGGGGCCGCGCGGCGCTGGCGCTGGCGGTGGAGGCCGCCACCCTCCTGGACGTGCTGACCGATGCCGTGGCCGGCGTGGTCGGGGGCGGGGCGATCCACAACCGGCTGGCTCTGGCTTGGGGCGTCGGGCCGGGCGGACCGGGCGCCGACCTGATCCGCCGCATCCTGGTGCTGGTGGCCGACCACGAGCTGAACCCTTCGGCGTTCGCCGCCCGGGTGGCCGCGTCGACGGGATCATCCCTCGCCGCCGCCGCTCTGGCCGGCATGGCGACGCTGTCCGGCCCGCGCCACGGCGGCGCCACGGCCGCGGTGGTGAAGTTCGCCGCCGAGGCCGCCCAGCTGGGCCCGCGCGAGGCGATCGCCAGCCGGCTCACCGACGACCGCGCCCTGCCGGGCTTCGGCCACAACCTCTACCCGGACGGCGACCCGCGCGCCGCCGCCCTGCTCGCCCGCTTTGAGCCGCCGCCGGAGCTCGCCCGCCTGCAGGATGCGATAGCGGCCGTCACTGGCCTGGCCCCCAACGTCGACTTCGCCCTGATCGCCGCCTGCGAGGCGCTGAAGCTGCCGAAGGACGCGCCGTTCGCGCTGTTCGCCGTCGCCCGCTGCGCCGGCTGGATCGCCCACGCCATCGAACAGGGCCAGGCCGACACCTTGATCCGCCCCCGCGCCCGCTACATCGGGCCCGAACCGGAGGGGCTGCTTCCCTAGGCGCGGCTTGCCAAATTTCGCGCCACAAGCGTGGCTTTGCCCTCAAAAGTTGAATTTTGACGTGCAACCGTCACCGGCCTGCGGCAGGTTTGTCCCGCTCGGGGGGCCGAGGTGAACGATGTCGGAGACGTTTCCCGCGGCGTTGTCGCCGCCGCGGACCCTGGTGGCGCCCCCCGGAGCCTTTCGCCTGATCCTGGCGGCGGCGGTCGTCGTCTCGCATCTCAGCCGCTTCGATATCGGCCGCCTGGCCGTCATCGCCTTCTTCTATCTCAGTGGCTACTGGACGGCCCGAATCTGGGACGAGAAGTTCGCCGGCCGGCAGACCTTGCGGTTCTACGCCGCGCGCTATCTGCGCATCGCGCCCCTCTACCTCCTGGCCGTCGCCGCTGCGGCGCTGGCGCTCGGGCGCGCCCTTCACCCGGAGAACCTGGCCCTGCTCGGCGTGGCGACAACCCGCCGCGACCCGATTGCGGTAACCTGGTCGCTGGACATCGAGCTGCAGTTCTACCTGATCCTGCCGCTGGTGATGGGCTTGGCGCTGCGTCTGTCAGCCCGCTGGATGCTCGCCGCCGCGGTCGTCGTCAGCGTCATCGGCTTCTGGCTCCAGGCGCAGTTCGGGGTCGTGACGGCCGCCAAATACGCGCCGGCCTTCGTGCTCGGCGTCGTGACGTTCACCGGCCGTTGGCGGCCCGACGCCCGGACCGCGAACCTCTCCCTGACCGCCTTCCTGGCGATCTCGCTGTTCACGGCGTTCACGCCGTTCTTCGACAAGCGCGTCCCGGATCCCTTCGACCGCGACATCTACGGGCTCTTCTGGCTGCTGCCGCTGCTGCCGTGGGTGGCGCGGTCGCTGACCATCCGCTCGTCGCGCCTGGATCGCCATCTCGGCAACCTCAGCTATCCGCTGTACCTCGTGCACTGGCCGGTGATCGCGTTGATCCTGCCGCACGTCGGCCACGGCTTGCCCGCGCGGCTGGCCGCTGCGGGCGCGGCCGCGGCGCTGGCGGTCGCCCTCTACGTCCTCGTCGACCGGCCGATCGATGCCTGGCGGGTCCGGGTCACGGAGAAGAGGGAGGGCGAAGGTGCGCGTCCGCAGCCTGCCTCGCCGGGGCTCGGCGATCCTGGCCTGGCGAAGGAGCTTCCCGTCGCCTTCGCGGCTGCGGGGCGGCAAACGGACGGCGCGCCGCTCCCCGCCACCGTTCCCATCGGCGAACTGCGGCGCACCTTCGCCGACCCGCCGGCGACATCGGCGCACGACGAGCTGGCAGACGCCGACCCGCCCTTCGCGGGCGACGACGACCGGCGTCCGCGCGACCCTGCGGCCTTGCGATAAACCGGTTGTTCACCCTAATCCGCGCCCTCTCAGGCCTGACGATTCGTCTTGGAGCCGCACGTGTCCGACTGGATCTCCGCCCTCATCCTGGGCCTCGTCGAAGGGCTGACCGAGTTCATCCCGGTCTCGTCCACCGGCATGATGCTGCTGACCAAGCAGGCGCTGGGCCTGACGGACAAGTTCTGGGACACCTTCGCCGTCCTGATCCAGCTGGGCGCGATCCTGGCCGTGGTGGTGATCTACTTCCGCCAGCTGTGGAACATCGCGCTGCTGATCCCGACCCAGCCGCGGGCCCGCGCGTTCGTGGCGAGCCTGCTGGTGGCCTTTTTCCCCGCGGCGGTTGCGGGCCTCCTGCTGCACGACGTGATCAAGGAGATCCTGTTCGAGAGTCCGCAGCTGATCTGCATCTCCCTGATCGTCGGCGGCGTGGTGCTGCTGCTGATCGACCGCTTCGCGCCCGTGCCCACGAAGAAGGACGCCATGGCGATCCCGCTGCCGACGGCGCTGGCGATCGGCCTCTTCCAGTGCCTGGCGCTGGTGCCCGGCGTCTCGCGCTCCGGCGCCACCATCGTCGGCTCCATGCTGATGGGCGTGGAGAAGCGCGTCGCCGCCGAGTTCTCGTTCCTGCTGGCGATCCCGGTGATGGCCGGCGCCTTCACCGTCGACGCCTGGCAGAGCCGCGCGCAGCTGGCGGACATGAGCCATGTGGAGCTGATCGCGGTGGGCTTCGTCACCGCCTTCGCAATCGCGCTGTTCGTGATCCGCACCATGCTGGCGATCGTCACCCGCCGCGGCTTCGCGCCGTTCGGCTGGCTCCGGATCGGGATCGGCGTGGTCGGCCTGCTGCTGATCTATCGCGGCGTGGTCTAGGAGCTCGCGACCACGCGGGCCTCCTGGTCGGCGTACTGACCGCCCTTGCGGTAGGCGTAGAGATAGGTCGGCAGCACCGCTTCCAGGGTGGTCGGCGTGATACCGAGTTCGGCGAGCCCCGGGCATTGGCCGCTGACGACGTTGTCGGACTTCAGGAGCTCGACCTGGTCGGCGGTGATCGGCGGCTTGATCAGGAACGCGCCCAGGCCGGCCAGCGAGCCCATCAGGCTCGCGACCCCGAATGGCAGCGGCAGCAGCAGCCGGCGTTGGCCGGTCTGCGCCAACAGCATCTCCATCAGCGCCTTGAAGCTGAAGGCGGCCGGGCCGCCCAGCTCGTAGGTCTGGCCCGCCGTCGCGCGATCGGTGACGATCCGGGCCAGGGCCTGGCCGACGTCGCCGACGAAGACCGGTTGGAAGCGCGTCGCCCCGCCGCCGACCAGCGGCAGGACCGGGCTCATCTGCGCCATGCCGGCGAACTTCTCGAAGAAGCCGTCACCGCTGCCGAACACGATCGAGGGCCGCACGATCGTCGCGTCCGGATAGACCTCGCGCGCGGCGGCTTCGGCCTCGGCTTTGCTGCGGGCGTACTTCGACGGCGAGGCAAGGTCGGCGCCCAGGGCGGAGACCTGCACCAGGCGGGTCACGCCCATGCTGCGGGCGGCCTGGGCGACGTTGCGGGCGCCCTCGACATGCACCGCCTCGAAGCCCTGCCGACCGGTCTCATAGAGGAGGCCCACGAGGTTCAGCGACGCCGTCGCCCCCTCCAGCGCGCGCTCCAGCGAGGGGATGTCGCGGACGTTGGCCTGCACCACGTCGATCTGGCCGACGTCGCCCAGCAGCCGCATGCGGTAGGCCAGGTTCGGATTGCGCACCGCGACCCGGATCCGCCAGCCGGCCTTGGCCAGGTAGCGCACGGCCTGGGTGCCCACGAAGCCGGATCCGCCGAAGACGGTGACGAGGTTCTGCATAGGGCGCGGATTAGACGATGCGGCCCCGCGCCGCAACGTGACATGGACTTACCTGTGAAGCCGGCGTTGACCCGGAAACACCCTTGCCATATGTAGCCGCCTCCCGATCCGACGGACGGGGCCCAGGTGGCGGAATTGGTAGACGCGCTGGCTTCAGGTGCCAGTGGCTTAACGGCCGTGAAGGTTCGAGTCCTTTCCTGGGCACCACCGTCGGGGGAATCCCCTATAAGCGGAGTCCTTTCCCGCCCGGCGCCCGTCGGATACATGGGGCGTGAGACGTCGGAGTTGAAGTCGAAGTGGCGACATTCCTGCATGAGGGTGACCTGCCGGCCGGCGCGCTGGCGAACGCCTCATCCATCGCCGTCGATTCCGAGACCATGGGCCTGCGGCTGGGCCGCGACCCGCTGTGCGTCGTGCAGCTGTCGGACGGGAACGGCGACGCCCATGTCGTGCGGATGGGGCGGCCGGACTATGACGCCCCCAACCTGAAACGGCTGCTGACCGATCCGGCGGTGGTCAAGATTTTCCACTTCGGCCGCTTCGATATCGCCATGTTCTGGCTGCACCTTGGGGTCGTGACCACGCCCGTCTACTGCACCAAGATCGCCTCGAAGCTGGCCCGGACCTACACCGACCGCCACGGCCTGAAGGACGTGACGAAGGAGCTGCTGGGCATCGACATCTCCAAGGTCCAGCAGAGCTCGGACTGGGGCTCGGTGAAACTCAGCGACGACCAGGTGGCCTACGCCGCCTCCGACGTCCTGCACCTGCACGCCCTGCGCGCCCGCCTCGACGAGATGCTGGTCCGCGAGGGGCGCGATCACCTGGCCAAGGCGGCCTTCCAGTTCCTCCCGCACCGCGCCCTGCTGGACGTGGCCGGCTGGGAGGACGTCGACATCTTCGCCCACACGTGACGCGCGCATGACCGCCGCCGACGCCCTTCCCGAACCTCCCCTTGCCGAGCCCAGGCGCGCGGATTTCGAGCGCTGGCGGCGGCGTTCGCGGCTGATCCGCACCCTGCGCTTCGTGCTGCCGGCGACCATCGTGCTGATCTTCATGGGCCTGGTCGGCAGCGTGGCCTGGTCGACGTTCAACGCGCAGCCCAAGACCGCGCGCGGCGGCGACGAGCCGATCCGGCTGGTGAAGCCCCGCTTCGTCGGCCGCGACGACAAGGGCCGCGCCTTCGTGCTCACCGCCGAGTCCGCGATCCGCGACCGCCTCGACTACCAGCGGGTGATGCTGACCAAGCCGGCGCTGGTGCTGGACGAAGGCGGGCCCGACGAGATGCGCATCAACGGCGCGAACGGCATCTATCACGAGCAGAACAGCAAGCTGGAGCTGAGCGGCGGGGTGCGGCTGGCCGACACCAAGAACGCCTTCGCCACCACCGCCTCGCTGTTCGACGCCAAGACCGGCGAGGTCATCGGTTCAGCCCCCATTCAGGGCGCAGGTGGTCTTGGAGAAATCAACGCGAAGTCCTATGGCGTTTACGACAAGGGCGCGCGCATGGTCTTCAAAGGCGGCGTCCGTGCGCGCATCGAAACCAAGAAATAGTCGAAACCAAGAAATAGCTGGGCGATTGAGACGAACATGAAGCGGTTGGTCATTGCCACGGGTCTGGCCGCGGCCCTCCTCGGGGGCGCGCACGCCGCGTGCGCCCAGGGGCTGGGTCCGAATTCCGGCAAGGGGCCGGTCGACATCGCCGGCGACGAGCTGGAGGTGCAGAACAAGCAGTGCGTCTCGATCTGGCGCGGCCGGGCCGAGGCGCTGCAGGGCGAGGCGCGCCTGCGGGCCGACATCATCAAGATCTTCTTCGAGCCGAAGGCCGGCGCCTCGGGCGCCACCGGCACCGGCGCCTGCGGCGACCTCCTGCGCATGGAGGCCCAGGGCTCGGTCTACTACGTGACCTCCAAGGACCAGCGGGTGCGCGGCGACAACGGCGTCTACGACGCCCAGGCCGACACCGTCACCCTGACCGGCGACGTGGTGGCCGTGCAGGGCCAGAACGTGCTGCGCGGCAACCGCATGGTGTTCAACACCCAGACCGGCGAAGGCCACATGGTCGGCAGCGGCGGCGGCGTCCGGCCGCGCGGCGTCTTCTACCCGGCCAAGAAGGACGCGACCAACGCGGCCGCCAAGGATCAACAGCCGGGCGCGCCCAAGTGACCGTCGCACAAGTGGCCCCCCGTCGGGGCGTCGAAACCAAGGGCGCCATCCCCACGGAAGGCCTGGTCGTCGACAACGTCGGCAAGTCGTTCCGCGGCCGCCCGGTGGTGAAGGGCGTCTCGCTTCGTCTCGCCCGAGGCGAGGTGGCCGGGCTCCTGGGCCCCAACGGCGCCGGCAAGACCACCTGCTTCTACATGATCACCGGCCTGATCCCGGCCGACTACGGCGCGATCTACCTGGACGGCGAGAACATCACCGCCCAGCCGATGTACCAGCGCGCCCGCATGGGCGTCGGCTACCTGCCGCAGGAGACATCGATCTTCCGCGGCATGAGCGTCTGGGAAAACGTCATGGCCGTGGTCGAGCTGCGCCAGCGCGACCACAAGAAGGCCCGCGAGACGGTCACCCAGCTCCTGGAAGAGCTGCACATCGAGCATCTTCGGAATGCTCCCGCCGTCTCGCTTTCCGGCGGTGAGCGCCGCCGCGTCGAGATCGCCCGCGCGCTGGCCTCGGAGCCCAGCTTCATGTTGCTGGACGAGCCCTTCGCCGGGATCGACCCGCTGGCCATCGCCGACATCCGCGAGGTGATCAGCTACCTGAAGCAGCGCGGCATCGGCATCCTGATCACCGACCACAACGTCCGCGAGACCCTGGACATCATCGACCGCGCCTCGATCATCCACGCGGGCGAGGTGCTGTTCGAGGGCAGCCCGGAAGAGATCGTCGACGACCCGGAAGTGCGCCGCGTCTACCTGGGCGACCGGTTCAACGGATGATCGCCCGGCGCGCGGTCCTGCTGGGCTTCAGCGCCGCCGCGACCGTCGCCGTCCTTGCCTCCGGGCCCGCGGCCGCCGCCGGCAAGTCGGTCGATGCGAAGAAGGTGTTCCCCTACCTCGACGCCTATCTGAAGCTGCCGGCCGCCGAGCGCAGCCGCTTCCGCCTGACCTACCTCTTCACCCGTGACGGCAAGCCCCTGGCGGCGCCGGTGTGGCTGATCGACGGCGCGGCGAAGACCCCGATCCCGCTGCGCGGCGACGGCGCGGCCGCGCGGCTGCCGACCCTCGCCCAGCTCGACGGGGCCAAGGTGCAGATCGACGTGGAAGAGGGCGTGAAGCTCGGCGTCCACATGATCATGGAGCCCACGCTGGCCCCGGCCGCCGACCTGGACGCCCGCGAACTGGCCGCCGCCTACGCCCAGTGCACGGTCGGCATCAAGAAGTCGCTGGGAATCCTGGCCATGGCGATGCCGAAGCTGTCGGGGGTGGTGTTCGTGGGCGTGCCGTCCGGCGAGGCGGAGCTCGCCGACGGCCGGCGCGTGCCGCTGCCGGTGGTGAAGGGGGCGGTGACGTTCATGCCGAGCGCGCTGCCGGGGGCGAGGGTGCTGCATTTCCCGAAGGCGCCGAGCCGGGTGGAGATCGGGTAGTCGGGCGACGGCGGGGCGTGGTCCGGATGACTCATCTATGCCATTTGGGAATGCCCGGCTGCGGGCATCGCTCCCGACGTGATCGCGGCCTTGGCGCCTTTCGGGGCCTAAGGCGCCGCTCCAGAGACTACCTCCGCGACGGACGGCCCGAACACCAAATAGATCAAACCGCCGAGTAGCTTGGCCGCTTGCGTCCGCGCCCACTTCGCGCGAAGGCTGAGAGGGGGCGGGGAACAATCATGGCGAGCGACGTTACCGATTCTAGCGATCCAAGCTGGCCAATCGCCGAAGCATGGTGTCAGCAAAACGGTGCCGAGTGGATCGTTCTTGACGTAGCCGGGCGTGGCGGCACTGCGCCGGTGTTCACGATTCAAGGCCCGGACAGGCTATACGCGCTCAAGGTCTATGATGAGGCCTTCTCGTCGGGCGAGAAAGGCAAGATCGAGGCCATTCGAGTCCAACAGCAGGTTGCCCTCGGCCGCCACGGGCGACCTGAACTTGTTGAAGTCTATGACGGCGGGCGTTTTTCCGACCGACTCTTCTTGCTCATGAATAGGGCCGAGGGGAAAGAACTTGAGAAGGTTCTTCCAGAAGTCCCGCGTGAAAAGATCAGGACGATCATAGATCAGATTGCGCGCGCATGTCTATTTCTACGCTCGCACAACCTAAGTCATAGAGATCTGAAATCCGCAAACGTTTTCATATCGGATGATTTTTCTCAGGCGACGCTTCTAGATCTTTCGGTCACTAGGGACATTTATGACCCTATCGGAATTGGAACGGACCACGGGAATCAACTTCCGGTAGTTGCTACCGCGCGATATTCACCGCCGGAGTACTTATTCCGGCTTGAGGAACCTTCACCAGAGTATTGGCATGGTATAGATATCTATCAACTAGGCGCACTACTTCACGACCTCATTATGAAGAAGCCGATGTTCTCGGACGAATATGAAGCGTCCAAAGAAAATCGCTATCGCTTCGCATGGGCAGTGGCAACGAAGACGCCGACGGTTCAGGCCAGTGATGTGGACCCGGACTTGGTGTACCTAGCGCGGCGTGCGCTCGATAAGGACTGGAAGCGCCGGCGCGATCTGAAGATCGAGGACTTCCTCGCCAGCGCACAGGCCCAGAGAGCCAACGCCCTGAGCCTACTCGGTCTCGGCGGTCAGGCGAAGCCCCTGGAGCGGAGTCCAACCGACCCAGCTCGGCTGCACAAGGTGGCCACGATGATGGCTTCGGCTCTGGTCGAGCGCTTGCGAGACGCCGGCGTAACCGCAAGTCACTCCGTGTCCAATACCCTCGGAGGGAAGGCTCGCCGCCTGACATTTGAATGGAGCCGACCGGACGCCACCAAATCAGGGACAGTCGCAACGACGTTGGCCGTTGACGTGGAACTCGTGCAGGCCGACGGGGATGCCGCCGTCAAATTGCGGACCAGCTTGAGTACGGCCATAGAAGGAGAGTAACCGCCCAAGGTTCAGAGCTCTTCCCCCGAGCGGCAGTTTCGACACTCCGCGAGTGGATCAAAGAGATCTACGAGGCCCATGGCCTTTCCCTCCCCGAGCAGAAAGATTCCGATCTATCAGCCCACAATTCGGAGGTTGCAAAGGGAGCGATGGGCTTAGTTCTCAGGGGGAAACTGCCGCTCTACGACACACTGTTTGTCGATGAAGCGCAGGATTTACTCGCCGACGAAATTTCATTGCTGTCGGAATGGTCTGCCGACCCCCTACCTCCGTCACAGAGCGGGGTGCGAAACGATTTGGCCGACAAGCTCGTCGAGCTTCTGTGGCCTACCCTGCTTGCACGCGTTAGAGCGGAAATTCGGGCGGAAGCGTCAGGCAGCCAGAACAAGCGTCGACGCCCTTCCGGCCAGTCGAAGCTGCCTCTTTGACGGCTCACGCTCGGGGATACGATACTCGTCCCCGCGTTGCGGCGTCCTGCCGGTGGCTCGCCCCCTCCACCACCCGCTCTGCGGCCTGCGGCGGGCGGTCCCCCTCCCGCCGCTTCGCGGGGAGGTATGGAGAGGCCGCCGGTCTGAGCCGTTCAATCCATGGACGGACCCCAAGGCTCGCATCAACCATGGATTTCAGGGCGGGGCGTATCCCCGTTGGGGATGCTGCCTGACGGGGAAGCGACGCCGAGGGTCGCGTTGTAGCGACTGGGTTGACGTCCGTTCCTGGCGGTTTCGCACATAGACTGGGCCAGCGGGTCCAACGTGGCGCTTGGCCGGTCCTCAGGCGCCGCCCTCTCCCGGCCTCTCCCACGGCGCTGGCGCGCCTGGGAGAGGGGCTATGCGCCGCCGCCCTTGAGCTTGGCGCGCACGTCCGGCGGCAGCCGCGGGCGGCGGCCCTGGGTCTGGCGGGCGATTTCGGCGGATTCTTCGGGGGTGAAGGGGCGGAAGTAGTTCCAGCCGCCCAGGGCCTTGAAGAGGGCGTCGGCGCGAGCCGAGGCGGCGTTGTTGCGGCCGAGGTCGAGGAGGCGGGCGACGTCGGGGCGGCGCTGCGCCCAGGCCTGGACGGTGCTGCGGCTGGGCAGGTGCGGGTCGCGGCAGACGGTGCGCAGAGGCTCGCCGTGGCTGAGGCGCATATAAATCTCGTCGGCAATGTCGGGGGTGAGGCCTGAGGGGCGGCCGCGGGCGTCCCCGGGGCCGCTGGCGAGGCCGCCGATGACGCGCGCGGCGGCGGTCAGGCGGTGGAACTCCGGCCACTGGGCCTGCCATCTTAGGACGGTGGCGCGGGTGGGCATGCCGGGCTCGCGGCAGAGGCGGCGCAGGCCGCGGCCGGATGAGAGGCCGTCGAGGAGGCGCACGGCGATGTCTTCGCTGAACGGGGCGCGGGGCTTGCGCGGGCGGGGCATGTTGGGGAGATGGGGTGGGAACAGACGGGGAACAAGATCCGGTCAGCCGTCGGCGCGGGTCAGCCTGGCGACGAAGTTCGGTTCCCAGGTTCGGCCGCCGTCGTTCGAGAAGGCCTGCTCGAATTGGTGCGAGGTCGGGGTGATGTCCGACCAGACCTGGCGGACCAGGACCGAGCGGCCCTGCTGGGCGGGCTCGATGCTGTAGAACTCGCCGCGGCCGTTCCGGAACTCGCCGACCAGCCGCGGGCCCATGAGCCCGTCGCCGCTGGCGGCCGGGTTGAGGCTCCATTGTCGGGTTTGCGGGTTGTAGAGGAAAAGCAGCAGGTCCTCGATGCGGCGGCCGGACCCCTCGGCCCTGAGTTCCTCGAGTTGCGCGCGGCCGTCCCAGACCTTTCGGACGACCAGGACGCCGTCGTACTCCACCCAGGTCGTGGAGCCGGTGAGCGGACGCTGCAGGCTGCGGATGTGGGTCTTCCAGGCGCCGAGGTGGAAGTCGAAGTCGTGCTGGCCGTCGTGCAGGGACGTCCCGGGCAAGGCGGTCGGTGTCGTCTGGGCGAGCGCCGCGCCGGCCGGGGCGGCGAGAGACAGGCACCCGACGAAGGCGCCGACGCAGAGATGCCGCAGGCTGTTCATCGCAAGCTCCAGGTTCAGAAGGTTCGCGCCGGTGACCGACCGATCTCGCTCTAGGGGAGCGGGTTTTTCCTGAACAGAAGGCACCTTCAGGTGCCGATGCCTGGACGGCCGGTGTGCCCTTCCTTTCCCGCGGAACGCGGGAGAGGGGGACCGTCGGCCGAGCGCAGCGAAGAGCCGATGGTGGAGAGGCAAGGTTCAGGCTGGGCGATTGATCGTCCGCCCGACGGCTCAGCAGTCAGCCGGCAAGGTTGGGGAGGAAGCTTGCCTCTCCACCACCCGCTCTTCAGCCGGCTGCGCCGGCTTCGGCGGGCGGTCCCCCTCTCCCGCGTTCCGCGGGAAAGGATGGGCTCAGGCGCGTTTGCGCATCTGTTGCCACATCTCGTCCTGGCGGCGGCGCCAGCGGGCGCGGAGCGAGGCGGGGCGGTCGGGGTAGCGGGTCTCGGTGAAATCGGCGCCGGAGATGCGGTCGGTGCGGAAGCTGCGGAAGTCCTGGCGCAGCTCGCAGTAGCCGACGATCAGGCGGCTGGTCTCGTAATAGCCGACGGCGAACGGCCAGATGGTGCGCAGGGTCTCGCGGTCCTGCTCGTCCTTGTAGGTCAGCACGACCTTGCGCCCGGCGCGGATCGACTGGCGGACCGCGGCCATGTTGACGTTGTCGGGCGTCGAATGGCGGCTGGCCGAGGCGCGGGTCGAGGGCTCCACCACCAGGGGGCGCAGGTCCTCGGGGATCACGGCGCCGATCTTGGCGATCAGGTCCTCGGCGGCGCGGCGCAGGGCCGGGTCGCCGCGGGCGGCCACCATCTGGGCGCCCAGGACGGCGGCCTCGACCTCCTCCGGCG
>Ga0307511_10004300_pt1 | contig 14540 bp, 15 predicted proteins | sample 13_EM_MG_FD_200266 | JGI IMG/M metagenome (GOLD analysis project Ga0307511, IMG submission 200266) | Populus trichocarpa ectomycorrhiza microbial communities from riparian zone in the Pacific Northwest, United States - 13_EM | ecosystem: Host-associated > Plants > Roots > Unclassified | place... | reverse complement strand
CCCGCCCGGGGGGGGAAGAAGAAGCGGAGAAAACGAAAGTAGCCGCCTCGATGCTCCGAAGTTATGTGTTTAGCGCCTCTTCAATTGTACTATTATTATCCGGTCTTACTGATCATCAGAGCCCTAATATGGGAAACAGAGGGAAAGGGGCGAGCTGTACAGAATTACGGCCACTTTGTAGGGTTCGCCAAAAAGCGGAAACTAGGCATCCTTGAACCGGCAAAGCACTGTGAGAAAAAGCCATCCCTGCCTGGAAAATTTCACTGCTGCCAGGCTCTATATGCAGGGTCACTAGTTGCGATTAAGTACCTCAATTGCAATGTTTTTCTTTTTTATTCTTCCGTCTCGAGCTTTTTCTTTCCTGTTAGAGGTATACCCCCCATCTAATAAGTAGCTAAGATAGATCAAACCGCCCCTACTCTTTAGTATCATCATGCAGAGAATGACAGAATGGCTTGCGGACAACTGCAAGAAGGGCACCCTGAAAAGTTCGTGCCCACCACTCACACCGGCCTTGGTATTGAAGCTGGCTCGGCTGTACGCATGCTACCACCCGTTTGGCCGTACACTAACATTGAGGCCGAGAGCCGCCGCGATCCTCACGTCGAAGTGCTGCCCGTCCCTTGCTAAGTATTTTGCTTATGTAGCCCTGTGTATCGGGGCGGATCGGAACCCCCTGTTCTACATTAGTCTGGTTGGTTGTACACGTTATTGCTGCTAAATTCAGAGCACGAGACTTTTGGTATTAAACATATTAGTAGCAAGTAAAAAGCCTGCAAATTGGTACCCGAAATCTGATAAATTTTTTTCTCGCACCACGCTAAGCGGCGGCGCACAACTTCAAAACCCACATCGCCCAACGCCTTTTTCTTCCCTTTCTTCTCCCTTCTCACAGACCAGAACCTCCTTCATAACTACCCCACTCCCCCTCCGAAGCCGCTGAGTCCGACATCGTTCAGTGTTTTTTGTTTCTTTCGTACTTTTTTTTTACAACACTCTCCCCTCTCCCTATCCAAGATGCCGGAGTCTGTGAGTATACCCCACCTGGTGCTGCTGCTTCAGGGACCTTTCTGAGTGAGCGGCTATGTAAAGACTGCCAGTCCCGCCAATACCCACGAGAATTGGGTTCTACTGCGTTAGACAGTACCATGCGGGTAATCTGGCTGTCTTGCACAGTCACGATCCTTAAAGTGTTCTGAACGATGTTGAGAATAGGTCACTAACATTTCATTATCATAGACTTTCATGATCGATTTCTTGAGTATGTCGCCCTACCACTGTCTCCAAAAGCACAGATTAGTTCGTTCAATTGAGGACATCACTAACAAACTGCAGTGGGCGGTGTGTCCGCCGCCGTCTCCAAGACTGCTGCCGCCCCCATCGAGCGTGTCAAGCTTCTTATCCAGAACCAGGTTTGTTGACTCCCAAAATCTTTACCTTTCTACATCCCCAGTAAACTCTACCTACTTGGCGTCCACGTGGGATTGGACAATAACAAAATCACGTGATGATATATAGTAGACACATTTACTGATAGTTTCTCGAAATGTAGGATGAGATGATCAAACAAGGCCGTCTCGACCGCAAGTACAATGGTATCATGGACTGCTTCAAACGTACCATTGCCGATGAGGGTACCGTCTCCCTGTGGCGTGGTAACACTGCCAACGTCATTCGTTACTTCCCGACCCAGGCCTTGAACTTTGCTTTCCGTGACAAGTTCAAGAAGATGTTCGGTTACAAGAAGGAGAAGGATGGATATGCTAAGTGGATGGCTGGTAACTTGGCATCTGGTGGTGCTGCTGGTGCCACTTCCCTCCTCTTCGTCTACTCGTTGGACTACGCCCGTACCCGTCTTGCCAACGACGCCAAGTCTGCTAAGAAGGGTGGTGAGCGCCAATTCAACGGTCTCGTTGACGTTTACAAGAAGACCTTGGCCTCCGACGGTATTGCCGGTTTGTAAGTACTACTCAACCTCAGGGTTTTGGTTATCTGCTAATGCGAAACAGGTATCGTGGTTTCGGTCCTTCCGTCCTTGGCATTGTCGTCTACCGTGGTTTGTACTTCGGTATGTACGACTCCATCAAGCCAGTCGTCCTTACCGGCTCCCTCGAGGGTAACTTCCTCGCCTCTTTCTTGCTCGGTTGGTGCGTCACCACCGGTGCTGGTATTGCCTCTTACCCTCTCGATACTGTCCGTCGTCGTATGATGATGACCTCGTAAGTTCCCTCAGCTCTTTCCAAAATAATTGATGAACGATTGCTAATAACCTGTACAGTGGTGAGGCCGTCAAGTACGACTCTTCCTTACATGCCTTCAGGTCCATTATTGCTACCGAGGGTGTCAAGTCCCTCTTTAAAGGAGCTGGTGCTAACATCCTCCGTGGTGTTGCCGGTGCTGGTGTGTTGTCCATCTACGACCAAGTCCAACTCATCATGTTTGGCAAGGCCTACAAGGGTGGATCTGGTTAAATGCGTACCTTCTTTTTACGACATAGACGTTGGGACGGGGATGGAGTAGCGGTTCAAAAAATCTACTAGTGTAATAATTTAGGTGGATCCTTAAATAAATAGCGAATGGGTTTTGGCCGTTTTCTTTTCATCTCATGGTACAGCTGGGTTGTTATGCGTTGTTGAAGGGTTTGTTCAGAAGGGAGTCCAGGGCGGCGGGGGCGGGGTTCAATGTTCTTGGGGGCAATGTGAGTGGTAAAAGCGAGGGATTTCATTCTTCTTACTACAATACTTGTACTGCCCCACCGCACACATTTTCCTTTGTCAATGGTTGTTACGCCTTCCTCATTTCCTTTACTAGCTATATTCACTGTTGATAAATTAGAGGCAGTAATCCATTCAAATGTTTTCTCCACTAACATCTTACCCCCACCTCGATAGCTCGTTGATACAAAGGGCCTCTTCGGATAGTGAAGTAATGAAGCATTATATCTCTAGCTCGACAGCCTTTGTGGCTCGTTTGCGTACCGGCCAACTGAAGTCGCACCAAAACGTTGTGCAACCAGGCAACTACTAAAACAGATAGGCTCTCACTTGTCTTTACTGCTTACTCCACACGGCCCTCACATCAGCTTACCTCTACAGGGCCAACTTCCTTCAGCTTGATATCATATGGGTTCAGCCTTTCATTGCTACATTCATCTGGCCTCACCCGCCTTCAACAAAGCCAGGACTGTTATTGATAACAACGATGACTGCCCAAATACCAGAAACTATGAAAGCCGTAGTCTTCCACGGCCCACAGAATATTGCTGTCGAAGACCGCCCGGTCCCGAAGATACAAGATGCTACTGACGCAATCGTGAAGGTTACAATGACTGGCCTCTGTGGAAGGTATGTGTTAATATTCAGTCTCATAATTTGATTCAAGTCAAGATTGGAGGCTCATAGTGTTAGTGAGCTCCACATCTTCCGAGGACACCAGAAGAGTGATACTGGGTTTATTATGGTTAGTTGTTCAATGCTGGGAATAAATCAGAGTGAATGTGTAATCGAAGCTTTGGTGATCAGGGACATGAGTTCACGGGGCATATTGTTGAGCTAGGAGAGGGGGTTAAGGACTTTAAGGTTGGAGATAGAGTTGTTGCCCCATTTACGACATCATGGTATGGCTTGGCATTCCTAAGGTGATGGTACTGAAAGTACTAACAACCTGTATAGCGGAAAGTGCTTTTACTGCACTCAAGGATATACTTCGAGATGTGAGAACAGTTTGCTATTTGGGTGTCCAAAGCTGGATGGTGGGCAGGCAGAATACGTTAGGGTACCTTCGGCGGATGGGACGCTATTCAAGGCGCCGGAGAAGTTACCAGAGGAATCAGTGGTGAGTGGTTGTAGCTGTAGGGAGATGGAATCGAGGTATTCCAAGATGCTAATACACGATTGTGAGTATGTAGGTTTTGATGGCAGATATTGTGAGTATTCCCCCTAGTATAAATTTCCGAGCGGAAGGGACTAAGCCGACACTTCATGACATGATTAGTTCCCAACGTGAGTGCTCAGCTTACCCATACGGACCACAATTCCAACTCACTATCCCCCTCATCAGCGGATACTTTGCCGCCTCCAACGCCCTACAATTTATCCCTCTCGCCCTCCATCCAACCACCACCATTGCCCTCATTGGCTGTGGCCCAGTTGGCCTCTGTGCCCTTATCTCAGCCCTCTCATTCAAACCCGCTAAACTATTCGCTATCGATTCCGTTCCATCCCGTCTCGCCCTTGCCGAATCCCTCGGTGCTGTGCCCCTCAACTTCCTCACCGACAAAGAACACCTCAGCAAAACTATCCTGGAGGCTACAAATGGTCGTGGTGTTGATGCGGTAATGGAGGTTGTCGGAAACTCACCCGCGCTCCGAATGGCGTATGATATTGTACGGCCATTTGGCACCATCAGCTCGGTGGGGGTGCATAATACGGAAATCCCAATAACTGGGAATGAGATGTATAATAAGAACATCAGGATTCAGTTTGGAAGGTGTCCGGTGAGGGCGATATTTCCGAAGGCGTTGGAGTTATTGAAGGAGAAGCATCCACTGTTAGGGTATGTTCTACTTACTCCTCCCTATGATATGGATTCCACTGATATGAGCATCATATACCGAGATAGGTTTATGGCAGACAAAATTATGCCATTGACACAAGCAGAAGAGGGATACGAGCTGTTTGACAAGATGAAGGTGCAAAAGGTCATTTTCAAGGCGGATCAGTAACGGGTCTTTTCCTGACATGAGCATTTGGAATTTCTAGCCAGCATGCACCCTGGGAATGTATCTTGCATTGTATTTTTTGCATATTTAAAGGTCCAGCATCTGAAAAACAATTACTTATCCCTTATTTCGTGGTTAATACAAAGAAATATTATATAATTTTGATCTGAATTTCGGCTGAGACCTACTAACTACAGTAAGTGTATACCCGAGATAAGGCTATATAAATGGGTTTTAGTTTAAGGCCCCTGTGCGGGCCCTGAGAGTTACCCTCAATCACCGTGTGGTTTGTAGTAGCGGAATCTCAGTGCTAGTGCTTGCTTGAGGAACAGACGAGCTGTATTTAGCTATCTGGAGTATTCTTTAGGTATGAGGGTAACAGTGAGCAGGTTCTCGTATTTAGATTCACCCCCCCACCATTGTGGGTCAAGCTTAACTCCAAAGATGATTGTCGGGTATATAACATATACCGTGACTAGGTTATGGTGGAGTTTGTGAGCGCAAAACTCAATTTGAAGCTACAGTTTGGCGAACAGAAACAGCATAGAACTTGGAAATCACGTACTCACCCTGACTATCTTCAAAACACCATGATGCAGACGCAATAAACACCAGATAACTGCACCTAGTATATAAGCCGAACACCAACGGATTACTTATTGTGCCACCTAAAACTAAAAGCTATGATATAAGAAGAACGTGAGCCCGCTGGTAATGATGATAACTGATAAAAGCACAAAAACCCTACTCCTCAACACGTAGAACCTCCCTTCGCCTTAAAAATGTAAGCATTTCGTCCTCTGGCGTCGGCTTCCACTCCCTCCCGTCATATAGCTCTCTTCAATCTTTCCCCTAGCACACGGCTCAAAACACATGCAGAAAAAACGACAGCTTTTCTAGCACCCCACTACGTCAATTTCCCCACCGGTGTCTCCATGCCTCAACCGCTGCAATCTGTCCTCTAGAATGTCTCCTCCTCCTGTCCCGTTTCTGGAATCTCGAATCCCTCCTCAGTAGAATACATAATATGTTGAATCTTCGTGACCAGTCCATCAGGATCCTCTTGCTCGGGTGCCAACTCTGTCGCCTGCTGCACCAACAACTCAATGTCTCTCAATTTGCTGAAGTAGAAATCTCTCTCCCGCTCCAACCCCACAACACTCTCCTTGAGCATATTAATCTCATTCTGTAATGCCGCGTTATTCGCTACCGCGCCAACACCCCCTCCCAGTGGGGTCCTTGTGCGGGCGGCTGCGCCGACTGTAGGGGTGGTGCCTCGCTTGACAGCTGCGATGGGCGCGCGGGGAGCTGGGCCTCCGACGCCTTGTCCTTTTCGTCGCCCAACGGCGTCGTATTCGCCTCCGGGATAGAATTGGTCCCAGTAGCGTTTAGTCCATTGGAGGAATTCGAGGTTATCTTGGAATTTGCATTTTACGAGACGTTCGACAGGGAGGGGGCGATCAATTCCGCGCTGAGTGAAGACGTCTGTAGAGCTAGGTTAGTCGGAGCTCATCGGCGGATGGAAAGGGTATTGGGTGGGATAGGTCGCGTGGAGCGCGATAGGTTTGATGGTGAGAAAGTAATGAGATAAGATGGGGGGAGCATACTTTGCAGAACCTTGAAGTTGTTTAGGTATGCGTATTCGGTGTTGACGTTGAATTTGACCTTGTGCATGGGAAGGTCCCCTGTATGTTAACCGAGATATATATTAGCGAACCTGAATTTGAGCCTCACGAAATGTGCACCACCCCACTGATATTGCATCTCCTGGACAGAGCTCGAACGTACCATAGATAGAATCGAACACTTGTGTGAGCGCAGCACTGTATTTCCTCTAGTCAGTATCCGTTTCACGTGTTCACAGCACTTCCTGTATTTGCTTTTGTTGCTGCTGAGGCACTGAGAGAAAGGAGGTTAGGAACCAGAGAGGGGTAGGCGAACTGACCCAGTACCCAACTGCTCTACCCTCGTGATGTTTAACTGTAACAAGTTGTTTAACCAGTTCAAAAGTTCCTGCCTAAATCCCGAACGCAAATCACCTGATTAGCCTCCCATCTCCCCCAACCCCAGCTCCCCCAGCTCTCCAGCTCCCAGGCTATCAAAAGTTGCGGGGTCCTACCTAGACTCCCCCATGTTGACTTATGCTGCTAGGATGTTTCTTTTGGGGTTCGTTGCGTGAAGATGCACTGATTCGAATATTTCCGAACGAAAGCTGCGTATGAACGATCAAATCTTCGAGGTAAGGACAGGTGCAGGTTATATCACTAGTGTCCAGGTTCTGGGGGATAGGCTTGACTGTTATGAAATGGGGTCCCGGTCCTGGTTGGTGGATGTTCTGCTGTGCACGGAAGACGGTAGTACGGTTGCCGCACTAAGGAGTTCAGGGGATGGGGACACTGGCGGTGGACTATTGGAAGGGCAAATATTTTTTTTGCCAAGAGGACCGCGAAACACAATGTAAACAATGAAAATGTAAATAAACAGCGAGTGCCCCAATAGAGACCCGCGACTATCAAAACATCGGTTCCAGCATGTTCTATGATCTAAGAATGGCTAAACCAATCTGTAAAGAGCCAGCAAAGAGTGAACAAACCAGAGTTAGCTTTTAATGACATAAAGCATCATCATATAATGCAATACAGCAGCCTACCAAGCCACGTCTTTTCCGAAACGCAGTACCCATCCCTAGCCAGGTCTATAGCACTCCCCTTGATGTACCCACTGATGTATAAAGGAAAGGAAACAGAGGAAACAAGGAACCGACATCAGAGTCCCTGGATGAGAGAGCATGAGGAAACACAACAGAAAATGAAGTGGCACAACTATAACCAAGCACAAAACTCCAATCCGCCTTGCTAAAAGTTGACCAACAAGTAACTTCGTGATATAATAAAGACTTGTCTCAAGGAAACTCAATTAGCCTAGAATGGGAAACCGCCAGGAAAGTCCTGAGGGCCTCCTCGCCTCCGGCCTCCTGCTCCTCCTGCACCCCCAAAATGAAAGCCGCCGGTCCCGTTACCGTTCATCATGTTGAATAGCACAGATGGGTCGATGCCACCCATACCACCCATACCACCCATACCACCAAATCCACCGTCCATGCCACCAAACATATCCTCCGGCTCCATGGCTGGATTATCGTATGCTGCTCGCTTCTGGGAATCGGATAAAGTCTCGTAACTGCAATTTCATCAGCCGCCAATCAACGAGGAGGTCTAAGTGGTAACTACTCACGCTTCACCAATATCCTGAAACCTCTCTGCAGCCGCCGCGTCATCTGGGTTTTTGTCTTTACAAAGGTCAGTAAAATATAACACAGCCCAGTATACTCGTGCAGTTCCACTTACCAGGGTGATGTATTATCGCCATCTTCCTGTACGCCTTCTTGATATCGTTATCAGAAGCATTCTTGTCCACACCGAGGATCTTGTAATAATCCTTCCGCTTGCTCTTCTTCAGCTCCATCTCCGCGTTCCTTATCTCTTTCCGCAGAGTCGAATCCTCTGGTGTTGCTTCAAGACAAGCCTTATATTCTCGCAGAGCTTCGTCCCAGTCTCCGGACTCGCCGAGTGCTTTTGCTCTAGTCTTGCGTGCTTTAGTATATGTGGGATCGAGCTTGAGAGCCTCGTCACAGTCTTCGATGGCTTCATTCCAAGCTTTCAACTATATATAGTGAATTAGTCTTCCGTCAGGGAAAGCTCAACTACAATAGTATTACCTTAGTGTGAGTAATGGCACGATTCTGGTACAGCTTTGCATTTGTGCCCTTGTTATCTGGATCCACAGCCAATGCCTCTGTGTATAGCTCCCTTGCAATTTTAAAGTCACTTCTCTTAAAAGCTTCATTACCAGCCTCCTTCTTCTTCTCCAGCTCACGTGCCCTCTTGAGGTATACCCTAGCTACCTTCATATCGGGGTCACATCTTAAAGCTTCCATAAAATGTGCTTGAGCCTTGGCATTTTCTCCCTGAGCGTAGAGAATCCTTCCTCGTAGCACCAATGCATCTGGATCTTGTCCATTTTGCCGTAACAGAGACATAGCTACATTTTGTGCCTCTCCAAGACTGTTAGGATTGTTCAGCTTGAGGTTTGCCTCACCCCGGAGGATCTTCCACCGCTTTGGAGCGTCAACCCCAGTACCAAGGCCCTCCTCTGCACGGTCAAGTGCGTGTAGTGCCATGGATCCATTGCCCATATCGAGACTCCTCTCAGCAGATTTAATATGCTGAGCCATCTGCAACGCTGGAGCCTTGTCTTTGGCAGATACAGGTGGCGAAATTCTCGAATATGTCAAAAGGGCATCATCAGGCCTCCCCAGTGCCGTTTGGATTTTACCCATCCGAAGCAGGGTTTTTGCCTGGTTTGGCAAGTATCGATCTGCCTCTGTACAGTCTTCCAGTGCCTGGAGTCCGTGGAGTCCGTACTTATTCGCCGAGATGTAGGCTGCAGCTCGGTTTGACAGGAAAGTGGGATTTCTAGGATCGCATTCTATAGCTTTGGTGTACTGCTCAATGGCCTTCGTATACTCCTTTTGTTTAAAGAACTTATTTCCGGCCTGCTTGTATGCCTCGCCATCGACGGATGGTGTTGGTGGAAGGGGGGTATTGATTGCAGCAGAAGTAGGTGACTTCACGCCATTGGATGTCGGAGAGTTCGATCGGGAAGACTTTTTCTCTGTACCGTTGACGATTTGGGGATCAATTTCCATGGGGTCGCTCATAGCTGATGATGCTGGCTTTGAAAACTCGTGAGGTGTCACAAAACGGATTTACGGCTTTGGTCAATTCTCTCTCGGGTTCGAGACTATTCGTCTGGTCTGAGTTGATCTGAGGCTCGCTGGCGATAAGAGGGGAGATAGGCGTTTTCAAACTTCGACTTAGCCAACACAGCACACTTGGGTGTAGTGAGTGAGTATGGTTGAGATACAAAAAGGAGGAGGAGTAAGCAAGCAACAAACAGCCTGCCTGGAAAAATTCAGAACCGGGTACCGGGTGTTGTTTGTATACTAAAAGATTAAGTAGTGGATATCTGGTAGGGGCTGGAAAACGGATCCAGCACCGGCATGCTAGAAGGTTCTATTGGAGTGTGAAACTTTGGGTGCACCGTCAACGCCCGGTCATGGATCCCATCGGCCCGCAACGACAGCTGATCCCAAGATATACATACGGAATTAGAGCTTCTCTTGGTATAAGCAATTTCGCTTACCTTTTTAAAAATGAAGATACGTGTAGAATAGCTCGGTCACGAGATCATCCCTGCCCTTACTACAGATACGGAGCGAAGTACTCTAATATATTCTGAATGGAGAACAAAAACAGCTCGCCAAAATTGGATTTGATATTCTTACCACGAGAAATCTAAAGGAAGATCAGTCAATCATACCCCAAAGGTCACAGTCGTTAAACGTGCACCTCAGGCTTGGGACGTGGCTTGCGTGGAACCTATCACAAAACGTGGAAGAAAGCTGAATGACCGAATGTGACCTACCTCCAGCTCCAGATATGATCCAGTTACAAGTACAGGATAGGACAAAGGAAACTCACCTTTGTGTTCTCACGAGTCTAATGGCGGGAGATACCTATTTCAATATTCAAACCCCCAAAATCAGAAGTGTGGGGGCGTGTCTATAATAAGCATCCAAAACCGCGGATCGCTCTCATTTAGGGTATCAAGCTAGCAAAAGGAAACATATGGGGAAACGGTCATTATCAATGAATAAAATACAATAAGAAATGAGGAAAAATATGAAACCGAAGATCATCATCTCCTACCTCCCTCCGCTTTTATTGAGTTGACAACAGTTGCTACTACCGCTTCCGATGATGAGGCATCAGACCTCGTCTTTGCCGCCGAGGCAGCGGCAGCAGCAGCCTTGTTACTGCTGCTCTCTCGTCTTCTCTTGGGAGCATCTTTAATCTTCGGATGGGTATGGCACTAAGAGGAGCTCACTGTTAGTATCAGGGTGTCAATTACTTGGTCTCAACTGTATGTACCTTATATGCGTGCCTAAACCATGTAGTTCCTTTTTTCTTGTTACTGACCAAGGCTACCCATTCGTTACATGAGTGGCACAGCCCCTCCCAGACGTCTGGATTCCCATCCATTCGCCGAAACTCCTTTGGCTCCACGAACTGCTGTCCTGTTGCTGCACTGATTCCATGTGTGAAAGACTTGTCATACCAGAAAGCCGAGTTCTTGAGGACAAGCCACCGCCCTGGCTTACAGATGCCACACCACCCCTCACGTTTATTTCCATGCCCCCGAACCCACCTGGGAGTGTATAGGTCGCCCTCAAAACGAAGTTCTTGCTCGTGGGGCTTCATATCTGGATCCTTGGGGTTCATGTCTTCTGGAGGTGGTGATATTTGCTCCTCTTGGAGGGAAGCATATAGATCCGGTGGGTCGGCCAGGTCTGCATAATGGCTATGGCTTGGTTCCACATTTGATCCCAGGATGCCTCGAAAATAAGGATAACCCATCATTGCCGCTGCCCCATTATGGGGCGCTAATGAGGAGCTTGGGAGGAATCCACCCCCACGGGAAAATGAGTTAGAGTGGGACACTAGAAGCTGGCTAGCTGAAAGAGAAAGTGAAGTATGCTGCATATCTGGATGTGGGTGAGGGTGTAAATGAGGGTAAGCGGGCGAGCAAGTGGGTGACGTGTGATGCGAATGAACCCCCCCTCGGCTTTGAGGATGCAAGTTGTCGAGCTGGGCTGTGAGATATGCTGTATTGCTGCTTGAGCCAGAATAGTAAGATCCTGTAGACCACCTCTTATTCCGGGGGCTTTCCATCATGTATGGTACCGCTCTTACGCTTGGGCGTGGAGAGGGTGAACTCCTACCACGGCTTCCAGAACGAGCTTGTGGCCGCGCCGACTCTCGAGGCGACGTTACTGGAGAAAGCGGAGTTGATGAGAGTGTGCGTTGGGAATAGTCCAAGGGAGGTGGCATATCGTACGCATTTGAGTAGTCATCATAGCCTGCATCTGAAGGAGGTGGCACCAAATGTTCATGGCTAGAAAGAGAGGTAGATGCATCTGATAGTCGTCGAGAATGTCCAATCATACCAAGGGCATCACTATCGAAAGCACCTTGGCCTGAATATGATGTATATCGAGATGAGTCAAGAAGCCCATGTTCATCAGGGCTTCCGTAGCTCGACCCTAGTCTTGTGAAGTCTGTGTTGAATTCTCGCAGTGCACCGCTATAGCCTCCCCGAGATCTATTCCAAGGCCCAACTGCTGCCATTCCGTCAAACTTATTGTCCCCCACCCCGCACCCTAACCGCCCCGGCCACTCACTATCTATTGGGGAGTCAAATGGTGCAACAATTCCAGCTACATTGGGGCCCATGCTTTGGGTGTTAGGTAAACTAAGTACACTAGCGCCCCAAGCTGGGGCGGTGGTTGAATAATCCTCAGGAAGAGAATAGGTGAATGCTTCTGTGACAGGCGGTGGCACTTTGTTTGTACCTATCTGGGGCGTAGGCGGCCAAATAGTGAAGTTTTCCGGTAGTTCGGGCCCCATACCTATTGGTGCGTAACGAGGGTAGTTTTCATTTGGGCTGCTCGTCATTATGTACTGTTGAGATGATGTAGTCGTATATGAATCCTTCATGATATTATTGCTGGAATATGCTTGCCTATGCTAATTTTAGTACATACCCCCCTTGACAATCCTATCATGGTGACTTACTGAATAACATTCATTTCTCGATAGCATACGGGGAAAATTAAGGAAAGATTGAACTGCCATGCCCCTCACCCCCATTAGCCACAGTACTTGGTATTTTGGCCCATTCTTGATTTTGATCGTATGCTCGTCCCCGAATATCAAACCCCCGAGCTTCCGTCATTCATGCTCCCCATTGGATGCTTGTATCCACAGGACGGGTATAAAGTGGTTCAACTTACTACAGGAGTTCAAACGTCTGTGATTGCAAAAATAAAAACGGGCCTGCCGGAGAAATGTACAACGTCAATCAAGGTCTTTAAAGGAATGTTCTTAAATGAGTGTCGATATCAAAAGTTGGAGGAGTGTATACACAAAGTCACAACCAGCGTGACCACTGCTGAATCTTGAGAAAGGAAAGAAGTATATAAGATGCAAAAATTTAAAAAATGAAAGATAAATAGAAAATGAAAGACTGAGATCAAATCTCTAATGGAATTACTGGGGGCATGGAGGTTGAAGACTAATAAAAGTACCTATTCACAACGTTGGTGTTTCTCAGCAACCCTGTGGTTTGTCGAGCACTAACTCCGATGCGCCAGGGTTAACCTTGGTGAGGATGACCGATCGAGGCCAGCTCTGGGGTAAGTCCTTGAGCGAAGCCATCCTTACGCGCTGTGAGATAGCTCCCCCCAACTTACTTCACGAGAGCGAGCGGATGCAGGTGGTGCCTGGCGTTTAGGTGAGCAGAGCCGCCCGCCCAAGAGGCGCAACGCACCAGAATTGGCACACGTACCAATACCATGTTGCCCATGTAAAAGATGCCATCGAGTGACCTCAACTTTCAGAGGGTTGAGTTTCATTAATAAGGCACTCCTACTTTGTAGGTATGTCGCATGTAAATACACACAACAATCTAGGGGACCCGAGACGTAGTCTCAACCTCACAATCGGTGTTCATTCCAGGCACAGATGATAAGGACATGACGGCCTCCACCTATGGCGACTCGGAGGTTTCGACTATGAGGTTGGTAAGGTGATGATAGTGGGATTGTTGTGGTTGCAGTAGGGGCTTGTGCCAGACTATGGTTGCAGATGTACGTATGTAGTTTCGAATGTACTGGTTGTTGGCCGTTGCGACAGGTTACCCACACCCTGATACGAACCTGAAACGGAAACGTTTCCTACTTACAGTGGTTTGATTGCACGACCCCTCGTAACGCAACCAGCTATAACTAGACTTGGCTGCAGGCATGAAGTTTATTTAGACCTTATTGTCTGGAGGCTAAACCTATCTTATAAAGAGTGCTTCATACTAAAACGCATACATGTACACAGGTACAAGGGAAAGAGATTACTGCCTGGTGGAGATCGACCGCGGACGAGGGTTTCGGTGAATAGTAGGCGAATATGTGGAGCTTCAATTGTTAGAATCTGCTGTCTCAATTCACAGCGCTAGCAATCTCTTCTCGTGTAAGTAAGTATATGACGGGATCAGAGAACTTGAGTACAGTGAGCTTGATAAGGCGCCAAGATTCGGCTATGATACATATTCCGAAACCTCGACCGACGATACAGATTTAGAGTACCGGCTCTGCCTATGAAGAGTGACCTTTCTTGAGGTTGAACATAAGATTAGACTATGAATGGGTGTCATACGGGATTTCTGTTACGGTTGGCTACATGCACTTAGTCTTCCGAATCCGAGTCCGAATGTATCCAGTCCCAGCAAAGCCGGCTCGGGGCAACTGATATTAAACCACCACTGGCAGACGACTGGCAATCTGTATTCGAGGCGATGAACTGTTTAAAATCTGAAACAATCCAGGCCAACAGAGCTCGTTTGTTACCAGCCAGACTACACCTGTCATTGCTTGCTAAGTGCATTATAGACCGTGGGGTCTGGTGCTCATATGGAGACCAATCGTTGGGAAGAGGAAGGAGCTTCAGTGTTTAATGTTTTTGCCCCCAAAGTAAACGAGAAAGTTAGCTACCCAGTGGACCGGCTGCATGGATCAGGACTAAGGAGTTATAGATACAGCTAGGTGGCAAAAAGAATTGGACGCTGCATACATATGCAATGTATATCATCCAACCCAAACCCATACAAAAGTCTCAAATATGCAGTGTTTGGGCCTCTTATGCAG
>Ga0307511_10004299_pt1 | contig 14541 bp, 21 predicted proteins | sample 13_EM_MG_FD_200266 | JGI IMG/M metagenome (GOLD analysis project Ga0307511, IMG submission 200266) | Populus trichocarpa ectomycorrhiza microbial communities from riparian zone in the Pacific Northwest, United States - 13_EM | ecosystem: Host-associated > Plants > Roots > Unclassified | place... | reverse complement strand
GTAAGTCGAGCTCTGTGGAGAAATGGCAATATTTCAAAATTTCACTGCCTATAAATCAATCATAAATACACACACTTACAAAGAAAATCAACAAGGAATTCACATGAAGAAAATACACGCACCAAAATGTACAAGTGCCATCCATGATGGGCAAGGTAAGATCATGGACCTGGCCCAACATCTTTCCTTGCACTGGTTTTGATTCCACGCCGTCATGCATGTTCAAAGTTTCAGAAAAGTTTGGGCATTTCAGGTGAGAATGACTCTTTCCATTGAGGGCCACCTTTCACACGCCTTGTCAATAAATGATATCCATAGAAGCAGCCCAGTATTGATACGAAAGAATTCTCCGGGTGAAAGAAGAGCTCCTCACTGTGCAAATACATCTCACCCTTGGTTGCTTTCTTGCTTCAATGGTGGGAGACCATCTTTTCAAATCCCAGTTAAAAGTAAAAAAAAAAAGCTCATTGCTCATCTGAACTCTGTACAGTGATTAAATGTTCTTCAATACCTTTAAGGGAATCCCCACTAACATACCATGTTACAGTTCCTGCAAGGAATATTGAACCGAGTCATAAACTCAAGTTAATGGCAAATTCTCACATTAATGAAGGTAGCGAGGAAACTGCTACTAACGATGGCAGTTAGTTGCCAGCAATCAATACCACAAGGAAACTGAAGAGACAGCTAACTTGAAAAGCAGAGAAGTAATTGAGTTGATGGGAAAGTAAACGGGGTTTTGCAGATATGGTGTGAGCAGTAAGGTGAGTGGCTATGCGCCAAACACAAAAGGGTAAAATAGATTTTGTTGGTGATATGGTGAGCAAAGCACCAAACTGCTTTGGGATTCAGTCAGGCTCACATGCTTTTGCTGTTAACGATTTCTTCAGAAACTCCTTAATCTCTAAGGTCCTGATATTATGTGCAAGGATATTCCCTCTCCCACCAGGGAAATTATTTTCATTGAAGGTCAGTTGCTTATCTAACTGGAAGAGGAACAACAAAAATTACACAACAGTCATACAGTTTCAATCAGATGCTTCTAAATCATAGCTAGACGGTCCAAGCATTTCAATATGGTTCGTTAGTAAATGTTGAAGTATATCTGTTTCTTTTGCCTCATCCTTAAATGGGTATGGGTCGAAACAGAATTTTGGTATCACCAGCCCAACACTGACAACCCTCAAGCAAGGAGTAAAAAAGGAGGAGAAATGGGATATGGAATGTATTTACCTAGTGGCGGAGCTGGTTCCTGTTCTCTTGTTGCATGAAGTATGATTGTTCCTGAAAGAACAGTGATAAATCCACAAAGCTCAGAGGCTATGCTGCTCACATCTTGGCCCGACCAATCCTGCAGAAATTACATGGTGACAAACATTTTGAGCTTGCAGGTTCTTGGTAATTGTAAACAACAGTACTATATATACAGACAGAAACGAATCCCAGAGGATGAATCAGTCATTCACCTTGAACATTATGGCACTGGCAATGATGGTCAGAGTTGTAAACATTACATAATACACCGGAGAAACAATTGCTGCGTTGAATGTATCCAATGCCTGGAACATAAAACACTATTGACATGAGAACGATAACTATTAAATAGAATCTCATCTGACAGGAAAAACTTAAACTGATGATGAAGATGAAACTGCTTCAATAAACTTGAGGATATCAGGTTGATCATTTTCACTTGGTGTACAACAAATATCCAGAGATAGTCTTTGCTTGAGACATGATGCGAATAAAGAAACAAAGTGGCATGATTGAACATGGAGGTTTTCTAACCCAATCTGATAGCCTAACAAATAACTGTCCTAACTACTATCACCCACCTGCAATATCCAAATAAACACTTTCTTCCAACTATATCACACTCAGGACCATGTAGCATAGCTGGCCCTTTGCCCATAGCTCTCGTCCGCACATTTGACAGGAACAAGATGTTCACTACGCCATCAGCTTAACTTCACAGAAAGCAGTACCACCTCCTAACATAAAGTACCCTACCTATTCATCCTTATCCAACTAAATGAGAAACATTCCCCAGTTAAAATGAAATTTAAATTCTTTAAAGACAGCATCCCAGACATAAAATCATGTGTATGGCAGGTAATAGAGATATCTCTATTTTCTAACTCATATTCCATGGCCTCCTTTGAACTCAAAACCACACCTAGAAACCTACTCCAGGTTCTTTTTCTATTATTACTTGAATAATTTGTTTCCTTTTTTCCCCTGCACTAATGAATCTATGGGTTTCTGCTTCTCACACAAGCCTATACCATAACTAACATTCGAGAAATACAATTGATGACATTAAACTTACCCTGTTCAGGTAATTTAACTGTGTGATGACACAGATCACTGCAACTGAAAGAAAAAACCAAGTCTGAGGATAAGCTATCTGATTTATCCCTTCCAATGTCAACTTTATTGCAATTCCAATGGCTTTTATGCTTACAACCTGAAAAACACCAGAAAAAAAAAAAAACACAAGCCAGAGTTAATGTTAGGAATCGTGATGCAAGGTAACTAACAAAATGAAAATGAAATGAGATTACAAATTTGAATAAGAATGTCTGTACATCTAACTCAAAGAAATCGTAATTACCGTTATTGAACCCATCAAAGAACATATTCCCAAGTAGACCAATATGTTTGTCTGCCCACAGCGCGGTTCAAAGTACAAAATCAGAGCTAACACTACTGAAAGTGTAGCTACTACATATATTAGAAATGCTGTGATGTGAGAGGGGAAAACAAAACCAATAACTCAATAAGTAATTACTCAAGACAATAAATTTGTTCAACAAAAGAGAAGATCAAAAAATAAAAAAGAGTACCAACCTGTTTGGGTTGCCAAAGTCCAGATTTCTTGTACAGAACTAGGTGTATGCTCTTGAGGCGCATGGATTACAATCACTACCGATCCTACAACGCAAGATACACATCCTACAACACCCATTTTCTGCAGCCGCTCTTTCAACATAAAATGTGCCAAAACCGCGCTGCTCAAATTTCCTCACACATGTTAATTATAAATCAAAACGCGAACTATTTAATCACAACATTAAAAAGAGAGAGAGAGAGAGAGAGAGAGAGAGAGAGAGATTCAACACATCTGCAATCTCTACCTTATAATTATACTCAGTGCACCAAGCGGGGTAACTAGAACTGCTGGAGCATAAACGTAAGCCACAAAATTCGCAATCTCCCCAACAATCACTGTTTGTGCATCATAAAAAACCAAAATTTAACACGACATTTCGCAACCAAAACAATCACATAATTCAGACAGAAACAGCATCATCCAATCCATGTATTACTTACTTGTCACCATTCCTGCCCACCATAGCGGCTCTAGCAAGTAAGTATAACCTCCAACCCCTACATTGTCGACTCAAAAAACATCACGTATTCTAATAAACAAAAACCCAGAATTATTTTGTTTTTATTTTTTTAATAGAATTGGATCCAAATTCAAATTTGAACTTAAAAATGTTAACTTTATCACACAACCATATTAAAAAGTTCTCGTCTTTTACTCTCAAACTTGCTAATTACCTAATTAAACAACCAATAACATTGAAATCCAGGTGATTTGAGGTAATTAAATTTAAAACAATGAAACGAGATCGAAAATAAATAGATGAACTGACCTGCGCGAGTACCATTAGCACCAGCTCGTTTGAGTCCTTTCTTCTTTAAAATGAAGCTCGCCCCTATAAATGCACTCGATGCCACAGCTAGAATTAGCCCTCTTGAATTCTCCGATACTCCCATCTCTCTCCCAATTGAATTTATATATAAAAAAATCAGTCAAATAATTGCTAATCAAAATCAAATCAATTCTTTTTCTACAAAACTGAGGTTGTTAGATTTACAGCGCAGGAAATGAATGGAGGAATTTATTCATTTCGCGCCAAAACGAGAGAATGAACAGAAACGACAGCGCTTTGAGCTGTTTCTTTCTTCTCTCTGCGAGGCTCTCTCTCCGCTCTGGTCCTGACAAGTCTTTCTCTGATTGGGTTCTTTCTTTCCTTCTTTGGCGTTTTGTTTGAAATTTCCGATTCGAAGGAGTAAGGATTACGTGTTTCACGTCAGAATATTTAAGTCGGCACGACGTTGTTAGAGAAGCCGGAGGGTTTGACTTCATGTGAACATGACTTGGAGGGTTTCAGCACGTTTCATATTTTAATTGGGTTATTGAAGGATTAAAAACCTTTCATCTCCATCCATTTATTTTTAATTTTTGGATTGGTGGGTTTTGGTGGTAGAATGACGAGAGTACCCCAGCTTTGGTGTGCCACAAATCCATAACAGCAGGCAATGAGGTCGGGGCCGAGACCCCGTTAAGAAGAGCGGGTACATAATATTTTTTAAAATTCTTTTGAAAAAAGTTTTAAATTAATATTATTTTAATACCTGTAATTGTTTTAATGAGCCGCCATCAAAAATAAATAAAAAATATTATTTAAATAGATTTTTAATTAAAAAATATCCTCGGATAGAAATTTGATAAATTTGGGATACCATTGGGAGAAGAAATAAATATTCAGGTTCTTTTTATGCACATGAGTTTGCATGACAAGCTGGACGACAGCAAAATGTGTTTAGAGGCTGTAGTGATGGCCTTGGGGTAATAATCATGAGCTCCGTCGAATGTTCCCTTTCAACACCAATTTGTAGTAAGTTGCATCATTTTATAAATGGGGTATCTCTGGGATCCGTAGATGTGTGGTTTTGGTGTAACTTTTTTATTTGTGTTTTAAAAATATTTAAAAAAATTAAAAGAAATTTTTTTTTTAAATTGATATTTTTTTATATTTTTAGATATTTTAATGTACTGATTTTAAAAATAATTTTAAAAAAATAAAAAATATATTATTTTTAAATATTTTTAAATAAAAAATAACAACAAATATGACATTAACATGCTTAAACATCATAATAAATTATGGGTTTGGGCCATAGTGATGACTTGTCGTAATTCTTAAGCTTCTCCAGCCCACAGCTCTTGACTGGCGGCTGTCCTCGTCAAGGATTGATGGTGCCTTAATTTCTATCCACCATAGTAGCGTGGAGGGTGTTTTTTGGCGATGCATGAATGTGTATCTATCAGCAGCCAAAGACTGAGACGCTAAAATACGATATTTTATCTGATAAAGGGTGGTCGCAGATGGATCCAAGGAAGCTTCTCTGATCTGTTTCATTAGTAGTACATGGCTGAAGGAAACTTTCACGACATGAATTACTTCGGTTTTTGGGTGTTCTGCTATGATCTCAAATGGGCCAGCAGGCCCAAACAAATCTTAGCTTGTGTAAAGCCATTGTATGCTATATAAATTAATCACAGCTCGGTATCCGAGACTCAAAGTTCAACAAAAAACCAACGAGTACGAAGCCCATTTGCATGCTTACCTAGTTGAAGTACGAATCGCAAGATCAAGCCCCCAACATCGAGCCCCCAACCAATATCTGTGGCGCATATCCACGTTCCAAAACAGGCCATTTTAAGGACCACAGAATTTATTTCCACATTTATCTGATGTTCGTCGTAATTATCAAAGCTAGCTACATGACAATTATCACTTTCACCAACCCCCGTCGTGCAAACGGAACATCTATCTCCTAGTCTTTGTCCTTTCCGCATCTACCACGCCCAACACCTCCAAAATAATCAAACGTAAAATCCGAAGGACCACAAGGCAATAAGATGATGATGTTCACAGAGATTATAAGCACACTAATCACTGAAGATAACACAAAATCACAGTAATTAAGAACTCGATTAGATAGTAATAAGCCTATCTTATTCATGGTAGCTCATTTTTCAACACACGAAAGCCTGATAGAACCACCAAACTCCAAAGGGAAAGACTAAAACAAAGGCCCCATATAAAACCTCAAAAACTAAAGGACTAAAACGCACCCAAAACTACTAGAGAAGACCCAATAATAAAAAGACGAAACAAAGACACCACCGAACGACATGTCAACCAAGGGACTCTAAGAGAGTTGACCACAGTCAGCAACAACAACAGGCTTCGAAGTCCTGCCATTTCCAGATCCAACCTTCTCAATTGCCTTCACCACGTCCATCCCTTCAACAACCTGGCCGAAAACGACATGTTTCCCGTCAAGCCATTCGGTCTTAACAGTGCAGACAAAGAACTGAGATCCATTAGTCCCAGGACCGGCATTAGCCATGGAAAGCACACCAGGTCCAGTGTGCTTCTTCACGAAGTTCTCATCGGCAAACTTAGCCCCATAGATTGATTCACCGCCGGTGCCGTTTCCGGCGGTGAAGTCACCACCTTGGCACATGAAGTTAGGGATCACACGGTGAAAGCTTGAACCTTTGAAGTGAAGTGGCTTGCCGGACTTGCCAACACCTTTCTCACCGGTGCAAAGAGCACGGAAATTCTCGGCTGTCCTTGGAACAATATCGGCGAACAGCTCCATAACGATCCGACCAACAGATTGGCCGCCGACGGTCATGTCAAAGAATACCTTAGGATTTGACATTGTAAAGGAGAGAGATTAGGGATTTGATTTCCGAGAAGGATTAAACGAGAGTTGTTTTGATAGGGTTTCCGGGTGTTTTGGGGGTGACTTTATAGGGCGAGAGGGTGGATTTGGATCACTAGATCAGGACACGTGGAAGGATCGCGGTGGTTTGGGATTAACTGTGGTCAGGCTTGCTTTGACTAGGGTTAAGTAAGGGATCCTAAGTGGTATATGCCTTTTGGCTTTATTATCACCGTGGAGAGACGGCGTCGTTTGGAAGTGGTTTTGTTCGGATACGGCGAGATTTATGAGGGATAGGTAAAATCGTACAAATTTCATGCGCCATGATTAATGTTTGTCAGTGATTTGATTGGATTTTATCTTGAAAAACACCAGTAATCAGGTGGCCTTATTGATTTTGTTTTCTAGTGAATGTCAACGATGAATATCATATTTATGCATTAATGATCTAATCGTCGGTGACCAAGTTTTCTCCGGTGCATCGGAAGCTTATTTTCTTAAAAAAAAAATAATTAAAAAAATTTTTTATTTTTTAAAATTTATTTTTAATAGTAAAACATCAAAACAATTTAAAAATAAAAAAATTAAAAACTTTTTAAAAAATATATTTAAACGGCAGTTCCAAACAACTATTCGATGCTAAGCAAATAAAAAAAAACATTAATAAATTATTGAATAAACGTGGTAACTGACAGCTGTGACGTGGTAGGGGAGCCCACTACCGTTAAGGAACCCGTTCATTTATTAAGCCCACTACCGTAGTTGGATGATAATTAAAAAAAAAAAAATACTTGATAATATGCTTGACACGCCAGCAAAATCTCTTTGAAATTCCTCAACTTTATTATAAAAAATAAAAAAATATTATTTTAATATATCAATAATAACGGTATGTTTTTTTTAGTACAGTCATCTGGAAATAGAATGTTTGTAACTATAAAAAGAAAAACTGACAGCATTTAGTGCAATTTCAAAAATATTTAAAAAAATATATTAAAATAATATTTTTTATATTTTTAATTTATTTTTAACATCAACACATCAAAAATTATATAAAATCATAAAAAAATTCAAAAAAAATTCAAAAAAACTTCCCTGCCACCAAAATCATAAATACCAGATTAATTTTTCAAGATGATTTTTGGTGACATGGATATCCATCTGGAATCAATGAAGGGAAATTCTACATGACAACGCATGATTGATAGATACTATTGGAGTAACTAATTACTTGAGACCTGTTCCTGGATGAATAGCATTACCTCCTACATAAAAAGAGAGACAAAGATACATGTCTTGTCAAGAGCTGCAATAATATGCAGTTGCTTTTTTTTTCAACAATTGTCTCACCACAAAAACATGCTACCTTGTGGCATCACGCATGCAAAGGGGGCAGGGCCCATTCAAGCACAAAAGTGAAAATTCAGTCCCCCTAGAAAAATTCATTTCCCTACATCATTACAGCAGTCGGTGCATGATCGAGGAATAATTATAATCCCTTGCTGGAAGGCATATCTTGTAACAGGGCACCTTAAAATCATGGAAAGAGGATGACTGCGAAACAACGCCAGATCGATGATATTTGGCACCATCTTCATTATATTTGTGTGATATTCCTTCACTGAACTAGAGGAACCATCAAAATCTAAGCGATAATCAATGATGTATGGTTCTGATGTTGTCACATGTTGATGTTATACAGAGTTTTACGTTGTAATCATGCAAGTATCTTGGCCATGCCTAATTCTGATATCTGTACAGGATTTTCATGATCTGTTACTCACCCAACTAAGTTCGCCTATAAACCTTCGGTCTGTAACAATACGGGATAGACAAGAGATGTTAAATGTTTCAAGGATGTGACTGATGCTTTTAAGAATGAATGGACTTCCATGGCTACCAAAAAAAAAAAAGCAAAGGCAATTATAATAGTAAATCTAAAATATTAATTCAGAATATAGTTAGCAGTATGAAAGGGCTGTTACCTTTTGACAACAATTTTACTTCCTTTAAAAATTCCTCCACACGCCATAATACAGGGCTTCTTCCACAAATCTTTAAAATGCAGAACTCCAAATATAGGGCCATCTCCATTATCTGTAGTAGTAAGAGACAGACTGACTGGATTTCAGGATTGATGTACCCTGATTTGTTAGAACCACAAAGTTCCGGAACAACAGCAACTGCCTGATCCTGCATTTTAAAATATAACAAGTCAGTACAGGCATCAAAAGCATAGAGTATTTTCACATCAAAAGCAACACAGAAATCTCTCATAGATGGTGAAACTTCATTTACTGCCAATGGTGAAAACTTTTACTCAGAGAAGTGTCACTATTACAAAAGTAATCCCTCAATTTCATGATCTCAAACCGTTTACATCCCTTCAATGAGAGGACTGAAGTCGATGATAATACAGGAGCACTTAGCACTTTTTACCTGCAAGCCATGCAATATCTCCGGCATTGGCAGCTCAGGAATCTGAGTTAGATCAGCAAACCCCACTTCCTCTGATCTTTTAGCAGCGCCCTCTGTTTCCATACAGAGGTATTTCAAGCGAAGAAAAGAGATCCTATAAATATGTAGGGCAACCAAGTCTGAAGAAACTGGATTGGTAATTTAGTTGAATGGCCCTTGCCTACAGTAGCAGTAGTGATGACTGAGAAAGCAGAAGACATGGGCTTTGATGCACAACAGAGAGGTGGAAGAGAAAACAATCCATTCCTGCTTTTTAAAAATGATGGTTTCTTGCAGAATTCTAACTCCTCTGGAAGATTCTCCGACGTGATGAGTTCCTGGACTAATAAAGGCTAATAGATGAATACTTTTCTCCAGCAGCTCTGAATCCATTTCTTTCATGACCTTAACCCATCACCTCCAATGTTTAGCTAGTGCACACACATCAACATGAGAGTATGTTCTGTTTCTTTAAGAGCACTCAAAGAAGTCTGTGTCCTTTGAGCCAGTGGTCTTTTCTTGTCACAACTATCAGATGGAAAATCAGGTGCACTGATATAATAAGAAATCAGTTCAGCTTTCTCTGATAAAACACAAGGAATCACCTTGTCCAGAATCTCAGTATAAGAACTGTCTCCTAACGAGTGAATCATAGCTACGACCACTGCCAAGCCAAGGCCCCAGATAGTTTGAGGCTTTTCTGTTTTGTCAGAATGTTTTATGAAGACCTTATCATTTGTCATAATTGTGGAAGGCACAACACCCGATGAATATGCAAACAAAGCTCTAAGAGATGAGAAGAAACCGGCACTAAGGAGCATTTCAACACCTCCTCTCACACGTGCAAGAGTCAAAAGGAACTTCAATGTAATTGGAACAGATGAGAAAGAACTTTGATCATGAAGTTTCAAAATAACATGAGGTAATTGAAGATGTTTCTGTATGAAGGGGAATCGAGTGTTAGGTGTCAAAAATCTTCTCAGTTCTAAGTCAATGGTAGCCAAGGAGAGGGAACTACACTCAGTAGCTGTAATGCAATTGCACAGAATAGGCAAAAGCCCTAGACAAACATTTGAAACTTCAGCAAAGTCTTGAGATTCCTTTTCTGAAGATTTTTACTAATCTCCAAAGCAAGAAGCAGTAGCATGAGCAAAAGCTTTATAGTTTTAACCCCAGTCACAGATGACCTGAACCCATTCAGCAATTTGAGGCCAGAACCTGACATTTTCAAGAAAAGTGTACAAATGGATAAAGATAAGTTGCTTTGCGCAGATCTCATGAGATTTAGAATTAATTCTGCTTTTGCAGCAAGGAAATTAATAATCTATTCAGAGGCATCCAGAACTGGATAAGTTGATTTGCGCAGATCTCATGAGATTTAGAATTAATTCTGCTTTTGCAGCAAGGAAATTAAGATCTCTTCAGAGACATCCAGAACTGGAGCTAGCGATTCTACTGTGGTGAGAAAAGATTTACACATGTTGTCAATGCATGAAAAGCAGAGTCGGTCAGGAATCTTCACCTCAGTAGTAGCCTTATTCTATGGTGACTGTATGGGAAAGAAACATGGATCATTTCACCAAGCAAGAAAATCAAAACGCAAAAAAATAAAAAATAAAAATCCAATGATGTCTACAAAGGAAACAATGATAAATATACAAATAAATTAGCCCTTAAAAAAGGGCTACAACAGTGGGCAGGTAACAGATGTCAATGCTGGATAGCCTGAAATTAAAAGTTTGTTTATACTGTAAAATGTGGTTTACAAATAAAAATTGTCTATTCGTTTCATTTTCTTGTCTTATACAGCGCTTCTGAGCCTTGATCTTCAAAATTATTTTACATGAATTCTTCACAACAGCTCATGAGAATAGTCGAAAAAACATAAGATCTTGATCCTAGAAATTTAGTAGTAGTTCCCAGTCAAAGAATAAATGACTTCAATCAATATTGTTATTGTTATGACAAGCTTTTAAAAGAGCTAGCTGACTGTTAAAAGAAATAGGTGCACAATAGACATCATTTTGCCATCACACCCTTTAGCTATCACATACAGACTCCAAGAAATTCCAAAACAAACAGTGTGGCATATTCAAAAGATTAATAATATGCAATCTCTTAAAAATTTATTTAATTATTAATCCAACATATTTTTTAAAGGACAAATTAAAATGTTTGGTAAAAAAACACCAAACTTCAAGGCGAGTGTGATTTTTCAAAGCTTCGTGCCCCCCAACCAGCAAAAAGAAGAAGAAGAAGAAGAAAACACAGCACCTGTCAAGTCCAGAGAAACTGTAACAAATCTATGACCACAATATTCAATATTACAATATTAGAAGCTGCAACAAATGGCAGTAAGAATTCAGATACTCACATTATCTTCCCACATACTAAGAGCAGTTAGAAATGCTTTCAGAGCAGAAAGCTTTGAACTAGCTATTAAAACCTTCGAATTTGCATCCTTCAAGCACTCCAACATTGTTTGTGTGATTGCTTTAGAAGCTTTCCAATCTGTATAATCCCACATATTCAAACACAAATCTGATCGTATATGCATGAGCTCATACAAGTGAAAATCTTTCCATAATGTTCGTCACCATACTTGTGTTGATAGCTCAGCAAACAGTTTGATTCCACCAGATACCAAGAGAGTTCTTTAAATGGTCCAGGACCAATTTTACAACCCTCTAGCTTTCCTTGAAGGTGATAGTAGAGATCAGTGAGCATCAGACCTTTTAGTTCCTTTACTTCACTGAGAAGATATTGAAAAACGATAAGAATTCAACTTACAGGTTCAAATGAATCAGAACCCAACACAAATTATCAAACTACCAAAGGAGATGAGCCTCAGAATTAGAACAAGAATAATAGTCTCTCCAACAATAAAACCATAATGATTCAATGGAACATGTAGTGATTTCACATCGGACTTTGGAAAAATTCCATTGCAATGCATTTCCATTCAAGCAACCACAATCCTAGACGAATAGATTTCTCAGTTAAGAGTCGCATAAAAAAAAACAATCAAATAAAAATATGAAACACATGCTCAAGTTACCTGTAACGCCAACAATTCAGATAAGGCAAGCTGACAGCTCAACTGTTGCACCCAAACTAAAAAGATGCAATGTCACTTTAAAACAATAGAATTGCAAAAATCAGGTATTGCTGTTAATAAATAACTAGAAAGACCTCTTGAAGGGATTGCCAACGAACTATCAACTTTAAAGTGGACAAAACTCATCAAACAATTGACTAAATAGAGAGAATTGCTTGCCCAATTAAAGACAGTATCACACGTGTTAAAAGCGATACGGATCTTCTCAACCAATGATACAGATAAACTTCCTGCATTACCGATTACTAATTTCCCCATCACATGTACAATGAACAAACTGGTGGCAACCTGCAAGTTGCAAGGACATGTAATTGTGGATATGATAACCTATTAGTGAGTGCTTCCTGAGGTATTTTAGATCCTAAAATGGTTCGTCACAGTCAAATGATATAGCAACATGTATGTCAATAAGGTTATAGTGCCAGAATCAATAGAACCAAAACAAATAATAAATAAATGGAGGAAAATTTAAAGGACAACTTTGTACGATAAGGTATTTTATTGTCATATTCACAAGAAGTGTATAAATTGATCAGGCTGCTGAAAAAAAAAAAGCAAGAAGATACGAAGGCTGCAACAGAGAAACCACCAATAAGCAAACAATGTACAATGCTAGAAAGCTGTTATTGAGATACCAAATTTTATCAGAAAATAAAAGCTATCCAGATGTTTTCCATGAGGGAGTAAGTATTGAGATAACTGCAAAAAAACTGTATGAATGGATCGTGAAGTTCTGTGTCAGAAGCCAATTTAAGTGGAAAGATATAGGAAATAAACCCTATTAAAACATACCTGATAATGTGTTGCAGCAGTAAGCAGATTGACTTTGGCAACAAATAAATCTCCATTCTGGTCCAACTGCTTAACTAATGTACTTTTTACAGAGTGCCTTATATCTGCGATCTAGAAGAAACACTTAATCAAAATTAGGATAAAAACAATTAAATTCTTATTCTTTAAGAAAACACAGCTTAAAAATCCAAACCTGCTTATCATCCAGACCAAGGCACACATTGCCAGACGAATTTGGTTCAATATAATATGCTGTGATAAACAACATAGATAGCACCCTGGCAGCAGCAACCTGTATTCCCTGCACGTAACTCAAAAATGCAAAGATGAAGCATGTTATTTGCCATGTGATAAACGGAGCGTGGAACCCTATATGTAAATGTGTCTGATAATGAACTGACACAAAGCCAGAAGGTATCAGGCAACTGATATAGGAGACTAGGTGAATGTAATTAGAAACAGCTTTGATTTTCTCCTAATTCAAAGCCACTCGTGATGCCGCGTTCAGTTTCTTAAATAGAGAAAGAGTTTCCACCAACCATGCGTGATTCTCCTTCAGCTTTTTCGCCTACAAAACAAAATAAAATTCAAATTGTAAGCGAAACAAAGAGAAATAGAGAGAGAGAGGGAGGCGTTTTCGAGGTCAGTGAGGATGGCAGTGAAAGAATCAGACCGGAGCGAGGAATCGACGGTTTTAGGGATTGACATTGAAAGGGATTTCCGTAGATTGGAATTCTCGAAACCCTGAAAATTAAGAAGAAGAGGATTGAATTGGAGAGGGTTTTTCGTTTTTTAAAAAAAAAAATGATTTCATTTCATTTTGGCGCTTTGGGGTTAAACTGGAGGGTTTTAAAGCTTAGCAATGATGACGAGTCGGTACGCTACTGTGAGAATGGATGTTGGGTAGATGACAGACACGTCGTTTCTCTAGGCGATTAGCAAAGTAACAAGTCAGGCCCGTAATAGAGGAATTCATGGGCTGACGGTCGGCCCATTTTACTAATAACTTTTTGGGTTCGAAAAAGGTTATTCTGAATTTGACGAGAAGAAACCGCCTAAAATATCCTAAAATTCGATTTGCAGACATGATAGAATAATAGAATCCATTTAACAACGTTTATTCAACACACCGACTAGTGATTTACTAGCTATTTTACACTCTTGATAAAAAAAAAAATGTATAGGCAGTGTTCTACCATATGATTTTGTATATAAAAAAATTCAATTGAAATTTAAAAAATTTATACATCCTTTCAATTAAATAAATTGAGAATTAATTATACAACAAAAAAAAATTATAAAAACTTGATCTCTACCCAACTGAAGTTAATCATCTAAGCTCATGACCCAGGTTATAGATTTTATTGGGTTCAATAATTTTTTACCTAAAATAAACACCTATAAAATTAAAAACCAACTAAATATCAAGGTGATTGGGAAAAAAAAATCAAATCAAAATAAGTTAAGTGTCCAGTTAATAATCAATCAAATATTAAATGATGAAATTAAAAAATAAATAAGCAAATAAATTAAAGAATGAACAAGGTTGGATAAAAATATAAAAGAAAAAAGAAAAAGAAAAAGCTTGATCTCTCAAGCTTGGATGGCCCAAAGCTCTTGGATCTCCAGAAAAAGATCCA
>Ga0307511_10004298_pt1 | contig 14544 bp, 14 predicted proteins | sample 13_EM_MG_FD_200266 | JGI IMG/M metagenome (GOLD analysis project Ga0307511, IMG submission 200266) | Populus trichocarpa ectomycorrhiza microbial communities from riparian zone in the Pacific Northwest, United States - 13_EM | ecosystem: Host-associated > Plants > Roots > Unclassified | place... | reverse complement strand
GCAGGACCGAGAAATTGATGGCCTAAATGAGCAGTTGGAAGAAGATGCACGGTGTCTAGAACATCTCCAACTCCAACTTCTGCAAGAAAAAAGTAAACGCACCGAGGTAGAGAGAGAGAATGCTATGCTGCATGACCAGATATCAATGCTGATGAACATGCTTCAGGAAAATGAACAATTGGGCGACGAAGATGTTGGGGATGAAGACCCTGATGGACCTTAAATAGTTGTTTGATCGTTTATTTTTTCTTTTTGTAGGCTTGTTTGGAAAGTTAGAAGAATTTATACATGAATACTTACACGTTTTTGTCCACATATTTCTTTGCGGTATTTGTTACCTTATATGTTGGAACTGGTCGCACCTTGTGCACGCTTCTTGTTGTTTGTAGTTGTCTCCTTCCTGTCTTGTAAATGTATATATGCTTCTGGTAATTTGTTCATGTGCCTTGGCTAGCAATGTTTAGATTCGATAATGCGGCTACAGATTCTTCTGCCTTGTGTTGCCCAGTGATTTCACGTGGCGTATTCTTGCCTCATGATTTCCAGTAAATGGCATGCTGCACTATAGTGGGCGTCAGATATATTTCTTCGAAATATCAGAAAGACATGCCAAAAAATTTCTATCTTCTTTGAAGGATGTAGCCCTTGTCATGGACAAGGTTCATAGAAAATGATTTACTGTTTAACACTGCAACACCACATTCCATGTGAACTGTTTGGATTACACAAGGCTGTGATCCACTAGAAACTAATAACAACTAGCTTTATATAAACCGTTAGGATTGCAAAAGACCGTACAAAGAAAACACTACAGTTCAAACACTATGGTCACCAGTAACCCCATATGAACATGGGAGGATTCTTCATCAATATCCATCTCTGAACCCCCAAACTGCTGTACAAGTTGAAAGAGGTAAATTATATCCCTATACTGCTTGATTACCACAATCTTCCTATACATTGAATAAAAAATGTGGTAAAGAGGCAATCCTTGGAAGATTAAGCATCAGTTCTCCAACTGAGTCCTTCCTCGTCATGGCTGGTGCTTGCTTGCAGCAGGTAACGTTACTAGCTTCTCCCTCAGGTGCAGGAAAATCCTCGGCAAGTTTGCTTTGACATTCTGATGCACTAACTGAATTAGTTTCGTCTACTCTCCCACCATGATCCATATCTAGATTGTCACGACGCTTCCCCTGCAAGTCCCAGGCTGTTCCAGGATCCTTCTGCAGTAGGCAGCAAAGAGAATTGACCCTTGTCATGAGGGATTGCTCATCCGAGGCTGATGTAACTTGAGAGTCTCCAAGCAAGTATTGGGTAATTTCATCCAGAATGTCACTGCTCTTTATGTCACCACCACAGAGGATAGAGTTGCCAGAGGTCATCTGTTCTGAAATGCAATGTCCAATATGGTTCACTAGATCGCTCATTGACATGGATGAATGAAGTCCAGGCACTTTAATTTGATCCCAGTTGCTCGGCAACTTCTGTTCCCCTGTTCTGTTGCTCCTGATTTCTTCAAATACATGGGTCTCCATTCCTAGAAATAAGAGAGAGATGAAAATGATTACAGAAGGCAAGATAAAAATTAAAATATGCAAATAAATTCACAAGAGAATGAACAAATTTCAAACCACCATTCCAGATATGGACCTTAAAAATGGTAACCATGAAGGTATTACAGCTTTAAGAAAAGAAGGATTTGACATAAGCAGTCAAACAAGACTAACAGATGGTTCTTGAAAATGTCAAAGATGCTTAATATGAACTAGGCTTAACAAAAAATCAACTCGAGAGCTTACATGCCCGTGCTAATATGACACTGTATGCAGTTCCCTTACTGCCAAAGGAGTTCTCCATTTCATATTCAGAGAAACCACAGTTTTTGTGGAGAATTCATTTTAGTTTGACACACGAATGACTCCAAGTCTCTGTAAAAGCTAGATCATATATAGTTATATTGACTGATTATTTGGAACCTTTGTCCCACAAGTTACTAATTTTAGCAGCCATATAGCAAAAGCACTTTTGCAGTTTCTTCAGAGTATTTTAGCTATGGCTTCATGTAATCACAGAGTTCATTCCCAACTAGTCCGCATTCTGAACTATTGACTGAGGTAACTCTGGTTCCTCATGATTATCAATACACCACCGTAAGGGAATCAGTTAGCGGTCTCTGTTAATATTAACTGCAACAGACATATAGGCGATTGCAATCCACCATTTATTGTAAAAAACAAAGATATATTACAGTAGATCAGATATGTCTGATTGCTTCTAAAGAAAATATATAGGTAAAGAAAAGGGTTTTTAACATTAAGAACAGTTACGAGCATAGTGCAGCTCAGACCTCATAAAAATATGAGGTTAATTATCCAAGATGACAGTGGCAGAGGGTGTAGATATAATATGCAGGCATGTTTTTACCATAACTTCGTATCATCATTTTCATCAATATATTCAGTTTTAGGATTATAATCTTACCGAAGCTAGTTGAAGAAGTTTCATGGGAGATATTTTCAGGAGTTTGACACAGGAAGCCTTGACATTCATTATTCAAGGAAGATAAAAGAACTCCAGATGGTTGTCCTGCTTCCCGCAGAGAAAAAACAGTGGTCTTGTCCTCAACTTCAGAATCAAGCCCTTTGCCAGATTCATGCAAGTCACTGAATGCAGAAACTCTTTGCTCAAAGTATGGAGATTCTAATATAATTTCTTGCTGTTGACTAAGAAAGTTTAGACGAGGATCACATTGAACAAGCTTTTCAAAATGCTTTCCCATGAAGCCTTGCTGGCAATGTAGAAAATGCTGCCTGTGTAAGAAGTAAGAAAATCATCATTGCAGTTCAAATAAAATAAAAGAGCAAAAACTGAAGGAATCAATTGTTAATAGCATCTTCTATACATCATGAACAAAATGAACCTCTCAGCAATGACGTAATAAAGCTTTTGTTGAAATCCAGCCAACATGGTCAAGGCATAGCCATGTAGTGTGTATAGAGGGAAAGACCACTTGTAATGATTACAGAAAATCAGAAATCTTGAACAAAAAGGGTGATCTGTCCACATCAGACAGGAATAACAGTCTACTTTAACCAACACGGGAGAGTACATAACAGAGGTTCGATGGAAAATTATAAAAACCCACTGATCTCATAGACAAGATGCAATTTCATCTAATTGGACTTCAGATCATCATAAAATACTAAAAAACCACCCAAAATATAACAGATAAATCCAATTTAATAGTTGCACCCATCAATACTTCAGACTTGATAACCTGACATAATGCAATATTTCCAATAGCCTGGACCAAGATCAGCTCATCCTTTTCTCTTCAGTAAAATGATGAAAATTTGAAGCATCTCCCATAAGATTTGCTAAAACATAGAAACAAACTCTAACTCATTTTCAAACCTAATCATTTGCAGGCCTGATTGTAGCATCTCCCATAAGATTGCTAAAATGTAGAAAAAATGAAGGTGCAAGATGATAAAGCCCAACAAGAGAATTGGGATATGGCGTCAAGAGAATGATAGAAGAAGCCAAGAGAGGCAAGTTAACAACTTCTTGCACAAGAGTTGGTTGGATACAATAAGAATCATACATGATGAAAAGAAGAGAGAGCCCTTCTTTAAAAAGAAGAAAGGGATATGGCCAGGAACCATGATGAAGAATGTGGCGGCAGCAACTGGACAAGAAAATTAGCTTAGATGAGCCATGTTTAAGCAAATACATAAGTTCAGCAATAACAAATTCTTCATGTGAGCTCTACAGCAACAGCCAATAATTTGTTGTTTTTCCTTTTCAAATCAACACCAAAGTTGCTAAAGACAGAGTTATAATGGAAAACATACACAAATCAAAAGGCTGAGAAGGCTAGGGAGAAGACTTTGTCCCTGAGGGGGGAATGGCTATGAGAGAAGGTGAAAGTGTGAATGGTTGGGACCAGAGCAAGGATTCTTACACACTACAAGACCGCACATTAAAGGCTTTAATTTTAAAGATGAAAGGATTATGGATGGGAACTGGGTCTGTGAACCCCAAGCTCACATCATCGAAAATTATTTCCGCTTGTCGGCAATCTATCACACTGCCATACCTGATGTGGATGAAAGAAACATGAAGATTTCAAACGAAGTGAAGCAGCATTTGTTATTGCTGCAAGAGAAATTGGTTTTGAATTCTACAAAAGGGACTCAAACAAGTGTCATGGTGCGTGAGTACAATTCGAAGACAGGGAGGAAAGTTGAAAGGGTGCATACAGTTCTAAATGTATTGCAGTTTAACAGTGTGACAAAGCGGGATGTCTATGATAGCAAGAAATGAGAAAGATGCAGTAAGCATGGCAAGATGATCGATCCTCGAACACATTCCAAATTTTAAGAGTTTTGAGACTTTCAAAATTAAGGGGGAGTGTGGAATTAATTTTGAAGCCAAAGTGTTTTTTTAATTCTCCTAGGTGCATTATAATTATTAAAGATATGTTTATCCTTCTAAGTCTCTTAAATTATCCTAGACTAGTATAAATATATGTGTTCAAGTATTGTATTCAAGTCCAAGTCCATAAGACTTCCTCTCTCTAAGAATAATATATTATATGAAAGATATTTATTTCCACCATGCTTCCCTTCCTGTCTTCACCCAGCTTGTTCATTTGTATAAGCTCATGTTTTTCGATGAAAGATAAAAGTGAAAAGAATATCAGACACTTGATGGTCTAATAAAAGTCACCAATATTGTGATCGCCAGATATTTCAACAGCGAGGCAATAACATATATAAGTTCCCCTCGAATTAATAGAAGCTTAAACATTGTATCAGTACCTGTGTATGCTTGCTTGTCCACCAGTAAAATCTGATGTTGCCTGCCACAAAGTATGCTTCCTAGGTTGTGGATTTGTCTCTCTAAAGAAAAGGGGCTGTCTAGCCAGCTGCACCAAACACATACAACCCTCCATCACCACTATCATTATTAAGATTAAATGCGCGCGCGCGTCAGAGACAATAAAGAGGGACATGTATTATACAGGTATATGATTGTAATCAAGAGAAAGAAAGTAAAATACCACTACATCCAAGGTTTCAGGCCCATCATCAGGAAAATTTGCCTTGATTGCCACAATATCTGACCACTGAATTTCAATCTTATTCTTAAGCCCACCATCAAGCACTTCCCAAACAAGTTTATGCTTAGCAAAGTAACACTTTGCCACCAAATCCCCTTCATACCTTGACTTATACTAAGTCAACAGGAAAAAAAAATCAGAATTCAAAAACACTAATTACTCAAATAAAAGTAAAAAAGAAATCAAATGGCATACCTCCCAATTCCCTATTTTTAGAAATGAAGCAGGAAAGTTCGAAGCTTTAAGCTTATCGGCTGCAACGGAACCAGGCTTCTTTGACAACATAGTATTACTAGTGTTTTGTTGAGATAACTTCATTTGAATCAAATCCAGAAAAGACGGGCTCTTTTTCAGTGTCAAACCAATCGGGCTTGGCTCTCCAAGTGGATTGAAAGCTACACCATCTGGATTCATCACCTGCCATCAGATAAATGAATCAAGAAATCAAAACCCCATATTTAAATCGAACAATAGAAACTCAAACAAAGACACGGAAAGAAAAGACACGAAATATAGTTCTGTATGGTTACTGAGAAGGTGAAGAAAGGAGAGAAAAGAAAGGGAACCTGTGAAGAAGGGTGGTCAAGCTTTGAACGTTTAAAAAGTGGGCTGAGTTGATCCTCTAAAGAATCCTCAGCTGCTTCCAGCTTCACAACTGCTGTTTTTTCGCCTAAAGAAGTCATTAGCTGAACCATCTGAAACCTACCTTTATTTTATCTTAGTGAGTTAACTCGGTTCTAGCTCAGAATCCTCCTTCAACTAGCAGTCTCAAATCTCAATTATCAAAAGCTCTCTCTCTTCTATTTCTCCACAACTCTCTCTCTCAGCCGAAACAACAGCATTCTTTCGTCTTCCGTCTTATATTCAAACAAATGGGAACCAGGAAACTTGTGAGTTGACCACTATACCCTTTAAATGAGAGGTGGTGGGCATGGTAGTCCCCACCGGTATGACCCTGTTTAGATTTCACATTACTGAACTGATGGGTTAACTCACGGCTGTCAACGGCTCATATTTAATTAAATGGGAACCAGATGACTTGTAAGTTGACCACTATACCCTTCAAGGGAGGGGTGATGGGCATGGTAGTTCTGTCAAGTCGACCGTATCATAATTCATCCTATTAATTTACTCGAGTTTATTATCAAGGTTAATTTAAAAATAATTTAAAATAAAATCCAAGTTAAAATCAAGTTTTGAATCGATAAATCAAATTAATTTGTGGAGACATGCCTAGTTTAATAACTAACTATACTCACCTGTGTCCACGGAGGGTGGTTAAGTCATTAGAATCGTTTAGGAGGGTGGAGATGGCGTCATGCGGTGGTGTCTCTATCGCGTGACAAACACGTGCGCAGCATTTTTTGGTTTTCGGATAGAGAGTGGGACCCGGTTCATGAACCTTCAGCTTGAGTATCTCTTGTCGTTTTGCGAGTCATCCTGGAAGATGAAGGGATGTGATTGGGTGGGGGTGAAACGTGGAAGAATCTGGTGGAATTGGAGGACACGTAAGTATATTTTCTTTATATGAAAATGAGAGGGATGCGTTGTGGATAAGAATATCCAAGTTGGATTTGCCACCTTTGTTGACTACTCCTTTTCATCTTTCTATTATCAAATTCAAATCTATGAATAAAATTATTTGATTTTATATTTCTCATGAATTTCTTTGGATTTCTCGTGAATTTCTTTGAGCACAAAATAGAATTCAAACTCCTCCTATGATTTTTTTTAACAAAAAGATTTTATTGTTGCTGAAATGATGAGACGATGGGTTTATATATATATATATAGAAAAAGTCAAGATGCATTTATAAGAAAGTGATTTTTAAATAATTAATTTTTATTAAACAACAACTTGTATATTTCAAATAGCCATCATGTCTTAAATATGATTAATAGTTATGAACTTAATGTGACTTCTAACTTTAATTAAGTAATTAAATATATAAAAGATGAATTAATATAAATGAATATGGAATGTATAGTATGGAATTAACTCGTATCTTTAAATGGTATCTTTTCATCCTTCGTGTAGTGTTTATTAGCAGTTGAAGCATCTCTTAATTAAATAATAAAAGTATTGTTTTACACTAATTATATTAATATAATCTAGTTGGTTTAGATACTGTTTAGTTACTTTTTAAAATATTTTTTTGTTTGAAAATATATTTAAAAAATATTTTTTATATTTTTTAAAATTTATTTTTAACATCAACATATAAAAATAATTAAAAAACACAAAAAATAAATTAAAAAAAATAACGTGATAGTCTAAATAAACATACCCTAAAATGATTAGTTATGATTACTAAACTCCATCGGTTCATGACTAGGTTCATGACTTGGGTTATAGGTTAAACGAGTTAACTTGGATTAACACAAGTTAATTAAAACAATATTATTTTAATTTTTTTAAAAGCTTTAAATAAAAATGTTCTAGAAAAATCTCAAAAAATATCAATCAGATTGACTACTGAATCAGGATGGAGTTACCTGTTCAGTCTTCCATCTTCATGTTGCATTTAGAATCTTAGAATAATAACACTGGTAAGCTTGATTGTAACACACATAAAAATAAAAGTCATTGTGTTATAATTAATATGATTTAATTATAATTATTGACAGGGTGATGCAAGGGAGAAAGACTACGTTCCAAGTATTCTACTTTAAACAAGCTAAGTTCGTACGTAGTTCGTAGCCATACATTAGGTGATCAACTTCTCACTCCATCTAGATTGTTAGATTACTTGTAACATCATGTCGTGCAAATGATTATTAAATATTATCTACTTGTATTAGTTGTTATATTATAAACATTTCCATCATCAAAAGGTTTGTGATTATAAATCACTGCATGTGTCTGCCTTTTAGCATGAGAAAATGCTCAGACCACCAAGGTGGAAGGAGTCCAATTAGTGCAATAAAAAGTACTTTATTCGACAATACAAAACAGAGCACAGAAGCTGAGGAGGGCGCTGGCCTGGCCCTTGAAGGAGAGAAGTCAGAAGAGTAACATGTGAATGGTGATGTGATGACCAGACCACTGAAGGACCGACCGAGAGAAGAAGTGTAGCTGCAAGTCATTAATGGTCTCAGAACCCATAAAGGTGACTCCATGCCGATGATTCGAGATCAGATGTAAGAATTCTCTTTCTTTAATTTTATGGAGTTCCGTTATAATTAATAGTTGTGCCGAACTAGCAATTCAATCAGATTCAATGATCATGAAAGGTGTAGGCATTGCCTTGATGCTCGCTCAAATCATCGGCATTGAAAACCCTTCTGACAAGCTGGAGGAGCTCAAACTATGCACAGGACTAGGTCCTCGAGTCCAAGGGTTTTCCACCCATCTTGTAATAACGTTGTTTAGAGGGGAAAGCAACGAAAGAATGATTAATCAAATAATTAAGGATCATAAGATCAAGTTGATTGTTATTTTATTGCTTGGCGGCATAACTCAAGAATCTAATGCTATGTGCATAGATATGGTTGATTGATGCAGAAGGAATAGCACTATCGAAAGGGACAATAATTAAACACACATCATGTTATTTAGTTTTAAACGGTGTTCGAGCAAGTTTTGAAAAAAAAAAAGTTTAATTTAATATTAATTTTTTATATTTTTTAATGGTTTTGCTGTGTTAATATTAATAATAATTTTTAAAATTTTTAAAAAATTATTTTGATATATTTTTAAATAAAAAATATTTTAAAAAACAATCATTAATCTTTCTTAAAGTCAGTATAGTTGGTTGGTTACGTGATGAGTCCTTATCTTATGAAAGCTCAGCAAACTAAACAAATCATTGCAAATATCACAACCTCTTCGCATCCCACCATGTCCGCTACTAGCTACAAACACAGTAGCACACGAACCCTTTTCTTAGTTGCCAAGAACGTGCATGTGAATCTACAATAACATCTCATGCACCGGTAGGGTCCTTTAGCCAGCCGTTTCTCTCTTGTTCTCTTGCAAAACTCCAACTCTTAAGAATCTCCCACTCCTCTCCCTCCCTCCCTCTCTCTCACACACATTCAGATACACGTACAGTAGTCCTCATTGCTAAGATTCTTTCTTCGTTCCTTTTTTGTTCTTGGCGACTCTTTATTTCTTATCTCCCCCCGTTAGTATCATCGAAATGGTGCAGGAAAAACCTGCTTTTCCTTCAAAAATCCTCCATCTTTCTCTTCTTGTTTTTCTCCTCACCATTTTGGATAATGGAGTTCAATGTTTTCAAGGGAAGAAAGTCCTCAGCATGCATAAATTCCAATGGAAACAGGAGAGTGATAGTTCAAGTTGCCTCTCCCAAAAATCAAGTGAGTATAGCGAAGTGAAAAGGGAAGGGCTTCTTAATTTATTTCTGTTCTCCGCTTTCGGGATGATCTGTACTCTACTACTTACGTACGTTCCTTTATGCCATCACTATCTAGAACTTATTTCATGCTTTATGGGAAACACTCTTCATTAGAAAACCTTATCTTGGCTCTACTTTTTTTTTCTTCGTATAAAGTACACCGTTGTAGGATTATCTATGTACTACTAAAATATTTGCAAAATTTCTTACATTTTTTTCCCTTGAAGCAAACTATTTTTGATCAATGGAGATCAATGTTATACAGTGTTTTTCTTTTTCGAGAGCCTAGTGCATCCATATACATTAATCTTCGTTAGTCATTAATTATTTCTCTGCTTTGAGGTAAATTTACACTAGTGTTTAATTTCTAGAATACAACTACAGTGCTCTAATATGGACTAATGCTCACTCTGTTTGGAATTTGAAGGGTGGGAGAATGGTGCAGTGATATTGGAAATGAAGCACAAAGATTCTTGCTCAGGAAAGATCTTAGACTGGAATAAGAAGCTTCAAAAACGCTTGATCATGGATAACTTTCAGCTTCGATCGCTTCAATCTAGAATTAAAAACATCATTTTATCTGGAAATATTGATGATTCAGTGGATACTCAAATCCCATTAACTTCTGGTATAAGACTTCAGTCACTAAACTACATAGTTACAGTGGAATTAGGTGGTCGAAAAATGACAGTGATTGTGGACACAGGAAGTGACTTGAGTTGGGTTCAATGTCAACCTTGCAATCGATGTTATAATCAACAAGACCCTGTTTTCAACCCTTCAAAATCTCCTTCATACCGAACAGTTCTATGCAATTCATTAACGTGTCGATCCCTACAGCTTGCAACTGGAAATTCAGGAGTTTGTGGGAGTAACCCTCCGACTTGTAACTATGTTGTTAGCTATGGTGATGGGTCCTACACAAGCGGTGAGGTGGGTATGGAGCATCTTAATTTAGGAAACACTACAGTCAACAACTTCATATTTGGCTGTGGTAGGAAAAATCAAGGTCTATTTGGTGGAGCTTCAGGTCTTGTGGGATTGGGAAGGACTGATCTCTCTTTGATTTCTCAAATTTCACCCATGTTTGGAGGAGTTTTCTCCTATTGTTTGCCTACAACAGAAGCTGAGGCTTCAGGTTCACTAGTCATGGGTGGAAATTCCTCGGTTTACAAAAACACAACTCCTATTTCATACACCAGAATGATTCACAATCCGCTGCTACCCTTCTATTTTCTCAACCTAACTGGCATTACTGTTGGTGGGGTAGAAGTACAAGCACCAAGTTTCGGTAAAGACAGAATGATAATTGATTCTGGGACGGTTATTTCAAGACTTCCTCCTTCAATTTACCAGGCACTAAAGGCTGAGTTTGTGAAGCAATTTTCAGGTTATCCTTCTGCACCATCTTTTATGATTTTGGATAGTTGCTTCAACCTTAGTGGATATCAAGAAGTTAAGATTCCAGACATAAAAATGTACTTCGAGGGAAGTGCTGAGCTCAATGTGGATGTAACCGGGGTTTTCTATTCTGTCAAGACTGATGCGTCTCAGGTCTGCTTGGCTATTGCAAGTCTCCCGTATGAAGATGAAGTTGGCATAATTGGGAATTATCAGCAGAAAAACCAGAGGATTATATATGATACCAAGGGATCCATGTTGGGATTTGCTGAAGAAGCTTGCAGTTTCTACTAGGTCGATGATTTGGAAGAATAAAGATCAGGTGTGTGACTGTGCAAATGTAATTATTTGATGCAATGCCAACTGTTCTTGTTGGAAAAGAAATCATCAAGCAGTAGTTTTTCTAAGTTCATATCACATATAAATATCTTTAATTTTCCATGGGGGAAAGGTATAGAATGTCTAAATGCCATTTCCAATTTCTTGAGTGTTTCTACAGTGCAGTCCCAACACAGCAAAGATATCTTTTGTATAATTTTCATGTAAGATCTGTTTGAATTTAAGAAAGGATGCCGAATGTGGTTATATAATTGCATACTCTTACATGCTCTGTGTATCTAAAGATGATTAAACAACGAAGATTTTTTTGACATTTCACAATTTTCAGGGGCTAAAATACTTGATGGGAAATTTATTTCTTTCAATTGCTGGTATCATAAAAGGAGAGAGAGAGAGAGAGAACATGAGCCTTTGAGCAAAGAACATAAATATGATGAAGAAGATTATGAGCAAAATCACTTTAATTCATTCTAGACAGGTTGCAAACCACATATTTCAGAACATTATCAGTAAGGCTTTGCAATGATGCATATGTATAATAATTTGTAATCTACACAGGAAAAAAAGGAAACACAAAAGGGACCTGCGAAGTGTTTGATTGTTGATTTGGAGATATTATATTCAATAATGTCCGAGAAGAATGTCTGTTCTTCAAATTGATTCCAGTGTTCATGGAAACTAGATTCTCACCAAGGGAGGATGGACTTGATCTTATCTCTCAAATGTTGTCCAACAGAAATATCAGACAGTCAAAGACCGAAAGCAATGCCGAGGAGGTGTGACCTCTGACAAGAGGCATTCCACGGGACACTCTGTTGACAGCCTGCAGCAGAAAGTTATGTCCTTTAGAAGCCTTCGTGTTCTAAAGATGATGCATCAACTGTAATTCCAAGAAAGTAACATAAAAATCTTCCCTCCAAGCCAAAATTGAGAATTTAACCGCAAGTCTTCATGCAGAAACTAGCAGACTCCTAGGTCTTTTTATGTTGCTGGATTAAGTGACCATCTCAGTGAATTCAGATTCAAGAGTATCATCACCTTTTTTGTCTTTAACATCTCCGCTGGAAGGATGGATAAGTTCGGATCACTTCCAGGTATCAGAAACAGCAGGCCAACTGGAACTCTTCTCATGAGGCTCCGGATCAAAATGGCCATCCACAGATTGTCAGATTGTGTCCGTGTGTGTAGCCCCCCAGGATTTGAGCAAGAGACCTCCTACCCAAGTTGATGAAAGCAAACCTACATGGTCTCCTGACATGAGCAAGGCAAAGAAAGTGTCCTCTGTACCAGCAGGGAAAAGCTTGGAACTACGTACAAGAGGAGGCTGCCATTTAACGCGTTCAATCATCATAGAAATGTCTTCATCCATTGCAACAAACAAGTTCAGACGCAGCAATGATATCAAATCTATCAATCCTAATGCATCAAACAACAACTGAGACCAGAAAAGCAAGTCACGAAAAGGATGGTCTTTTAACCAATATTGGTAGATAAGGACCCCAGAGAGGGAGCCAACTGCACCCACAGAGAATATGGAACCAACAAGGTCCTGCATGCAATGTACATAACAAGAGTTGCGTGGTTACAATTGCACTCTGTTGCAAATAGAAACTTCTGAGCATAGCGAAATTGAGTGATGATGTAGCGATAAACTTAAGAAACCAAACTGAACATTCAGTAATAGCTTTGTGAAGTACCAAAAGATAATTGTGTGAAAAATTCTAGCATACAAATGGTTCCACAGTCTCTTCTATTGCTGGGAGCTTTTTAAATATTAGAAAGTCAAGATTTGTTGCAGAAGTTTTCAATTTCAGGGTCTGAATATATTCATCACTTTGATTGACAAAACATACAGGTATACGAGCAGATGCTCCTCGCTTCACAAACAGAGCAGCTGAAAATGTTTTAAAATGATGCAGATTGGTAAATGCGGAGTTTCAGTTGATTTCAGAGCACACAAATAATCCTATGACATGTAATCACTCGAGCAAGAAAATTAAAAATAAATCACAAAATATAACAAAGAAAATTAAAAAAGATCTCAGCTTTTTTTTAAAAAAAAAACCTAGATTTTTATGTTAATATAATGAGACAGGTCTTCTCTTGTCTTTTTTATCCTAATATAATAACCAAATAATACTTAAAATTACATAATATAATTTCTCAATGTTAATTTGGTACATGGACCAAAAAGTAAAAACTTGCCCATTATTTTCCCCTCTCTTTGGGCCATTGGCTGTGGGCTTCATTTGCATTAAAATTTGTGTAAACCGATCGGTTTATTTCAACCCGCTTGAGCTCCAATTTCAATATTTGTCAAACAAATTGTTCATACATTAGTCTTAAAAAATTATATATAGATCATGCTTCTAAATCCAAAATCATTGAATTCAAGTTAATTATTAGAATTGGATTTCATTCATGCATGGATGAGTCGATATAGGTGTTCAAATATGTTATTGATGGTTATTTGATTTTAAAAATAAAATCTGATTTTAATTTGAATTTACTATTTTTAATAATTTTATAAGAACTGATTTATTATTTAAATATCAATATCTGAATTTTGTATTTTAATTTAATAATTTAATTTTAAGGGACATGATCTTTCAAATATGAAACACACTTAATTTGAAATCATTTGAATTGTGTTTGGTTAGTTTATTGTGATAAAAAAGATTAATACAAAATAAATAAAAATATATTTGGTTGAAAATAAAAATAATTATACATAAAATAATTTTCTTTTAAAATAGTTTTAAAATGAATTTCTATTATTTCTAAATAATAAGTATCGAAAGATATGTTCCTTTATATATCTTTATCTTTTCTGTTTTATGAAAAATCTTATTTACTTGTTGGAAATTATTATTTTTTAAATTAATTTTTTAACTTTTTTAATGTCTGATCATATCGTGAAAAACTTATTAATGAAATTCACTTTTTGGTTAAAGGAAAACATAAGATCATATCTTTATCTTTTCTGTTTCATGATAGGTCTTGTTTATTTATTGGAAAATATTTTTTTAAAAAAATATTTTTTAAACTCTTTTTTGTGTCTGACCACATTGTGAAAAACTTATCAATAAAATTTACTTTCTCGTTAAAGGAAAACATAATCTTTATACGGTAAAAAGATGTTTTCTAGTTTAAAAGATTAAAAAACACTTTCTATAAAAACCCAAAAACTAAAATGATACATTACTTTTTTTTTAATTATTATTGTTATGTAAACAATAATATATTAATAAAATACTTTCAAATATAATACTACTATTAAATAATAAATTACTAATATATTTATATAGGAAATAATATATT
>Ga0307511_10004297_pt1 | contig 14544 bp, 14 predicted proteins | sample 13_EM_MG_FD_200266 | JGI IMG/M metagenome (GOLD analysis project Ga0307511, IMG submission 200266) | Populus trichocarpa ectomycorrhiza microbial communities from riparian zone in the Pacific Northwest, United States - 13_EM | ecosystem: Host-associated > Plants > Roots > Unclassified | place... | reverse complement strand
AATCGCAGGTACCGACAGGTATGGCTCCAACCCAAACCAGGACGAATTCGCAAACTCTAGTGCGAATGATTACCGGGATCGGATGGATATCAAAATCCTCCATCAAGGGCTTCAAAGCGACCGTACGAACCACCAGCCTAACTCACCACGACCATCATCATCTCGCGAGAAAAGGAAAGGAGAAAAAAAAAATCAGGCGGACCTTCAGGATAGCCCCTCCCGTACAAGCATGGTGAGAAAAAGAAAAGAAGGTTGGGAAAGCATCGGACAGCGCTTGTGAAGAATTGAAGCATGTTCACCGGTAGAAGAATGACCAAAGACGCCTCCGCCGGCGCGCTTGGTGTCTGGGGAAACGTCAGGGTCGCTGGCTATCGACTATCCTCCACGTCCTGTACAATAGCCGAAGTGAAACATCTTATCAATCCATATCACGTAGCCGCACAGATCAAGGCTAATTGTCCTCTTGAACACCGGACTCCAGGCAAACCCTATCGAACCACGTCTCCATCACGTCCAAACGGCTTCCTTGGTTAAAGTTTCGATGGTGCAGGGAACGCAACCAGCTTGGTCTCATCCCGAATTTCGAAACAAGAGAAATTATAATAAACGATCAGAACGCCGGAGAGCCGACGACGGTCACCGGTCTCCGGTAGCTAAACCTACAAAGTTCCTAAAGTCACCGTTCTTTGTGTGGTTCCGCCCCACGGCGAATATTCCCGGGGTAGCCGGCTTTCTGGCTCAAAGTATGCGAGGTCGTGAACCTTAACCCAACAAGCGACCGGTCAAGCTCCCCCCACCGTCCACTGAGACGGTGCCGGCGGTTTTTATTTAATTGGCTTTTTGTGTGACACGGCTTCCTGAGTCGCTCCTCGTGGCTACTAACTCGAAGCTCTCCCCCTCGCTTCACACTTTGGCGCGCGCTATTTCCGCAATATCACTGATAAGCAAGTTCACCGTGGCATAAGTTCTCATGGCCATCTTCCCAGACAGATTCCTGTGGACAGATGGGGTCCCCAGAGAAGATCCGATCCGTGTGCATCGACAGCTTGCAAGCGATGTTCGTGGATCAACGTTACTCGAACTAACGGCTTCTCGTGACACTGTTGTCGATCCCTTGTGGTTTGCCTCACGTCCGGTGATTTCTCCATCCCGGAGAGACCGGGGATGGGGAATGCCAGGTGTGACGCACCCCGCGGCCTCTGTCGAACCCGTCTAGTGCCCAGTGGCACTTTCGACCCTGTTTGGCCATGATCTCGATACACTGAAACCCATGTGCCTACCATCTACACTGAACACTGATACGCAGGGAAAAAAAAAACATGAATATGCACACGCGCCGCTAGGGTCCGTATATTGGACACCGTAGTCCTCCCGCCCTTGTCAAAGGTCCGGCGACTTTGTAAGATGGTTCATCTCAATTGCGCGGAGTCTTCCCCAAACAGTTCTGTGGGAAGCGCTTGAGGTACTTACACGTACATGGCGGTCGTAAACAATTCAGTACTCTGTGGGGTAAAGATCCTATACAATTCGCATATGCCTGTATACATATATCCCTGTGGCGTGCGTACGCCCAATGGTAGAGATAAGTGTGTACGCGAGCTTTCGAACAGAAGGAAATCATAAAAGGCCAAACGCCCGCCCGGAGCGCGCTGTTCAAGAGACCTAATCACCTGAGGGAACTCGAGGCAGCGATAAAGTACAGAACGTCCAGCTTGGGAGGGCGACTGGGAAGCCGAAGGGACTGCCGTAGAGTGTATTCATCCGCTACCTCCGTAGCCCCGAACACGAGGGGGAGAGAAGGTCCCCCCTCATACGCATACGTGATATCGAACACGGGGGAGATTGTGTCATGGGGTGGTGCCGCGTTTTTGCATCCCAGGCGCAAAAAGCCGGCGAGTTATGAGACGGGAAAGATGAACGTGAAGGGATGTGGAGCATGAGGTACGGTCTTGATCAGGTGGAATTGGAAATATGCTCCAATTCAAAGTCCCGGCCGCGAGGAGAGGGAACCAGGGAGAAAACAGAGCCGTGGTGTATGGTAGCCGGCCCGTCACGCGTCAGTGATCAGTATACATTTCCTCGAGGAAGAATGGCGGATTTCCGGAAAGCGTTCGATCGTAAGGTCCTCCAGACCACACTCACACGAAACCGTACCAAGAATACGGCGAATCGCGAGAGAACAGGAGTGTCAGGTGGGCCTTTGTATCGAACGGTCCCGGAGACGCTTTCTTGGTAACCGAGCAAGAAGGGAGCATGAATACAAGGGAAGAACAGAACAGATAGAGATCGCCGGAGCCGCGTGTCACAACAAGGTCATAAGCATCAAAGAAACGAGCAAAGCGTGGGCGGGGGGAATAACCTAGAATAGCCCGGCAGATCTCGTGAGAAACACAAGAACGAAAGACGCGAGAGTGTGAGGATGTCTGTGTGGGGAACGGGAGCAAACCCAGATATTCGTTTAGTCAAGGGACGGGAGATACGAAAGGTACACCCGTCCCGTTAGCGTCCCTTAGCGTAAAATTCCCCCCTGGATAGAACCGAGGGTCAACAAAGGCGTGTGGCATGGCGTTGATGGTTCGCCATCACGAGATCCAAGTCCTTTCCGGACCCCAAGGATGGTCTTGAGACCCTCCGGTGCGCCCGGCGGACGTTCAGGGTGAGCGCCGTCAATGGAGGTGGAGAGGAGCGCCCTTGGTGGCGAACAAAGTCAAGATCGTCGTGGAACGCCGGAGACACAAAACACAGCTCAGGGTCACATTGACAGCCTGAGAAGGGACTCAACTGGGACGATCACCGCTGATTGCCCTCTGGAACAGGGACAGGTTCGTTCTTTTTTTTTTTGCTTTCACAAAAAAAGAAAAAAAGAAAAATCCGGTCTGGCAGATAGTTTTTGATCTTGGGGGATATTCAGCATTATCCACCCTACCCCGGTATATACGCCCGGAAGGACGTAATCCTCGGCCGTTTCTCGTACAAACAGAATGACAAAAAGTTGACCATGGCGGATTTAGCCCGGGGATTTGACGCCTTGAGGCCTGGCATTTCCACACACGAGGGGGTGTGTAAGGATCGGTGGGTTGGTTCCAGAACTCCCAAACGAGAGCATTGATAAAAGATGCTTTGAATGGATTCAAAGAGGCGGTCAGGGCGGCCGCGTTGTTCGGTGAACAGACAGACAGAGCTCATCTTTACTTATCGGTTTTTTCCCTGCGCGTCCCCTTATGTACGGCCAATTATTTTTCTTAGTATTACAAGATGCGAATTTGAATTCCGTTGAATAAAACGGTCCCCGGGGAGCGGGTGGTCGGATTACGCTAGACCAATAATCCACCCATTCGCCCGAGGTAGCGTGGGCGAATAGCGGTCGGTGGTTGTTGGCCAAAGCGAAGGAGAAGGAAGATCTCTGCGCTCGCCACCAAGGTTGTAAGAGGAGTAGTGGAATAGCATTGATCGTTGCCGTTGCCACCTTGAACTAGTACCATCTACGTTTGCGAATCGAACACCATAATGTCATCCCTCTTCACTCGGAGCCATGGTCACAAGAAGAAAGGTTCGAAAAACCAAGACACCGTTTTTTCTCCTAAGGCGTTAATTGAAAGCAATAATGAGGGTATCACAGAACTAATGGGACAGAGACGAAGAAAGGGAGGTGTGTCGCAAAACTGAACAGTCCGACAAAGACAAAACAAGGATAACAACTGACCGGCGAAGGCCTAAACTGGATGAAGAATAACAGAAGGGTACAGCACATTGAGGGTGTTGTGAGAACGATTTTGTACACATGCTAATACAGACTATACAACAGGTGGGGTGAGGAAGAAAGTGCATGTTCCACGCCAGCGCATCAAGACCACATCATATGCTCGTTGTTGTAGTTGAACATCCCTGTGAAGAGTTCACCCTCGTTCGAACCAACGCTCTGCTGAGGGGGAGGGCAGAAGTCACCAGTCTGTTCGGGAACAGACAGTTGGCCGTAGTCGGGGACGCTGAGTTCGACGGCTGGGATTGAGCTGAGGTCATACTCGTCCGATGAGCCGATATCGTTCTGCCACTCGGCGTTGCCCCACCCATACGAATGATACTCCATAAACTGGTTATAACAGTTGCCGTCGACCTGAGGAACGAAGCCGAGAGCACCGTCGATGGAGTGGGAGTGCGGGTAGCCGACGAGAGGACTGAATGGACCATCGTCTGGTGATGTGGGAGACATGGTGCCGAACGTTGGGGTAGGGGACACGAGGCTGTTCGGCGAGAGTATTGAGTCTGTCTGAGGGATCGAGAGTGATGACAACGAGTTGTTCTTGCTGATAGGCACGCTTTGTCCGGGTAACTCGAACATACCATCGAAGATCCCGTTGTTCTGGACGAATAAATCAGCGATCGACGTCAAAGGAGAGGGAAGAAGAGCGCGTACCTCGAGCTGTTGGTCGTAATGCGATTGTGAAAAAGGTTGAGGCATGAGGTGGTCGTCAGGAATAAAAGTCACTCTCGCAGGTGCGCTGCGATCGAAGGAGGATTTTGGCAGCGGGGTTCGTTGTGAACGTAGTGCCGGAGAGGGGGGACACGAAGGCATGTAGACGGTTGGGATGTGAATCGTCTGGTAGGTCAGAGGAGGGGTCGGGGCGGAACGGGCACGACCTTTCGACGAGGATGAAGAGGAAGGGAGGGAGACCGGAAGGATGCAAGAGTAAGTATCTGGGTCGGTGTCTTGCTCGCCTTCTGTGAGGGCCTTCCTGCCCTTGCCCTTCTTCCCCTTGGCCGCCTTGGATCGCTGGGGGCGATAGACGTAGTTGGGGTACATCTGCTCGTGTTCTTTCTTCCTCTCTTTCGCGAGGTCTTCCCAGTGCTGCCTCTCTTCCTGCGAGAGACTCTTCCACTGTTGACTGATCATCTTGGAGAGATCCGCCTGGCGTTGCTTCTTGACGGGCGCCGCCGATCCGCCTTGGCCGTCCTCAGGACCTTCTGCGCCGGTGCGTTCCTCGCAGCATTTCCTCCTGAACAAGATGAAAGCGTTCTCGGGACGCTTGATGTAATCCTCGTCGCCCTTCCGTGGCCGTCGCTCTACGGGATCACCACCGAGAGACTTTCGTCGCTTTGGTAATGCTGGTGGCTGGGTCTGCCGCGTGTGTTGTGGTGAGAGGTGAATGGTGGAAGTTGGTGATGGGAGGGAGGAGGAGTCGGAGTTGATCGAGGAAGTGGGAGAGAGTGGGCGAGGAGTGAAACTCAAGGGCTTGAGGTCCGGCTCGAAGGGGGAACTTGAGGGGGAGGCGTAAGGATCGTTAGCGTTTATGGGGAACTGGAAGGCGCGCGGCGTCGGGCAAATGATCGTAACGGTGGGATGTGAGGATGTGACCGAGGACATCTCGAGTTCTGCAAGAACACGGGGGAAAGGTGAGTTTGATTACGTCAGCCATGGTAGATAGCTTACGGTGAGAGGCGTTGGTGTCGCGTGTACGGTAGGCAGGCATGATGTTGGGGGATTTGCGGGAGGAAGCGAGGATGGGGGAGGTGTGGGGGTGTAGACGTGACAATGAACACAAGCGCTACTCAGGGGAATGACTCTGCACGCAGAGACACAGTGGTAGGAGGAGGAGTTGTTTCGTCGCAAAGCGCGAAGTTGAGGAAACAAACCAGGGATGTGGATGACAAAAAAAACGGGAGGAGACAATACGACCGTTGATCTTTATAGGGGACGGAGGGTGAGATTAGATGAGCATGGGCCGACGGACTGGAAATTTCTACCGGTCATCGTTCTATACTTCACTCTCGGTTTCGTTAACTAAACGCGCTTCTCTCGCGAGCGGATCGGACGGTGGATCTAGAGAAATTTCGAATTTCTTTCCAAGGACCGAACTGGTCCATCCTCACTCGACTCCATTTGCGACCCAAACATTCGTCAACAACGTTTATTGTCTTTGCCAATCTGAGTCAAATCTCTCCTTCCCAATCCAGCCATTTCCCTTATTGTACCTCCTCCACTTATTTCCATGCCGTTATCCTCCTCCGCCGATTTCTCCACATCACAGACGACCGTGATTGCCAGTCACACACGTCCGGAGCACAGCGCATTGACCCCAGCCCTGCTTGGACCCACGCCCGTCCCCCAACGCCGCGTTCGTGGGTGCGCGTCACAGTCAAGGTTTCGAAGTCAGGCATACGCTAGGACCTCGCTGTGCGTTCCCTCGTCGCTGTCGCTACAGACGCCAGCTTGTTCGCTCCATCACCCGTTAGTCCGTGCGGGCGAGGCGAAAATGAAATATATTGCTGATTATCCTTCAAGATGCGGGATCATTGACCCGCCTGTATCATCTGGGCAAGGGGGTACCGATATCTCGCAAACGCACGCGTCCGTGACGGAACCAGAAGTCAATGAACTCCTCTTTGACGCTCCCAGAGGCAGGAACAGCCTCTTGGTCCACATGTTCCGCTTGCGGACTTGCAGCTCGATTACCTCGTATTAACACCTTCCGGATCTTTGACCACACTTTGTCGTCATACGTCTTCCATCCCGCACATCGACAAATCTGCACTTCCGAAAAAATTCCCTCAGCATTCCGAATAACGAACGACGCTTTCCTTCAACTTTCCAAAGCGAGGCTCCATCCATTCGGAGCGCATGTTCCGAATTGAGCAACCGGGGACGCGCTCCCCGACACTTTGGCCCCACTGATTGACCACCTGATCTCCCCCGGGCGCGAGATGAGTACAAACTCACCGGACCTCCCTCCCCGGTTACTCAGTCTCCACGATTACCTCCGTGCCCTTCATAAGCCCGTAATCCCGGAAACATTGATTTCATTTTTACGTGCGGAGGCTGTTCCCTGTGTGCGCCCGCTGAGAACTCCCTCTTCTCCATGACGTCTACCCTTGTCTATCCGGTGGTGGAGGCGGTTGGAAAAGCGTGTGGGAATCCGGCGCTAGCATTTGCCTCCGTAGCCCGGAATTTTTTCAGTCACCGGACCTGTCTATCATCTTTCCTGTATCCAACGGTTCGGTGCGCCGGACACGTGGTCTATACCTAATGTGGAGATCCGAAAGAGGCAAGTGAGCCCTGATGGTCCGGAGTCTTTGCTGATATCGCTTCCCTTCGGTTCGATGTTGCCATTTTCGGAACGATCCCATCATGAACTCAATCTCTGCTCGGTACCCGTCCCGGTGGTTTGGTCCTGCCACTCGTCATCGATCTCCCCTATGCCTATACCGGTCCGGGTGGCTGCACCAAGAAAGATTCGGATCTCACTTTTGCGTTTTCCCGCCGTGTTCCAGACGGGTGCAAAACGTCCAAGGGTTTGGTGGGTGTAATGAAGCACGGTCTCGCATTAAGCATTCTCGGTCATTACCACTCTTTGAGCGTGTTCCACTCGTGCCCACACTATCAATCCAGTGTAGTTTGTAGCCCGGCGGCTTCCCATTTAGAGAAGGTCGTGGATCGAGGGTCCCTACGACGTTCGAGGTCCCCCCTTCCACTGGGAATCATGATCTCGTGTTCGTTGCCCTCCCCTTTAGAAGACTAATTGGTCTCAGCCACTAGACTGCACCATCTTCCATACACACGCGCGCTGAATTGGTCGTGATCCATGCTCCGTCACCAACTTGATGGTTCTCTACCCTCATTCTCCTCGGTCGAAACCCTGGAAATGGACGCCAATTCGACCCTCATTCAACTCGCCATCTTTCGAGGTCATTGAATGACGCCGCAGTTGATCATTCCCGGTCTGCGGCGATTACTACTCACCTCGTCAATCCATCCCCCAGCCCCGCGGACAAGGACGAAGAAAGTAAGACAACGAACGGTGCCACGTGCTACTGCGCCACCGACGGGTACCTCGCTCGATCTGTCGAACCTTCGTTCCGCCGCGCCGATCTTCACCTCTTGTTCCGAATCCCCTGTTTGTTCCTCCACGGTCTGTTTTGACCTTCCTCCTTCAATCAATCAGCCCGGGAGCCGCATCTCGTGAACCATGAAACGATCACATTCCCCTGTATCCACGCCACCCGACCCCGCGAGACCGGCGAAAAAGGTCAAAGCGGAGACCCCGGGTTCACCGTTTCCGGATTACGACCACCCTACGGTGGAGGAGTCAAGAGATGTCATACGTCTTCTCCACAGCGAGTTCCCCCATATACAAGCCTATAGAAACGACCGTACTGCTGAAGAGTTCCAGGCATCCCCATGCGGTGGTGTGGCTGACGTCGTCGAGGCGGTCATAGAGACCATTCTATCCCAGAACACGTCGGCGCGTAACTCCACTGCGGCCAAACAGAACCTCGATACCGTGTTCGGTCGAAATGACTTCGCGGCCATCGCCCGGGCCCCCTCCTCTCAGGTCGTCGACGCCATCAGAACAGGAGGGCTGGCGAACAAGAAAGCCGTGACCATCCAGAACCTCCTTAATTCCGTTCACGCCAAACATGGGTCGTATTCATTGCAGCATCTCGTGGGGAAGGAGTATTCTGACAAGGACGTGATGGAAGAGCTGGTATCCTACGACGGTGTTGGTCCAAAGACGGCGTCTTGTGTTCTCATGTTCTGTTTGGAACGTGAATCCTTCCCAGTCGACACCCATGTATTTCGCCTCAGCAAACTCCTGGGTTGGGTTCCTGCCAAAGCTAATCGTATCTCCGCGCAAGCTCATCTCGACCTCCGGATTCCGGGCGAACTCAAATACGGTTTGCACGTCCTCATGATCGCGCACGGTAGGCGATGTTCGGGTTGCAAGAACCGGTCGCGGGGCGCCTGCTCTCTGAAAACTTACCGGATGGGGAAGAAGGGCGAGGATATCGGCGGTGACGTGCATGGCAGTGGCAATTTGGAAGGTCCGAGCGCTGAGACAGGTGACGGATGGTGAGCGCGTAGGTTAGACGCGCACTCTCTCTCCACACCTACGCGCTTCCCGCACCTCTCTCCCCGGGTACCGCCAATTCAAGTGATAATCGTAACGTCAATCGTCCACCTCGCTAGAAACATTTGAACTATCAACAGACGTCTTTCATTTCGCTCCTTACTCTCTTCCGGACTGTTGACCCTACGAAAGCACGATAAGCGATATCTCCATGTTCCATCCGTGCGCTGCGCATGCTGTTTGTGTGATATGTTTCAGTCCCGACCTGTTTGCTGTCGGCTGTGGTGCGCGAATACTGCCTGAATTGGAAACCGGCCACCAATCATCGGCATCGCAGCAGCCTCGTGCCCATCGATCCTCATGTTATCCACCACTATTACCGGTGGCTAAGCTGACATACACCGCATTACCTAGATCAAACGCCACCACCACAGAGCCGCCATCCCTTCCTCTCCTTCCTATTTTTTCCAGTCTTGACATCCATCCCGCGCTATCGGAGACCCATGCAGGGTACGCTGTCCGCCACACAGCCCGAGAACGCCTGTTCGGCTCGTTATGTCGATCCGAATGTTCCCTGGGCTCCTTCTCCACGACCGCAACCGCATTCCGAATTTAATCCATACGAGCACGAAGCCGCCAATGTGGTAGATCATCCAGAAGGTCCTGTGATCCCGTTCTCATGGGGACTAGAGGTTTCGCTTGCGAGTGCCAACGGGTCCGGAACGGCGGCATCGATGAGAGGAGTCTGCTTTACCCAGAACGCCAAAGTCCCATGCGATCCCTTTAACCGGAAGCGGAAAAGGTGGAGCCCGATGAAGAAGTTGAGACGATACCTTGGTACGACAGCCTTTCCCGCTTGATTGTCTCCCAGTGATGGAAAGGGGAGAGGAAATCAAATAACTGATAATCGGGTCTCTTTTCGGTTTGGATGTGCGTATTGTGTGGAAAAATCACTCACAGGAAAGCGCAAACGAGTCCTGCAAGAGAGGGAAAATTGGATGTTACTGCCTAGCTCGTCATCCCAGCCACCCTATTCCGTCCAGCAATCGGCGCCGAGCCAAGAGGTGCGAGAGCATGTGCCGTTATCCGCCTGGAGGGAGTATGGATACTGGGCGAGACCGGTGATTGGAGGTGTGGAAGTGCGCAATAGCGACAGTACGCTTTGTCCTGTACCTTTTCATCCCGGACAGCAGAGATTGATTAACCGCCGATTTCCGATCCGTGTATAGGTCCGCCTCCAGACCACGTGTTGCAGGATGTCGATGTCGATGAGATGTTTAGGAGTCTGAGAGGGAGTAGCGGTTCACCACATCCTGAGAACTGGGTTCCAGGGCTTTCACACCCCTCGCTACCGCCTAAACCTCCACACTGGAGTACGCCAGACACCAACGAGTCATCTCCGGCGCCTTGGGAATGCCAGCTTAACCCGTTTTTGGAGCACACCCGCGCGGGCTTGCCGATCCTCTACTTCGATATCAGGCTGGGCGAAGAATCGATCATCTTCGAGACTGGGGACGTTCGTCTCGTTCCTGTGTCGAGCTCGAACCTCTATCAGCCCGCCACATATCCGTTCGTGACAGAGGTCAGATCTCGGCATATTTCGTGGCTATTTTCCAAGTGCTCAACAGACGCATAGATGCTGATCTCAGCGGTTGCCGATGACCCGTTTCCGGTATTCCCATGGCCAGTGCTAGTCAGGAATCCCAGAGGTGTATTATGCATCGATGTGTTCCGGGCTGTCCACAAGAACTTCCAAGCGTATTTGACCAAGAACGAGGTGTCCAAGTTCAGTGCATTCAAGCTCAGAATGGTAGAGGAAGCTTGTAGTCAACGAAGAGAAAGCCGGTTGATGGGACGAGAGTGGAACGATGATGAGGATGGGCTGAGGCGAGTCGATTACCTCGTCGACCGGGTGATGTTTAGAGGCCTGGAGCCGTCTAAACTGGGTGGTGGCTCGTGGGTGTTGCATTTAGGCCCACCAGGACCGGAGGAGCAGTTCGATGTCCCATACATACCACCCCCTCTGGAGAAGTGTCCGACGCCGTTCTGAGTGGCGGTTCGGTTTCAAGTTGTTGTGTTTGTTTTTGTATGTATGTATAGGGGTTCTTCCCTTTGTTACTATCCTAGCGGCGTCTGTAAATACTTATAATCAATCGCGAGACGATTGGTTTTCCGTCTTGGGTATGCCGCGTGGAGATTGGTTGAGTTCCATGGATGACTCATCCGTGCAGGCATCAAATATTCGGTTCTCCGGTTCCCCATATGTACGGACAATGGGTCCACGCGGGAGAACTGTGTAGGGGATGTGTGGGCGGGCGAAATTTGAAGTAGGCGGGTGACCAGCTTTGGGTATCCCCACTCCCCCCGGAGCTTGGGATTGAAGATTGAATGGCTATCGCGCTGAATTAGCGGATATAATCGGACGATTCCTGTCAGGGTTGCAACCTGCACGGGGCGGGGATGATGTATGGAGATGTCCTTCAGTTCGAGGGATGATGAGACTCTTCCGTAAAACTCCCGTCGATCAGCCAAAGCCGTCTATCCATCCCCACTCTCGCCTACGTGTGATTTTTTTTTCCTTAGGGGAATTTGTTCCGCCCAGTACAGGATTCCACCCACGTCGGTGCTGTAAGATCCGTGCAAGGAAAAACGGTCGTTCGTGTCTTCGTGGGTTGATGCGAGACGGGGGGAGACCCCCAGTACCAGTGATGGAATTCACTCGCGTTTTTTCTCTCTTCTCTTGCTTTCTCGGGCACGCTCAGTGTCTTCTCGGGAGCATATGCTACGCGTACGTATGCGTTGGGCGGGAAGGACGCATCGGATGTGTGTTATCGCGCGTAGATAGAGGTCAGTGTCGTCATCCGCCTCCCAGTGGTGTTGAATGTTCCCGTGGGAGGGGCCGAAGGAACGGAAACAAATCAAAATACAAATTCCCCAATTTTTTTCGCATCGGTTTTTCCGGTTCCCCTTTGTGCGAGGCACCAATTGAGTCCGCGGCCCGAGAGGGACGAACGGGACGACAGCATCCTCGGATTCGACGCTCAGCGTTCTTTTACCTCGCTTGCGCACATCCTACTCGAGTGCGCGTTCCTCCAAACCCTTCCAACCCAATCCTCCCCCCGTTGCGCTCGATTGTCGATCCTTGGACCCATCTCCACTCTGAGTCCCCCCGATTGCCATTCCTGGTCGTCTCTTGCCTTTAACAGAACAAACGATCGTCGTGGTTGGGTCGCCACCCGCCTCACCTCTTCCCGTTACCCCATCCTCGTGTACGAAAAATGGCTGTTTCTTGGGTCATGTCAGAACGCGACCTCCCACCCCAGGAGGATTTCGATGGCAAGTCCCTAGTTCCGCATGTTCCCACTGCTGCGCTGACCCCGCGTGTTTTGGGCCTGGTGTCCAGACGACATGCCTCCGTTGGTTGACAACCCAAATCCTTGCATGAGCTTCACATTTGCTACCGAACCGAGTCCAATGTCCTATGACGAACCAATCTTCTTCGTGTCTACTGGTCCTCCCCCGCCGCCGACCATGTTCATAATGTCGCCTCCCAGTTCCCCTTCCCTAGGTCCGACCCGTACCAACTCCAAGGACAAACGCAAGGGTGCCACGCATATCCCCCGTCCTCCTAATGCCTTCATACTCTTCCGGTCTTCGTTCATCAAGGCTCAGCACATCACGGACAAGATCGAAGGGAACCACAGCAGTCTGTCAAAGATAATAGGTTCGCATATGTCATACGTCATACATCCTCCGTGGCTCACGATGCTCAGGCTTGTACTGGAAATCTCTACCGGATGACGAGCGAAAGGTCTGGGAGGCCAAGGCTGCCGCTGCCTTGTCCGAGCACCGAAAGAAGTACCCCGACTGGAGGTTCCGGCCCGGAAACTCTCCACTCAAGGTCAAGGACGGAACCAAGAAACGAACCTCCAAGAGAGGTCGTGTCGAGGTCGTCGAGCCAGAAGAAAAGAATCGTCAGAAACGGTGCGCCAAGATCGCGAGCTTCTTGGAGGAAGGCATTACGGGTGAGATGTTGGAGAACGCGGTACGAGAATACGACCGCGAGGCAGGTCCGATCCTCAAGGACGAGACGAAACTGTCCGCTACCCGGCGGACGAGAAACTCCGAGCGACAGGAACGACCACAAGTCAAGACGGAGGCCGAAGCTATCCGTCTTAGCCCAGGTACCGTGCGTCCACGCTGTCAGACGCTGTCTCCGCAAAGCAGCGTTCAGGTGCCTTTGACGAACATGTTCAAACGGTCTTCGTCCCTCCCGGCACCGAAACGAACACACAATGTCGAGCCCTTTGTCCTCTGCGGAAGCGGAAGTAGCGTGGGAGCGGTCGCCTCGCTTTCCACCCCCTCATTTGGAGAGAATGTATACGCCTCCGAGCCACAGGTTTCCTCGCCAGTATCTACCCCTGCCTCGCCAACTGACATCGGCCTTGACTTCCATGTGAGTCCGCAGTATTTTTCTTCCTGAGCGCCAACTTAGGGTGCTGAACTTCTAGACCCTGATGTACACGGAGAATATGTTTGGGCTTCCCCCCCTCGAACCGGACGTCTACGATTGTGATAGTCCAGCTGCTCACAGCGTGGAACATGTACAGACCCCCGATTCTGCCCCCATCGCTATCCCCGACGATCCGTGGGCGTTCAATCCCTGCGATCCCCCCGTGAATCAGATGGGCCATCAACCGCCGAGCTTGTCAAACTATTCATCTCTAACAGGCTGGGCAGGTGATGCATTGTATAATTCCTGCCTACCCGATTACCCAGTGTCGCCTTTCGTTGACCTAAACATCCACCCATACACGAGCGGTCTGGACTGGTTCCAAACCAGACAGCATTTCCCCGTTGTTGGCATTTGATGACTACTGGCATATATTCCATTGAGATGTGTACGTGATTCCAGTGCCTGTTTTTTTCCTTCCATGAACCCTTTTACCCACTAGCTTGGTCTCTAGTATGCCCGCCTCCCTGATTATGTATCATGTATCCTTCCGAGTGCCTTTATGTATAAACCGTTTACTCATCCCAGTGTTTTCCATGATTTCATGACCTATGTGTCTCTTCTATCTCGTGTACGTCTAGTCTCAGTTCATGTGTTCAATTCGTGTACTTCCTCGTCGTCGTTATCGTTGATCAAACGCCGGTCGGTTAAAAAAGATCCGCTAAATTCCTTTCATCGTATGGCCGGTGCGCTTCGGGGGCGCGTTTTACGTCTATCGAATACTTGCACGCCTGATGGACCACGCCACTATCCCACTGGCGTCTGCCCACGGTTCAGTCGGCGCGTGGTTTTCCGTAAATGTAGGTGAACACGAAAACCGTGATCCATGTCGGAGCAGCGGCGTTGTCGGTCCTTATTCCGTTTGGCTCTGACGACATACCGATGGGCTTTGCTTACCACTTTGGCATCGCTTCCTTGCACCTCTTTGAACCTCTGGTCGTCGTTCGTCAAGTTGGGCTTAGTTCATCGTCGGGTCGCCTTTGTGAGCGTGAGTTGTCAATGGCGATCACCGACTGTATGCCTAATACTGTGGTTTGCCCCTTGCGCAAATGAACTCGGGCTCGCGAACACTCAGGTTACCGGGCCCACATCATCAAAACCAGAGGTCGTGTGTTCTTCACGCTCCACAGAAGCGGCGGGAGATGCACCAGGTCAAAGGGCTTTTTTTTTTTATCTTCTAAATTTCGA
>Ga0307511_10004296_pt1 | contig 14545 bp, 13 predicted proteins | sample 13_EM_MG_FD_200266 | JGI IMG/M metagenome (GOLD analysis project Ga0307511, IMG submission 200266) | Populus trichocarpa ectomycorrhiza microbial communities from riparian zone in the Pacific Northwest, United States - 13_EM | ecosystem: Host-associated > Plants > Roots > Unclassified | place... | reverse complement strand
GTGGTGTTATATATGTTATGTGTGTGTTATGTATATAAAATATTATGTATGTGTGGGTTGTCAAATCAGATTGCTTGTAATTTGGGGTGTGTGATTGGTTGTTTGGTGTAATTGTGTGCCTGCCCTCTGGGGTTTGTGCTGGCTTTGTCTGTTGGGGTTGAGTAGATGGGTAAGTAGGTAGGTAAGTAGGTGATGAGGTACTTGGTAATTTAGATCTAAAATATACATAGTTTAACCCCGCATACCCACAATGAACTAGGTTACCTAGGACTAGGAGAAACTCATCTCATCAAGGGCTCGGTGTACGGGAGTTTAGGAATTTAGGTTTTTGAAGTTCGTTGATGTTGTTTGTTGTGTATTAACTAATGTAGCACTAGGTACTTTGTAATACATTACTACATTGTATGTAACATTATTGAGTCGTGTTTGAGTTTTGGGTTTGGGTTCAGGGTAATAAATATATCCCCATTATTATTATTATTATTATCATCTATCATCTATCATCTATATATCTCTGATTTATTATGCTTGAGGGAGTAAATACTTTTGAGCCTCTGTATTTTTTTTTTCTTTTTTTTCTTTTCTTTTTTTTTTGAGGGGGAGGGAAATCTGAGCGATTTGGGAAAATAGATGGGTCTATTGTGGTTTGATGGGGTAGTTATACTGTTATAAATTCCTTTTATTTATTTATTTAAAAAAATTTTTTTTGGGGGGGGAGGGGAGGGGAGGGGAGGGGGGGAAATCAGTACTCGTAAAACTTTTATCAATTCAAACATGCGTTATTACAACTAAAACTGAGTGGCTATTTTAAATTACCCCGTGGGAGTGGTCTAGAATATATATATTTTGTAAACAGTTTGAGAGGAGGGGGGGGGAGGGGAGGAGGCTGCCTTTTAATTCGTGGTTCCGGTGATGCCGCCGGGTGTCTACTAGTTTGAGGATCCGCACCAATATATACCTAGTCTCGTCAATATACTGATATTCCTGGGTATTTTGCATTTGAGGATTTCCATGTTATATACAGAGAAGTCTGATGAGTATATATATATATGCCATTTTCGAAAAAAAACTTGGTTATAGTAGCTCAGGGTAACTGCTGCACGCATTTTTTTGCTAAAATACTAAACACCGGGGGAACCGGAGGCTAAAAATACACAGCACTTTTCGTTGGAAAAAATGCCTGTTATGAGGCTGAGTAGTTCTCGTGGTTCGCATATATAAAGTACGTGATCTTCAACTCCCCCTCCCCTCTGTCGCACGCACATGCCAAGAGGTCCCTCTCAAAAAAAAAAAAAAAGGAAACATGCTATCTATATAAGCCCCTCATCTCCCCGTTTCTCTTATTTCTCTACTTCTCCACTTGTCAAACTTGCCAACTGCCGAACGCCACACCACTTCCACAATACACAGCACACAGCACACAGCACACAAATACAGGGCGCATCACAAAAACAACAACCGGATAGATACTCTTCACAAATGACACAACACAGATGACCTACTTGCTCATTTTGCACAGCATCCTGTGTTACATATCTCTCCTTTGACGGGCAACGGACCTGTTGTGCTCCAACTGTTTATACTATAAATACTACGTCACTTGGGGGGGGGGGGTGGTAGTTTGTTGCTGTGCGCTAAGTATTTCAGGTAGGGAGGGGATCATGAGGTAAGTCTCTCGCTGCTGGGCAGCAAATATACCACAGTATGAAGGGCTCAATTTCCCTATCGTTACTCTTCGATTTTCGTTCTATAAGGCGAAATATGTATCAACTGGACAATCAACCTATATCTAAGGATTTAGTTGCTTGGCCTGCCTTACATACTCGAAGCTTTCGGTACCTCAGGCTTACTTCACTGGGCTTTCGGGACAGACAATATCCTAGGGAGACGGAACACAGTACTTTGAAATCACCAATAGAAAGGATTCTAAACAGGTACGGTACATTTAGCACATCGAGCTACTATTCTATTTAACATCTACATCGACTTTTAGACATGGGCAGCTTGTAACTAGGTACTTAGGTAGATACGTACATATTATCGACTTCTACAGTTCTACTATGGAAGGTCGACGAGACCCAAAGAAATCTAGGACTGAAGGCACTAGGGTATTTACACAGCAGCAAGGAACAGATAAAACCGGTAGAAGATGAAGCAAAGGAACCAAGGAAACTACAAAAACCAAGAACCATGAGAGACAAGAAGCCAGAAACCCACAAGACCAAGGATGAAAAGGAAATCAAAAAGACACCACGCCGCTAACCACTACTCAAACCTCTCGCTCAATTAACCAAATGGAAAGACGCCAGAACCCACCAGCTATCCCCCCAAAAAACAATCCCAACCTGTATTATATCCGCCCCCAGACCGAACCCCACCGAAAAAACCCAGCTAGCTCATCCAACCATTACCATGACTTTGCCCCGCTCCTTGAGAACCCAGAAAGAAAAATACCCTCTATATCCCTGAACCTATTGTGCTTCTACCAATCCATTCCTAACACACAGGTGCTCGGCCAATCCCTTCAAAGTCATCGCGGGGTTCAACATGGTCTGAATCGACAAATCCGCTTTGAACTCGTTAAACAACCAATTCCTCAGCTCTGTACCAACTGAGCTATCCACGCCATAGTACGATACCGACTTTGAAACACTGATTTCATCCAGGTCAATTAACATCATCCTGGACAGCTTCTCTTTAATATACCCGGTAGCAGTGTTAATCAATCCCTCTCGATTTGCCGCTCCAAACTCCTGTTGAAGTCGATCGGCAATCCCTCCTTGTGCTGTACCTTGACAACATGATACGCTTGAATTCAGGGCCTGGATAGACGCCTTGATGTTGCCGAGTCGTGGGTCATTGAACCAGAACGGATCCGTTGTACTACTTTCCTGTAAAACTTTGGAGAGACGCGATGGATCCATTCCGACAATCATCTCGGGTTGTTCACCCTTCCAACCTCTAACTGCAATCTCGAAGGAACGCAGAAGTTCCACCTCATCGATGCCATAGAGGCCCTTGCGGGTAAGCCCCTGTTCTATCTCCGGGCGCTCGCTGACATAGCCAATGCCCAAAACCATTGGAAGGATTAAGGAAGTGGCTGGCAGTCCAAGCGCTTGCCTGTGACGTGCCACATAGTCGAGGTAGCTGTTGCCCGCTGCGTAATTTGTCTATCCAGGAGTCCCGAGGGTTGCTGATATGGAACTTGTCATGATAAAAAATTCTAGCTTGTCGTCTAAGAACGCCTCATGAAGGTTCCTTGTTCCAGTTACCTTCGCTTTGAAAGACCGCTCAAACCTACCGGCGTCGAGGGTTTCAAAAAGGGCATCTTCGAACACAGTGGCGGCCTGTATAATGCCGCGTATTGGTTTGGGGGCGTTTGTGCGTGCCTTGAGGACATCCTCCTTCACCGCGACATCACCCCGTATGACAGTGGCCGTGCAGCCTTGTCCCTCGATGTCAGCTATTAACCTGGCAGCTTCTGCCTTATCATCCCCTGGCCGCGACAGGAAAATCAAGCTCTTAGCCCCTCGCTGAATCATCCAAGTGCTCAAACTTCTTCCCAAGCCACCAAGGCATCCAACGAGTAGATACGAGGAATTCTCGCTGAAAATAGCTTCATTCATCTGTGGACAAATCTTGATTGAGGAGTTAGCGTTACCTACCGCAGACCTCAGATTAGGCAAACTTACAAGAATACTTTCGGCCTGTCTATAGCTGATGATATGCTTCTTGTCCCACAGATTTCCCCTATAGGACCTCAAGGCCTCCGCGATAGCGTTCATAGGGAATATATTCAGCTTGTCTACAGGCTGCGCGAAGAGTGGCGAACAGCAAAGGTAGGCGTCCTCCCAAACCCTGTAGAAGCGAGTTAATACCAACCAAGGGCCAGGCGCACAATGAGCGAGCATTACCTGCTTAGGGACTTGGGTTTTTGCGAATATAGGACGTCTATGTCGATAGAAGAGTACATAGCCCCTCTAGTAAATGGACTTGTATCGAGGTTGGTCAGGTCGGAGCGGCTGGAGCAATGGTTCTCCAGAGCTCACCCAGATAGTTCGAGCTGGATGTTAGCACCACATCGAATCCAGTAGACCCGGTAAGTCGCCAGATGTCAGCCTTGATGTCAGACTTGTCCCCAGTAACTATGATACTGGACTCAGCCAGACCGAGGGCGCTTTGGGCCGACTGTACTTGGTCAATAGTGCTGACGGCAACATATACCTACAAAGGTGAGCTTTGGGACTTTACACGATTCAGAGATTATCGCACCTTGGCTTTCATAGACTGAGCCAGGGAAACTGCGACTTGGCCAGCAAATCCGGTTTCTGCCGTGATGAGAATAGTCTGGAAGCAGAGGGGCATGTTTTTAGCGTCTGGGCCCGGGCGTACTTAGTGGTGTAACATACCTCATCCTCCTGAAGCCTAGCCAGGTTTGACAAGGCGTGGTATGCAGTTGTATATCCAACTGGTATTGATGCTGCTTTCTCAAAATCCTACAATTGCCCGGAGCTTGTCAGTAAACATGAAGCAATGATGCCTCGGAAGTATGCGAACCTCTTGTGTGTGTGCATCAATCTTCTGACATAAACCTTCCATGACAACCTGATATGTAGAGTACTGGTCAACGCAGATTGCCGCAGACACTGTCTCCTACTTGAAGCCTTTCAACGCCGTCCACCACTGCCGTCACCACGCCAGAGAACTCTCGGCTAAAGCTTGTATGATCTACTTTTCCAGCAAGCACTCTCAAATCCTGTTATTCCTCGGTTAGCATCCTGGCCGACAGCTTCCCAACATGGACGCAAGAGATTTCACCTCATTATTTACACCACGGGCCCTAATCCCTACTTCAACATAGCCTGTCGGTATGTTTCTGCTCTCTTGGTGGATAAATTCGATAGTCGACGGTGAAACGCCAGAAAGCCTCCCATTGAGCCTTTGCCCCATGAAGGCGGTAGGATTTGGGCGAGCCTGAGAGAGAACCTCATGCACCGAGTTCACAGCCGCATGCGGGTGCAAGCGATTGACGTGAATGATCCCATCCCTGATTAGGAACTCTGTATCATCCCCTCGCTCTGGCACCAGGGAGATGATATGTGTCAATGATGAATCGTCCAGAGCGTCTGTATCAATGATCTTGAGATCAAGCGAGGCTTGTTCCGCCACAAGTGATCTCTTAAGACCCAGTACCATAGCATCCTCAGGCCGGCCGCCCTGTGATAATGACCCATTTGTAATCCAGACAACGGAAGATGCATTGTTAAGCATCAGCTTCAGTTGCATCAAGCCCTCCTGGCCCATCTCGAGGAGGAATGAACTCTCAAGGTCAAGTAACATGATCACAGGCATACCATATTCCTTCTCTGAATAGTCACTGAGGCATACTGAGCGCATAGAGTAGCCATGTGCGGGTGCTAAGGTACGAATCTGCACTAGAGCTGATGGCGGTGCTCCACGATAGACCTGTAGAATTTCCTCAGTCAGTATGTATTCCAATACCCTTCAAGCTACGACTTGGTTCAAACTCACTACGAGCAGGTCGCTAACACCAGGTCCTTGTCTTTGCGACTCTTCGTCCATTTCAAGTTGGCCTTCTGTGGAACTGCCTTCCCGGACCCAGCAGCTTTGCCAGCATGGTTGATCAGTGGTCACATCTGGCTTTTGTGGAACTGCTGCATCGTAGGAGATGACGCGTAGGTCGTCAATGTCCAACAGAACTTGGTTACCGGCTGTTAGCTGGACGAAGCACGCCGCGGATCGCACACCCTTCCCAGTGGTCCTGGCATATGCTTTCCCAGGAACTTCTAGGGACCCTGTCTTTGGTATACGAATAGTGATCTCCCTTGCCTTCACAGGAACGTAACCACTGGTCATGTTTCTAGCCACCCCAGAGTATATGGAGATAAGTGCCAGCTGTAAGCAATTATCGATGCTGGAGGGGTGCAACACGTAGCGTGATTCTCCTTTCATGGTTCCAGATTCAGTTCGAATGGGGACGTTGGCTGTCGCATCCATTGTAGTCGGGTCGCTCATGATACAGTCAATTCCCTGAAAGGAGGATCCGTAGTTGAAACCAACACCTTGGAAGGCTTTGTACCATTGCCTCCCAGTGGCCTTCTGGCGAAGTGGGGGGGCTACCTTCATCTGGCCTCCATCTACTTCAAATTAGCCACACCGATGCACTACAAGGACTATAGGCGGGTTCTATGCATACCGCAGGATTCTTGCGTGAGGACCGCAATGACCCCCGAGGAGTGCTCAGTCCATGCACCGTTGCTGATGGACTTAACACTGAATCCATACCACTCGTTCCCACCATCCACGCCAACCTTCCGCAAATTCAACAATACCTCAACCCCGTCGTCATCTTCCGGAATCACAAGGGCAGTTTTGATGCTGATGTCCCGCAAACGAAATCCTGTGATTAGTTGAGAGCTATCAGCTGCCTGATGAACTTGTGTAGCGGCCTCAATAGCCATGGCCCAGTGGCCAGCCCCTGGAAAAATGGTATCAGGTCCTTTTTTTTTTATTTTTTACAATCTCATTACTCGTATGCAACCCTGTAGGAGGGTTATGACGAGCCTAACGGAAGCCCGCTAGGTTTCAAGGCAGCCCAAATGGTATCAGGTCCAATCTTTGGTGTGCATTAGTAAACGTTCACGTGCTAGCAAGAATACAGACAGGTGTACCTGGTGGTCTTTGAGCCATGGAAGATCTTTCTGCCGAAGTATATTCCTCCAAATCGGCTCCATCGCCGTAACCCCGAACACTTTTCGCCCCAAAATGTCATGTCGAGGCAATGACTGATGCCTTTGCTCCTGACTCCATCGATTTTCCGCCCATAGTAGCTTCTTGTAGGTCCATTGGTAACGCGGAAGATCAACAAGGAGGCCACCGTGCTGCAGGATTACTTCATCCACAGTGGCATGTTCAAGTGTATTCACGCGCAACAGATCCACAGGGTAGTTTTTTAAGAATAGTTTACCTGCTAGCTTTAGGAGATCCTCAACACTGTTTGAGTTTCGCATTAATGTTGACTCGTAAGTGACATTTGCTGATTGGTCTTGGAGTATCTGTCTGATAGGTCCTGCGAGGGCACCGTGTGGGCCGAGTTCAATGATATGAGTAACACCTGGTTCTCGTTCTAGCATTTTTGCCACCGCCGTGTCAAAAAGAACAGACCCTGTGAGATTCCTACTCCAGTACCCCGCATCAATGCTGTTGACCACTTCCCCCGTTACTGATGACACCATCAAAGCTGTTGGGATAATTTCTGAGTCTTCAATCCCAAGGTTCCTGTATGCATTCGCTACCAATGTCTCGTATGGTGCTGCACAAGGTCTCATTTGGGGAGAGTGGTACGCCCGGCCATCAGTTTTCAGTTTCCGGTTGAAAATACACTCAGCATCAAGTTCTGTCGCAATCTCTGCAATGTCTTGTGGGTTTCCACTCAGCGTGACGCTCTTCGATGAGTTGTGGCAAGCTATAACGACCCTTTGTGCTCGCTTTGACACATACGTTGCAACGTCCACCGCGCCTAGCCCGACAGCTAACATTGCTCCTGTTGTGGTGTTCTCTGTGACGGCCTTTCCACGGTAAAAGGCTACAATTATGGCTTCGGCAGCCGTAAGCAAACCAGCGGCATAGGCTGCTGCAATCTTACCTGACGAATGGCCAACGGTGGCTACTGGCTTTATATTCCAACTTTCGAGTAATCCAAGGAGAGCGATTTGTACAGCGGTGCAAAGTGGCTGTGAAAGAGCAACCTCATGAACGTGACTTTCTTTACCTGATGCCCGAAGAGCACCTGAAATGTAGCGAATGTTAGCGAAGGTCGTGATCTAGAGGTGTGGTGGGTTGCTGACCTTCCAATGTCCAGAGTGGGGCATCCTCGAGCCGCTCCAAAACCGAGTCGAGAAGCCGAATTGTTTTCATGAATGATGGAAACTCATCCATCAATGTGCTGCCCATTGTTGGCCACTGTGCCCCTTGCCCTTGATTTAGATGATTTTTGTAAGCATGGTTATTTTGCTTAATATAAAAGCGGGCTTGCACCATACCGGTAAAAACAAATGCCGTCCGTGGCTGCAGAATGTCCTTCGCATCACCAAATATGATAGAATCCTCCTCAAGATCGATATCTAGGCTTGATTGTTTGACAATCGCAAAAGCCCGCTTGGCAAGTAGTGAGCGTCGGCCGCTGAGTGTGAAGGAGAGATCCAACAGATCGTACTTTCGGGATCCTTCTGCCAGCTTCCTGATGTTGGCTTTTAAAGTATCAGGGTCATGAGCAGAAAATGGGAGTAGGAAGTGTTGGCGTTTCGTATTAGGGAAAGAGCTCTCTTGGATGTCATGCAAAGGAGCCGTGCTGCCAGAAAAACCGGAGCCCTGCGTAGCATTGATGTTATGCTTTGGTAGGGCTTCATTACCCACTACATCTCGCCCGCTCCGGTATCCTTCATCAGGGTCGACAGCAAAGTTTGAGCATAACTTGTTTCTGGTTATGGCTGCCAGCAGCGGCTCCGGGACTGGATGCTGCCTTTTGCTTTGAAAATACGAAGGAGCAACAGAATCGACAGCTTCGATAATGATGTGCGCGTTTGTGCCACCGTATCCAAATGAGTTGACGCTTGCCCTTCGGATTGGGAGGTGAGCCGGCCAAGGGATAGACTCCGTATTCACTCTTACATTCCACTCGTTCCATTTGACTGCAGGGCACATCAGTAAATTATTCCCAGGAAACTCGAGATACGAGAAGCAAACTCAGAGTTCTTACTGCGCGGGTTAGGGTTGGTAAAGCCATAAGTTGGTGGAATGACTCCCTTCTCAACTGCCAATACTACTTTCATAACCGCAGCAATTCCACTTGCGGCTCCGCAATGCCCAATGCTTGCCTTAATCTATGTATCACACATCTTCTATAAGTACTGCTAACGAGGAATTGACCATAGATGTTTTAGGGCTTGAACTTACCGCACCAATGATGAGAGGTTCGGTCCTCCCTGGGGACATCACCTTCGACAAGGCCTCGACTTCCAAAGGGTCGCCAACAGCGGTTCCCGTTCCTAGCATAAATGGTCAAAAAATTCCCATAAAAGTTTTGAGGAAAACTTCTCACCATGACATTCAAAATAGCCAGTTAGAAAGGGGTTCAATCAACCAGAAATTCTGTAGGCTTCCTTAATAACGTTTGCTTGCCCATCCAAACTTGGATGGGTAATACCCGCTCCAGGAACTCTCCCATTTCTATTTGCTGACGGTTAAATCCCTATCAGAGCCCGCACGGAAATGAACGCTACTCACGAATTGACTGCACTCCCACGGATCACTGCACGTATTGGATCGCCATCGCGTATGGCGTCTGATAATCGCTTTAAATAGAGTGCCCCAACACCTTCTCCGCGCCCATATCCGTCTGCGTGGGCATTAAAGGTGTGGCATTGGGAAGTCGGAGATAGCACCTGTGTGGAACTATAATTAGCATCATAATTGTTCGTAATGAGCAGGCCTATAACGTACACCAAGCTTGGCCGTATTTATATGTTGGTCAACAGTTAATATTAAATTGGTTCCGCCCACTATTGAAGCTGGACAGTCCCCTGCACGCAGAGCATTACATGCTTGGTGCAATGCATACACAGAGGAGGAGCATGCAGTGTTGATAGTGTAACTATACAAATATTAGCCAATTCTCACCGCTGGAAATGGACGTGAATATATATACCTAGGGCCTCCCAGGTTGAATACATGGCTAATTCGATTTGCTTATAAGACCTGGATCGACTCCAGTGGCGGCATAGCTATGCCGAAAGTCCTGTTCTTTCATCGACATTTGCTGATAATCATTTGTAAAACTCCCAACGAAACACCCTGTTTGTGATCCTAACACAGCCTCCATTGTTACCCCCGCAGATTCCAAGGACTCATACACCACCTCGAGCAACTTCCGCTGTTGAGGGTCCAGCCACATAGCCTCCACCGGAGAAATCCCAAATACACTTGGGTCAAAGTCTCGCAAATCACCATCAAGAAAATATCCACCGGAAACGTTGAAACTTCCTGGGCGTTCCCGATCCGGATGCAGATGCGCGTCGATATTAAACCGTGATGGTGGGACTCGAGGAGAATGACCCGATTTCTTCTCTATTAAAAAATCCCATAGTTCTGAAGGCGACTCAATTTTACCCGGCCATCGACACCCTATTATTTTGCATTCGAGTGGACATCAGCTTCGAGTCCCTTTTCAGCAGCAAAGCTCCGCCTGAAAGTCTGCTACTATGATTGGATATAGGATAGAGACTCACCCATTCCGACAACAGCAATCGGTTCCTGGCACTCCTCCACTGGCGGTTCCCAAAATTGTGTCATGATGGTATATATTGGAAGAAAAAAAAAAGAAAATGAATACACTCAACTACTGTTGGGTTTTGTATAGAAGGAATGGGTATAGGATAAAACGAATGAGGTCTGCTTGTCGCGGCCGAGTTCCGCAATGTCAATATGGGAGTGTCCAGGACGCAAGGCCCTGTACTCGGGGAGAGCACTTGAATAACCCCAACAGACCCCTTGAGCCTGTCCAAGCTGCAGGTAGGAGAGAGCACGTGTGAATGTAGCTAATGCAAAAGAGATGTTCCTATGCTGCAGTAAGTTCTGAATGTCAAAAACAGGTACAAATTGCCTTCTGTACGTCCTTGTGGGATCTGTACGCTTATTATATCACGGTTGCCACATTTTTAAGAGCTGCCACCAGCATAAGCGCTATGATAATGTATCCCAGAGAATATATACTAGGTTTGATCTAACGGACCCAATTACCAGAAGACATGGGAAAAAAACTTCACTAAGCATCCGGAATGGGGTACCTACCCATGGCCCAAGATTGAATCCCAGGCGGAGGAGTCGGTACATGGACTAATCTAAATTGAGCAGCAAGGGCGAGTCACTCTACTACAAATTCTCCACCTTCTCGAATTTTACCTCGTGGGATCCATGTGGACGTTAAAATCTTGTTTCCCGGGGAAAGGGGTTGCTCGGCTCTGGCGGTCTCAGGTCTCAGAGGTACTCACACGTGGACGAACCCCTTAGACGCCCCCCTCATTGGACCAATGACACTCCCCCACAGAGTGGGCCCCCAAATCCAATTATCCTGGGATTTTGGAGTGCATATCAGGTGAAGTCCTCGTATACCTAGCTTGTGGCACACCCGCAGGTGTTTCTTGTCTAGATATGGCGATCAGACCTCGATAGAGGTCTACGTCGACAATGATAGAGTGGATTGCTAACGGTCATGCATTTGCCAAATTAATTATGATTACATTCTAACAATCTATTGCAGCGAGTGTAATACTAAACTCCCAAGCTTTATGTTACCTTGTAACGACAATGTCTGCCAGAAATTCAGCTTAGATAAATTTCTCAGGTCAAGATAGCAAGATGTTACAGTGTTGAATTTATTTTTGATACCCGAGATTGTGAACAACAGAACACTGGAAGTAGCCAAATCGACGTCCAAAAAATAGTCTGATTGGGTTTGACCGTGAGCACTGACTGAGGCTGATGCCCCATGCCAGCGGCCGATGAATTACGGAGTGCATATCAGGGTTCAAAAGTGACCCAGGGGATTGGAATTGCTTTGCCGCCCTCATGCTCAAGCTCAGATGATCATGGAATTGGAAATACGTCAATGTAGTGCCTCGGCCCAGAACCCTGGCAACACTGTTCGGGCAGTTTTTCAGTCTTCGGGCTCGCTAACTACAATTCGGCGGCTTTTACTATTTAGTACTATTCCCGGCCTGTTTCGTTATGGAATTTTCATACAAATTCGCAGTCCAGAAACGCCGCTTGTGCAAATGGCTATGGGTTCTTAATACGCATGCTCTGCTAGTTGGATGTTCCCCTCACTACTTCTTACCTAAAGTCAGAACTTCCATCCTTCAATTTAGACATAAGTCTGCCCTCAGGTGCAATTGATGCTCAAGTTCGGTTATCAACTCCCTGCCCGACACCATTAGGACTAAAGTGCTGGCATAGCCCCACCACTCTGGAGCCAGATGAGAGCAGCTTCCTTGAACGGAGAAAACCTGGCTAACACAAAAAAAAAACGCCAGTTAGTAGTCATGGGACACTTCAGGGAAATTGAAAAACATGCGGCAAAAATGCCAGGCTATCGGAATGCACAAGCGGCTAGGGCTTTATATGTGAAGAAAATACTTCATATGGCCACGTCAAGTTGTCTCCTGACGGGTGAGAACTACCTGCGATTTCTGTACGGTGAATGGTTACTGCCTGTCTCTTGAGAGGCTAACTAGACATAAGGAACAATAATATACTGTCCGAGATATTGGATGCATGGCAGTACTCAGGCGCCTCCTCGTCAGGTAGGTACTGGATACTCTTAAATTCTCTAAACTTGATAGTCGATGGTCACCACTTATATTAAGCGGTATTTTCACTATGACCCCTGTCTGGTTGCACTACCTGCTTAGCATGGCCCCCAACATCACTGAAGGTACCTGGTCCCATCAACTAGCAAGATACGTCCATTAGACCCCCCTGTCTTCCACCCAAAACACGAGGAGACGGGGGTCTATCTCGTAAGTTTATGCGCTGCAGGCCTAGGACGCTAACCGGATCAAGCTTTCAGGTCGGTATTCCGGACTTGCAATTATGGAACCCTGTATCATGTGCGAAGTTTTGTGTAGTTGAACGTCCAATGAACCACAACGAACCTCATCTACTTCGGCACATAACAATAGTGGACTTAGGAGAGGCTAGGTACTTCTTGTGTGCATTGGCAAGTACTCAGTAGGAAGGCCATCAAAAATTAACTTCGTGCGTGTACGCTTGGTCTCTATCCACTCGGCCTTCTGCCATGCACGACTTGGAAGGTCTCATTCGTGGTGGTGTGGCACGATGCGTCGTCCAGCGTGGCGTGGTAACTATAGAGAACTAAAGAAGACTCAATTTTATACTCCGCTTGGGTTTCTTTGCTTAAACCCTCTGGCCTCGTTCCCAAATCCTCGGAATCCTGTTCACACCACGATATCTGGCTACTTTCCTACTTCGAATGCCTCGAGAACGAGTTATTATTGTGGGCACAGGTAAGATGCTCTATCATGCTGCTTCAAAATCCACCACTGATTGTTGATGGTAACCAGGTCTGCACGGACTCATCGCTACAAAAACCTATTTACAACTACATCTAAGTATTGATTTAACTATCATCGAGGGCGGCAAGACCATTGGTGGTGTTTGGAGCGATGAGAGACTATACTCGGAGCTTTATGCACAAGTTACCCATGGCTTTTTCGAGTTCACGGATTTACCGATGAAGAAAAAGTACCTTTCCCCACATGGATATATATCTGGGATTGCACTCAATAAATACATCGCTGAAGTTGCGGAGAAGTTTGTCCTTTTGAAGTATATACGCTTCAGGACTTGGGTAAAGCTTGTGCAGGAGCTCCCTAGCGGTGGGTGGGCACTCAGGGTACGACACAGAAGCTTTGTTGGCCAACCTGACGATTCACATCAGAATCCTATTTATGAAGAGCTGGACGTGGAAGAAACCTTGGAATGCGACAAGTTGATAATTGCCACCGGAACAGCAAACAAGCCAGAGATACCCAATATTCCTACATTCGATTTTAAGCCGCCTGTGAAGCACTCAAGGGAGATGCTAGTGTATGACGCAGCTCTTCAGTCCCCGTGTGTTGAAAGGGTAACAGTCATTGGTGCGGCGAAAGCTGCCTATGATGCTGTGTATTTAGCAATGAAGGCAGGAAAAAAGGTTGACTGGATTATTCGCCCTAATGGCCGTGGTCCACTGTCGGTATACCCAGCAACGATGTTTGGTATCAATTCGATGAACATTGGTTTCTCTCAGCTTTTCGCAAAGTTCAGTCCCTCCATTGATTCCACTGGAGACTGGTGGCATTGGGCTCTCCATACTACCTGGATCGGGGTCTTGGTGACCAGGTTATTTTGGGTTGTTGCAACACTAATCTGCAATGCATATGCTGAGTACTCTCGGAGTGAGAAGGCGGGGAAACTACGACCAATGCCAAACAGGTAAGCCATCAGCGCGCGTAGCCCCCACACTTTCGTCATCTGACCAAGAGCAGCGTGTTCTGGTGCAATGCCGGGTGTGGCCTTATTTCCAATCCGCACATGTGGGACCTCTTCCACAACTCGAACCTAGCAACTGTTCATCGTCAGAACATCACGTCTTTCAACAAGAACTCGGTTATTCTCGAAGGTGGTCCAAACACAACTTTGAAGACAGATTTTGTCTTGTTCTGTACAGGCTGGAGCGATAACCTATCCTCATTCCCCCCCGGATGTTGGACAAGGCTTGGTCTCCCGTATTTTAATCAAGATGACCCTTCCTTCGTCGAGGAATGGGGCTGCTTGGACAACAATGCCGATGCAGAAGTTGATAGACTGTTCCCCATTCTTGCACAGCCACCGAAGACTGCGTCCCCACTCATTCGAAATAGGAATGTCTGGCGCCAATACAGACGACTGGTTCCTCCGGATATTG
>Ga0307511_10004295_pt1 | contig 14545 bp, 20 predicted proteins | sample 13_EM_MG_FD_200266 | JGI IMG/M metagenome (GOLD analysis project Ga0307511, IMG submission 200266) | Populus trichocarpa ectomycorrhiza microbial communities from riparian zone in the Pacific Northwest, United States - 13_EM | ecosystem: Host-associated > Plants > Roots > Unclassified | place... | reverse complement strand
GAGGAAGATGAGGACAGTGACGAAGACAAGGAAAATAAGGAGGTATCAGAACCCGAGGAGGACAGGGAGGAGGATCAAGAGTACTCTCAACGGGATTTACTCTACGAGTATAGACTGGAGAAAATGGCAGAGAGACTACGAGACAGGGATGTGGAAAATGAGGGGATCTAGGACAGGGGTATGACGGTTGGAATATGCGGGTATAGGAACGGTAGGGATGTCATTGGTGGGAGTTCTTTATTTTTTTGTGCTATATTATCGGTTGTATTGATAGACTTTGAGTGGATGGAATGTTGGGTTATATATCTTGGAAGGTAGATACGGGAATGCGGGGGGTTAATGGAGTAGGTATAGTGATGCGGAGGATAATTGGAATAGGGCAGGTGGGGTCGGGCTAGGGACACGGGGGGACTGAGGTAGTACAAAGGCTGGAATGGAAGATGTTGGGTTGGTCAGGGGAGGATAGCGGGAATCTGGGATTAGGCTATGGGTGGGAGTACATTGGAATGGGTATCCGGGAGCACAGTGGAGAGGAGGGCAATTGTGGGAATACGGAAGGGGGATATCGTTAGCTTGTAAAGAATATAGGGAGGCAATAATGCGGAATGAATAGATAGGTATCCAGAATAAAGAGGGAATGGGTTTCTATGAGACAGAAAAGGTAAGATCAAGTACATAATCTAGAGGGGGAGGAGGAGAGTTGTAGGGCATTTGAAGTGGCAAAGGAGGCTGTGTAGAGTAGAGGGAGGACGCCGAGAGAGCAGTAGAGGGAAGAGAACATCCCGGGGAAGCTAGCTGGGGCACGGAAATGAGGTATGAGGAGTAACCAAGGTCTGGTGGCAGGAGGAAGGGGACGTAGTGCGCTACAGGGTGGAATGAAAACAGTGACTGCAATGGTTAGGGCGGGAAATGTCCGGACATAGAACAAGAAACAAGGAACGCCATAAGGAGGGGACACAGGGAGGATGCCATCGGGGTGTCATGGGTTAGGAACAGGGCCCCGACGAGAGGAGACGCAAGGAGTCTGGCGTCAGGGCGACATTGGTGGAGAAGAGGGCGCCGACGAGAGGAAACCTAAGGAGTCTGACTTCAGGGCGACATGGGTCTGGAGGGTGGACTTGGAGATTGGCAGTATGCCCCGAGTGGCGCCTATGGCGCCTGAGGCACGAGGGGTATCTGAGATTCTTTGCTGATGTACTGTATCAGGTAGGAGGTCAAGGGGACATGATGGAGAGTGCCAGCAGATGGGTTTGAATATGGCAGGGAATAATTCGGCAGGATCCATAGAGAGAGCAACCAATGATAATATGCTGAGGTGACATGAATCCATGGCATCTTTGCGGTACTGGCAGGAAGTGATCTATAACAGAAACCTGTGACATCCATAAAAAGTTAAAAACTCAGAATGTTTGACAAGACGAGGTCAAAAGAATGATGACATGGAGAACAAAAGTAAATGAGAAGTTGGGGAGTAGTGCAACGTAGGTGAGATAATAATAGTGGTGGCATTACACGACCCATAAAAGTTCAGGATCCGTAACAGTATAGAATCCATAACAGTATAGAATCCGTATTAGTATAGAATCCGTGACAGTACAGATTCCGTCAGAGCTCCGGATACCAGAGTGAATAAAGAAGGTCACGAGAGAGCATCTATGAGTGGAGGTGGTGGTAGAGATAAGTATAAATGGATTGGGGAAGACAAATAACTGGCGGCGGCCAGATCTAGTTAGGGTAGGTAGCTAGGTAGGCTAAAGAGATTAGCGGGGATACTTGAGGAGGACTCAGTAGATCACTGAGGAATCACGAGGCGGTTGTGGGGTGAGTGGTGGCCACAGGGTGGCGAGTCAAGTATCAGAGCGAGTGAGGGATCGGTGGGGTAAACTTGAACCGATTCGGCTTATGGCGTACAATACTTAGAAATACATAATCTATACTGGCAATATTCTTGTCCACTTGCACCTCTTGATCCCCAACAACCCCTATACTCCACACACCTCTTAGCCACCTACTGTAGTCCTGTATAGGACATAGTGGGCATGCTCAAGACCCATAACCAAGTTGGTAGAGCTGAGTTCCTTACAGAACTCCTCTACTAACTTGGCCCACACTTACAATGTGCAAGTAGATGAAAATATTACCAGAATAGCTTATATATTTCTGAAGTATCTAGACTAGACTATGTTAAATGAGAACTGCCCTATCTAAGTCCATGGAAATCAGATCTTTAATAGATACTGAGTTCCTAAAGCAATGAGTCTATTTGGACTCATTATTAGGCAACAGTAAAGACTCATTATGATGCCAGATCATAATGAATACATGATAGCTTATTATAAATATATCTAGTATCATCATAATGTCTAATAAGGTAATAGAAACAAGGCTGCCAATAAGATAAACAACTAACAACAAAACAACATAAACCACTACCCAATTAAGCAGGCATAATCAGTGGATGGTAGTCAGCAAGCTGACATATATGGAACTAACTCAAAATAATATAGGAATATGACAGGTAATAATAAAGAAATATGACAAGAAAACTATAAGAAAAAAACAACCAAACTGATCCTAAATAATCCATCTTAATCCAAAATATATCAAAATTGAGTAGCTGCCAAAACAGGCCAAAAACTTGCCTAAATATAACCTAATAAAATCCACCAAAACTACGGGAGAGAAAACACGTTCAAAGAAAACATATACAAGAATATCAGTTCCTTACACAATAATAAAACCAAGCTTAGTTTCGGAAGTGCATACAAGATCTCGAAGATTCAGGAGAGGGACTTGAAACTCTCTAGTAAGGATCTAAAGGAGAAGTGGTAATAAAGCAGTTTGGTGGTGGAAGAAAGGGCGGTGGTAGTATTTACAAATAGGAGTAAGATCGAGGGAGGAGGAGTAGAGGTGAGCTGGTGGGATTAGGAGAAAAAGAAGAGTTATAGCATAGGGTTAGGAAAGATCGCAACAGTCTAGGCTGGAGAGGTGGCAGGTCTATTAGGGGCATTAACTCATGCACCAGCCAAAAAGATACTTATATCAGATTCACAAGTGGCAATTACAACTACTAAGCAAGCAGAGAGGACTGGTAAAGCAAGAACCTACAAGCTCCGCTAAGTAGCTAGCGAGATAGGAAGAAGGAAGAAAGAGCTGGTGGAAGATGCGGTAAACCTAGAATGGGTCAAGGTACATGTGGGAATTTATGGGAATGAGGAGGCGGACAGACTGGCAAAGGAAGGATTGGATAAGACCCCAAACACAACCCAAATTATGGAAGGTGGGTTGAAGCAGGCATGGGCCAAGAAGAGAAAAGTGGAGAGGTATGTGAAGGGGACAGGAATGAGGATGGTATTAAAGTGGAACCGAAAGGCGCTACTCAATTACACCCAATGTCGAACCGGGAAAGGGAGACTGGGTTGGTGGAGGTATACACTGGATCCATAGGAAGACCCAACCTGCAGGGTATGCCAGAACCTGGAAACTGGCCAACATGTGGTCCTAGTTTATACAGCAGGGGAATGGTTAGGAAGAAGGTGGAGCTTGTGGAAGCAGGCAGACGATAGGAAGGTGTGGATGCGGAAGAGGAAGGACAGAGACAAGGAGGTCGTGATAGATTTGGTGGAGGATTTCTTTACCAGGTTAGACCTATGAGCGCTCTAGCCCTTATGTTTATTCCTACTGAGCAGGGCCGGAGAGGGGCGTGGCGGCGGAAGTTGCGAATATTTATAGGGCTTTCACTTGTTATTTCATAGGTTTGGGAGGCTGGCCGTTTATGGAGCCCGTTATTCCGTGGGTGCCAATTCCTTTTAAGGAGGCGGCGACGGGGTCGCCGCATGACATTAAGTCGAATCAGTGTATAGACTTTAAAAAAAAAAAAAAGGTGAACCTTTTTTTATTACTTGCCTTGCCGACTATACATCCTGGCGGAATGCAGTAAAGGACTACTGCGCACAGCACGAGGGCAAGTGATGCAGCACTTGTTAAAGAGGTTCATCTTACGGGCATAGTTGAGGTATTAAGTTAATGTTGATCTGTTCCTAACACTCTCGTTGAGTACTATCTGGACGCTGGCAGTCTCAATATTAAAAATACAAGTATCAATTCCACTCTAGTTAACATAGTCAGGGAATGGGAAGAAGACGAAACAACCATCGTCAATGGGGCAATGGGATGGTTGTTCCAAGCAAAGAACTCGTTGAACTAATAAAAGGGGAAGTTCTGATATACCTACAACATCGACGACGAGTTTACGGATGCCCGAACCTGGGGTAGTTGCGGTCTGCGAAGCATGCTCAGTGTCAGCAAATTGCACGGCAAGCCTTCGGCTCCTATGCCTTAGGGGCCGCAACGAGTCCAACAAGACTTGGTAATAGGTTTCACTCACCTACTACATGAAGGAAGTTCTTCCAGGGGATAGAATATACTTCCATATTTGCCGCGATACCCTCTGTCCCAACCTCCTGCTAACGCCAAACCTGGCAGGTTGTTAAGCCGGGAGGCCGGTCAAAATCCAGATGTTGGATGGGTGCATGGGATTTTTCCAGCTGGCTCCTGGAGATTAACACATAAAAGAGTGTGTCTGGTTGGTCGTGTGGCTACCGATAACATGTGAATCCGTACCAGGACTGGGGAGGGACCTGGAACACTGGGTAGCGGCCAGTTCTCATCACACAACAATGAGGGTCGACAAGACAACAGTCACAAGCAAGTGGATACAAGATCCAGGTGGCACATCTGACTGCACTTAGGACTTAAACCCGGATGTTAAGGGACCCAGTCCACTCTGTGGCAGAGCGAAAGCCGTGCCGAACATTGATAGCAGGGTAATACAGTCGTTAGTGCAATGTCAGATCGAGCTCGGTGGGATCCACAACCGCAGAACACAGCATATGAGAAGGAGAAATGTGCAGAATTCATGGTGACGGACCTATGTTTCAAGGAAAATGTGGACCACAAGGAATAAAAGCTACCCTATGTTTCCAGATAACAAAACAACATTCCATCAAACCGGCGGAAGTATTCTCGGCAATGTGCTAGAACAACTACGCTGGCATCGGCTTGAAGACAAAAACGGCGGGTCGAGAGCAGCTGGCAAAAAGATTGGAAATCGTGCGGGAGACACATTCTGCGTGGGAGATATCATGACCAGAACCACATACCGAGAATGCCTTCGACAAGCACACCGCGGTGCGGTAGAAGACGATGCTCTGGGGTCCTTGAAGTATCAACCGTATAGCCCTCCGGCTTGGCTTCGGACTATGACCAACAACAGATACTGTTTTGATTCTGGGGGAGAGAAATTGTGCAGGAATGAGAGAAGTTTATCGCCTGTTAACAGAACCACTGCTGCCCAGAAAGTTTCCTCTTCCCCGAGCCCCCACCACAGTCTCTAAGCCTTTGGTAGTTTCTGCCTAGTCGGCGATTGCAAAGATATACGAACTTTGATGTCCTGCGGCCTTGGTCAAACGGGATAGTCGGAATCCAATGTTGGACAGATGCATGGTGATGGAACGGAATAATAGTCGACGCATGTGCTGAGAAATGACGACTGGAACGAGCTGAACGGTGGGGTGGACAGATAAAGTTATTTTCTCGGGTTGTTTGTATTCCGGAGATGAGGATATTTAAGCCGGTGGATTTCCTTGCATTCTTTCTTGCAAATAAGCAAGTCTTTAGTGGTATACGAATATACTCTATTATCTCGCGAACGAGACAAGCGCTGAAGAACGATTTCTTCACATGGGGCTTTTCTATCTGGCTCCTGAATGTCCAAAGATGACTAAATGGAATATACACTGCATTGGGACTCCCAGATACTCTCCAGTGGGGGCCACCTACGCCGCGGGTTGGAAGCAGCTGTCAGTGTTGTTCGCGTTGTGTGGAATATTGTACGAATTGCATACCCTGGCTCAAAAGTCGAGAATGGTCATAGTACCAAGCATGGCCAGATAACGCAGCATTTATAAATATTCAAGCATTGAGTCCGCAATGTCAAATGCGTAAGCACAATACTCACACAAAATGAAGACCACACAAAGTACCCTACTATTTAGCACACACAAATCACTCAGTACACGATGTGCAGACCAGGAGGTTCGATGACTTGTTGGATGGCACGTTGTATGGCACGTTGGTTGGCTCGTAGGACGGCTCGTAGGATGGCTCGTTGGATGGCCCGTTGGTTGGCTTATTGGATGTCCCCAGTATTGGACATGCCAGGTATGGTGAATGACATGTTGGTATCAAATTTGCATCCTTGTTCCATCCCGTGATATAGACACTTTATTCCTGCTCTTCCTCGCTCACTGTTTGGCAGTTCTAGATCCTACCACGGGTGCAGAGGGCACACAATCCACAATTGCATCCCTGCAATCATAATTGGCACATCCACGAGCGCCTCATGTCTTGGAGTGTGACTGAACGACCTATTGCCATCGGTTCCCATACCCGCCAACAATATCCAGTCACTGTCAAGGCTCGCCATACTGGGATCGTAGTCTCGATAATAGACACTCAGAGTTACCCTGAGCCTGGAACATGGCCTTCTCGTCTTGGTCAAGTAGTGACCCAAGAGTATTTTCACAACAAACTTCCCTGCTACGTCGAAGTCCCTTCTCAGTCGGTCTCTACCTGTCCGAATAGGCCGGATTTGGCACTGTGGCGGTCATCTCTCTCCTCCGGGGTTTGTACTGCTTGGGCAGGCGGTGAAGTAACAGTCTTGCGTGGAGGGTTGACAATGTAGCTGCTGTTGAAGACCAAGTTTAGAGGCCTTTTACTATCCTCTATTCGTTCTCCGAGATGAGTATTGTATGATATAATTGGCCGAGAGTAGTGATATTTGGACAAAACCAGATTTTGGTGAAAACACGCACATTCCTACTTGTTTGATATCTTTTGATCGGAATGCACTACCCACCTCTAAATCTGTTAACGCACATCATTCTTTGGTGGCTACGGGTGAGCGTAACAAATTTTTTACTTGGCTAGGCACGACACTATTCAGGGGTGGGATCCTACATCCCGCTCTAGATATAGAATCTTGGGACTCATTTTGTAGAAAAACCGTTGGCAAATGCTCATAGAAAAAGGAATCTAAATCAATTGAGACCCACGGGTTGAATATGCGTCCTATCTAATACATTAGTTAGGACACTTAGATCGGGACGTCCATATTTATAGGTTCAAATATATAAGTGCTGGCTAAATGGCCAGCGAGGGTGTGAAACTGTCCAAAATGGGCTATAAATAAGCTCCGATATATCACACTAGGTCTCTTACGGGCGGTCGGTGAAAGGCAGTTTCAGGTTTCACGTGTCATACTTTCTTGGGCGTGACGAAGGAAAAGGTATTACGATCATGCAGACGAAGGAAGGCCCGCACTTTCATCCTTTTAAACCTTCATCTAACGAAGCAGGGCATCTCCAGATCGCTGTGTGGTGTTTAATTCCAACTCAAAAGAATTAACAAATTTACAATATCTTTAACCTGACGGGTGTGCTTACTAGTCCACCGTGCGTGAGACATCTACCCGGTCGCCAAAATGGATGTCAAATATTCTAATGTTCATCAATTAAGCTGAAATTTGAAATAGGTCACGTAGACACATGAATATACTTATACCGCGTGTATAGGGTGGTAGGTAAAAGATTCCAGGTATAATATAAAGGGGGTTAACTAAGAGGTCAAAAATCTATGTGAGATTGGTATGCTTATAACTCTAATGCCTAGATAGCACCAACATAGGTTTAAGGTGATGCGGATTGTCGTTATGGAGTACACGAGCATTGCCTAAATAACTGGAGCTTCATCGTCTGGCTGACGCTTGAAAGATATTTATCAGCATTGACAAATCAGTCTACTGTCAAATCTAGAGAATAAACGCCAGCAGAATCAGTGTCTATATCAAGCTGCACAAAAGGGAGCCTACAACGAAGACCATAGGTCAATGATGCCTGGGATAATCGATAGTAGTCGCGCAGGGTCCTCACAGATGAATGTTTAGTGCGGCTACGGCCAGCCAGGGGATCGGAGGGAAGAGTCCCCAAAGAGCACAGGATGAACACCATCCTTCATAACTCCACTATGGCACTCAGCCAAAGATGGTCCGCATTGCACCATCTAACTCATATGATTAATCCGGATTCTGGGAGCCATTCGTGTAGAAGTGTGATAGTTTGGTTACTCATAAATCTTGTATGAAGCAATAACCAGAGTATGAAGCGCCAGCTATGTCTGCCATGCTCTTGTAATCACCCTGGACTATCCCCATTATCTGCAGCCTAAGTTCGTGCTGCCTAGTTTCTAAGGTATCATTTTTCATATATATTTCTGACCTCGTAGTTAAGCCACTTTATATTGTACGTTGAATCTTTTACCTGCCACCCTATACATAAAGGGTAGACTCATTAATGTGTCTATGTGACCTATTTCAAATTTCAGCTCAATTGAAGAACATTTGAATATTTGACGTCCATTTTAGTGCATCAGGTAGATGTCTTACGCACGGTGAGACCGATCCCCGTCGCTTACGTTACTATTCACTAATCATGTAGATCACCTGTCGACTAGCACCTGTCGGGAATTAGTGTGTTTCAAGTATGGTTAGTCTGGTTTGCATTTCCATTTGCTGGAGAGTGTAACCACTGGGTTCTAGGTTTTCCTAGACACCCATACGCTCACACCATTCCATTGAATCCATTCCATACTCTTCCATCTCAGTGTTACTCCTATTTTTATCTTTCTTTCTCATTCTTACTATTCTCTGTAACTCACCACTCCACTTCATTCGTCCTTTTACCTCGGACGGTCGATATGTACACACTGTATGATTTATATCTCCCTATATCCTGGCTGGGGTGCTGCTAACTGACACCACAATAGCGTCGGCTCATTGAGAAAGAGTGTAGGATTTAGAAGGGGATTTACGCCACTGGCATTAGCCCTTAGCAAAACACCAGCACGAACTACATGTCGCCGTTGTAATACAAATGTTAGACCTTTTGCTCTATCAGCTACTATGCACCAAACATCCTCCGAACTGTCTATGGCCGATAGCCCAAAGCTCAACGACATAAAAGAAACGAGTGCCGCATTTACATGTGTGACACCGCCTGAGCTACCAGGAACCTTTGCCGAAAAATTCATAAAGATGCTGGAGGACGCAGACTTGATAGTTTCGGCGAGTGGCGGGGAAGTCTTACAGAACCTACTGGGAGACATGCGGCCTATGCCTCTAACGCTCACTGTCCAGCGTCTGCTACTTGAGCGACTAGAGAAGCTTCCAAGCAAGGACGAGGGAGGTATCGACGAGCGGGAAATCTGGGAACAGGATCAGTATGACGAAATAGCTATTATCGCAAACCACCTCTTTGAGCATCTTATGGAAGCCGAATCATTTGGGTATGCCGTTGGAGTGGCCATCAAACAGTGCCCGGAGCTGTCTGGAGAGAGCCATTTCGAAAAAATAATCGTTGAGCTGGTGAGAGCAGGTTTACTGTTAAACCCTTCCGACTGGAAGAAGTATAGTGAATTTGGCATAATTAAGAGTGGCCCAATACGTTATGCGGACATTCAGAAAGCCCAATTCGGAGCCAATGGTGGGCGAGGCCAGCTCTGCCTTGACACGGGAATCCTCACTCGAATCATTGAGCACCCGTCGGAGAAATTCTCTCCTTTTCTGAGAAACCTATTGCAACATAACGACGTTGCCACACTTGAAGAAAACGTGTACAAGTATGTGTGGTGGAGGGGACCCTCGGGTCGGACCCCTGCCCAGGCACGCACGGCTCTGTTGGAGAAAGGTGTTAGCGTGATCTCGGTGTCAGAAATGAACATGCAGGAAGCGGCAAATAAATGCCACGAGTTGATCAGACAGATGGACGAACAGCTGAGGGCCGTGGGCTTGAAAGAGAATTGGCCATGGAAAGGTTTGTACTCTTTCAGAGACAACGTGTTGGAACTCGAGCATAGCTAATATAATATTTAGCATGGCGCAATTTGCACCAAATGAGCCGTAATCTCCATCTCACTATGCAAGCACATCTACACGGACGTAGCTTCGTAACGAACGATATGCAGTTTTTGAAGGAGTGGGAACAGTATTTCCGTCGCGATGGTATCCATGTCTACGCGGTGGATGGAAGCAAGATGTTTATGGAAATGGATGTTCAAAACTAGGGTACGTTTGGCATGTAGCGTTATACAAAGAATTACCACAATTGCAACTGCATCCCAAAATTTCTAGTAGGATGAGCAGTGAGTCGGATCCTACCTGACATGAATCGACCAACCACACTCTCTATTCCCGTCATCACCGTAAGTTTCCAGCTGTTGCCTCAGTTCGTACAACTTCAAAATCCACTGCTTCAAGCTCCCCCTCATCCCTCCTAGCTGTCAAAAACACTTTGTTCTCCGCATACCAACTCCACCCCGAACACAAACAAACTCGACTGACGCTGAGTTTCCCCAAATCTTAATTGACACTCATTCGGTCCTTCTATAGCTTCAAGGCGCCGGCCATGGAGTTGTGGCTGTTGAGGTTTATACTTTCCCCGGTAGGGCCATGAACTTGAAAGCCTCCCGTGCAAGGGGTTTAATCATTTGACCAATTTCCAGTTTCACACGCGCATGCGTATGACCCCGGGCATTCGAGAATTAAAGTACCTATCTGCCACCGTTCTCATATCGTCAGCACTTCAAAGTACCACAGCTACTGAAAACCCATTCCTATTATTGATATTACATTTTAACCAATTCATTTTCCGTTCGGCAACTACCACAATGCCTTCCGCCTATGCTATCTGTTGCGATAAGCTCATAGGCGAACTAACTACAGGGGAGGGCATCATCTCAGAACTTAGGAGGGAAGAAAACGATCCCAGGCCAGGGAATCCCAGTCCCGTCGTGCTACTGAACGATCTTAGGGATATTTATAAGGTCGGATCGGAAGATCTGCAACGTCTCAGAGAACTGTCGAGAGAGTCGGGGGGTGATTTAGCAGTAATTCAGAGGGCGGCTGCTATTTTGCAGGGAATCAATACGATAATCCCACACTTTGCTACCAAATTTGAGGGGAGCGGTTGATAGCTGGTCATCTTGCGGGGATGGTTTTGATTTAATTTATAGGGATATTTGGATTTAATGCTTAGCTATTGTTATACATGCGAGTTATAATTATCACATGTTTTGCAATATGGTCAGATATATGCTCACGGGCATCGAGCGCGGAAAATTAATATAATTACTCAATTTGGTAGATATCAACTGAGCAAAACATTCTGCTACATTTAAATCTTGGTATAAAATAGTTTTTTGACCAACCCTATCCACCTCTAGCACCCTTTCTATTATCACTGTGAGATGGCAGACATTGAATTAGGGGAGAATTCCGAAAAATTCACTTAGGCCCTTCACATAAGGTAGGACATGCTGATGACCTTCACAACTCTTCACCTTCGCCCCTGCTGGTGGATGAAATGGAGAGGAGGATACTAAGTTCATTGTTACCGTAAAGGAAACCCTTTTTATAGAATAGCAGCGGATTTGAAAATTGGTTTCTTATCCACGGGGGCCTCAAGGCTCGGCCTGCATACAAGCAGGTCAGACTAACTACCTCGTGCTGCATATTGACTTGTAGGGAAACATACCTATCTGAATTTCAGTGAAACTTGGAACGATCATAATATCTTTTGTCTATATTTTGTGGCGTCATTGTTTTTATACCTGAAAAATCCCGTTGTTTCCTACAGGATTTGGGTGAGGCGCAAGGCGGTACTTTCTTAGCCGCAGGTACTTTCTTATATGTAAATTTCTACGCCATCAATTCCTCAATGTGTGACCAATTCTAGACTTATACAACAGGTATGGTAGGTGCTGTTTTATAGCGTTGACGATAGGTGGGATGGCACAATGCTACATTTTTTGGGGTTGTGATATGGCCAAACCCGATAACAAGCGGCTATATGTAAACAATATTGTAACGCCATAGCCCTAACTTTTAGTATGGTGTACTTGTTAACCTTTACTAAACTGGCCTGCAGACAAAGGAAAAGAGTGGCAGGGGATAAAATTGTATATAGAGAAGTGATAGAATTGTATAGAGACTAAATGAAGCTGTGTGAGATAAGGCTTTCATAGAGTTGAGATGGAAATGCATAGAGATGTGACTAGGAATCAGATTCTGTGTAATAAAAGATAAAATAGAGATGAAAGACATTTCTATGGAAAAGGGTGTTGATGGCTTGGATGCTCTGTAGGCAGCCATGTAGAGCCTGCAAGAAGCATCCTTGGGTTCTCTATCAACTTTATACCACCAATCTTCCAAATCTAATCTAATATATACTTAACTACAGTTTGCAAATGGCATGGCACTCTCTGCTGGAAAAAGATAATTCTGCACAGCAAGCGAATGTATATTGTAGCTTCGTTCTTGCTCATAGAGGTAGTCAAAGATCTCTCTCGATGTTACAATCGGAGTCCCAAGGTTACAACATGACCCAGCCCTAGCACTTGCCCCCGTCTCTTCCATTATTCATCAGTACAGAAGTCTTTGCACGATTTGACCCTGCATCTAGTGGTATACCTGGTCCATGCATGAGTCTCAGTATAAATATGACCCGCTACAGGTCATGGGAATAACATCGTAACCAAAGCTAGAATTCATATGCACATGGCCCGCACTATTGTGCTAATAAATAGCTATATCTCTACGTGCTTACATTTAATCTGCAACGCTTCACTGAATTCACAACTCAGCAAGCCCAGACCCAACATGTTATCAGAGCGATCATTCTGCACCTCAAAGGATAAGGAGAGACGTCGTGCTTTTCGGCAATTACGGGAAACCATGGCGGACGATATCGGTACACATAAACTGGCCCTAGAGCACACAATCATGCAGGTCCGTATACAGTTGGATGCGCTTGGCCTTCGGAAGCCCTCTCTACACCCAGTTGGGTGGGTCCACGAGGCAGTATCGAAAAAACGGCCTGGCATTATTGGGGTTGACGCTATCCCACCTTTTCAAAAGCGGGACTCGGAGTCTCCAACGTATAAGCAGTCGGATCTGGCAGATGTTAATCGCTGGGTAGAGGCTTTGGAAGCCCCTGACATGACTACCGATCCACGCATAGCATTCCCCGACCCCGTGGATGATTCAGAAGCAGAGACATCTGGGCATCCTCGTGTTTGCTATACCGATCTTTCGGCGCCCTGTAGTCGACAAGAATGGCAATCTCGGGTGTCAAAGTTGTGGGGAGAGTACATCGAACTGAGAGACCAAGGGCAAAAGCTAAAGCAGGCTCTTGGGGATACCATCGCTACGTGCATCGGTCTGGTAGCTGAAGATGTTTTGAATGACGCCGATCTCACCCCCAGCAAGTATACAGCCAAGTTGAACGAGCAAATACTTAATGATATGAGTGAAGAATTGCGTGTCTGCCGCAAACTACAATCAAGCCATCATCAACTACTCCCCGCGTTTGAGGGAGCCAAGTGATATTAGGGACCAGAGTTGGAAATTTTAAACGAGGGCTTAATGTACCATAATACAACACTTTATCTGAGTGTTCTCAATTGTCTAGACATCACTCAGTCGTGACAATTTCGTTCCCAATTCCGTCTATAGCAAGAATAGCAATATAAATACATTAGATAGTCTTGGTGAAACGCAGCTTCCAGAGGGTATTTATATGCGGTATATTTAAAGGCTGCAGAAACAAGTAGAACCAGTATACTGACAGATGTACAGCAAGAGCATTGTAAGAGTTGTGAGTCGGAATTCTGTTCTGAGTGAACGCCGAGTAGCTCCCGGTAGTGCATGGCGAAGCTAGAAAGTGTACTGCGGAGCCGGTAGAAACAAACCACGATGGCCAAGACGGGCAGAGTGCATATATTTCTATCCAATGGGAGAGCGGCTTGGTGTCTATTCCTGAGAAGCTATCATATCAAATACCCATAGTGTTTCAGAATGACAACTGTATGTAGTGTACCTCATGCCTTGGGCTCATATGATGAGACACAGCCTATCCTGCGTCAGTGTTTCGTAGGCAGACATATCACTGGCACTCTACATGTACAAGGCGCAAAATCCGGCTAACCTAGAAACCGCAGTACGAGCTTACCAACCACTTTGGGTAGAACTTGAACATGATTTGAAAGCATTACCGTACTCGGCATACCTTCTCCACAAGCCCAAGACGAATACAAACACCTTCTCTTGATAGAAAAACCAAGATCAGATTACAGAAAGTGGACGGCCATAGCATGATATTGCATCTAATTAGATGTAATTAGATAAAGATTTTTATGGGCCTTGCTCTCTATATTGGGGCCGTTATGGGTCGAGTACTCATAGGAGCAAATTAGATGACATTAATGTTCTGACCCATTCAGCAATACGGCCCAGTCAGCAATGGGACGCTACTGCTGGTTGGGCCTCATTCACCAATCTAGCGACCACAATAATATTCTAATATTATTATTTCATACGGAACTATGGAATAAACCAAACAAGTAGAGGTATGACATAAATAAAATACTAGAA
>Ga0307511_10004294_pt1 | contig 14546 bp, 9 predicted proteins | sample 13_EM_MG_FD_200266 | JGI IMG/M metagenome (GOLD analysis project Ga0307511, IMG submission 200266) | Populus trichocarpa ectomycorrhiza microbial communities from riparian zone in the Pacific Northwest, United States - 13_EM | ecosystem: Host-associated > Plants > Roots > Unclassified | place... | reverse complement strand
AATTAACGAAGCAAGATTCCTAATCATGAAAATTAAAAATAAAAACAACAAGGGTCAAATCTTCTATAAAAAATAAGTGATTGAAAATAATTAGGGATTAAATTGAAAATCAAAATAAATAAAGGAAATGATAAAATTAAAAATTAAAAATTAAAAAAATAAGAACCAAAATTGGATATAAAATTAAATAAACTAAAATTTTTAAAAACAAAATTGAAAACAAATTCTAACATAGGATAAAAAATAATAACCAAAAAAACAAGAACAAAATTGAATACAAAAATCAAATGAAATTAAATATTATATAAAATTGAAAAAACAATAAACTTCAATAAGTATTAAAATCAAAACAAATAAAAATAAAAAAATAAAAATAAAAATTAAATTTGAAATAAATATGAATTCGAGGATAAAATTAAATATTTTAAGCCTGGATACAGATATTAAGGCCTAGAAGAGATAATAAAGGAGGAGGAGAAAAAAACTTTATGGCCGTCAAACCATTATGAATCGTACCACACGCGCCATCCCATCGGCTTCACCACCACCAGCCACATTGAATGAAACAGTGGTTAGCTCTTTTTTAGCCATTAGAAGACTCCATACATGCCTCCAGATTGGCACGGGTGAACATCTTTTATTTTTTAATATCTTAAAATACTAAATTATCAATCAAGTCTTGAACCGGATCGACTTTCAAATCAGATATCAGAACTATAGTTTCAAAACAAGTAAATGGTTTCCTCACATTGCAAATTTGACGAACATGAGAGGAAATGCATCATCATTCGCTGTTAATTTCTTTTCCTTACTCTACTTTTAAAGACGGAAACAATGTCACAACCAGGCTTAAAGCATATGTTGTTGGAAGTTTTACACTTGAGCAATAATTTCATCATAACTTGGAGAAAAATTCGAAAAACTACCATGCACATGTACAAAACAGCAAATCAAAATGAAGCAGAATAAACCTCTTCAACCAAATGCCAATAATATGATGAAGTGCTCTGTTTTTTCAGGAATTTTTTTCCCTTTCTGGACCTTGTGCTGATTCAGATACTAGCTGCTTGGAATACACACGGTGCCGCCTTTCTCTGCCATATATGACCCAGAAGATTAGAGAAAGCATAACTGCAGTAGAGACCATTACCAAACCAATGTATATCCATCTACTGTATCTCCTGAGACTTGGACAATGATCCCTACATATGTCTTCGAATGTTTCCTTTGCAAAAGTGCAGTCTCCTAAGTCAACCAGGAAAGGAGCATAATTGTTCAAACCATAGCTCACGTTTACTGCGGCTGACATCTGGCTGTAGAATGTAGGGGTCAAACGTCCTGTTGTGGTACATATCCCAGTCGGTGAAACCTGACACACGTAGCTACTCCATACCTGGACAAGTTAAGTGAAAATGTTGAATATCTCTTCAATTTTTTCGCACGAGAGTTTGTGAAACTCTTCAGTTTCCTTGCAAATGTAATGTTATGAAGGAAACTTTTAGGCCGAAGGAAAGGGCTGACAAGAGTTCACTGCTTTGCTTTCTATCCCAAATCGTCAAATGTCATTGAATCCTGCTTTTACTTTATAGCCTAGTAATGCTTCCTTTAGTATACATGCATCTTTAAACTTCAATCGTTTCTAGCTTCTATCGATTACCTGTGTTGCATTGGTCAAGTCCACCTCACCAGCACTGCATGGCCGGATCGTCAAGTTGGCATAAAATGGGTTGCATAGTATTGGTACCAACGGACCAGATTGGTTGATGTACACTGGCTTAAAGTTGGGGGAGAAGTTAAGATTAGAAACATTGGTGATGACCTGGTTGACCACTTCAACAAGTTGGGTAGTGATTTCCTTGCTCTTTAACAAGGTGTCTTGCGTAGTTGCTTTGTCCACACAGGGAAGTATATCATCTAAAGCTGTATGAGCAGTGGGGCTGTGCACCCAATGATCCATAGCGGCACAAGTATCTCCAGCCACACTAGCATGTCAAAGAAAGAATCATTGTAAATTGGTGCGGGGATCAGAAATAACAAATTAGGGAAAGAGGCTTACCATGAATTTGTAAGAGTAATGAAGCAATAAAAAAGGAAAAAAGAAATCTAATAGGAATACATCCATTTTCTCTCAAGTACTAGCTCGGCAATGATTACAAGGGTATGGCCGTGTTTGGTTAGCATCCCAGATAACTTTGATAAAAATATGTCTGGTTGAAGTTCACAAAAACATAAAATAAATTTGAAACAAGAGAACATGTCTCCATTGTCTATGTCTCTTTTGTCCAAGATTGTAACCAAACGATATTATGAGACAAGAGAACTCCTGAGCCCTTGACAGTACTCGTAGAAAAGGCAGTGTAATTGGCATCACAACACCCCATCACTCCAACAATGTCCATTTTCAAGGCTATATCCGTGTCATAATGTGACACCATTCCATTAATCCATGAGGCTTGCAATTTTCAGATGATACACCCTTTAAGATCCTTTAACTTTGAGTCTATGAGGGATCCATAGACTGATCGCATCCTATAAAGGATGCTTCCAGTTGAAGTGAGCACAGTGAAGAGGCTTTAACAGTTAGCCAAAGCAGCCATAGAAGTAGGTGAAGGGAAACAAAACAGTAGAGGAAAAGGAATTACTGAGAACAATACATAGGTGAATCATTTTGGAGAAGCTGGAGAAAAAAAAAGATGAATATTAAGTGTGGTGTGCTATCCAATGTGGTGAAAGAGTTTGATCCTTGTTTCAAACATAATCATTAGAAATATTTTAGACTAAGAGAATATTTAAGTTTCAAATGGCAGGCCAGATTCAACTTTTGGAAAAATTGTTGATAGTAACTACAGATTAATCTTCTCCTTACAAATAATACCAAGCAGGATGTTAATTCAGGCTTGGGTCAACATGAGGATCGTGAACTCAATCCAGATCAATCCCAAAATGAAGTCATTTTGGACAAAAATTAATAAAATATTCACTGGAGCTGACCTGGCCGTGTCTCAGGTTGGACCAAGTCAATCAAGTCATGGATTGACCCTCCAAGTCATCTAGATTTAACCGGATCAATATCTAAAACGGTTTGAAAGGAAACCTGCTCATGCTAGACTCTGGGCCAATGAGGTTGCCAGGTCAGGTTAACAACTATGATCAGCAGTAATTAACTTACTTATGGAGAAGAAGGAATGTGCCGCAAAAAATGAAAGTTCCAGCAACAAGAATCCATCCAACAATGACAAGGCTGCAGCAATTTTATGAGGTCACATCACTCGAGAACAGGTAAGAATTAAAGGCAGTAAAAGATAGAATATCACTTACATGTACACCAGGAACTGCATGCCAAAAATTGAAAATACTGGAACACAAAAACTCAACATTATTACATATGCTTCGAAGAAGTTTTCAAACATTGGATTTATTCAGAGTTTCTCTTATCAAGGAAACAAAAAGGGAAGCTTACAGAATCCAAGAAATGTCAGGAGAAGCATAATGGCAGCAGCAGTGATTAGAGCCATTCTCCTGCATGAACACCAACATGCTCATGAAATGATCAAAAAGACCAAGTACTTAATCAGATGCAATAAGCCGTATCCTTCAACTTACACAGAATCCAAGAGATCACGTATGTCATCCGAATTATCCACAGTTTTGTCAGCAAGGACATTAGCAGAAGAATTAATTCTTATTCCAATCTGATCAATATCAGTTTGGACATTAGAAGGTAGAAAAACTTGATCAACTCCGATTAGCTTGGCAGAAGCAATAAAATCTGACACAATCTTTAGTTTATTGACAGTGGTGTCTGCTTGATTCACAACATACTCCAAAGTTTCTGTTGTGCTTTTGTGAAATCTTTCCTGAGCAGCATATAGAACAACACATCCAACGCTGTAGCCAAAGAATTCAACATTAGTTTCTCTACAGAAGATTGATGCATGTGTCAGCGCATGCATGCCTGTGTGTGCGTGTGCGTGTTTGTGTTTGTGTAAAATAGAGAGAAGCATCTACATAGCACATATGCTGAATAGAATGAGGAAAACGAGGGAGATAGCATAAGCTGTTCGAGAGTAGCCATAGCTCTGCCTTTTGCAACAGAAATGACAAAGGCAACCACACAGCAAGCACAGCCCAAATACCAGAAACCAGATTGCAGCAATAGCAAACAGAGGAGCTGCGGTGAAACCTACAGACTGCATTCAAACAAAACTTTCAGTTACTACCAGAGAATTCTCCATGAAATCTGAAAATTTAGACTAAACACGCAATTAGAATGTGATTAGTTCGACATAAGTAAAACCCAATACAGAAGGTCCACTCAATAACTCTAAATTGTTTTCCTTGAGCATAATATCCACCAATAACTTCTCATCACTTGCTAGAAGGTACATAAACGTTTGATATTGTTATTGTATTTTGAGCAACTTCAATCGTTTGCCAAGACAAGACCATCTTTCTTGTTCAAGAATTTAGACACTATGCGAGGCACATTTCAAGCAAGTAGCATTTAACCCTGTCTGGTACCAAACCATCTTTCTGGTTCTAGCATATTGCTATGAATAATTGTAATAGAACGTATTTATACTGATTTCCACTAGTATCTAAGTATTGACTTGATTAGAAAATTATATAAATCAGCTATCAATAATTGAATGTTGCTAAGTACAGCCAAAATTTTCCATTTTTCTCAATAAATGCAAATTGGAATCTTTCCTCCACCTCGAATTATGACATTCACTCCCTCTTAGCCTCTAAATTACTTTTACCACTTATTATCGGTAGAGAATAATATAAATTATATTTTAAAATCTCATCTAATAATTTAAATTTTTGAGTTAAATTAATTTTTTAACATGATATCTTATTAACTAGTCAGGAGTTCTAATTTTATTATTTTTATTTATTTAATAAAAAATTAAACATAATATAATATAATATGTAATATAATATATACTTGTCTAAATTCCAAATCCAAAAAATTAACTTAAAAAAAAATATTAAAAAATAATATAAATTATATTTTAAAATATTATTTAATAGTTTAAAATAATTCCTCATAAAAAATTTAAATTTTTTTTAAAAAATTTAAAATATAATTTATATTACTTTTTAATAATTACTCAATAAATTTACTTCTCTCCCCACACGTAGCATATTGCCATGATGACAACATGTTGGATAAAAATGTAAGATCCAATCTAGCATTTGCAAACAGGTAATTAAGACTGAAACCCTGCAACATCAACAATAGCACATAATGAAGTACCTAAAAATAAAAACAAAGAGAGACCGTATGATTCTACTGGGGTTTGATCATTGATAAACTTACAGCCCAGTAATGGCGATCACTGATATTCCATCCTCCGGTGTATCTTTTGAAATCATTAAGAGGGTCTTTTCTGTAAGTCCTCTTTGGAGCTAACACAAGTACTGGTGAGTCCTCGACAGGTTCACTAATGGGTGCCTCCACCACAGACCTCCTTGCCCCCCATGAGAACTCCACTTCATACTTAGCTTCATTTTCCCTCCTTGCTACTGCTTTTCAAAATCAACACAAAATGACACAACTTTATGCATTTTCTTTTCTTCTAAAACACACCATCGTTGAGTAAGTAAAGTTAAAGTTCAAAATTTTCTGTTTGGTAGCTGAGAAAATTCATAAAAACAAAACAAAACAAGATTTTGCGAAGATAAATATGTTAGTTTAGGCTTCCAAGAAAAATGAAAACTTGCATTAATTAAGTCACATTTTAGTGGGGTCACGTAAAAAAGTGAGCACACTAAAGCACAACTATAATACTCCAGTCTTCTTTCTTCCTATATTTTCTCAGAAACCAAACAGATGTTGAGGAAACAGTGGAGCTCAACAGAAAAGTTAAAAGAGTATACCAGCAGGGGGTAGAGCAGAGAAGGGAATGGATGTTGAAGAAGTAAAGAAGACAAAGGTGAGCAGAAGAAGAGTAAATGAAAGTAAACTGTGACATGACATGATGACACAGAGAGGGAAAGAAAGAGGCTCTCTGTTTTTCTTTACTGTGTTCTTTGAGGGTTATTGTCTTATTGATGTAAGTTTTAGGTGCGGATTGATTTCGTGATTTAAAAATTAAAAAAAAATTGATTTTTTTTATTTTTTTTATATGTTATGTTAAAAATATTTTTTAAAAAATAAAAAATATTATTTTAATATAAAATATATTTTTTAAAAAATTATTATCACATTTCAAACCATCCAATAAAAACACAGAGAAAGCCTGTTGGCTACTTTTTCATTGGATAATGGCCGTGTAAAAAAATTGAAAGTTCTATAAAAAAAAACAAAGGAAGACTGTTTTGTGACATGACGATGATGAAGAATTTTACATAAAAGTTTGTAATTTGTTGAAACATAATTTTGATTATAAGAAAAATGTGAATTATTATATTATAATTTCAATATAGATTAAAATTATCCTGTAATTTATATTCATTTTAAAATCTATTTATATATAATTTTTTTAAATAATATTACTCAATTTTAGCATATCATAATGGTCGTTAGTTGTGGATCATGAATTAATTATTGGATAAATTATTTAACACTGCCCACACAACTAAAAATTAAATAATTAGTAAATATCTCATCCATTGCAAATAAAATTAAAAATCAGCAACAAAATCAACAATATAAAATATAAGATGCAGATTTATTATTGTTGATTTATCAACAAAAAAATCCATTGCTAATAGATCAACAATGAAAAAGCAATGATAATTTTGTTGTTGATTAGTAATGAAAAATTCATTGCTAATTTATCTGCAACAAAAAATTTGTTGCTGATATTAATGGTTTTTTTATTTGAAAAGAAAAATAATTTATTAAAAATGTGAATGAAGAATTTAATTATATAAGTTATAATGAAGATTCTCTCTTGAAACTTTAATTATGAAAAAATTAAAATTTAGATATTTTTTTAAATTATAATAAAAAAATTACCATAATACATGGAATAGAAGAATATGAACATGGAGTGACAGATATTTATACATAATTATTAAATATAACCTAGTCTAATGATTAATAAAAAAAAATAAAAATTTAGAAACTAAGATATTGATACAATAAAATTAATTTGATTCCACTTATTTTTTTTAGTAACTTGATTAATTAAATAATTAATATTCTTGTTTGTTTTTACGATTTAAAAGTGTTTTTGAAAATAATTTTAATTTTTTTAATTTAAATTAATATATTTTTAGTATTTTTAAATCATTTTAATACGCTGATATCAAAAATAATTTTTAAAAAATAAAAATAATTTATTTTGATATATTTCTGAATAAAAAACACTTTAAAAAACAATAACAACTACACTTTCAAACATATTTTTTTTAAAAAAATATCGTTTAAATAAAACAATTGACCCAATTACTCGTATTTTTGTCTAAATTAGTTCCCAAATCATGTATACTTGTAACGCAAAATGGAAAACAACTGGATGGGCCCCTGAAGGGGTGAGTTTCCCAAAAAATTACGATCTTTGTCGTTCATTTTTATTTTTTCTTATAAACAGGAAATAGTAATTTTTTGAGGACCACAATTGCCGGCTATTTTCTTGGCTTTCGATACTTCTTGGCCTTCTCGCCGCTCAGGCACGGCCTTGGCCTAGAATCAGGTATTGTCTCCATCTGTATTTTTTTTTTAAATTTGATTTTAAATTATTTTTTTATTTTTTAATATATTAATATTAAAGATAAATTTTTAAAAATAAAATAAAATAAAATAAAAATACAAAGATTAATTTTCAAATATTCACAGGAGAGTGAACACTTTAGCCAAGTTCACTCAAATGATGATGTAACAGAAGACATATCACTCAAAGTAACTGACATGTCGTCTGGTCCGGATTAAAAAAAAAAATCTATAACAACACTACAACAGTAACAGTTCACCCCGTCAGCGTCTTCTCTCAGGCCTCAACAACTCCATGACGACTTTTCTTTAGCAGCCACCACCTCCTCCCCCTCCATTTCCAGCAGCCATATACACCTATACAACACAGAGAGAAATTGTTTTTAGAGAGAGAGTGTGTTTTTAGAGAGAGAAACAAAAAATGGGTTGTGGGGATCTCTTCTTTTCACTGCTTATAACCTTCTCAGCAGCCCTTATAACATACAATATCCTTATATCAGCAAATGCACCACTTAAGCAAGAACTACCGGGTCCATCATCAAGATCATCACTTTTAGTTGACCCAATTATCAAGATGCCATTCGGAAGATCAAGTTTTGGTAAAAAGAGACTGTTTCATACAGCTGTGACAGCTTCTGATTCTGTGTATAATACTTGGCAGTGTAGGGTGATGTATTATTGGTACAAGAAGCATAAAGATGGACCCAATAGTGAAATGGGTGGGTTTACTAGGATCTTGCATTCTGGAAAGCCTGACAAGTTTATGGAGGAAATCCCGACTTTTATAGCACAGCCTTTGCCTTCTGGGATGGATCAGGTTTTTGTTCTTCTTTTGAAATTTGGGTTTGTATTCGTTTCTTGATTCATGTGGTTGACTTTTAGAGCTCGCTAAAGGCAGTTAACTTTGAGAATTAGTTAAAGTTTTGAACTTGGTTAACCGAATTTGAGATTGTTAAGTTTTTGAGAAATTACAGTCTATTGATGATTTGAAACCCTTAGGTAAGGTTAAGACTGCTTATGTACTTGCTTGGTTGCTGAAGAAACCTAGGCAAAGAAGGTATGTTAGAGTTTTAAACATCGGATTTTTTCATGATCTAGGACTAAAATTTGGCTTTTGCGTTGACTTATTTTGGGAATTTTTTGAATTCATATGAGTAATTTTGAGTCAACTTTCTTCTGAGATTTGTTGGTGTGTGCTTGTATCTACCTTGTTTGGAGAGAGAGAGGCGTGATGGGTAATATAGAGAGATAACCTTGATGCGAAAAAGTCTGGTGCATCTCTTCATTTTGAAGTTCAAATTAGAGGGTGGAGCTTCATAAGGCCATAGTGACTCGCTGGCATTCTGTTGTTTAGATATAAATTGATTGATAGTGTAAGGAGTTAGTGCATTATTGATGTAAATTGGTTGACAGTGTTATAGTAGATGTTGCTGATTCTGAAGAGACTCTGGCTTGAAGCAGATGGCTACCTGCTCTCTTCGTTTTGGAAATGAAAAATTAGTTCAGCCAAAAAAAGAAATCAGAACGACGTTCCCTCTCATGCTTCAATAGGGAAAATTGGGAGAAATGGATCATATTAATTTCCTTGTTTTCAGTGTTTTTATTGGTTGAATTTCCATTATTTGCTCATCTCAAATCTTACAATCTCAGGGCTATATAGTTCTCAACAGACCTTGGGCATTTGTGCAATGGCTTCAAAAAGCAGACATAAAAGAAGAGTATGAAATGCTAAATTTCCCAGCTTCAGTGACAAGTTGATCTTTATTTCAATAAATTTGACTTTATCTCCGCTATTTTACTTTTTACTCAGTTACATACTGATGGCAGAGCCAGATCATATTATTGTTAAGCCCATCCCAAACCTATCTAAAGATGGCCTTGGAGCTGCATTTCCTTTCTTTTACATTGAACCTAAAAAGTATGAATCTGTCCTCCGAAAGTACTTCCCTGAGGATAAGGGACCGATAACAACCATCGACCCCATAGGAAATTCTCCTGTCATTGTTGGAAAGGTTTGTATTTTAATATGTTCTTTCTGACAATGTATTATTCTTCTGGTTGTTGGCCTTTTCTTGATTGTCTGTGCAACTTTGTTAGGAATCTCTTAAGAAGATTGCTCCCACTTGGATGAATATCTCCTTAGCAATGAAAAAGGATCCTGAAACAGATAAAGCTTTTGGATGGGTGCTTGAAATGTGAGATTTTTGTGGTTAACTCTATTTTTGTAAATACCTTACAGTATGCAGTTGACCTTTTCTCTTTCCCTTGTTCTTTGATAAATACAGGTATGCTTATGCTGTTTCATCTGCTCTACATGGTGTTGGTAACATCCTGTACAAGGACTTCATGATTCAGGTTTAATTTGAATAGCATTTCCATGCTTTGTCATACAGTAGTCTAAAAAATTGTAGAACATTTCCTTAAGCTACTTCATGTTCATTGCTAAATCTCTCTTTTTCTGACATCATAATGATGTTCCATTTTCCAACATCTCAAATTTTATGGATTTCCTTTTACTGGCAGACTAGCAGTTACCCATTTTCCATCTTTTGACAGCCTCCGTGGGATACAGAAATTGGCAAGAAGTTCATCATTCATTACACTTATGGATGTGACTATGATATGAAGGTAGTCTACTGTTAACAGACCAATACAGTTTTATGCTCTATGCTCTTCAAGGATTAAGAAAAGATAAAGAGAAACAACTTCTGACTTCTTGATTTATTTCTTTGTTTGCAGGGTAAATTAACCTATGGAAAGATTGGAGAATGGAGGTTTGACAAAAGGTCATATGATAATGTTGCACCCCCAAGAAACCTTCCCTTGCCTCCACCGGGTGTTCCAGATAGTGTGGTATGTTTCATCTCACCTTATGGTCCTAACTTGTGGCTGCATGAAAACCATGCACAAAAAGTCTTAACAAACGTTTTGGCCCCTTGTTGTTTTCAGTTTTCACTCATTTTTCTTTTATTTCTACATGGGGATCTAATTCTGCCCAAAATTCTAGATTTTGCTTTTTTTACCATTAAGTATAGCATGAGTAATTTATGCAACAAAGATCCTGGGTGTGAACAGAAACTTTCTGGGAGCATACCCATGCAAAATAAAATATAATTCCCATCAAGCATCATATTTAGTGTTGGATTAAGGAGCTACTGTCAGTTTCTGGCAAGGTAGCATTGCCACCTTAAGGCCTGAGAGGAGGGGCAAAACTGCTATGTGATTAAAAATGTCAAATGGGCTTATTAAAAATGTATGGTAAATTGTTTTAGTATCGAAATTAAGCTTACACAACAGTCAGCTGTAGGTATAGTAACCAAGTTTAGACAAATTCCAGGTTCTCTTCACCCATTTGGGCATAGTGCCATAGTCTTTAAGGGAACAGGACTCTGGAGAAAATATGGAATTGACTCTTCCTTTCCCTTTGCCAGATTGTCCACAAAATGAAAAAAGAAGAAGTTTGACACTATTTCTGAAAGTTTCCTCAGATATATTGGATTTTGGTTTTGCGATGGATAATCCTGCTTATTATAGTGGAGAGCAATCAATATTTGTTAAGCTCTGAGATTGGAGCTTGGGTGTAAAACAGAGTCCCGTTGTCAACTCCATTTCTTGTTTTTTAAGCAAGCATAACATTGCAGGTTACTCTGGTGAAAATGGTGAATGAAGCTACTTCAAACATTCCAAATTGGGGATCCTAAAGAGGAGACTGATTGAAAACTGCCAAGGAAATATGGGTTTGCTGCTTGATACGAGTTGGCCCTTAGTATATTTTTGGGTGCCATATGTGAAAAGATTGTGAAGAATAGCATGTATTCTACATCAATTTGAATCCCATGCAAGCCTCTGTAATCGTTGGAAGTTAGGAAACTGCAATATTCTGGCTGGTGATGGTACTAAATTGCGAAAAAGAAGCATGCCTACTTACACGAATAAATTCGGATCAGACTGCCACTAATGGCTGATGTACACTAACTTACAGTGTCTTCCAATACATATCCGATTGCTTGGGTATTCCTGAATGTTGTGTCACACTAGCCTTCTTCTGCACCTGGTTAGTTTTGAGTCATGTATTATTTATTGTTACAGGCATGTTCGTATTTCCATATGTTTGATACTTTTGAACAGATGATAGTCTTCTCTTCTCGCATGGAAAAGAAAATAATAATATGGGCAATTCTAAAAATGGCGCGATGGAACACTACCTGCTTTGATCCATTGCTCTTATTTCTGAATGATGCAATTGGAAAAACAAAAGTAAAGTACAAGATTTTGAGAATTTTATGGCAAATTATCTGTCAAGACAATTGACTAATAATGTTGTCCTAATCATGCAGGCAGATTAATTCAAGTTAATTTTAACCAGAACAACACCTGTTATTATAAATGTCTTGCATCACTCTGTCCTTACCTTGGAATAGTTACTATTTTAACCACTTACAAATGTGTATGTGTTTAACTGCTGTTTTGAGAATGTGGTTTAAATATTGTTTTATAAAAAAAATTATTTTATATATGTTTTTTTAGATCATTTTAATGTAAACAATATTATTTTAATGTATTTTTAAATAAAAAACATTTCAAAAAATAATCATTATCTCATTTTCCTGCACCCTCACAATATGAAGGTTACCAAGTGCAAAAATTTCATAATTTAATATCTTCTCCCCTTCCTATTTATACCTTTGTGTTTACATTTAAACCAGGCTTGATAGAAAAGGAAATAAAGGAATTATAAGAATTACATTCATTTGATTACATAAGAAAATATTAACCAAATTATTCGCAACAAAAAAACAGACGCATACACATTCACACAAGTAGTCGGAGAGGAAATTGAGTGCTTGTTCATGTTACAAATTCACAAGCTCACCAATCTGCCGCAAGCACGGTTCATTTCACATTAGAGTTGCTAGAGTCGGTTAATGAGCCCATCCATGCCGGTGGCAGCATTCCAGTTTGCTCTTGAACAGTCTGAAACAATGGTGGTAGCATCTTATAAACTCCAGCAACCTCCTTCATTGCATTGCCTGCCCCAGCTCCATCGTTTGTCTCCCCGCTGTTTCCATTAGTCCAAATGCTGATTTTTGGCTGCAGCCCTTGAACTGCGTCTGAGTTTATCTTAGCAATCTCTCGATACATTCCGCTGTTGATCATTAAGTAATCTCTTAATGCAGCATAATTGCCGCCTAATGCGTCTAGAAGGGTGCGTAGATAGACTCCTTGTGCTTGTGCAAGTGCTACAAGCCCTTCAGCTTCCTTTTGCTTGGCATATAGTTCTCCATCAGCAACTTGTTGTCTGGAATAGAATGTTGCATCTGCTATTGCTTTTTGTGCATCAGCCTCTTTCTCCTTTTCGTAGAGAATTGCTTCTGCTGCTTTCTGTTTCCTATACAGCTCCCAGTTTGCTTCTTGAACCTTTTATGTAAAACAAATTGGGTTAGAAGCAATTCAAAATGATTGTTTGCTGAACTTACTTTTTACCTTTTTTTTTTTAGCTTAAATCGAATTGAAGGTAAATTAGCTTTTGAGAAATTATATGGTGACAAAAATTACCTTGGTTTCATACTCCACACTAGCCTTGCTTAGAAACTCAGCCTTAAGCTTCTCAGTTCTAGTCAAAGCATTCATTCTCTCCACCTCCATTTGCAATTCAGCATCCCTCAGTGACACAGCCTTTGTTGCTTCCACCTCTGCCACCTGCGCCTCCATTGACCATCCGGCCTTCTTCTTTGCCAAATCAGCGTTGGCCTCTGCAACCTCTGCTTCTCTATGGTTCTCATAAATCTTAACCTCAGTCTTCACCTTTATCTCCTCCTTCTTCCCATCTCCTTGTCGTTGTGTCGCTATTATCTTCGTTTCTGCATCGATTTTCGCCGCATTTTGTTGTGTCCGACCTTCCCTTTGCTTTGATCCTATCTCTCCCTTCATTTTCGCCTCTGCTACATCAATTCTAGCTTGATTTGCAGCCTCCATTTGAGTCTTTTGACCCAAGTAAGAGAAGTACTCATGCCCAGGAACATCGACAAGTTGTTTAACATTAGCATTATATATTAACAATCCAAACTGATTAAGTTCAAGCTGAACTTTCTCAAACACTTCCTGTTTAAAGTCTTTAGTTCCTTTGAAAATCTCTTCCATGGTCATGGAAGCAGCGAGGACTCTAGTTTCACCTTCAATGATACCCTGGACAAGCTCTTTAACATGGTTAGAAAGTTTGTCGTGTGGAGATATTAGCTTCGCGTATCTGAAGAGGCTTTGCTCATCATCTACACGAGGGCCAATAGTGAAGACAGCAGGAAGGACAAAAGGGAGCTTCTCTGCACTCATAGCTTGGACTTCGAAGGTGTAGTTGACCGGTGAAACATCGAAGACAGAACACGACTGGCCGGGGAGGATCCATCCCTTTTTGGCAAGCTTTATGTCTGAGATGCCAACTCCGGTTATCACCAGATACTCCGACGGGCTAGCAACTTTATACAACATTACTAAATTTATATGCAAATCAGCACAGAAGTAAGCAGAGAAAGGGGGTGAAAGAGAACGTTGTGATGAACTTAAAAAGTTGAATATATACCAGTGAGATGATCAGTGGAGAAGGAATATCTGTGATATATTCTTATGAACAACGAATATCATTCAAGATTTGCGTGGAATTTACATTCCAGTCTCCATATTCTTGCCAGGTACGAAGCCATATATTTCTTAGTTGTTACCATTTTTTAATATTATATAGCATTTATTCTTCTGTTTGATGTATATAATCCGACGGAGGTGCACATAGTTTAATTATCTAGCTCTTGACTTTTAAGGCAGCCTGCAATGCATAAACTAGACATTGTCCACGCAGTAGATCATGCTGACAGATGGATGAACCTAG
>Ga0307511_10004293_pt1 | contig 14548 bp, 9 predicted proteins | sample 13_EM_MG_FD_200266 | JGI IMG/M metagenome (GOLD analysis project Ga0307511, IMG submission 200266) | Populus trichocarpa ectomycorrhiza microbial communities from riparian zone in the Pacific Northwest, United States - 13_EM | ecosystem: Host-associated > Plants > Roots > Unclassified | place... | reverse complement strand
CAAGTGGGACGTCTTGAGGACAAGGTCGCGATCATCACGGGGGCCACGAGCGGCATCGGGCTGGCGTGCGCCGAACGCTTCGCGGCCGAGGGGGCCGGGGTCGTGCTGGCCGGCCGGCGACGTGACGCCGGCGAGGCCGCGACGCGGCGGATCGGGCCCAGCGCCGCATTTGTCGCCTGCGACGTGCTCGATCCACGCCAGATCGCCGACCTGATGGGAGGCGCGCTGGCGCGCTTCGGCCGGATCGACATCCTGGTCAACAACGCCGGCGCCGCCTCGGCCACCGGCGGGATCCTCGACTCGGACCCGGCCGACCTCGAACGCGACCTGGCGCTGCACGTGCGGGCGCCGTTCCTGGCGATGAAGCATGCCGCCCCGCCGATGATCGAGGGCGGGGGCGGGGCGATCGTCAATATCTCCAGCATCAGCGGCCGGCAGGCCGGCTTCAACACCTTCGGCTACGAGGTGGCGAAGGCGGCGCTGGCCCACCTGACCCGCTGCGCCGCGCTGGAGCTGGGCGAGCGGGGCGTGCGGGTCAACGCCATCTCGCCGGGGCCCACGCTGACCGGCATCTTCGGCAAGCACGTGGGCGTGGCGGCCGACGCCGCGGAGCGCGACACGGCCGGCGTCGAGGCCGCCTTCCTGCGCGTCCTGCCCGCCCTTCAGGCCGTGCCGGGCATGGCGCGAGCTGGGGACATCGCCGAGGCGGCGTTGTTCCTGTGCAGCGACGAGGCCCGCTTCGTCAACGGCCAGGACCTGGCGGTCGATGGCGGCATCCTGGCCGGCCGGCCGGCCTCGGCCATGCGGGCAAGCTGGGAGGTGCTGGCGCGGGAGGTCAAGGCCGCCTTCGCGACGGCCCCTCAGCGGCTCCGAGCGCAGGCCGTTCAGCCGTAGGGGGCGACCGGGGGCGCTGCGCTCGCCTCAGGTGACCTGCGCCACCCGCAGCGAATTGGTGCCGCCCGAGCGGCCGAACGGCACGCCGGCGATCACCACGATCTCCTCGCGCCGCTTGGCGAAGCCGCTCTTCAGCGCCAGGGCCGCCGCCTGCGCCACGGTCTCGGTCATGGTGTGCGTCACCTCGGACGTGAGCGCGTGCACGCCCCACACCAGGGCCAGCCGCCGGGCCGTCTCGACGCTGGGCGTCAGGCCCAGGATCGGGGCGTCCGGCCGCTCGCGGGCCATGCGCATGGCCGTGGCGCCGGAGAGCGAGAAGGCGGCGATGGCCTTGGCCTCGATGATCTCGGCCACCTGGCCGGCGGCGGCGCAGATGGCGTCGGCGGCGGATTTCTCCGGCTTCGGCCGCTGGGCGGCGCGGGCGGCGCGCAGGTCGTCGTCCTCCTCGGTGCGGGCGATGATGCGGTCCATCATGCGCACCGCCTCGACGGGATACTTCCCGGCCGCGGACTCCGCCGAGAGCATCACCGCGTCGGCCCCGTCGAACACCGCGGTGGCCACGTCGGAGGCCTCGGCGCGCGTGGGCGTCGGGTTCTCGATCATGCTTTCCATCATCTGGGTCGCCACGATCACCGGCTTGCCGAAGCGGTGGGCGGCCCGGATCAGCCGCTTCTGGATCAGCGGCACGTCCTCGGCCGGCGTTTCCACGCCGAGATCGCCCCGCGCGACCATGATCGCGTCCGACAGGCGCAGGATGTCGTCGATGCAGGTGAGCGCGCTGGGCTTCTCGATCTTGGAGAGGATGAAGGCGCGCCCGCCGACCAGCTCGCGCGCCTCCTCCACGTCCTCCGGCCGCTGCACGAAGGACAGGCCGATGTAGTCGGCGCCGTGGTCCAGGGCGAAGGTGAGGTCGGCGCGGTCCTTGGGGGTCAGCGCCGGGATCGGCAGGGTCAGGCCGGGCACGTTGACGCCCTTGTGGTCGGACAGCCGCCCACCGACGATCACCCGCGTCTCGAGGTATTCCGCCGTCTGGCGCGTCACCTCGAGGCGGACCTTGCCGTCGTCGAGCAGCAGCATCGATCCCGGCCCGGCGGCGGCCATGATCTCCGGGTGTGGCAGCTGCACCCGGCCGGAATCCCCGGGCGTCGCCTGCAGGTCGAGCCGGAGCGAGCGTCCCCACTGCAGCACAACGTGGCCGGCGGCGAAGTGGCCGACGCGGAGCTTCGGCCCCTGCAGGTCGGCGAGGATGCCGATCGGCCGCCCGGTCTTCTTCTCGACCTTGCGGATACGATCGACCACGAGGGCGTGGTTGTCCTGCGTCCCGTGGCTGAAGTTCAGGCGGAAGACGTCGGCGCCGGCGCGGAACAGCTCTTCCAGCCGCTCGTAGCTGGACGAGGCCGGGCCGATGGTGGCGACGATCTTCACCCGCCGGCGGCGCCTGATGCCTTCAGCCACGCGGGCGGTCTCCTTCCACAGGCCCCGAATCCGGGGCGGCCTAACCTGACGTCAGCGGCGCGGAGCAGCAAGCCGCGCCCGTTCGACTTTCAATTGTTTCCCGCCTGTCGGAACGCGCCAGTCCGGATCGTCCTTAGGGCGGAACGCACAAGGAGACGACCATGTCCTACGTCGACGGTTTCGTATTGCCCGTGAAGAAGGCCAACCTGGAGGCCTATCGGGCGCAGGCCCGGCTGGGCGGCCAGATCTGGATGGAGCATGGGGCGACCGCCTATCTGGAGTCGATCGGCGACGACGTGCCCTACGGCGAGCTGACCTCGTTCCCGCGCGCCGTGCAGGCGCAGGACGACGAGGTCGTGGTGCTGTCCTGGGTCGTCTACGCCGACCGCGCCACGCGCGATGCGGTCATGGCCAAGGTGATGGCTGACGAGCGGCTGAAGGGCCAGGACATGCCGTTCGACGCCACGCGGATGATCTTCGGCGGCTTCGAGGCCTTCGTGGAGCACTGACCCCGCCGGGCGTGCAGAGCCTGTGCAGAGGCGATCCGACCTCTGCGCAGGCGCCCCGGATTACCGCGAATTATCTTGGTGTTGACCCCGACGCGGCACAGATAGGCCTCGGTCGGACGGCGTGAGGGACGCTCTCCGGGGAGTGATGTCTTGAGCGCCATCGTCGCCGCCCTCGTCCTGGCCCAGGCGCCGGAACTGCCGCGCCTGCCGGCGATCCAGCGCGAGCCGCAGATCACCTACGTCGACCGATCGGGCGCGGTGATCGGGATCCGCGGCGGCCGCTACCCGCCGCCGGTCGATATCGCCCGGCTGCCGAAATACGTCGGCGCCGCCGTGGTCTCGGTCGAGGACCGCCGCTTCTACGAGCACACCGGCTTCGATCCGCGCGGCATGGCCAGCGCCCTGGTCGGCGCGCTGGACGGCGGGCGCATGCGCGGCGCCTCGACCATCACCCAGCAGACCGCGCGCCTTTTGTTCCTGAACCAGGAGCGCACCCTGGAGCGCAAGGCGATCGAGCTAGTCTACGCGGTCGAGCTCGAGCGGGCCTACACCAAGCCGCAGATCCTGGGCATGTACATGAGCCGCGCCTACTACGGCTCCGGCGCCTACGGCTATGAGGCCGCCGCCCAGCGCTACTTCAACAAGCCGGCGTCGAAGCTGACGCTGATGGAAGCCGCCATGTTGGCCGGCGTCCTGAAGTCGCCCACCAACTACAATCCGATCGACGAGTACGACGCCTGCCTGGAGCGGGCGCGGATCGTGCTGAACACCATGGTCGAGACCGGCGCGATCACCCCCGCCCAGCGCGACAAGGCTGCGGCCTCGAAGCCCAAGGTCTGGAAGACCTCGCCGCTGGGGCCGTCGCAGTACTTCGTCGACTGGGTGGACGGCCAGGTCCGCCAGATGGTCCCCAAGCTGACCCGCGACCTCACCGTCGAAACGACCCTGGACCAGCCGATGGAGCAGGCGGCCGGGGCGGCGGCCAAGTCCGTCGTGGACGCCCACAAGTCGCAGGCCACCGACCAGGCCGCCGTCGTCGCCGTCGATGGGATAGGGCGCGTCCGCGTAATGGTCGGCGGGACCGACTACGCGAGCGCCCCCTACAACCGCGCGGTCCTGGCGCACCGCCAGGCGGGGTCGGCCTGGAAGCCGTTCGTCTACCTGACCGCGCTGGACCAGGGCCGCACGCCGGAGACGCCGGTCACCGACGAGCCGGTGACGATCAACGGCTGGAGCCCCAGCAACTACGAGGCCGGCGTCTACCTCGGCCCGATCACCCTGGAGACGGCGCTGGCCAAGTCGGTGAACACCGTCGCGGCGCGCCTGGCCGACGAGGTGGGCCGCCCCAACGTGGCCGCCACGGCGCACCGCGTCGGCATCGTCTCGGCGGTCAACATCGACCCGGCCATGGCGCTGGGCACCACCCTGGTCACGCCGCTGGAGATGACCTCGGCCTATGCGGCCTTCGCCAACGGCGGCAACCGCGTGGCGCCCTATGGCATCGAGCGGATCCGTTCCGGCGGGCAGGTGATCTACCAGAAGCGGCCGCCGACCGTGGCCGCGGCGATCCCCAACCCGCAGCTCAGCGAGCTGAACCAGATGCTGCGCACGGTCATGGTCGCCGGCACCGGGACCCGCGCGGCGGTGAAAGGCTATGACCTGGCCGGCAAGACCGGCACGACGTCGGACTACAAGGACGCCTGGTTCTGCGGCTTCACCGGCGGCTTCGCCAGCTGCACCTGGATGGGCCGCGACGACGCCAAGCCGATGGCCCGCATCTCCGGCGCCACGGCCCCGGCCGAGATGTGGCGGAGCTTCATGACCACCGCCCTGAAGCGCACGCCCACCGCCGCGATCCCGTTCGGCCCACCGCCGCCGGTCGCCGCGCCTCCGGTGGAGGTCGCCGTCCAGCCGCCGCAGGAGCAACCCCCGACCTGAGGCCGCGAGAGGCCCGAACCCCCGTTTGTGCTGTCGATTGGCGGTCGCCGCGCCGGCTTGCCTGACGTAGGGTTCAGGGCGGATGATGATCGTCTTGCGCGATCCGGCCGCCAGCCGGCGGATCGCGGCCGGGTGAGGCATTGGCCCGCCGTTCACGAGAATCTGCAGCGGAGGCCCTGTGTCGGAAGTCGCTTATCTCGCACCATCCAGCCCGGAGGCGGCGGCCGCCGCGCTCGCCAGGGCTGGCGCACAACCGCTCTCCGGCGGGACGGACCTCTTGGTGCAGCTCCGCGCCGGCCGGAGCCGGCCGGACGTCATCGTGGACCTTAAGAGCGTGCCGGGCGCGATCGGCGTCCGGGAGGCGGCGGGCGGCTTCGTGATCGGCGCCGCCACGTCCGGCGCCGTCCTGGGCGAGCACACCGCCCTGGTCAAGGCGTGGCCGGGCATCGTCGAGGGCGCCAACCTGATCGGGTCGACCCAGGTGCAGGGGCGCGCCAGCCTGGGCGGCAACCTCTGCAACGCCTCTCCGGCCGCCGACGGCGTGCCGGCCCTGGTCGCCGCCCGCGCGGTCTGCGTGATCGTGGGTCCGAACGGCCGGCGCGAAGCCCCGGTGGAAGCCATCGCCACGGGCCCCGGCAAGACCTCGCTGGCCCAGGGCGAGTTCATCCTGGAATTCCGGCTGCCGCCGCGCCCGGCGCGCGCATCGGACGCCTATCTGCGGCTGATCCCGCGCACCGAGATGGACATCGCCGTGGCGGGAGCGGGCGTGAACCTGGTCCTGGACGCCGCCGGCGCGGTCACCGAGGCCAACGTCGCCCTGGGCGCCGTCGCCCCGACCGTCCTGCTCGTCGCCGACGCCGGCGCCGCCCTGGTCGGCGGCAAGCTGGACGAGGCCAGCCTGGCCAAGATGGAAGCCGCCGTCCGCGCCGCCTGCCGGCCGATCAGCGACAAGCGCGGCACCGTCGAATACCGAACCCGGATCGCGGGCGTCCTCGCCCGTCGCGCCGCCCTTATCGCCTATCAGCGCGCGGGAGCCTGAGCTTGAGCAAGACCCACGTCACCACCACCGTGAACGGCGACCCGGCCGAGTTCCTGGTCTCGCCGCGCATGACCCTGCTGGACGCGCTTCGCGACGAGCTGGGCCTGACCGGCGCCAAGGAGGGCTGCGGCTCGGGCGACTGCGGCGCCTGCAGCGTCGTCCTCGACGGCCGGCTGGTCTGTTCCTGCCTCGTCCTCGCCGCCGAGGCGGAGGGCTGCCGCATCGAGACCATCGAAGGCATGGCGCAGGGCGGCCAGCTGCACCCGTTGCAGCAGAAGTTCCTGGAGCACGCGGCCCTGCAGTGCGGCTTCTGCACGCCCGGCCTGCTGGTGGCGTCGAAGGCGCTGCTGGACGTCAACCCGGACCCCACCGAGACGGAGGTCCGCTACTGGCTCGCCGGCAACCTGTGCCGCTGCACGGGCTACGACAAGATCATCCGGGCGGTCATGGACGCCGCCGCAGAGCTCCGCCAGGAGAGGACCGCAGCATGAGCGAAACCCTCGAGAAACCCGCCGCCCCCGCTTCCGGGCTGAACGTCGTCGGCACCCGCCCGATCCGGCCCGACGGGGCCGACAAGGTCACAGGCCGCGCGGCCTATGGCGCCGACTTCAACATGCCGGGGCAGCTGGTCGGCAAGATCCTGCGCAGCCCGCACGCCCACGCCCGGATCGTCTCCATCGACACGAGCAAGGCCAAGGCCCTGCCGGGCGTGAAGGCCGTCATCACGGGCGCCGACTTCCCGCCGTTCCTCGCCGACGAGTTGATTGAGGGCGGCGAAGCCGCCTCCAGCATGCGCGACCTGGCCTGGAACGTCATGGCCCGCGCCAAGGTCCTGTACGAAGGCCATGCGGTGGCCGCCGTCGCCGCCATCTCGAACGACATCGCCGAGGAAGCGCTTTCGCGCATCGTGGTGAAGTACGAGACCCTGCCGCACGTCATCGACGTGGAAGCCGCCATGGCGGCCGACGCGCCGCTGCTGCACGACCACATCTTCACGGCCGGCGTCGAAACGAAGCCGGACAAGCCGAGCAATATCGCCCAGCGGCACCGGTTCGCCCGTGGCGATCTGGCTGAAGGTTTTGCGGCGGCCGACGTGATCGTCGAGGGCCGCTATACGACCAAGGCGACGCACCAGGGCTACATCGAGCCGCACGCCTGCGTCTGCGCCTGGGGCGAGGACGGCCGCTGCGACGTGTGGGCCTCCAGCCAGGGCGCCTTCATGGTGCGCACCTACTGCGCCAAGGTGCTGGGCGTGGAGATTTCCGACATCAGGGTCACGCCGGCCGAGATCGGCGGCGGCTTCGGCGGCAAGACCACGGTCTACCTGGAGCCGGTCGCGCTGCTCCTGTCGCGGACCAGCGGCTTCCCGGTGAAGATGGTGATGAGCCGCGAGGAGGTGTTCCGCGCCACCGGGCCGACCTCCGGCGGCGTGATCCTCGTGAAGCTGGGCGCCAAGTCGGACGGGACGATCGTCGCCGCCGAGGTGGAGCTGAAGTACCAGGCCGGCGCCTTCCCCGGCTCGCCTGTCGGCCCGGGGGCGATGACGGCGCTCGCCTGCTACGACATCCCGAACTTCCTGATCACCGGCTGGGACGTGGTGACGAACACGCCGAAGGTCGCCGCCTACCGCGCGCCCGGTGCGCCGATCTCGGCGTTCGGCGTCGAGAGCGCGGTCGACGAACTGGCCCTGAAGCTGGGCCTGGACGCGATCGCGATCCGCGAGAAGAACGCGGTGAAGGACGGCGTGAAGGCCGCCTACGGCCCGACCTATCGCGACATCGGCTACCTGGAGACGCTGGCCGCGATCAAGGACAGCGACCACTGGAAGACCGCGCTGAAGCCCGGCCAGGGCCGCGGCCTGGCGGTCGGCTTCTGGTTCAACGTCGGCGGCGAGAGCACCGCGGCGGTGCACCTGGGCGAGGATGGCAGCGCCGTGGTGGTTACCGGCAGCCCCGACATCGGCGGCTCGCGCGCCTCCATGGCGATGATGGCCGCCGAGATCCTGGGCCTGCCGGTCGAACGCGTCCGCCCGATGGTCGCCGACACCGCCTCCATCGGCTACTCGATGCTGACCGGCGGCAGCCGCACGACCTTCGCCACCGGCATGGCGGTCGTCCAGGCCGCCGAGAAGGTGGTCGCCGAGCTGTGCGCCCGCGCGGCCAAGCTGTGGGACGTGCCCGTGACCGCCGTCGAATGGCGCAATGGCCAAGCGGTCTGCCTCGACGCCGCCAAGGACGCCAAGCCGATGAGCCTCGCCACCCTGGCCGCGCAGTCCGCGCGCACCGGCGGGCCGATCTCGGCCCAGGTGGCATTGAATGCCCAGGGCGCCGGCCCCGGCTTCGGCGTGCATCTGTGCGATGTCGAGGTCGATGCGGAGACCGGCGCCGTCAGCGTCGTGCGCTACACCGCCGCCCAGGACGTCGGCCGCGCGATCCACCCGTCCTATGTCGAGGGCCAGGTGCAGGGCGGCGTGGCGCAGGGCGTCGGCTGGGCGCTGAACGAGGAGTACATCTTCGACGCCAACGGCAAGATGGAGAACGCCGGCTTCCTCGATTACCGCATGCCGGTGGCCTCCGACCTGCCGATGATCGACGCCATCCTGGTGGAGGTGCCGAACCCACGGCACCCGTTCGGGGCCAAGGGTGTCGGCGAGGTGCCGATCGTGCCGCCGCTGGCGGCGGTGGCCAACGCGGTGCGCGGGGCCATTGGGGTGCGGATGCCGGACCTGCCGCTCTCACCGCCCAAGGTGCTCGCGGCGATGGACGGCAAGGCCGGCTAGAGGCGGCGGCCGTGGCGCACGTCGTCGTCGGCAGCGAATGCTGGCCGTTCACCGGCGGGGCGTCCGCGTTCGAGGTCGAGGGCGCGACGGTGCGTGAGGTGATCGCGTCGCTTGACGCGCGGTTCCCGGGGCTTGGCGCGTTCGTCGACCGCAAGATGGCCTTCGCGATCGACGGCGAAATCCACCAGGACGCCTGGTTCTCGCCGGTCGGCGCAGACAGCGAGATCTACCTGATCCCCAAGATCGGCGGGGGATAGCGGGCGTTCGCCGCCAGGCCGTCTCATGCGGCTCCTGAACCCGCGGCCTAGGCGTCACAGTCGTTTCAAACCGGCGTCACACCGTCTTGCGAGCCGGCGCAAAACGTGTGTACCCTCTGAATTGTCACCGGTGTCATTTCACTGCATTCGCGAATGACACCGGTATCATAAAGACGGGGACCGGGCGAGAAGCCCCAAGGACCGCTGGCCGAGGGGGCCGCCGGCAGTCTCCGCTGAGGGAGGAAGCGATGGGCCGCTCAGCGACCTGGAATCATGCGCGCACGGTCTTGGGCGGGGTGTCCCTGGCGGCGCTCAGCGTCGGCCTGATGGCCGCGGCCCCGGCGGCCGCGCAGACCGCCGCCGGCGGCGCGAAGGCCGACGACACGGTCTCCGAGATCGTCGTCACCGGCTTCCGCGGCAGCCTGCAGAAGGCGCTGGCTGAGAAGCGGACCGAGTCGGTCGCGGTGGACTCCATCCTGGCCGAGGACATCGGCAAGTTCCCCGACCTCAACCTGTCGGAATCCATCCAGCGCATCCCGGGCGTGGCCCTGGCGCGCGACGCCGGCGAGGGCCGCAACATCTCGGTGCGCGGCCTGGGCCCGCAGTTTACCCGCGTGCGCATCAACGGCATGGAAGCGCTGACCACCACGGGCAGCGCCGACGCCTCGGGCGGCACCAACCGCGGCCGCGGTTTCGACTTCAACATCTTCGCCTCGGACCTGTTCAACTCGATCACGGTGCGCAAGACGGCCGAGGCCTCGACGGAAGAGGGCTCGCTGGGCGCGACCGTCGACCTGAAGACCGCCCATCCGTTCGACTACAACCACTTCACCTTCGTGGCGTCCGGCCAGGCCGGCTACAACGACCTGTCCAAGGAGTTCAATCCGCGGGCCGCGGCGCTGATCTCCAACACCTGGGCGGACGGCACGTTCGGGGCGCTGGCGTCGGTGGCCTATACCAAGCGCCAGACCAAGGATGTGGGCACCTCGACGGTCAGGTGGGCGACCGGCAACGCCTTCCCGACGTCGCCTGGGCTCTTCGGCTTCCGCTCCGTGGCGCCCGCGGCCGGGTTCACGCTGGCCCAGGCCAACGCGGCTTTCCACCCTCGCTTCCCGCGCTTCGACGACTACAGCGACGACCAGGAGCGCATCGGCGTCACCGGCGCCCTGCAATGGCGGCCCAGCGACAAGACCCTGGTCAGCTTCGACGTGCTCTATTCCGATTTCAAGGGCACCCGCGAGGAGAAGTACCTCGAGGCGCCGTCCTTCAGCGTCGGCGGGGCCTGCACGGCGGCGACCACGGCCAGCGGCGCCTGCGGCATCGCCCAGACCGACCTCATCTCGGGTACGATCGACGGGTCCAACACCCTAGTGAAGGGCGTGTTCAACAACGTCGACCTGCGCGTCGAGGACCGCTTCGACAAGCTCGAAACGGAGTTCTTCCAGTACGGTCTGACCGGCAGCCACGAGTTCAACGACAAGTTCAGCGTCGATTTCCTGGCCGGCCACTCGAAGTCGGACTTCGACAACTCCATCCAGACGACCCTCACGTTCGACCAGAACAACGTGCAGGGCTACGGCTACGACTACAGCCAGGGCCGCGTGCCGCTGCTCTCGTACGGCAGCGCCAACCTCACGAGCCCGACCGCCTGGAACCTGACCCAGGTGCGCGAGCGGCCGCAGACGGCGGTGAACAAGTACGACACCGTCCAGGGCAACCTCTATTTCGCGCCTGTCGAGGCCATCAAGTTCTCGGGCGGGCTGAACTACAAGAAGTACAGCTTCGTCACGACCGAGATCCGCCGCTCCAACGGCACCCTGACCAACCAGGAAACGGTGATCCCGGCGGGCCTGGCGGCGATCCCCGTCGCCTCCTACTCGCAGGTCTCGACCATCAAGCTGAAGGGCCTGGGCGCACCGTCCGGCACGGTGACGAGCTACCTGACGCCTGACCTGAGCGTCGCCAAGACCACGCTGATGCTCTACGACCCGACCGCCTTCGGCGGCGCGTTCCGGCTGGGCCCGGAACCCATCCTCGGCAACAACAGCAAGGTGAAGGAAGAGGACAAAGGCGGCTACGTGCAGGCCGACTTCAAGTTCGACGCCTATGGCGTGCCCGTGCGTGGCAACGTCGGCGTCCGCTACGTCCACACGGACCAGTCGGCGACGGGCTTCACCTTCCTGACGGGCGCGGCGTTGCCGATCACGGTGGACCGCACCTACCACGACACCCTGCCGTCGGCGAACCTGGTGGTCGAGCCGGTGGAGAACTTCCTGATCCGGGCGGCCTTCGCCAAGGTGATGTCGCGCCCGAACCTGGGCAACCTGACGCCCGGCGCGACCGTCAATGTCTCGGGCGCCAGCCGCACGGTGACGGCCGGCAACCCGCTGCTGACGCCGTTCCGGGCCGACGCCTACGACGTCTCGTTCGAGTGGTACTTCAACGCCAACAGCCTGATCTCGCTGGCGCTGTTCAAGAAGGACATCAAGAGCTTCGTCCAGACCAAGCAGTCGCTGCCGATCCCCTTCCACGACAATCCGTTCGGGATCCCCGACAGCGTGGCGACCGCCGCGTGCGGCACGACGGCAGGTTGCGATGCGACCACCACGCTGTGGACGTTCTCGACCCCCGTGAACACCAAGGGCGGGCCGGTGAAGGGCTTCGAGGTCAACTACCAGCAGAGCTTCGACTTCCTGCCGGGGCCGCTGAAGCACACCGGGGCGCTGCTGAACTTCACCCGTGTGACGTCGTCGATCGACTACATCAACGGCGCGGGCGTCGTGGTGGCCACCGACGACCTGACCGGCCTGTCGCGGCGGTCGTACAACGCCACGATCTACTACGAGGACTCCAAGTTCTCGGCGCGGGTGTCGGCCGCCTACCGGTCGAAGTACCTGACCCGCGTGCCCGGCGCCGAAGCCGGCACCGACGTCGACGGCACCAACAAGACGTTCAACCTGGACGCCTCGGCCCAGTACACCTGGAACGAGCACCTGAAGTTCACGCTGGAAGGGATCAACCTGACCGACGAGTTCCAGGACCAGTTCAACGACTCGTCCAACCGCCTTTCGTTCTACCACCACACCGGTCGCGAGATCCTGGTGGGGGTGCGCTACACCTACTAACTCCCCTTGAAGGTGTAGACATTCGGGCGCGGGCCTTCGGGTCCGCGCCTTTTCTTTCAGAGGCTTAGGACGGTTTCCGGAGAGCGGTCGGCCAGGGCGGCGTAGGCGCGCCCGAGCGCGTGGCGCAGGCGCGGGTCGCCGGCAAGGTCGGGCGGGAAGACCGCGTCCAGGACCAGGAAGCGGCCGACGTCGGCGGGCCCGCCATCGCAACCGCGACCGACGGTTTCCAGCGTCGCGGCCAGGGGATCGGTGATCGGGCGGCCTTCGCGGGCGGCGCGGCGGACGAAGTCCATCCATGCGGCCATGGGAACCGCCAGGCGGTCGACCGGGCGGCCGGCGGTGAGGGCCTCGGCGATCGTCTCCAGCAGGCGGAACCGCAGCTTCTGCGAGCCGTCCCAGGCGATCTGGGCGAGGCGGTGCTCAATGGCCGGATTGCGGAAGCGGGCCAGGAGGTCGCCGATGTAGGCCGGGACGTCGAGCCCGCCTGGCGCGAGGCTGGCGGCGATGTCCTGGCGCATCATCCGCTCGACGAAGGCGGCGAGACTCGCGTCGCTCATGGCGTCGCGGACCGTGGCGTGGCCCAGCCGCAGGCCGAGGTAGGCGAGGGTGGAATGGGCGCCGTTGAGGAGGCGCAGCTTGGCGCGTTCGAACGGCGCGACGTCGCGGGCGAGCGTGACGCCGGCGGCGGCGAAGGCCTCGGCGTCGGCGCCGAGCCGGTCCTCGACCACCCACTGCATGAAGCGCTCGCGCTGCACAGGCCAGGCGTCGGTGAGGCCCAGGGCGGCTTCGACCTCGGCGCGCAGGGCCGCGTCGGTGGCCGGCGTGATGGAGTCGACCATGCTGTTCGGGAAGGCCGCGCGGTCGGCGATCCAGACCGCGAGATCGTGGTCGCCGCGGGCCTCGGCGAAGCGGGCGACGGCCCGGCCCAGCTTGGCACCGTTGCCGGAGAGGTTGTCGCAGCTGATCGTCGTAAAGGGCTGAAGGCCCGCCACTTTCAGGTTCCGCAGGCCCTCGGCGAGCCAGCCGACGAGGCTGACGGGCCGCCGCGGCGTTTCCAGGTCGTGGCGGATGTCAGGGTGGTCCAGGTCCAGGTCGCCGGCGGGCGTCAGGGCGTAGCCTTTCTCGGTCACCGTGGCGGTGACAATGCGGGCCTGGATGAGGCGGGCCAGCACCACCGCCGGCGCCTCGGCCGCCACCAGCACCTGCCGGATCGCGCCGATCACCCGCAGGCTCGGCTCCGCCTCCCGCTCGGCCAGGGCGTAGAGGCCGTCCTGCGGCGCGAGCGCGTCGCGCAGGTCGGGCGTGCGCAGGGACACGGCGCAGATCGCCAGGTCCGGGCGGGTCGCCAGCATGCGCTCGACATACGCCGCCTGGTGCGCGCGGTGAAACGCGCCGGGGCCGAAGTGCACGATCCCCATCCGGGTCGCGGCGCGGTCGTAGGCGGGCGTCAGCACGCCGGGGCGCACATCGCCCAGGGTGGCGTCGGACAGTCGTCTCACGCGGGACAACCTGGCATCTGGTATTGGTAACCGGTGTCAGCCTAGTCTCAAACCCGGCCCAGCTCCCCCTTGGGGGCTTGCGGCGGCGGCCCGGCGCGGCGCAGGGATACGGAAGTGAAGGAACGGCGCTCTTGACCCCTCCGATGAGCAAGCCGCGCGGCCGGGCCGGCGGCGCGGTGGAGGCCTCGCGCCGCAGGCCGACGATCAACGACATCGCCCGCCTGGCCGGGGTCTCGAAGAAGACCGTGAGCCGCGTCATCAACGCCTCGCCGTTCGTGCGCTCCGACACCCGCGAGCGGGTCGAGGCGGTGATCGCCGAGCTGGGCTATGCGCCGGATCCGCAGGCCCGCGCGCTGGCCTATGGGCGCTCGTTCCTGATCGGGCTGGTCTACGACAACCCCAATCCGCAGTACGTCGTGAACATGCAGCTGGGGCTGCTGGACGGGATGCGGGGGTCGGGCTTCGAGCTGGTGGTGCATCCGTGCGACCGGGGCAGCCCCAGTTTCCTGGACGACCTGAAGAGCTTCATCGAGCGCCAGCGGCTGTACGGCGTGGTGCTGACGCCGTCGGTATCGGAGGACGACCGGGTCGCCGACCTGATGCGCGAGATCCAGTGCAGCTATGTGCGGGTGGCCTCGGTGAGCCTCGACAAGCCCGAGCACATGATCGAGACGCGCGACCGGCTAGGCGGGCGCGAGGCGGCGCTGCACCTGGCGGACCTGGGGCATACGCGGATCGCCTTCGTCTCCGGGCCGCCGACCTTCCGCTCGTCGCACGAGCGGCGCGCGGGGTTCGAGGAGGCGCTGTCCGAGCGCGGGCTGGGGCTGCCGTACGCGGCGGAGGGCGCCTACACCTTCGACTCCGGGATCGAGTGCGGGCGCGAACTCCTGCAGATGAGCCCGCCGCCGACGGCGGTGTTCTGCGGCAACGACGAGATGGCGGCCGGCGTGCTGCAGGCGGCGCGGCAGCTCGGGGTGCGGGTGCCCGAGGACCTGTCGATTATCGGCTTCGACGACTTCCAGATCGCCTCGCGGCTGTGGCCGACGCTGACCA
>Ga0307511_10004292_pt1 | contig 14548 bp, 13 predicted proteins | sample 13_EM_MG_FD_200266 | JGI IMG/M metagenome (GOLD analysis project Ga0307511, IMG submission 200266) | Populus trichocarpa ectomycorrhiza microbial communities from riparian zone in the Pacific Northwest, United States - 13_EM | ecosystem: Host-associated > Plants > Roots > Unclassified | place... | reverse complement strand
CGCACATACCCAGGAATTGGTTCAGGAGTGGGAATTGATTCAGGAGTGGGAATTGGTTCAGGAGTGGGAATTGGTCAGGAGTGGGAATTGGTTCAGGAGTGGGAATTGGTTCAGGAGTGGGAATTGGTTCGCGAGTGAGACTTGAGGTTTGGGAGTTGGAAGCTGAAGGTTCGGAATTTGAGATTGGAATTGTTTGGGTCCATTTTATCGTTGGGATATGATCCACAGGGTGTGCACTGTACATGCGGAGAATACAGCATGGGAGGCCTGAAATAACTAATTTATGTAGTATTTTCAACCCAGCCATTTCCACAACCACAACACACCATTGAAAAGCGAACAAAAAACAACAAAAAACAACCCGAAGACACAATAACCCGGAGCAACAATTGCCGAACAATGAGTGCTCCCGGTAGTGAAAAAAAAGACAAGGGCAAAGCACCTGCAAAAACAGGGGGTGCAAACACCAGTGGTGGTGGTGGTGGTGGTGGTGGTGCAAAAGGGTGAGTTACTAATTTGTTTACCGTTGGATCTATCATGTTGCTGATTAGGACAGCAGGTCATCACCCTATAGGCAAGCGAAAGGTCCTACTCCCGGCAACATGTCGAAACTGAAGACTCTCAGGAGTGAATTATCGTCCATTCGCAGCGGTTCGGTTTTGGGCGATCGGGGGAGATCGGTTGTCGACAATGTTAATGACCATATCGATAAGCCAACAGCGGAGCGAAAATTCCGGCAACTTGTCAAGATGATGGGGAACTCGACACCGTTCTCGTTTCAACAAGCGGACGAATTCCTTGCACTCGCAAACAAAGTCCTCGACGCAGATTTCCTGGAACTTCGGCAAAAGTTCATTCAAGAGTTGGCTAGTGAATCAGGGCTCCGCCGGGTCGTGGAGTTTGTCGAAGCAAACTACCAAAGCGATCGTGCAAATGAAATGAATTTTTGGGACCATTGTGTGCCGTTTCTCAAGATAATTAGCCACGAGAAGGTCCGTTCTTCCTTGGTCTTAGAGCACTCTATAGGGACAATATACAACATCCTTTATGGTCAGCCGCCCCCTCGGGCCGTACCATTTTTCCAGATGATTGTTCAGCATCTAAGCACAACGAATCCCGGAACCCCCCAATCCCCTGAATTCGGTGATGCACTCTATGCAACATCCAGGGCTCTATGGATGACGATGACGTTCAATCAAAGCGCATCTGTCCAGAGCGCATTTGTCGACATCGCAACGAGTATCCGGGGGTGTCTTGAGCGGAGTGGCGGTGGTTATTCGATAAGGGCTGCGGATATGGAACTCCGAAAGGTAGAGCAAAAACTGAAAATTGCGGAGGCAATCCCCTTAGCATCGCCTCCCGCGCCTACCAAACAACAGGCATCATTAACCTATCGAATCTTGGATTCTGATTTTCCCGGTCATCGTTCTAAATTTGGTCCCCGCCATGATAACGATAAGGCTTCGATCGCGGATATTAACATCCTGCCAACTCGCTCGGAAATTATGAGCCTTGAGAGAGCAGAATACCTCCCGATCAGAGATTATAGTCCGACAGCCCACCATCTTCCGCCGGGTATGCGACGAGTGTTGGATACTCAGTTCCGGTTGTTGCGAGAAGATACCTCCGGGCAGGTGCGGGAAGCTCTTCAGTATCTTGGTGACACTTTAAGCAAAGTATCAGGCAGGGTGGCCGGGGTGGGAAATAAAAATCTAGAAGTGATTAACGCCACCGGGACTCAGACCCTTGTCTATAGAAATATTATTTTCGAGAGTTTCAAGATTGACGATAAGGAAGGATTGCAGCTTACCGTGTCCTTTGACCAACCTGCTCGATTGACCAAAGAGAGCGTGAATGCTGCGGAGAGAAAGCGGTGGTGGACCCACTCCCGTTCCATGCAGTCGGGGTCTTTGGTGTGCTTCGTTGACCAGCAGAAGCACTTAACGTTTTTCACTGTTTCCGAGCGAATAGTAACAGCGGCGGACAATCAGTACCAGGGGCATGATATGGTTAGGGATTTATCTAGTCACCCTACGAGAGCACTGGTTAGCTTGAAATTCATCGATATAGACAACGACCTTGACAGGACCATTGAGGAATACCATCGACACTCGCGGTACTACGATGACTATCCTGTAGCAAGTATGGTGGAGTTCCCGGGGATGCTCTTCGCATCTTTTGCCCCAATCCTTGAATTTCTCCGCAATATTGTAACGGTCGGGAATGGAGCAGTTGTTCCCTTCCCACAATTGATTGCTCCAGAGGGGAATAAGAGTACTGGCCACCCAGTCGAGGATTCAGAACGGAAGGGATTCATCAAAGTTGCCCCCCCAACCTACATGCGTGGAGACTGTACTTTGGACCTCTCGGTGTTGATGAAGAAGGGGGTGCGTGGAAGTTTAACTCACTCGGTGAATCATCCATGCAGTATCCCTACATTGCAAGATCTCACTACTTTAGATAAGGGGCAGTGTGAAGCTTTGCTCGGAGGCTTGACTCGGCAGTTGGCGTTAATCCAAGGCCCCCCCGGGACAGGGAAGTCATACGTTGGAGTGCAGCTTGTTAGGGTGTTATTACACAATCGCTTGAAGCTGGACCTTGGCCCTATTATTTGTGTGTACGTACGGCCTAGTATTTATCCACCACCGAAAGATGAGAGATACTAATATACAGCGACAGGTGTTATACTAATCACGCATTGGATCAATTCCTTGTGGACCTTTTACATCATGGCGTGAGACAGCTTGTTCGAATTGGATCTCGTTCTCAAGAACTGGAAATTGAACCATTCACGCTTCGCAATGTTGTTCACACTGTTAAAACTAGTTTTGGAGAGCGAGAGGCAGCCAGGGCCTTGAAGTCCCAGGTCCAGGAGGCTCAGCGTCAGATTGGAAATCTCTGTTTTCGACTGAGCAGGGTGCACCATTGGGCAGCCCTGAGAGCTCATTTACAAGCCAGATATCCTAAGATCCACGACCAGTTATATCCTAAGACCGACGGGTTCCTAGGGGGTGTCACTGATGAGGAAGGCTTCACTTTGGTTACCAACCGCAGACCAGAGCATATAATTAACGACTGGATTCACTTACAATATCTGCCCCAAATCCCAAACTTGGATGGCTTTAGAAGCATACGGCAAGTATCCTCAATGACCATAACGCAACTCATGGACTGTGCCGATGTGAGCATATTGAGTGGAGCCCAACGTATCCAGATGAAAGAGTATTGGGAGGGTGAAATGAAGGATGCAATTCTTGCCGAACTGAAGCAAGCCATGGCTAGGTTTAACAAAAGCAAACAGCAACAGGAAAGCTCGTATCAGGCTCGAGCGCGGAGTTGCCTCCAAGGGGCAGAGGTTGTGGGAGTGACGACCACTGGGCTTGCGGGGCATGCAGAGTTACTCAGAAACATTGATGCGAAGGTGCTGGTCTGTGAGGAGGCAGGAGAAGTACTGGAAGCACATACCCTCACTGCCTTGTTACCTTCCGTACAACATGCTATTCTGATCGGGGACCACCAACAGCTCAGGCCACATATCTCAAATTATGCGTTATCGATGGAAAGCAAGAAAGGCATATACTATTCATTGGACGAATCGCTGTTTGAAAGACTTATCCGACAAAGATATGGGGTCAATAACAACTTGCGATTCCCTTTTGCCACACTCGATACCCAGCGTAGAATGTACCCTTCAATTTCGGACCTTGTTCGACAAACACTTTATAGTCACTTGAAAGATCACCCAACTGTCAATAACTATCCCGAGGTGGAAGGCATGGCACGAAGGCTATTCTGGTTCGACCATATGGAGCTAGAGAACAATGCAGATAATTCAGATCCTACCGTACTCAGCAAGACAAATGACTTTGAGGTTCACATGGTGACTGCGTTGGTGACACATTTGGTCAAGCAAGGATGTTATGGGGAAGGGGACATTGCGGTAATCACACCGTATTTGGGGCAGTTGATGAGATTACGGAAGCAACTCGAGAATATATTTCAAATTGTGCTGGGCGACAAAGATCAAGAAGAGGTAGAGCTTGCTGGTATTGCAGCGGATTTGCGGGCGGGGCATGCTGTGCCTGCAGAAGGCGCTACTGCCAACACCATACAGCCCGAAGCGGTGAAAGAGAAGCTAAAAAATAAACTACGGCTAGCTACTGTTGACAATTTTCAGGTATTAGGCCCATATCGATAGCATTGAGAATGTGCTAATCATGTCTGAAACAGGGTGAAGAGGCCCAAGTTATTGTGGTTTCACTGGTAAGATGCAACCTAGCTCGTCGATGTGGGTTTTTGAAGACGTCAAATCGCATTAATGTTCTTTTAAGGTATGTGTGCCTGACGCATACGACTCTAAATACTTTTTTTTAACATGTCTAATTGATTTTGTACCACTTCAGTCGAGCACGCCACGGAATGTATATCATCGGTAATGCCGATACCGCACGGCCCGTTCAGATGTGGTCTGAAGTACTTACCTTGCTGGGGCGGGAGGGAAATATTGGAGATGCAATAGAGCTTCGGTGTCCACGACATCAAGGGAAGCAGATTACTGTCCGGAAACCTGAAGATTTTCTTCTGTACGCCCCTGATGGAGGATGTGAAGTACTATGCGGGAAACGGCTCGACGATTGCGGACACATATGTCCCGAGTATTGTCATTCAAAAGCCCTGCATCAGGCTGTGATATGTCCGGAGGAATGCCTGCGAAAGCTGCCTGGATGCAACCACCCTTGCGGCACGATTTGTGGTAAACGATGCCAGGAGTGTATCGTCAACATTCCCCGAGTGCTTCTCCCGTGTGGGCATCTTTGCTATAACATTCCCTGCCATCAAGCTCAGTCACCCGATGGTATCACCTGCATGACAATAGTGGTGAAAACCATACCGGGATGTGGCCATGAACAGAGTGAGCCTTGCTCTGTTGATATTACTGACCCAGAGTACATCTGCGTCGCACTTTGCGAGCTCGTGTTAAAATGTGGGCATACTTCCTATAATATCGCTTGCTATCAGACCCGAACGCCGGAGGAGGTGCTTTGTAGCCGGAGTGTTACAAAAACCGTACAAGGGTGCGGCCATACGAAAAACGTTGCCTGCCATTTTGACCTTACGAACCCCGAATATAAATGTGATACAACCTGCGAAGAGATGCTGGCGTGTGGGCATGCATGTCGGGCCCGTTGTTGGGAGTGTAGGCAAGAAAGGTTGCAAGGCGAAAACCTACACGTTCCATGTCGCAGTTCCTGTGGGCGTTTGCACGTGCCTTGTGGACATCCATGCACAAAACCTTGTCATCCAGGGTTGGAATGTGGGGCCTGTGACAGCCAGTGCGAGTTTGGGTGTCCTCATTCCAGGTGTCTCAAAGGGTGTGGAGAACCCTGTGTTCCATGCATTCTACCCTGCAAGTCATCCTGCAACCACCGTGGTAAATGCAAGATGCCCTGTGCACATCCATGTAATATACTACCATGTGAAAAGCGTTGTATGAAACGCTTGAGTTGTGGGCACCAATGTCCCTCACTATGTGGCGAGCCGTGCCCCGAACCCTATTTCTGTCAACGGTGTGCAACGCCAGCCGTACGGTCTCAAGTCGTTGATCCGTATCGTCAAACAAAATATGAAAAGACTGACCTCAATTCTAACCCAGTCATTTTTCCGCCTTGTGGCCACTTCCTGACTGTGCAAGTACTGGATGGATTGATGCGAATGGAGGAGGTATATGAATATCAGGGTGGTAATATAATAAGGCAAAGACCTCAGGAAGAGTGGATCAACGACCCCGAGCGGATCCAAATGAAGTGTTCTGAGTGTACTCAACCCTTGATCGCAAGTACCAACAGATATAGCCGTATTTCGAAAAGTGCCACAATGGCCGTACTCACCAACAGGTTGATAACTGATACTAGTAAACAGTTTTTGAGCCTAGAACAGCAAGTTACGCAAATGGAATACCAATTGGACAATACCAGAATACGGTTTGCCGACAATGTCAATGCAGCTTTCATGCAGAGCACAGCAGCTGGGATCGAAGGGATTCCTATCAGCCCTATGCCATCAATGATCACGGAAAGACACAAGGGTATTTATCAACTAGCACAGACAATTCAGAAAGTCATAACCTCCACCGCTGAAAGAGAGCAGCCCTTTCTCTCTCTTTACGCCCAGGTTAGTCAAACTACTCCACGGCCGGGTAATCGTCACACGACTTCAGCTTCCACTATTGATAATTTGTCTGTCAACCCGAGGCACCGCCTCTTGGGGCAACTGTTGTATTTACGGTTAGAATGGGCGCGGATTATGGATATTCTGAAGGTTACCAGGCTTGATGGACTCCAGTGGCACCAAACAGATATCCGGCGCCTAGCCCAATCTATCACACTACTTCTCCCAAAGCTACAATCTGACTGCAAACGTCTCGAAGGGGATACATCAGCGGCTTTCCAATGTGCACAATACATTGAGGCTAAGTTATTTCATGCACGTTTTGTTGCGCTAGAGTTAGCACTCCCCCCTCGATCGTTTCGCCTCATTCCTCGGGATGAAAAATTACCCTCTTCTGCTAGAATTGAGGAAGAAAATCGAGTATACACAACTACTAAACTCAGCCGAGAAATTACAAGCTTAAAGGAAGCACTTGGTATATGTATTCAACAACCTACAGCTACACGCGGATTGCGCGCCATTGTTGAGCAGGGTTTGCAGATCTTGCCTGCGGGGTCTGTGTTCCAGGAGCGGGCGGTGACGATAGAGCAAGAGATGTTGTATACTACAATGAGAGGGCGGGAGTGGACAGAAACCATACACTTGACATTTTGTATGAATAGACATCCGGTAAGCTTGCGAATCCATCCCTATTACAACGTCTTTTATTATATAAAGGCATGGTTTGAAAATAGCTAACTTCATGTGCAGTTCGCCATGGCGGAGGTTGGGACACCTCTTTCGAACGCAAAGTGCCCCCAGTGCGAAGCACCTATTGCGGGGCAGGGGCAGGCAAATGTAGGAAGGGGTTTTACTAGAGATACTGGTTTCAATTCACAATTCGGGAGAATGCGTCTCTGACGGGCTTGTTGCATACTATGTTACGCGCCGTAGTCTTTGGAGATTTTTCGCGGAAGAAATGGGATCTAGAGCCTAGAGGAATTGACGGATGCGCCTGACGAAACGGAGTGGCAGTAGGAAGTGTGGAATGGCAGCTTATTTTTGTATTATCAGCTTTTGCGAGTGTTATATTGAGGTTACCGTTATTGTGTTGTGCTTCACTTACTCGTAGGCAGCCCTGGGAAATCACCGCCTCACTCTCCGACAGATTACCTATGTCCGGCGAGATCGATGCCTTAGCTGGCGAGTCTTATCAGAGGCATTAGCTATGTTTGGCGGAATTGATTCTTTAGTTGCCGAGTCAAGGGATTGCTCTTACCTAAGCCTGCCAAAATCGCTACCTCATCCGCCGAGCCCTTGGAGGTGACCGCTATGACCAGCGAAATCGATGCCTCGGCTGGTGAGCTAACGGATTGCTTCGATATAGGCCTGGCAAAATCACTGAGGGAGGTGCGGCCTTATTGTCGGTGGTAGGTATAGAAAGTAGGGCATTGTATGTCGGGAGGAACAGGACGTACATGTAGATCTCGCTCTTCATGAAGCACGAGTTCTGCGTCATGAAGCGGTTTTTTTTGCAGATGCAGGTTCACTGATGCCTTTGATTATTGATACGTATATGTATGTATATCCATTACTAAATGACATGCCTGATAATTATTACAATACCTTAAGCCTGTACATTCAAAGCAACTAATATATGGGTAGCAGCACCTTCCGTAGTTGTTGTATTCAAGATAGCATTACTTCTGAGGAGAGGGTTCATATTTTTCATTGGGAGCTTCCTAGGATGCCTAATAGAGTCAATTGTGCGGAGGTGCACAACAAAGGTCCCCCCAAAGTCATATATATGTGAAACAGCCTACAGCCCTGCGGTCCTGACTGTTGCGGATCTGCGCTGGGATTGGCTTTGCATGCAGATGGCAACCGACTGTGCGTCATCACTGGATACCCTTGCTCCAATAACTATGGTCGCTCCTCTGGAGGCTCTGGACATTAGCTAAGCACTCCTGGCTCTGCCGCAGCGGTGCTGCTCTGGAGCTTTTATGCGCAATCAGAACAGCCAGTTCGAGTTCTCTTGGTGGCTGGCAAGGCGGACGTCGGACTGGCTCCGACCTTGGTACTAGGCCAAAGCGGAGTTCTGCGACAGAGGAATTCCTGCATTACCACAGCTGTGTCTTTGCCCGAGAGGGAAGCATTCTGGAACGCCGAAAGAAGGCAATATGGGGAGAAGCATTCCAGCGTGCTGTACAATAACACAAGAGTCGAAGGTGGTGGTTTATTTACGAGCACAAGACGAATTCGGGGAGGGGAGTGGGGTTTTATTTCTGCGTTAATTTGTAACTAGTCGGAGGTTGGATAATCCAGCTACGCCTCCACGTAGGGATGCGTGCCCTCGTCATATACCATAGTATCAATACGAGTACTGAATTATTTAAAAATAAAAAAAATATAACACAAGAGTCAGTTGTGCACGAGAGTAGCTAGAACAGCCGGCATCTACCCCTGTCACATACCCATGCACCGGAAAAAACGGCATCGTCATACCTCAGCCCAGACTTCCCCTCATCGAATCAGAACCCGGTGCTCGAACTCGCTAATGCAGAGAGACGTGACATGAGATGCAAGTGCATGCGTCACAGGGTTGGTGGCCACGATGACCATAGGCTTGGGACTGTTAGCTGGACGGCAACATTATATATTGGACGGCCTGTGGCTAGAATATTCCACTAGGAATTGTGTAGCTTGGAATTACATTTCGAACTGCGTACTTGAGGCGAACAAGAGACATAGAATAGAAATACGCGGGAAACAATACAGCACAAGTGAACGTCTCGAAGGATTAGACGAACCGTATATATCATCTGCTTGGTCTCTGCCAGAAACACAAAAGAGCTGTAATAAACGAGCCCGAGGGGGGGCCGACTTCTAGGACACCAGAATCCCTTCGCAGCTCGGTGAGCCACTTTCACCACGGACTTTGCGAGCGCCTGTTCCATGGACACAGCAACAGCGGTCCATACGGCTACCACAACTAGGCGGGAATCGACCGTTCCCGATACCGCCGGCTCCAAGTGGGTCTTCGGGTTCGGCGTCGGGGGATGGGAAGGCCTATGCGGTCAGGGGGGGGATGAGGAGGCACAAGCAGAAGCAAGGAGCCGGAGCCGGTCGAGACACCACCATCATCACCACGACCACCGCAGGAAAGGCGGAGAGGGTTGTGATTGAGGATGAGCGTATGAATGAGGAGAAGAACGAGAGAATGGGCATCGTGCAGGGACCGGGAAGGGTTGAGATGGTGAGCTCGGGCTCGGAGGGTGGGTGGGGGTTACCGATCCCTCACCGGGAATGAGCACGCCTACAATAATGACAACCCCAGCGACACCGGCTTGTGCGGGACGTGAGTGCCATGACTATAGACATCACGGCTCCGCGGAGCAGCTCCCCACGAGAGCAAGATATCTGCCTCGAATAATGAGCGGTGGTAGTCTATATGAATGCGAGCTGCCGCCCAATTATCCCCAAGCACACTAGCATTCACGTGCGTCAACAATACTGCCGCAAACTAGGACCCACAAACCCAAGCAAAATACTTTCGTGATATCTAGATCGGGATCTATCTATCCTCACACCCACAACACCCCCAACACACAAATAAAATACAAACCCAACTACCTCCCTCTCTCCTCCCCCCGAGACCTGCCAGATAAAAAATGGACCTAGGCAGGTCGGATCATATTGCGGACACGGGGGTACTTCGTATGCACATATCTACAAAGCGCACACCACCATATATGAAAAGTCAGTTGTTCCAGTATCTGCCCACTCCTGACTTCCATCCTCCACCCCTCCCCCCTGGACATCCTCATGAACCCCAGCCCCAACGCCCCAACATGCTTCCCCTTCCCTGCAATAACCCTCACCGCCCCCGCAACGAACCCCTCCATCACCACACTCGATCCATACCTCACCGACTCTAGCACCCGTTCGGCCTGTATGCTCCTGAATCTCTGCCCTAGGCACCGCGCGTGCTAGGTACGCTACTACTACTACAGAGAGGTCGTTTCGTACGGAGGCATAGCGGGAGTTTTTTGCATGGAGTGATTGGGAGATTATCCAGCGACAATTGTTTTGCCTTTACACCAGACGGCGACATCTACGAGCGCTCTTGGCAAAATATTGGCACGAGCACCGAAGGCACTGACTTTTTTATTTTATTTTTAGAGTTCTGTACGTCGATTCGACCTAATGTCATGCGACGGCGAAGTCACGGACTAACACTGGAAATGGTACCGGTACGCACCGTGGATAAGAATCTTGACCTTGCCTTTTCGTGGTACCTAGCCGTATTACTTAATTATTTGTAGTCTAGTCTCGAACCTGTTTGTGGGCAGATTGGCTCGGAATGTGACTATTCTAGAGTTAGTTATGTCTCAAAAACCGACATGGAGTGGAAGTCAGCTAACAAAAAAAACGAGGAACCAACACCAGATTGTCACAGTGGAGCCAGCAACTAAACTACCTCCTTCAAGCACGACAGGCGGAGGGAGGGAAGCCGGCTACCGAACCAACTAGAGCGATTGTCGCCCACACCATGCCGGCCAATACAAGGCGGCAAACATGCGCCGCTGGCTGGAGGAAGACAACAGGAAACCTAGACATCGTAGTAGCACGCTGGCCCCAAAAGGAGGACCGTCGACGCGCTTCCCTGGTCATTTATGTACCTCGACACCCCCAAATGGGTACAAGCACTGACGATAGGAAGAAGTCCCTCCGAACCACCGATTATGAGTGGGTCAGAGGGTCTCAGTTCTGGGAAGGGGTTTTTAGTTTTTCCATGGCGTGATGAATATGATGGATATTATGGTTTTCACTCAAACGCTCGAAGGGATTGTTTTGTTTCCACTGGCGTGATGGACTGGGGAGCTGTTGCCACCTGAGCATCACTCCGTTAGGTTTACCACACTATAGGGTCCATTTCACTCCCTCTGCGCTGCTCAGGCATGGAGATTAATGTGTAATGTGTACGTACTTGGGTCCACCCGGGATTCTGGGTGGCTTATGGTCTCACGGGCGGGGCCGTATATCAGTAATTCGTGTTAAAAAGACAATATAATAGAACTTAAGAAAGCCGCTAAGGACTATTCCGGAAGCATGGCTTTGGGATTCGAACTCTGATCCCAGTAACTGTGTTCGTAGTGTTGTAAATGTTACTATTAGTATCATATATTAGCTACCAATGCCTCTTTATATGTATATATGTTCGTCTTCTGAAATATCCCCGGCATCAGATCCCAGAGGTGAAGCCCGCCCAATGTGTACAACAACTTGCTGGTGCCATAGAGAGCTTAATTATGTACTATGCCCAGATGATAGATATTAGTAGTAACTTCGATACAAATGGACGAATGGCCATTATGTGTTATGTTTTATAGTAGTATATATGCGTGTACGATTGCTGAGTTGATCATGCAGACTCCCTGACAATTCAGCTGACAGGGTTGGGGGGTAATTCTTGCGACTACCATGGCTCTCTATGAATTGGATAAATACAGTCCCCAGTTCTATACAGTTCTATGAATTCGACAGCCTAAACGTGACAACATACAAATCTCCTCGAACCTTCCCATCCAATCTATGAATAATTGCAGACTGGGAATTTCCCCTTGGTTCTTCCGCTTTCACATGGGGATCCAAAAGCAGATGTAATTCCTATGTAGGCTGAATACACTGGAAATGTTAGCCATGCTTTAGCTTATTCGGTTCTTCCGTGCAATACTAGCTAATGGTGCAATAGCCATATTATATACTTGAGAATACAACAAGCTTTGCCATATGTGAGGCCAATTGGCTCGTTTGTACCTGTTAGGCAACAAAGTGGTCGCTAGGTAGATACGCTGAGTAGACCTTATGTTATTGGGTGGACTACCAAACGGGATGTACGTCAGGTTGCAGGATTGGTTTTTCTCTTGTCCAATCTGGAAGTCTATTTGGTAGTATAGGTAGAGGAGCACCTATTATATACATCTAATATACCATAACCAATAGAAAATCACATACGAGAGCTGGCGATGTAAACACTCCTTAACTTTGATCGCAAAGGCTGTGTAAGAAACGTTGGTTGCTTCCCTCACTCTCCCAACACAACACCCTACCGTGCCAGTATATTTTGCTTCGTTCGAGCTCATGAGGCTACACTCTAGTCTGCTATGTTTTCCTCCAGTGCCGATTTTTCTCTTTCTCCGACATCTACCAACTGTGCTTGCTAACGCACAAGACAACACTCCCCTTGCTTCAATGACGGAAGATATTGATATCTCAAAACGCCAAACAAACCGCTGCCAGGGCTCTGATGTTGAATGCGCTCCCCCTACCGACCCGGAAAATATGGCTTGTTGTCCTCCAACCCAAATTTGCACATTAATGGAGCACTCTGACAAGGAGGGGGTATTTATTGCCTATTGCGTCCCTGACCCCCGTGCATGCTATCCTGGGTTGTTTTCTTGTCCACATCCGGTCAATTCATGCTGTCGGGACGGGTATTTGTGCGACCTTCGGACGTGGGAGAACTCAACGTATCCAGTCTGCCTGGCTACGTATTTACGTTTGAATAATACCTCAAAATCTGGATTTATCACCACCTCAAGCCCCACCGATTCCACAATAAGCACCTCAATCGCCGATTCAGTAGTGAGCGAGGGTGGGGAGTCGGCAACATATCTACATAGGTCTACTTTGGTGGGTTTAGTGGTTGGTGCTATTTGTGGCAGTGTGGTAGTTACCCTTGTGGTGGTGTTCTCGGTTCGGAAGTACCGTCGGCGCCGCACGAAGGTAGGTGGAACATTAATAGAACAGCCGAACTATGGGGTTCCTCAGCCAAATGATACGAAAGATTCTGGACCATACGAGTCGGGGGGGGCAGAGGTTTTAGAAGCTGGGGGGTCAGGGTTGGCAGAATTACCCGGTCAAGGGAAATCCCCCGCAGGGCCGCAATTGTGGCATGAACTGCCTACGGGGGTGGATGATTCAACTGATCCCCAGGTTGCTCAATCGGGAGATGAGGATAGCCGGCAGCCAGATGTACAGGAGAGTCACAGCAACAACAGTGTAGGTAGCGGAACTCGGGTCCAGGAGGAATAAGTGTAATGGCCAGCCTAGAGAAAGGTGGACATGACAGTGAAAACGGGTGCAGTTCTCATGGCACGAGAACAGCTCCAGCTCACAACGCACAATAACAATTGTTGATCTCAATTACATTTATCGTCGGCTTTCTATTATCAATCACCTCCGGGTACCTATGGCAGTACTATATTGTTTTTTAACGAGTCATCCTTGCACCCCCAGAGTTAACCAACAACAGCCACCGGATACGGCTGCATACCGATACATGTTCCGGACTACCCTCTCAATTTTTACCGCCGCATCATCAGTGCAAGCTACGCAAACCGCATGCGTAGATTTCGTTGAAAAGCCACCGCTGGCATCGGCATCCAGATACCAGTACTAGTGGAGATCTCGCTTATAGAAGAATTTGAGCTAGAAACATCATGCTCGCTAGAAAAGTTCCCATTTTGGTGTCTCGAGAAGCAGGTTAGGCAGCAGATTCTAAACTATAGCTACCGACCAACTTGTTTGTATTTAATTCAACCTGGGGCAAACCCCCCGGGGCTTCCGCAATTTACGGCGGAGGGAGGGAGAGAGGGCGGTGGTGATTTGACTGGATGTTTGGTTGGCTTCCCTCCTTTCTCCTTGTTGGTTCTAGTATCAGCTGTGGGTGAAATAATGAATAAACATGAAGAGCAATTGGGGCAGGCCTGCAATGTCGGGTAGGCGTCTATGATTTCAAGGCTGGGGTTCAACAGGCGTGGGGAGGAAGGCTGAGCAAGAGCTATTGTTACCCTGAACCCATCGCACTATATGGTGGGGTTGCCAGATTCTGTTGATATATTTACTCCTTATTTGATTCATGCCGGTTGGTGCGATGTGTGTACAAACATGTTAATTGCCAGAGTATATATTTTCCTATGGCGCATTTGCCTTTCAACCCCCAGTGTGGGTGGTGCTTCCAACCTTCGAGTTTAAACATTCTCGCATAAACAGAATCGAGGTAGTTTGGGGTTTGAGGCTAGTTCTGGATATTGTAATTGTACTTAGTATGATATAAGTGAGTAACCGGGCACTTCAGAGCTCATCACGAGACTTGATTGTACATACCTTACCATGGGAGTACAATTATATTGTGACCATCAGATACGCACTAATATTTGTTACAAATTTGTTGATTTTACTACCACAATCTTATTCAAGCGTGAGGGGATACAGCCATTCGTTCTGTCTTCATCGCCATCGTGCATGGGGGTTTGGTTCTTTGACAGTTTCCATCGTCTATTCCGGAGTAGATGTTCGCTAAACCGACCCTTCTATTTGTTTTTTTCAAGATGTC